>Ga0209061_1003054_pt1 | contig 19123 bp, 16 predicted proteins | sample Coa_R1_10_FD_187157 | JGI IMG/M metagenome (GOLD analysis project Ga0209061, IMG submission 187157) | Surface soil microbial communities from Centralia Pennsylvania, which are recovering from an underground coalmine fire - Coalmine... | ecosystem: Environmental > Terrestrial > Soil >...
CGTGGGCGGCGTAGACACCGTGGCCGGGGCACACGAGCGCCTCGTCGGGGACGATGTTGGCGGTGGGGAAGCCGAGCTGGCGGCCCCGTCGGTCGCCCGCCACCACCTCCCCGCGCAGCTCAAACGGCGCGCCCAGCATCCGCCCGGCCAGCTCGACCTCCCCCGCCTGGACCAGCGCGCGAATGTGGCTGGAGGAGACGATCTCCCCCTCCACCTCGACCAGCGGCACCACCCGCGTCTCGAACCGGCCATCGGCGATCAGCGTCTGCGGGTCCCCGGCCGCCCGGTGCCCGAAGCGGAAGTTCTCCCCCACCGCCACCCGCGTCGCCCGCAGGCGGCCGACCAGCACCTCGTCGATGAACTCCGCGGGGGTCTGGGCGGCGAACCGGTGGTCGAACGGGATCACCACCAGCTCCCGCACCCCCAGCTCGGCGATCAGCTCGCACTTGCGCTCGAACCCGGTCAGCAGCTTGGGTGCCGCCTCGGGGCGGATGACCTGCAGCGGGTGGGGGTCGAAGGTGAGCACGGTGTCGCTGCCGGAGATCACCCGGCGGTGGCCCAGGTGCACGCCGTCGAACTCGCCCACCGCCACCCGCCGGGGACGCGGCTCGACGTCTGCCAGCTTGGTCACCCGCATCGCGCCGCAAGCCTAGTCGGGGTCGCTCAGGCCGACGATCGGCCTGAGCATCCGCCCGTCGCCGGTGGGCTCGGCGAGCGCGATCAGACCCCGCTCGTCCACCAGGCGGACCACGCCGCGGGAGGCGCGCTGCACTGGGCCGGAGGTCGACCCCACTCCCGCGGGAACTCCTCCGGCGTGCGGCCCCACCCCCCCGACCGGCGACCCCTCCCCTCCGGCGGGCGGCCCCACCGCACCGACGGGCGACCCCACCCCTCCGGGGGGTGCCTCCACCGCACCGCCGTGACGGGCGCGGCGCGCCGCCGGCTCCCCCAGGCGCACCTGGGGCAGGAAGGTCAGCGCCCGCTCGAGTCCCAGGATCCGCTCGGGGTCGGCGTCCTCCACCCGAAAGGGGCCGATCGCCGTGCGCCTGAGGCGCTCGCAGTAGGCGTCGCCGAGCGCGGCGATCAGCGAGCGCACGTACGTCCCCGACGAGCACTCGATCACAAACCCGCGCCGGTCGCCGCTCCGCCAGAGCTCGGTGAACGAGTACACCTCCACCTCGCGCTCGGGCAGCTCGACCGCCACGCCGGCGCGGGCCAGCGCGTAGGCCCGGCGGCCGCCCACCTTGACCGCGGAGTGGGCGGGCGGTCGCTGCCGCAGCCGTCCCACCGGCAGCTCCAGCTCGCCCTCGGGGACCACCCCGGTCTCGACGATCTCCCCCTCCGGGTCGCCCGTGCTGGACACCGCCCCGAAGCGCGCGGTCACCTCGTAGCGCTTGGGCAGCGCCATCAGGAAGCGCTGCACCCGGGTGGCCCGTCCCACCAGCACCAGCAGCAGCCCGGTGGCGAACGGATCGAGCGTCCCGGCGTGGCCGACCCGCACTCCCCGCCCCAGCCGGCGGCGGGTCTCGACCACCACCTGGTGGGAGCTCACCCCGGCCGGCTTGTCCTGGAGGATGACCCCGGTGGGGCCGCTCACGCCGCCGCCAGCTGCTCGGCCAGCTGGCCGCGCAGGAACTCGACCAGCTCCTCGGAGCTCATCGAGGTGGTGAAGCCGGCCGCGCCGCGGTGGCCTCCACCGCCCTGCGCCCGCGCGATCCGCGAGACGTCCACGCGCTCGTCGCTGGCCCGCAGGGACACCTTGCGCTCGCCGTCCCCGGCCGAGATCCGGTCGCGCACGAGCGCGGCCACCGCCGTCCCCTCGAGCGCCCGGAGATGGTCGATCACGCCCTCGGAGTAGCTCTCCGCCGCGCCGGACTCGGCGAAGTCGCTGGCGTCCAGCTCGGTGACGGTCAGCCGGCCGTCGTCGTAGCGCCTGACCTTGGCCAGCCCGCGGGCCAGCAGCGCCAGCTTGCCGAACGGCACGCCCTCGTAGACCCGGCGGTAGATCTCCGGCACCACCACCCCGGCCTCGATCAGCTCGGCCGCCATCCGGTGCGCGCGGGGGGTGGTGTTCTCGTACATGAAGCGGCCGGTGTCGGTGATCAGCCCCACATACAGCGCCTCGGCGATCTCGACCGTGGGCTCGACGCCCAGCCCGTGCATCAGGTCCCACACGATCTCGGCCGTGCAGGACGCCGACGGGTCGACCAGGTTGACCGTGCCGAAGCGGGTGTTGTCGTGGTGGTGGTCGAGGTTGACGATGTGCACGCCCTCCCGCCGGAAGGCCTCCGCCGGGTTGCGCTCCAGGCTGCCGCAGTCGACGAACACCACCGTCCGCTCGGCCAGGTCAGCCGGCGGATCGTGCAGCGCGTCGTCCAGCCGCAGGAAACGGTACTCCTGGGGGAGCGGCAGCTCCCGGGGGTCGATGAACGCGTCCGCCCGCTTGCCCAGCAACCGCAGGATCTCCCGCATGGCCAAAAGCGAGCCGAGGGCGTCGCCGTCCGGGTTCTCGTGGGTGACCACGAGCAGCTTCTGCGCCGTGCGCAGCTCGTGCAGCGCCTCCTCGCGGGCCGAACGGCTCCCGTTGTCAGCCACGGCCCGGCTTCTCCCCGCCCGCCGCGCGGTCGATCAGCTCGGTCAGGCGGGCCGCCCGCTCGACCGTCTCGTCGTACTCGAACACCAGCGAGGGCGTGTGCTTGAGGCTGAGCTGCGAGGCGATCACCCCCTGCAGGTAGCCGTGCGCCGAGCGCAGCCCCTCGAGCGTCGCCCGGCGCGCCCGCTCATCGCCGAGCACGCTCACGTACACCCGCGCGTGGCGGAGGTCTCGGCTGGTGTTGACCGCGGTCACGGTTACGAATCCAATCCGGGGATCCTTCAGGTCCTTGGAGATCGCGTCGCTGAGCACCTCGCGCACCGCCTCGTCGACGCGACGCATCCGTCCGTCGGCCATCCTATTCAACCGTTCCTAAAGGAAAGCAAAACCGGGCCGGCGGCCGCCCGCTCGCCCACAGCACCTGCACCGGCGGCCGGCCGCTCACCGCCGCAGCACCTGCACCGGCGGCGCGGGCCGCTCACCGCCGCAGCTCCTCCACCGAGGCCACCATCCGCTCAACGTGCACCCCCTCGGGCCAGCGGGCATCCAACCAGCGCTCGACGTGGTCGGCGGCCGAGCTCAGCGTGGCCAGCGAGCCGGCGGTCAGCGCCGCGGTCAGCCGCGCCCGCTGCCACAGGTCGTGGTGGTCGACCTCCGCCACCGCCACGCCCAGACGCCCGCGCAGCTGCGCCTTGATCGACGCGAGCTCCTTGCGCTTGGCCTTCAGGCTGCCGGCGTCCGGGAAGTGCAGGTCGATCACCAGCACGGCCACGAAGCCGCCGTCGGACATCGCCGGCCCTAGGTCAGCTCCCGCTCGACCTGGCGCGTGGTGTAGGCCTCCAGCACGTCGCCCTCCTTGATGTCGGCGAAGTCGCGCAGCACGATGCCGCAGTCAAAGCCGGCGGTCACCTCGCGCACGTCGTCGTTGAAGCGGCGCAGGCTGGCGATCTCGCCGTCGTAGACGACGGTGCCGTCGCGGATCAGCCGCACCTTGGCGCCGCGGGTGATGCGCCCGTCGGTCACGTGCGAGCCGGCGATCGTGCCCACCCGGGAGGCGCGGAAGATCTGGCGCACCTCGGCGCTGCCCAGCGTCTCCTCCACCTCCTCGGGCGCCAGCATGCCCTGCATCGCGTCGCGCAGCTCCTCGATCGCGCGGTAGATGACCGAGTAGTGGCGGATCTCCACCCCCTCGCGCTCGGCGACCGCGCGCGCGTCGCCCACCGGACGGACGTTGAAGGCGAGGATCACCGCGTCGGAGGCGGCGGCCAGCATCACGTCGGACTCGGTCACCGCTCCCACCGCGCTGCGGATCACGTTGACCGACACCTCGTCCTGCGGCAGCTTGGCGATCTCGTCCTCGATCGCCTCCAGCGACCCGGCGACGTCGGCCTTGAGCACCAGATTCAGCTCCTGCGCGCCGCGCTTGAAGATGTCCTCCAGCGAGATGCGCTTGCCCGACCGGCGCGCGAGCGCCTCGGCCTTCAGCCGGGCGGCGCGCTCGGTGGCCAGCTGCCGGGCCCGGCGCTCGTTCTCCACCACCCGCACCGGCTCGCCGGCCTCCGGGACGCCGTCGAAGCCGAGCAGCTCGACCGGCTCGCCGGGGAGGGCCTGGTTGACCCGATTGCCCAAGAAGTCGTTCATCGCCCGCACCCGGCCCCAGTGCGCGCCGGCCACCACCGAGTCGCCCACACGCAGCGTGCCACGCGAGATCAGCACCGTGACCACCGGCCCCCGACCGGGGTCCAGCTTGGACTCGATGACCGTGCCGGAGGCGGGCGCGTTGGGGTTGGCCCGCAGCTCCTCGATCTCGGCCATGACCAGGATCGTGTCGAGCAGGTCGTCCAGGCCCTGCTTGGTCCGCGCGGAGACGTCGACGAACTCGGTCTCCCCTCCCCACTCCACCGGCTGCAGCCCGAGCTGGGTCATCTCGGTGCGCACGCGGGTGGGGTCGGCGCCCTCCTTGTCGATCTTGTTGACCGCCACGAGGATCGGCACCCCCGCCTCGTTGGCGTGGTCAACCGCCTCCTCGGTCTGAGGCTTGACGCCGTCGTCGGCGGCCACCACGATCACCGCGATGTCGGTCACCCGGGCCCCGCGGGCGCGCATGGCGGTGAACGCCTCATGGCCGGGGGTGTCGAGGAAGGTGATCGTCTTGCCGTCGTGGTGGACCTGGTAGGCGCCGATGTGCTGGGTGATGCCGCCCGCCTCGTGGGCCGCCACCTCGGTCTCGCGGATCGCGTCGAGCAGCGAGGTCTTGCCGTGGTCGACGTGGCCCATGATCGTGACCACCGGCGGGCGCTCCACCAGCGAGGCCTCGTCATCCTCGTAGACCGGCTCCTGGATCGTCTCATCCTCGGTGTGGACGATCTCCACGTCCTTGCCCAGCTCGGCGGCCAGCACGGCGATCTCCTCGTCGGAGAGCGTCTGGGTGAGGGTCTTCATCTCCCCCAGCTGCATCAGCTTCTTGATGATCTCCGCCTGGGAGACGTCGAGGTACTCGGCCACGTCCTTGACCGTCGAGCCGGAGTTGATGCGGATCGCCGGTCGCTCGACGACCGCCGTCTGCGCCGGCCGCGCCTCGGCCTCCTCGTCGTAGACGCCGCGGCGCCGGCGCCCGCGGCGCTGGCGGCGGGGCGGCTGGGTGGCCGGCGCGCCCGAGGCGCGGCGCGAGGCCTGGGAGTCGATCACCACGCGTCGCCGTCCGCCGGCCGCACCGGGCGCCCGCTCACCCTGGAGGGAGTCTCGGGTCGGCCGCTTGTGCTCGCCACGCGGACGGGACTCGCCGCCGGCGGGCGGACGGCCGGTCGAGGGTGCCTGGGGGCGGCCTTCGGCGGGCGTGGGCGAGCCCGCGGGTGCCTGCGCGCGTGCCGGCCCCCCAGCCGCACTCGCGGTCGGTCGCGGGCCGGGCGGGCCCCCCGCCGCGGTCGCTCGCGGGCCGGACGGCGCCGGGGCGCCGCCGCGGCGGGCGCCGCCGTCGCCGGGGGGACTCGCCGGACGAGCCGCCTCCGCGCGGGCGGCGGGACGCTGGGGTGCGGAATCGGCGGTACGCTGGGGGGCGGAATCGGCGGGACGCTGGGGTGCGGAATCGGCGGGACGCTGCGGCGTCCCCTGCGCGGGGCGCTGCGGGGCGGCGTCGGCGGGACGCTGCGGCGTGGCCGCCGGCGGCTGGGAGCCGGCCGGGGCCGGCGGCCCGTCGGCGGCGGCCGCACCGGCGCCGTTGCCGAGCACCCTCAGCGCCACCGCCTCATCCACGTTGGAGGAGGCCGCCTTCACCTCGACGCCGGCGGCTCGCAGGCGTTCGAGCAGCTCCTTGGAGGGCAGCCCGCGCTCCTTGGCGATCTGGTGAACGCGCTTGTTCATCTCTTCCCCGAGTCTAGGAGGCGCCCTCTTGCGCCTGGGCCTCGGCGGGCTGGGCGGAGCGGGCCGTCTGTGCCTCGGCCGCCGGCGCGCCCGCCGTGTCGCGGCCCTCCAGCGCCTGGTGGGCCTCCAGACCGCAGTAGCGCGACCCGGGCAGCGCCGCGTTGGGGCAGCGCCGGCCGTTGGACAGGATGGCCTGGCAGCGGCCCGAGGTCTCCTCCTGCTCGTAGGCGCGCTCGGCCTCCTCGGCGGCGAACTCGCTCTCGGAGCGGATGTCGATCCGCCAGCCGGTCAGCCGGGCGGCCAACCGCGCGTTCTGACCCTCCCGCCCGATGGCCAGCGACAGCTGGTCGTCGGGGACGATCACCGTCGCCTGCTTGCCGGCGTCGTCGACCAGCACCTCTCGCACGCGGGCGGGCGACAGCGCCTTGGCCACGAACCGGGCCGGCTCGTCGTTGTAGGGGATGATGTCGATCTTCTCGCCGCGCAGCTCGGAGACCACCATGCGCACGCGCGAGCCGCGCGGGCCCACGCAGGCGCCGACCGGATCGACCCCGTCCACGTGGGAGACGACGGCGATCTTCGAGCGGTAGCCGGGCTCCCGCGCCACGCCGGTGATCTCCACCAGCCCGTCGGCGATCTCCGGCACCTCGAGCTCGAACAGCTGCTTGATCAGCTCGGGGTCGCGTCGGGAGACGATGATGCTCGGCCCCTTGGTCGAGTTGGAGACGTCCTTGATCACCGCCTTGATCCGCTGTGAGTGGTCGTAGCGCTCACCCTCCACCTGCTCTGACTTGGGCAGCAGCGCCTCGACCCGCTCGCGCAGCTGCACGAGCGTGTAGCGCGAGTCCGACTGCTGGACGATCCCGGTGATCAGCTCGCCCACCCGATCGCGGTACTCCTCGAACATCATGTCCCGCTCCGCCTCGCGGATGCGCTGAAGGATCACCTGCTTGGCGGTCTGCGCGGCGATCCGCCCGAAGTCGTCCGGGGTCACGTCCTCGATCTCGATCTGGTCCTCGAACTCCCGCAGCTTCTCCATGTCCAGCTCGGGCTCGGGCGGCTCGCGCAGCTCGCCGGTCTCCGGGTCAACGGTCGGCTCGCTGTCGCCGGTCCCCTCGACCAGCAGCTGCTCCTCGAGCTCGGGCGGGATCTTCAGCTCGAACACCTTGAAGTCGCCGCTCTGGCGGTCCATCTCGACCTTGGCGTAGCGGGCGGCACCCGGCGTCTTCTTGTAGGCCGACAGGAGCGCGTCCTCGAGCGCCTCCATCAGCTTCTCGGATGAAATGTTCTTCTCGGCCGCCAGGCCGCGTACGGCCTCCAGGATCTCTCTCGACATGGCTTCAGTCTCCCGGGATCAGGTTCGAGCGGGCGATCCGCTCATACGGAATGGTTACGACGCCGTCGCCCGCGGCGATGGTCACCTCGTGCTCGGACGCGCCCACCAGCTCCCCGGTCACGCTGCGCCGCGGATGACCCTCGTCGACCTCGTCGCGGAGCCGTACGCGCGCATGGCGTCCCAGGAAGCGTGCGTAGTGATGGGGCTTGGTCAGCGGTCGGTCCTGGCCCGGCGAGGAGACCTCGAGCGAGTAGTGCTCGCGCAGGTCGCCCAGGTGCAGCGATACGCGCTCGCACAGGCCCAGCGTGACGCCCTGCGGGTGGTCGATGAACAGCCGCAGGGTCGTCCCGGAGACCTGGACGAGCAGCACCTCGACCTCCGGCTCGACGGCCGCGAGTCGATTCTCGATGTCTGCTTGAAGGGCGGTGGTGGTCACGATCTCCTCCATCGGGACGCCTCATAAAAAAAGCGGGCTAGCGCCCACTCCGGGAACTACCACCGGGCGGTGCCCGGCGCGAACGACTGTGGCTCTCAGGGTAGCACCGTTTCCCGCCCCTTCCCAGGCGCACACGTGCCGCGCGCGCCGCGCGTGCGCCGCGCGCGGAGGCCGGCGTCGGCCCCGCGCGGACCCCGCGGCCAACCGTGCACGGACCCCGCGTGCGCCGCGCACGGGCCTGCGGGCGCCCGGGGCACGCCGCCCCGACCACTGGACCCGGCTATTCGGCGGGTGAGGCGGCCGCCCGCGCGCGGGCGCGGTCGCGGTAGATGCGGTAGTCGCGCCGCCCCGGCTGCAGGCAGGCGGCCAGCGCCAGCGGCTTGCGCGCCTCGGCGTGGCGTCCAAGCATCTGCAGCGAGCGGCCCAGGCAGAACAGCGCAAAGTCGTTGGTGGGAGCCCGGTCGATCACGGCCTCGAACTCGCTGACCGCCTGCTCGTAGCGCTGAGCGCCGAACAGCGCGCGTCCCAGGGCCTCGCGGATGGAGGTCTTGTCCGGGTCCAGGTCGCGGGCGCGCGACAGGGGGATCGTCGCCTGGTGGTTGTGGCCGGCCTCCAGCAGCTCGGTCCCGCGGCGGAAGAGCTCATACACATCGTCCATCGCGGACGAAGTTTAGGCGCCCCGTGGTGGCCGGCTGAACGCGGCGGCGCCGTCCGCGGCCCGCCCGCGGCGGCTCAGCGGCGGCACCTTACGCGGCCCGCCCGCGGCGGCTCAGCGGCGGCGCCGTCCGCGGCCCGCCCGCGGCGGCTCAGCGGCGGCGGGCGGCCGGCGGCCGCCAGCGGGGCGGGAGCGCCCACAGCGCCCGCACCACCCCGAGCGGCCCCAGCCCCAGCCGCAGCTGACGCCGCAGCGCCCGGCGCTGGCGGGCGTCCGGCAGGCGCGGCTGCCCGGCGAAGCGGGCCAGGCGCAGCCTGGCCACGTAGGCGGCGGCCTCCGGCGAGCCGCTCACCCGGCGCTCGAGCCAGACCAGCGTGCCGCCGGGCGGCAGCGGCCTGCCCAGCCGTCGCAGCGCCCGCTCGAGCTCGGCCACCAGCCCGTCCACCGTGCGCGGCCCCCGCCCCAGCGCCGCCGCGGCGGCCAGCAGCGCGAGCAGGCAGCCCAGCAGCGGGACGAGCGGGCTCACCCCCGTCGCCCCCGGCCGCCGGCGCCCGCGCGCCCGGGCGGCGCCCGCGCGCGAGTCCTGGGCGGCGGGATGGGGGCCGGCCTGCTTGGAGGCGGTGGCCGGCACGATCCCCCCGCTCGTGCCCGCCAGCGCGGTGGTGGCGATCGGCGGGTGCTGGCCGAGGGCCGGGTCGAGCGGCGGGGTGGCCTCGACCGTGACCCAGCCGTAGCCGGGAAACCACACCTCCACCCAGGCGTGCGCGTCCAGGTCGGTGACCAGCCAGCGGCCGGTGGCGGAGTCCAGCTGGCCGGGGGTGAAGCCGACCGCCACCCGGGCCGGCACCCCGCCCATGCGCAGCAGCAGGGCCATGGCGCCGGCGAACTGCTGGCAGTAGCCCCGGTGGCTTGAGAACAGGAAGCTGACCAGCGGCGGCTGGCTGCCGGCGGCGGGCGGGTGCTGGGTGTAGATGTAGCCGCGGTCCAGATAGCGCCTGACGGCGCGCACGAACTCGTAGGGCGTGGCGGCCCCGGCGGCCAGCCGCCGGGCCAGCCGGTAGGCGGCCCCGTACACCGAGTGCTCGACCACCGCCGTGCCGCTCTCGCCGCTCGGCCCGGCGAGCACCTGGATCGGCCGTCCGGAGTGAAACGCCGGGAACGTCAGCTCGGCCTGGTTGGCCGCCACCCCCGGTCCGGCCTGCTCGCCCACGTTCCAGTTCTCATCCGGCGAGGGACCGTCCGCGGCGGGGGCCAGGTCGATCGTGCGGTACCCGGCCGACACGCCGGCGTAGTCGGCCCCCGCCCGCTGCAGCTGGCCCGGGGTGGGCTGGGGCGCGTACACCTGCACCCGGTAGGCGTCGCCGGGCGCCAGGCTGCCGCTGGTAACCCACGTCCCCGGGCTGGCGCCGGGGAGCACGTGCTGGGCCAGGTCGGTCGGCGGCTGGCTGGAGCCGGCGCCGATCACCTGGGCGATCCGCATCGTGCCCACGGTCACGGTCAGCGTCTCCGTCCAGCGGCGCAGCGCGCTGGCCTTCGGTGACGGGGTCCACCCGACGGCGCCCTGCGTCCAGCCGGTGCCGTTGAACACGTCGAGGTTCTCCGCCTTCCAGTAGGCCGGGTAGCGGGCCTGGATCTCAAGCACCACCCGGTCGTCGTGCGGCCAGTCGATCGGTCCGTAGCCCTGCGACCAGTCGAACGTGTCCACCGCGCTGGGCGTCAGGCCGCCGGCCAGCGTGCGCGGGTTGATCCACGGGTGGTGGCGGTCGAGCGCCGGTCCGGCGAACATGGCGGCCAGCGCGGCCAGCGCGCACACGCCCAGCGCGCCGCCGGTGGCGCCGGCGGCGACCCGCTCTCCCCAGATGAACACCGCCAGCAGGGCGAACAGCAGCAGTCCGTCCAGGTAGGGGAACGCGGGGTGGATCAGCGTGCTGGGGACCGCGGCCAGCGCGAGCAGGGGCAGCGCGGCCGCCGCCCACCGCAGGTCCTGCGGGCCCGCCGGCGCGAACGCGACCAGCAGCGCGGCGTCGAACAGAAGCACGCCGGCCCCGAGCACGATCACCAGCGTCACCCACGGATCCAGGCCGGTGTAGGGGACCAGCGCCTGCGGCAGCGCGGTCAGCCCCTGGCCGATCGCGCTGGCGGTGACCGCGATGCGGAGGTGGATCACCCACGCCAGCGGCACCCCGGCGATGGGGAAGGCGGCGATCAGCGCCGCGGCGGTGGCGAGCGCGGCCAGCGGGCGGCTGCGCCGGGCCAGCGGGCGGCGGCCGCCGGCGAGCGCCAGCGCCAGCGCCAGCAGCCCCAGCAGCCGCGGCAGCACCTGCGGCTCGAGCAGCGTCGACCATCTGAGGGTGCCGTACAGGCCGAGCGCGGCCAGGGAGGCCAGCCGCAGCCAGGGCCGGGAGGGAAGCGGCCGGGCGGACAGGTGGGCGCGGGCGCCGAGCACCGCCACCTGGGGGTGGCCGGCCACGCCGGCCGCCACCGCACCCCGATCGCCCCACCCGCCGACACCAGCACCGCCCGCAGCGCCGACACCACCACCGCCCGCCCCACCGACAGCACCACCGCCCGCAGCTCCGACAGCACCACGGCCCGCCCCGCCGACACCCACCATGCGGCCTGCGGCACCCGCCCCCGACCCGCGCGCCGCCGCACGCGCGCTCACGCCGCCCGCTCCCGCGCTGGGGACAGGCGGCCGCCCGGGCTGAGCGGGTAGGCGGCGCAGCCGCTGACCGTGAAGCGCGCCGGCCGGCGGACCGGCGGGGTCAGCTCCAGGGGCAGGACCAGCACGGCGCCGCGATGGGCGCCGCGGATGAGCTGCGCCGGCAGGCGCTCGGCCTGGGCGCAGACGTAGAAGATCGGGCCGCTGCGCGGCCGGGGAGCCAGGCTGGGCGCCGGCGCGTCCGGGCCGCCCTCGACCAGCGCCAGGCGGATGTGCGCCGCCGGCCAGGCCGCCAGCTCGGCGTCGACCGCCAGCGGCCGGCGCTCGCCCGGCAGCAGCAGCTCGCAGCCGCCCCGGCGGGCCAGCTCCCGGGTCAGCGAGGCGGCGGCCCGCACGGCGGCGTCCACGGCCTCTGACTCCCGCTCCCCGCGGGCGTCCAGCACGACCAGCGGGCCGGCCTCGCGCTCGGCGAGCATCCGCCGCTCGAGCAGCCCGGCGCCGCGCGCCAGCGCCGGCCAGCTGATCCGCGAGGCGGGCGTCCCGGGACGGTAGGGGCGAAGCCCGTCGAGCTCGACGGCGGCCAGCGCCTCCGAGGCGAGCGGCCCCGGCTGACCGCCCAGCGGCTCCCCCGGCTCCCGCTGCGCGCTCTGCGGCGCCTCCACCCGCGGGAGCACGAGCAGGCTCTGGGCCTCGCCGCCGCCCGGCCGCAGCACCCGCACCATGCCCAGCGGGTCGCGCAGCGACAGGACGGGGGGATCCAGTCGCCGGCGGCCGCGGCGGGCAAACCGGGCCACCACCCGCACCTCCACGGTGCCGCCGCGCCCGGGGGCGACCACGGCGCCGGCCAGCGCGATCCTGCCCCCGGCCAGCGGATCGTGGATCTCCCCTCCCGGCGCCCCCAGCGGCCCGCGGCGCAGGTCGATCCGCGTCTCAAACGGCTGGTCCTCGAGCACCGTGTCGGCCTCCAGCCGGCGCGAGACCGAGGTGGTGCGCGCCGCCAGCCAGATCCAGGGCGGGAGCGTCGCCCCCAGGATCAGCAGGGCGACGCCGGGGATGAACAGCTCGGAGGTCTCGAAGGTGAGCGCGACCAGGATGAGGACGATCCCGGCCAGCGCGGTTGCCGCTCCCCGCCTCATAGCGCGCGCACGGAGGCGATCGCGTCGGCGACCACGTCTGAGGCCACCGTGCGGGGCGTCCCCGGTGCCAGCACCAGCCGGTGGGCGAGCACCGGCTGGGCCAGCGCCTGAACGTCGTCGGGCAGCACGTGGTCGCGTCCCCGGAGCATCGCATGGGCCTTGGCCGCCCGCAGCAGCATCAGCCCCGCCCGCGGGCTGGCCCCGAGGTCCACCCGCGGGTCCTCGCGGGTGCGCCACAGCACGCGCACGACGTAGTCGCGCAGCGCGGGCGCGGTGTGCACGCGGGCGGCGGCCGCCTGGGCGGCCAGCAGCTCGGCCGCGTCCGCCACCGGGGCGAGCGACAGCACCCGGTCGCCGGCCTCGTGATCGGCCAGCATCCCCGCCTCGTGGCTGGGATCCGGGTAGCCGAGCGAGATCCGGACCATGAACCGGTCCACCTGCGCCTCGGGCAGCGGATAGGTGCCCTCGTACTCGATCGGGTTCTGGGTGGCGAGCACGAGGAACGGCCGGGCCAACTCGTGCGTCTGCACATCGACGGTCACGCGCCCCTCCTGCATGCACTCCAGCAGGCCAGACTGGGTCTTGGGCGAGGCGCGGTTGATCTCGTCCACCAGGACCACGTTGGCGAACACCGGCCCCGGGCGGAAGAAGAAGCGCTGCTCGCGCTGGTCGTAGACGTTGGTCCCCACCACGTCGGCCGGGAGCAGGTCCGAGGTGCACTGCACCCGGGCGAACCGGCAGTCGAGCGAGCGCGCCAGCGCCCGCGCCAGCGCCGTCTTGCCCACCCCCGGATAGTCCTCCACCAGCACGTGTCCCTCGGCCAGCAGCGCCACCAGCACGTGCTCGAGCGTCTCCGGGCGCACCTGCACGGCGCGGAGCACGTTCTCCGCCACCCGGCGGATCAGCCCGGCGTGGAGCTCAGACTGATGCTGCGCGAGGGGCGTGTGCTCCGCCGCCTCCACGTATCTCCCTCCAGGCACGCTCCACCTCGTCCAGCACCGCGTCCGCCACCCGCTCCTTGGGCGCGCGCTCCACCCGCCGCTCGCCGGCGGCGGTGAGGATCACCACCTCGTTGGCGTCGGCCTCAAAGCCGATGTCGGAGCGGGAGACGTCGTTGACCACGATCGCGTCCAGCCGCTTGCGGGCCAGCTTCTGGCGCGCGCTGGCCAGACCCTGCTCGCCGTGCTCGGCGGCGAAGCCCACCACCACCTGGTCCGGGCGCCGCGAGCCGGCCAGCGCCAGCAGCACGTCCTCGGTCGGCTCGAGCTCGATCGTGCGGGGAAGCCCGGCGTCCTTCTTGAGCTTGTGCGCGACCGGCGCGGCGGGCCGAAAATCGGCCACCGCCGCCGCCATCAGCAGCACCTGGCAGCGGGGAAACTCGGCCTGGCAGGCGGCCTGCAGCTCGGCGGCGGTCTGCACCCGGCGCACCCGCACGCCGGGCGGCGGGGGGACGGACATGCTGGCGCACACCATCGAGACCTCCGCCCCGCGCGCCGCCGCCCGCGCCGCCAGCGCCGCCCCCATCCTGCCCGAGGAGCGGTTGCCCACGTAGCGGACGCTGTCGATCGGCTCCCGGGTGCCGCCGGCGGTGACCAGCACGCGGACGCCGCGCCAGGCATGGTGCGCACGCTCGCCGGCCAGCGCCGTCTCGACCGCCTCCAGCAGCTGCTCCGGCTCGGCCAGCCGCCCCACCCCCCGCTCCCCGAAGGAGGCCAGCTCGCCCTCCCGCGGCGGCACGATCCGCACCCCCCGCTCGGCCAGCCGGGCCAGGTTCTCCCGCGTGGCGGGGTGGCGGTACATCCGGTCGTTCATCGCCGGGGCCACCAGCACCGGGCAGGCGGCGGCCAGCGCTGCGGTGCTCAGCAGGTTGTCGGCCAACCCGTGGGCGAGCTTGGCCACCGTGTTGGCGGTGGCGGGCGCGATCAGCAGCACCTCCGCCCGCTCGACCAGCGCCAGGTGGCTGATCGGGGTGCGCTCGGGCACCGGCTCACCAGGGTAGGCGCCGCGCGCCGGGTCGGGTTCGAACTCGCTGCGCAGCACCGGCGCGCCGGTGAGGGCGGCGAACGACGCCCGGCCGACGAACCGCTCGCTGGCCGGGGTCTGGATCACCCGCACGGCGTGGCCGGCCCTGACCGCCAGCCGCGCCGTCTCCAGCGCCTTGTAGGCCGCGATCCCGCCGCTCACGCCGAGGAGCAACCGGGCCATGGCCCCCGCCTACCGGTAGTGGTATTTGAGCTTGCCCTGGGCGACCTCCTCCAGGGCGATCGTGAGGTAGTTCTTCGAGCGGGTGTCGACCATCGGCGGGGGGAACTCATCGAAGCTGCCCTCGCCGAGGTTGTGGTAGTAGGAGTTGATCTGGCGGGCGCGCTTGGCCGCCACGATCACGCTGGCGTAGTTGGAGTCCACGTGCTCCAGGAGCTTGTCGATACGGGGAGAGATCAAGGCCTTGCCGTTCCTTTGCGATCGGGTGAGGCAGAGGGTAGCGCCGCGCGCACGATCTCCACGAGCTGCCGGGTGGCGTCCTCCAGGCGGTCGTTGACGATCACGTGGGGGAACTCCGAGCGGGCGGCCAGCTCCTGCTCGGCGGTGCGCATGCGCGCGTCGACCTGGGCGGCGGTGTCCGTCCCCCGCCCCACCAGCCGCGCCCGCAGGGCCTCCAGCGAGGGCGGGGCGATGAACACCAGCACCGCCTCGGGCATCGCCTGGCGCACCTGCCGCGCGCCCTGCACCTCGATCTCCAGCACCACCGGCCGGCCCGCCGCCAGCCGCCGCTCGACCTCCCCGCGCAGCGTCCCGTAGCGCTGCCCGGAGTAGGTGGCGTGCTCGAGGAACTCCCCCGCCTGCGCCCGCCGCTCGAACTCCTCCGGGCTGAGGAAGTGGTAGTCGATCCCGTCGCGCTCGCCCGGGCGGGGCCGGCGGGTGGTGGCGGACACCGACAGCTCGAGCTCGGGGACCTGCGCCAGCAGGCCCCGGATCAGGGTTCCCTTGCCCACTCCGGACGGTCCCGTGATCACGAACACGCGCGCCACCGCGCCGGCGGCGAGCGGGCTCAGCGGCGCCGCATCAGCTCGACGAGCTCCCGCCGCTGGCGCTCAGACAGACCGCCCACGGTCTTGCTCGGCGAGATCTTGCACTGGGTCAGAATCTTGTTCACCTTCACGCGCCCGTACTTGGGCACCGCCAGCAGCAGGTCGAACACCTTCGCCGTCTCCAGGTAGGCGGGTGGCGCCAGCAGCAGCTCATCGATCGGCTGGCGGCCGGCCTTCAGATCGCGCTTGAGCTGGGCGCGGCGGCTGCGGATGTCGTTGGCTCGCTGGAGTGCCTCCATGCGCTGCAGGTAGGACCGCTCCGGCGCGACCGTGGGCTTGGTCAGCTGTTCGGACACCGGCGGCATGGGCGGCGACTATACATCCTGCGGGCGAGCGATCAAGGCGAATCGACGCAATTCGGCTGAACCTCTGGTTGAGCTTGAGCATTGTCGAGGATGGTTGCGGGAATCCCCGCGCTTTGCAGGGATTTGGTGCAATCAGGGGGACGGGCGGAGGGTCGCCGGCCGGCGGGGGCGGCGGGCGCTCGGCGCCGCCGCCGCTAGGCGCCGCCGCCGAGCGCCGGGGCGGGCAGGCTGGCCGTTTCGGAGGGCGTTCCGGGTGCCCGATCGGACCTCGCCGCGGCCGCCCCCGGGGCGCCGTGGATCTCCTGCAGCGAGATCACCTCCGGCTCGCCGCGGCGGGCGGCGGAGATCGCCCGCGCGGCGGCGAACCCGCCCGCCATCGTGGTGATGCACGGGATCCCGCGGGCGATGGCGGCGGCGCGGATCTCATAGCCGTCCGCGCGGGCCCCCGTCCCCACCGGCGTGTTGATGACCAGGTCGACGTCGCCGCGCTCGATCCAGTCCACCACGTGCGGCGAGCCCTCCCCGATCTTGTTGATCGCCACCGCCGGGATCCCCATCTTGGCGATCGCCTGGGCGGTCCCGCGGGTGGCCACGATGCGAAAGCCGAGCTCGTGCAGGACGGTGGCCAGGCCGGTGGCCGCCGGCTTGTCGCCGTCGGCCACGGTGATGAACGCGGTGCCGCCGCTCGGCAGCCCGGCGCCGGCGGCGGCCTGGGCCTTGGCGAACGCGGTGGGGAAGTCGCGCGCGATCCCCATCACCTCGCCGGTGGAGCGCATCTCCGGGCCGAGCAGCGAGTCGGCGCCGGCGAAGCGGTTGAACGGCAGCACGGCCTCCTTGACGCACACGATCCCCTCCCAGCCGGGGGCTCCGGCGTGGCGGCGGTCGGAGGGGAGGCCGAGCTCGGCCAGCGACTCGCCCAGCATCAGCCGGCAGGCCATGCGCGCCAGCGGCACGCCGATCGCCTTAGAGACGAACGGGACCGTGCGCGAGGCGCGCGGATTGGCCTCCAGCACGTGCAGCCCCTCCTGGCCGTGGATGGCGAACTGCACGTTCAGGAGCCCCACCACCCCGAGCGCGCGGGCGATGCCCGCGGTCTGCTCGCGGATCTGCTCGATCACCTCCTCGCCCAGCGTGTGGGGCGGCAGCGCGCAGGCGGAGTCGCCCGAGTGCACCCCGGCCTCCTCGACGTGCTGCATGATCCCGGCCACCCACACCTCGCGGCCGTCGCACAGGGCGTCGACATCCACCTCGATCGAGTCCTCCAGGAAGCGGTCCAGGTAGATCGTGGTGCCGGCCGCCGGGCCGACCCGGTCCAGGTACTCGCGCAGCCCGTCCAGGCTGTAGACGATCTCCATCGCCCGGCCCCCGAGCACGTAGCTGGGCCGCACCAGGAGCGGGAAGCCCACCCGGGCGGCGGCCGCGAGCGCCCCCTCGGCCGAGCTGGCGGTGGCGTACGGAGGGGCGCGGTAGCCGAGCCGGTCGAGCAGGGCTCCGAACCGGGCCCGATCCTCGGCCAAGTCGATCGCCTCGATCCCGGTGCCCAGGATCCTCACCCCGGCCGCGTCCAGCCCCGCGGCCAGCTTCAGCGGGGTCTGTCCGCCGAACTGCACGATCACCCCCTCGGGCCGCTCGAGCTCGCACACGGCCAGCACCGACTCCAGCGTCAGCGGCTCGAAGTACAGCCGGTCGGAGACGTCGTAGTCGGTGGAGACGGTCTCCGGGTTGCAGTTGATCATCACCGCGTCGCGGCCCGAGGCGCGCACCGTCTGCACGGCGTGCACGCAGCAGTAGTCGAACTCGATCCCCTGGCCGATCCGGTTGGGGCCCGAGCCGAGGATCACCACGCTCGGCCGCTCGCCCCGCTCGACCTCGTGCGCCGGCGCGCCCGCCGCCGCGCTGCCCGGCCCGCGGCCGGGGCGCTCCCAGCTCGAGTAGTAGTAGGGGGTGCGGGCGGCGAACTCGGCCGCGCAGGTGTCCACCGACTTGAACGTCCGCCGACCGCCGAATGGACCGGCCGGGTCGCGCACCAGCTCCTGGAGCTCGCGCAGAAACCACGGGTGGATGTGCGTGCGGGCCTGAACCTCGGCCACCGTGGCGCCGCGACGCAGCGCCTCCAGCAGCAGATCGAAGCGCTCGGCGCCGGGCTGCTCGAGGCGCTCCAAGAGCTCGGCCTGCGAGGCCGGGGCGCTCGGCGGGGTGTCGAGCTCGCGCGAGCTGAGCGCCTTGGCGAACGCCTGCTTGAACGTCCGCCCGATCGCCATCGCCTCCCCCACCGACTTCATGTGCGTGGTCAGGCCGGCCTCCGCGCCCGGGAACTTCTCGAACGCAAAGCGCGGCCACTTGACCACGCAGTAGTCGATCGCCGGCTCGAAGCTGGCCGGGGTGGCGCGGGTGATGTCGTTGGGGATCTCCGGCAGCGTGTAGCCGACCGCCAGCCGGGCGGCGATCTTGGCGATCGGAAACCCGGTCGCCTTGCTGGCCAGCGCGCTTGAGCGCGACACCCGCGGGTTCATCTCGATCACCACCACCTCGTCGGTGGCCGGGTTGACGGCGAACTGGACGTTGGAGCCGCCGGTCTCCACCCCGACGGCGCGGATCGCGGCGATCGCCTGGTCGCGCAGCCGCTGGTACTGGCGGTCCGACAGCGTCTGCTGGGGGGCCACGCACACGCTGTCGCCGGTGTGCACCCCCATCGGGTCGATGTTCTCGATCGAGCAGACGATCACCACGTTGTCGGCCCGGTCGCGCATCACCTCCAGCTCGAACTCGCCCCAGCCCAGCACCGACTCCTCGATCAGCACCTGGCCGATCGGGGAGGCGCTCAGCCCCCGCCCCACCACGCGCGCCAGCTCCCCCTGGTGGCGGACCACCCCGCCGCCGGTCCCGCCCAGGGTGAAGGCGGGACGCACGATGAACGGCAGACCGACCTCGCCCACCGCCGCCTGCGCCTCCTCGACGCTGTGGGCGATCACGCTGCGGGGGACGCGCAGCCCGGCGGCGGTCATCGTCTCGCGGAAGCGCTCGCGATCCTCGGCCCGGTCGATCGCCTCGTAGTCGGCGCCGATCAGCTCCACCCCGTAGCGCTCGAGCGTGCCGTCCTCGTGCAGCGCCTTGGCCAGGTTCAGCGCCGTCTGGCCGCCGAGCGTGGGCAGCAGCGCGTCCGGGCGCTCGCGGGCGATCACCTGCCGGACCGGCCCGGGCAGCAGCGGCTCGATGTAGGTGGTGGTGGCCACCTCGGGGTCGGTCATGATCGTGGCCGGGTTGGAGTTGACCAGCACCACCTCGTAGCCCTCCTCGATCAGCACCCGGCAGGCCTGGGTCCCCGAGTAGTCGAACTCGGCCGCCTGGCCGATGACGATCGGCCCGGAGCCGATCAGCATGATCTTGTGCAGGTCGTCGCGGCGGGGCATCAGGCGGGTGCGGAGACGGGGCGGGGCATCAGGCCGACAGCGGCTCCAGGAAGCGGTCGAACAGGTGCAGCGCGTCGTGCGGCCCGGGCCCGGCCTCGGGGTGGTACTGGACGGTGGCACCCGGCGCGTCGCGCAGCGCCA
>Ga0209061_1003055_pt1 | contig 19116 bp, 14 predicted proteins | sample Coa_R1_10_FD_187157 | JGI IMG/M metagenome (GOLD analysis project Ga0209061, IMG submission 187157) | Surface soil microbial communities from Centralia Pennsylvania, which are recovering from an underground coalmine fire - Coalmine... | ecosystem: Environmental > Terrestrial > Soil >...
TCTCGGTGGTGCATCCTGGTCGAATTATGCGTCCGCAGCGAAATGGTTGAGCGCCCACAGTCCCGATGCGGCAATTGTTGACGTAGAGTTGCAGGACAGAAGTTGCATCGAACTCGCGAATAAGCTGTGCTTGCGGGAAATACCTTTCCTTGCCGTTTCCGGTCTTTCCGCCGATACCCCCGGAATCAATCAGATTTTCCGCTATGTGCCTTGGCTCGCAAAACCCGTCACGCCCGCCGGATTGCAGCTGGCACTCCAAAGCATTCTTTAAAGCAAAGCGGCCAGACCCCGGCTTGCCGGTTCTGGCAACGCACCGCTGCGCCAGCGCGGTGCTGATAACAGCCAAGCCGCCGCTTTCGTTGCTTCTGACACAAGCGTGACTTCTCCACTTGCGATGAAAAAACACCGGCGAGCAGTGCGGCGCTGAAAAACTGGCTCTCAGGCCGCCGCCATTCTTCACTTTCTTGTATTTGAGCGTAACATGAGGCTGGCCTTGGCTTCGGCGCCAGAGGGTGCCAGGCACGCAGCAACGGACCCCTCGGCTCTTGTGAGATTGGCTCGCCAGAGCCACATCTTTGGGCGCCGTTTGCTCGCTTAACGAGAAGCCCGGAGTGCCAGGATGAGCTATGGAGGAGGTTACGACAGGCCGGATTTCCCGGCGCCGTTATTCATCGAGCCTCAGCTTCCGGCAGAGGCTCTCGCCTCTGTTCGCACAAGGCGGATCATGGCTCTCCTCTGCGATCTGATCTTCGTTTCCATTCTCTCCTTTTCACTGTGGCTGGCGCTTGCCATTCTGACCTTCGGCCTTTCTGTTTTGATCCTGCCGCCGCTGTTTCCAGCCGTGGCATTTTTTTACAATGGCCTGACTGTCTCGGGTTATCACATGGCAACGCCGGGCATGCGTCTCATGGATCTCGAGATGCGTTTGACGGATGGCACAAGAGTGCCATTTCTGATCGCAGCGGTGCATGCGGTGCTCTTTTACGTGAGCACGATGTTCCCGCTCATTTTTCTCGTTTCGCTTGTGAGCGCCAACAAAAGATGTTTGCACGATATGCTCGCTGGCGTGATCATCGTCCGGCGGTTCATGTGATGGTCCGCTGGAACCCTCCTGAAGCGATCCCGTATAGAAGCCCCGCTTCGGGGAACGAAATGAAGGCCTGCCGGAAGTGACGCGAGAGCCGCGCGATGCACCGCAATTTTATCTGACGGCGCCCTCCCCGTGCCCTTATTTGCCCAACCGGCTGGAGCGCAAGGTCTTCACGCATCTGATCGGCCGCCGCGCTGTGGCGCTGAACGACCAGCTCACCCAATCCGGCTTCCGGCGCTCGCAGACCATCGCCTACCGGCCGGCTTGCGAAAATTGCCGCGCCTGCGTCTCGGCCCGCGTCAAAGCCGCCGAGTTTCGCCTATCTCGAAATTTCCGCCGGATCCTTGAAATCAACCGGGATATCGCAGGGACGGTAACCCGGCCGGAACCGAGCAGCGAACAATATTCGCTGTTCCGCCGCTATCTCGACAAACGCCATGGCGACGGCGGGATGGCGGATATGACGGCCATCGATTATGCGACAATGATCGAGGACAGCCATGTCGAAACACGCCTCATCGAATATCGCCCTTCAAAGAAAAATGCGAATGGCGAGCGGCCGCTGCTTGCCGCCTGCCTGACGGATATCCTCGCCGACGGCCTGTCGATGGTCTATTCTTTCTACGTGCCGGAGGAACGTCAGCGTTCGCTTGGCACCTTTATGATTCTCGACCATATCGAGCGTGCGTGCCGCCTGGGTTTGCCGCATGTCTATCTTGGCTATTGGGTCGAAGGCTCAAAAAAAATGGCCTATAAGGCGCGCTTCCTGCCGCAGGAACGGCTCGGGATGAATGGCTGGGATAGAGTGGGGTAGTGCTGCCCGCTTTCGCCCGCAGCTCTCAACACGCGGTGCTGCCGGCGACCCTCACCCAAACTTATTGCTTTTCGGAAAGCCTTTCGGCGGCAGGCGCCCGGCTTCGGCGCGGTTGCCCTTCCAGTCGCGCAGCTCACGCGCGGGGACATTGAATGTCCGGCCTGCCGAATCCGTCCAGCTCAGACCCTCCTTGAGCACGAACACCTTGGCATCGCTGATTCCGCCATCCTTGTATTTCTGCAGGCGGACGCCCTTTCCGCGCGCCATCTCTGGCACTTGCTCCAGCGGGAAGATCAAAAGCTTGCGGTTCTCTCCGATCACCGCAACATGATCGCCGCTGGCGGGGACGATGAGCGCGGCTGCCGCCGGCTTCTCCACATTCAGAAGCAGCTTGCCCTTGCGGGTACCGCCCACCATCTCGTCCTGGCTCGCGACAAAGCCGCGGCCATCGCTGGCGGCGACGAGCATTTTCTCGCCAGCAACATAGGGAAAAACGGCCGTGATGGTCTCGCCTTCCGCGATGTCCGCCATCAGCCGGACCGGCTCGCCCTGGCCGCGCCCGCCGGGCAGCCTGCTTGCGTCCAGCGTGAAGATCCTGCCATCGCTCGCAAGCACGAGAATCTTGGAGGTGGTCTCGGCGAAGAAGGAAATCGCAAGCTTGTCGTCGCCCTTGAATTGCAGGCCCGAGAGATCCTCGACATTGCCTTTGAGGGCGCGGATCCAGCCTTTCTCCGAGACGACGACTGTCACCGGCTCGCGCTCGATCAGCGTGCCAAAAACCTCCTCGCTGGCGATCGCGGGCGGCTCGCCAAAACTGGTGCGGCGGCGGCCCAATTTCGTGTCGGGACCATATTTCTTTTTAAGCTCGCGAATTTGCGCCCCGATGGCCTTCCATTGCTTGCCCTCGTCGCGCAGCAGGGCCTCGATCTCGCGCTTTTCCTTGGCGAGATCGTCGTTTTCCCGGCGCAGCTCCATTTCCTCGAGCCGCCGCAAGCTGCGCAGCCTCGTATCGAGGATATAGGTTGCCTGGACATCGGAAAGATTGAAGACCGCCTTCAGCTCTTGCTTGGGATCTTCCGCCTCGCGGATGATCGCGATCACCCGGTCGAGATTGAGGAAGACAATGATCATGCCGGCAAGAACTTCGAGGCGGTGCTCGATCTCGGCCTGCCGGTGGCGCGAACGGCGCAGAAGAACCTCGCGGCGGTGATCGAGCCATTGCCGCAGCGCCTCCTTGAGGGAGACGACACGCGGCACGACGCCATCGGCGAGAAGATTCATGTTCATCGGGAACCGGCTCTCGAGCTCGGTGAGCTTGAAGAGCTGTTCCATCATCAGTTCGGGATCGGCGGTGCGCGCACGCGGCTCGATGACGATGCGAATGTCTTCGGCGGATTCATCGCGAATATCGCCGACGAGCGGCAGCTTTTTCTCGGCGAGAAGCTCGGCGATCCTTTCGATGAGCTTCGACTTCTGCACCATATAGGGGATTTCGGTGACGACGGCGGTCCAGCCGCCGCGGCTTCCCTCTTCCTTCGTCCAGCGCGCCCGCAGGCGAAACGAGCCCCGCCCCGTGCGATAGGCCTCGGCAATCGCCTCGCGCGGCTCAATGAGGACTCCGCCCGTCGGGAAATCCGGTCCCGGCACAAATTCCAACAGTTGATCCGCCGCCGCGTTCTTATGCGAGATGAGATAGAGCGCCGCGTCGCAAAGCTCGGCAAGATTATGCGGCGGGATCGAGGTCGCCATGCCAACCGCGATGCCCTGCGCGCCATTGGCAAGGAGATTTGGCAGGGCGGCGGGCAGGACAACCGGCTCTTTCTGGTCGCCGGAGTAATTGTCGCGGAAATCGACCGCGTCCTCGTCGATGCCTTCGAGGAGGAGGCGCGCGATATCGGTCATCCGTGCTTCGGTGTAGCGGTAAGCGGCGGCGCCGTCGCCATCGATATTGCCGAAATTGCCCTGCCCTTCGATGAGCGGATAGCGCGAGGAAAAATCCTGGGCGAGGCGCACAAGCGCGTCATAGATCGCCTGGTCGCCATGCGGATGGAAAGAACCCATGACGTCGCCGACGATCTTCGCGCATTTCTTGAAGGCGCTTGCCGGATCGAGCCGCAAGATGTGCATGCCGTAGAGGATGCGCCGGTGCACCGGCTTCAGCCCGTCGCGGGCATCGGGCAAGGCCCGTCCCATGATGGTCGAGAGCGCATATTGGAGGTAGCGCTCTTCGAGCGCCTCGCGCAGCTTGACATCTTCGGTGCCCCCGCTTGGCGGCGGCGGCGGTGTGACGTGTTTCCCCATGGGGCGAGGCCTAGCGCGCTTTCCGCTCGAATGGAATCGTTCGAGCGATAAGAAATCGCGCCAGATCTAGAAGCTGGAGCGAATTCTGATCGAAAAAGTTATCAATTTTTTCGGAATTCGCTCTAGCGGACAGTCCGCGGCAAATCAAGTTCTTGTTTTGTGCTTTTCAGGTTTTTACACGGCGCCGCACGCAAAGCCGCCGCGCGCTATGAGCCATGCCGAGAGCAAGCGAAGGGCGCGAACGCGCCAAGGCGTGCGGCGTAAAGCTGGGAAGAAACCCGAAGCTCAGAAGAAACCCGAAGCTCACCGGACGCCAAAAGCGCGAGGCGATTCGCCGCCCGCGATTATGGCGGGGAGACGCGTGCGGAGATTGGCCGCAGCTGCAATGTATCCGGGCGGACGATTTCGAAGTTTGTCACCGGCTCGGAATCAATCGGCAATCTTCACAGGCAGCTGCTGGGCGAGGCGGCGGCTCTTCGCCGAATCAATTGGCCAGCTGAGCAAAAGGAACTCTGACATTCTCACCGCTTGCGGGTAAGACGGAAGACACCTTGCTCGCCGAAGAGGTTCCAGATCCAGGGCTCACTGTAGCGAAGCGGAATTCCAGAACGGCCGATCGCGACACCGCGCTCAATTATCGCATCAATCTCACGCACCAGCGCAATAAAATCCTGGATCGTGCAAAAATGGATATTCGGGGTTTCATACCAAGCGCAGGAAAGATTGCGCGTCAATGGCATGCGCCCGCCGAACGCCACCTGAAACCTGATCCGCCAATGTCCGAAATTCGGAAACGACACGATGGCGTAACGGCCGATCCGCAGCATTTCTTCGAGAACCCTGCGCGGCCTGTGCGTCGCCTGCAGCGTTTGCGATAGGATCACATAATCGAAAGCGTTGTCAGGATAGCCAGCAAGGTCGGTGTCGGCATCCCCTTGAATGACGGAAAGGCCTTTGGCGACGCAGTCGTTGACACCCCGCTGTGAAAGCTCGATTCCGCGTCCATCTACTTGCTTATCTTCAGCAAGCAGCCGCAGGAGCGCGCCGTCGCCGCAGCCGACATCGAGAACGCGGCTGCCCGGTTCGACCATATCCGCGACCAGCAAGAGATCAACGCGCGCCGGATTCTCCTGGGATGCCGCTGCCTGGGGCCAGTTCACGTCATCGGCTCGCGTCATCAAATTCACGATCTAAACCCCGCCCCGGTTTTGGTTTTGGCTGGCGCAATACCCCGTGCCCGCGCTGCGGCCTCAAGGAAGCCGCGCGATGTCGAGATGAGCTCAGGCGTGTCCAACAAAAACGCGTCATGACCGCGATCTGTCTCGATATCGACGAAAGAAACGGAAGCGCCGCCAGCATTCAAAGCATGCACGATCGCCCGTGAAGCCTGCGTTGGGTAGAGCCAGTCCGAATTGAAGGATATCACGCAGAACCGGGCTTTCGAATCCTTGAAGGCATAGGCAAGGGAGCCGCCATAATCAGCGGCGAGATCGAAATAGTCGCAAGCCCGTGTCACATAAAGGTAGGAGTTCGCGTCGAAACGATCGACAAAGCTTGTCCCCTGGTAGCGCAAATAATTCTCGATCTGGAAATCGGCATCAAAAGAGAAGGTCGGGGCGCTGCGATCCTGAAGCTTGCGGCCAAATTTGCTCTGGAGGACCTCGTCCGACAGATAGGTGATATGGGCCGCCATCCTTGCGACCGCGAGCCCCTTGGTCGGGATCACACCCTCCTCAAGATAGCGGCCCTGACGCCAATCCGGATCGGCCATGACCGCTTGGCGTCCAACCTCGTGAAAAGCGATATTTTGCGAAGAATGTCTCGCAGCGGTCGCGATCGGCATGGCGGCGAAAACGCGCTCCGGATAGCTCGCCACCCATTGCAAGACCTGCATGCCGCCCATCGAGCCGCCAGCGACGCAAAACAGCGTGTCGATTCCGAGATGGTCAATGAGCATGGCTTGGGCGCGAACCATGTCCTTGATCGTAACGACCGGAAGATCGAGGCCATAGGGACGGCCGGTTGCGGGATTGAGCGAGGCAGGCCCCGTTGTGCCCATGCAGCCGCCGACAACATTCGAGGCAATGACGAAATAACGATTGGTATCAATCGGCCGGCCGGGACCGACCATCGTATGCCACCAGCCAGGCTTGCCCGTGATGGGATGCGTGTTGGCGACATGCTGGTCGCCCGTCAGGGCGTGGCAGATCAAAATGGCATTCGACTTGCTGGCGTTGAGTTCGCCATAGGTCTGGTAGGCGATTGTCAAGGGGCTGAGCAGGACGCCGGCTTCCATCTTGAGCGGCTGATCAGCGCCAAAATGCACAACGAGGCTGTTTGGCGCGTCGACCTCGCGAAGACCCGCCGCCTTACTTGCCGGAGCGAATTGCACGGAACCGCCGATCATTCGATATGACGAACACGTTGTTCGTTATATGGGTGCGACCAGAAAAAAGAGTCAAGATCGAGCTGCCATCGTGGAATTAGGCCTTACGGTTTTGGCTCGACGCACGCAAGGGAACCTTGAGCCGGGCTCCTTCCTCATCGAGGATGGCAAAGCGGTAGCTCCCGGTGCTGTCCAAAGTGACGGAATAGCGCAAAGATTGAGCAATATTATTATCCTCGTCCAAGGTCACGACGGCGGGACTGAGCCCAGCGACGCTTTCGCCAGGCAAATAGATCGAACTGCAAATAATGAGTTCGTCGCCCGGCTGACAGGTCCGTGCCGCAGCCCCATTGACGATGCAGCAGCGCGATCCCCGTTCACCTAAAATAACATAGGTCGAGATGCGCGCACCGGAATTCTTATTCCAGATCTCGACGAATTCGAGCGGCAAAATGCCCGCGGCTTCGCAATGATCCGGATCGAGCGTGATCGAACCATGGTAGTCGAGATTTGCTTCCGTGACGCGGATGCCATGAAGCTTGCCGCCAATGACTTTTCGCATGTTTTCTCAAATTCCGAATGCGGGACCTGAATGGAGGTTTGGCCTGGCCCAACCGCGCTGGCCAAGGCGCTTCTGTAGAACATTTTTTCAAAAATCGCGAATTGTTCGCTCCCCAATGAAATGGGGCTGGGCAACCGCCGGCTTGGCATCGCCCGGTTCTCATTTAAGTATTGGGGAACCAAATTTCATGACTCTATCTCGATCGCGGGCCCGGTTTCGAAAGCGACAAGCTCGGCCCCTTCGGGAACCTGACTGCCAAGCTTGAACCTGAACTCTTTTACAATCCCGCTTCGCGGCGCAGTCAGAAGATGTTCCATTTTCATCGCCTCCAGAACGAGGATCGGCTGGTTTGCCTCGACCTGGGTGCCCGGCTCGACCAGAAGCGCCGCAATTCGCCCTGGCATGGGAGCCGTGAGACGCCCCTGCGGCTCGCGAGCCCCTGCAGTCCCGGCAGCAGGACTTGCGAGCACAAAGCGATGGCCGGACCCGGTTCCCAGAAACACGGCCACCTCCTGCCCGCAGCGGACGAAGATCCCTTTGAGGCGGTGGCCATCGAGATCCGCTGTGAGGGTTCCATCCGGCGCGAGCGTGCCGCGGGTCCGGAAAAAGCTGCGATCCGGCAGATCAAGCCGCCAGCCATCCGGCAAATAGGTTATTTCGATCGCGCGATCGCCGCTTTCGCCAAGCCCGGTTTCGCGCAGGCGCAGAGTTTCCCGCGCGCGGTGGTTGAGGCGCCAGCCGTTCCGGCTGTTCCACGGACTCCACCGGTCAGCCGATTGCTCTGCTTGCCTTTGCGCGCATGCCGCCCGCTCACAAAGAATGCCGATGACGACCATCGCCCAAATTTCGGCTCCGGCAGGTTGTGACGGCAACAAGAGACGGCTGGCATGACGCTCGATAAATCCCGTGTCGAGCAAAGCCGCAGCGAAGGCTTCTTGTGAGACAACAGCACGCAGAAAGTCCAGATTGGCAGCAATTCCGGCGACGCGCATTCCGGCGAGCGCGGTGCCGAGGCGGCGGACGGCGCCCGGCCTGTCCTTCTCCCACACGATAAGCTTGGCAATCATGGGATCGTAATCGACCGGAATGACATCGCCCGCCCGTACGCCGCTATCCACACGCACATGCGGTTCCGGCTCGGGGAAGTCGAGACGCGCGATGCGGCCCGACTGCGGAAGGAAATCGCGCGCCGGATCTTCCGCGTAGATGCGTGCCTCGAAGGCATGCCCGCGCGCGGCGATTTCATCCTGGCGCAAGGGCAATGCGCCCCCGCCCGCCACAAGAATTTGCCACTCAACGAGATCCACGCCGGTGATCATTTCGGTGACCGGATGTTCAACCTGAAGCCGCGTGTTCATTTCGAGAAAATAGAAAGTGCTGTCATCCGGAGAGAATAAAAACTCCACCGTCCCAGCACCCTCATAGCCAATCGCGCGCACGGCTGCGAGAGCCGCCGCCCGCATGGCTCGCCGCAATTCCTCTCCAAGACCAGGGGCTGGCGCTTCCTCAATGATCTTTTGGTGCCGGCGTTGAATCGAGCAATCGCGATCAAAGAGGTGGACGCAATTTCCTTTGCCATCGGCAAAGACCTGAATCTCGACATGGCGCGCCCGCGGCAAATATTTCTCAATCAGCACCCGATCATCGCCAAAGGCCGAGAGCGCCTCACGTCTAGAGCTTGCGAGCGCTGCCGCGAACTCTCCCGGCCCGGAAGCGATTTTCATCCCTTTGCCGCCGCCGCCCGCCGAAGGCTTGATAAGGATGGGATAGCCAATGCCAAGGGCTTTTTCGGAAAGAAGCGCCTCGTCCTGACTGCTCCCATGATAGCCAGGCACCAGTGGAACACCGGCTTTCTCCATGAGTGATTTGGCTTGCGCTTTATCGCCCATGGCACGGATTGCCGCTGCCGGAGGTCCAATAAAGACGACACCCGCGCTCACGCAGCTTTCCGCGAAATCCGCGTTTTCGGACAAAAACCCATAGCCTGGATGAATCGCTTGCGCGCCGCAAAGACGAGCCGCCTCCAGGATCTTGGTGCCATCGAGATAGCTTTCACGAGCTGGTGCGGGTCCGATGAAAAAAGCTTCATCGGCAAGTACCGTGTGCAGCGACCCCCGATCCGCCTCGGAATAAACGGCAGCAGCCGCAATGCCGAGGCGCCTCGCGGTCCTTATGATCCGGCAGGCGATCTCGCCGCGATTGGCGATCAAAATCTTGGATAACATCAGGGATGTTCTTCTTCAGCGGAACAGGCTTCAGGCCCGCCGCTGGATGACCGGAGCAGTTCAACCCAAAATGGCGCCTGCGGCAAGAACGCCGTCATGAAGTCAGGACTCCGGAAAGAAATGGATAATGACACTGAAAGCCATGAGCCAGACTCTGGCACTCAATAAACGATCGCTGGCACGATGGCCAACCCTTTCCCCGGATTCGCGATCCTTCTGAGAAGTCATTGTAGTCGACACCTGTAATGCAAGCGATTAACTTATTACCAAGACGGCGGTTGCTTGAACCCGGAACAAATCTGGCCTGAAAGCACAGCCAAAGCCCGGAATGCCCATGCAGAACGCCTTCAACGAGAACTTCAACACCGCCCGGGAAGTGAGCTTCTGAATGAGACGCGGTTCACCTCGCTGGCTCAGGCTCGCTTTGTCCTGCGATATTGACCTATGCGGCCGGCTCTTCCGAAACAGAAGCGGAGCCCAGTTTCGATGGGGCTGCGCCTCCCCGGCTGGTTCTACAATCAGCAGCCATCCGGCTCAAATTTGGCAAACTGAGCATGAATTCCGGCTTTGATCCCGTTAATTTGCTTCTTTCCGCTCATGCTGGAGACCGCCACGATTGTTGCATCCCTTCAGATTGGCCGCGTTCCGCCTTCCTGCGCGTTGCCTGACGGAATTGTCACCATGTCCTCTTATCCGGAATGATGACACATGATTCGCCCTCTCTATCTCTCTACAACCAGCGTTCATGTGAGCCATAGTCATATTGACATTCCCGAAGCGGCGCCCAGCCCGCCCTTGCTTTCGAACAGCATGCGAGTTTGGCTAGCTCCAGCTGTTCTGCACTTTGGCGCGTCCATTCATTCTCGATCACAAGTTCAAGGCATTTGTTCCAGATGGCTTCGAAAAAAGTAGCGCTGATTACCGGCATCACCGGACAGGATGGGGCCTTCCTCGCCGAACTCCTTCTATCAAAAGGTTATATCGTTCATGGTGTAAAACGGCGGTCGTCACTGATCAACACCGGCCGGGTTGATCATTTATATCTGGATCCCCATGAGCCAAACGTTGATTTTCTTTTGCATTACGGCGACCTCACGGATTCGGCGAACCTCATTCGTATCGTCCAGGAGACTCAGCCGGACGAAATCTACAATCTCGCGGCGCAGAGCCATGTCCAGGTGAGCTTCGAGACACCGGAATATACAGCCAACTCGGATGCGCTTGGTACGCTTCGCCTGCTCGAAGCCATCCGAATCCTCGGGCTCTGCCAAAGAACACGTTTCTATCAGGCGTCAACATCGGAACTTTACGGCAAAGCGCAGGCAATTCCTCAGAATGAGACAACGCCATTTTATCCGCGTTCGCCCTACGCCGCCGCCAAGCTCTACGCCTATTGGATCACTATCAATTACCGTGAAGCGTATGGAATGCATGCGTCAAATGGCATCCTGTTCAACCATGAGGGGCCAACCCGGGCCGAGACCTTCGTCACCCGGAAGATCACCCGTGCAGTCGCGGCGATCCATTTGGGTTTCCAAAACAAGCTCTTTCTAGGCAATCTCGATGCCAAGCGTGACTGGGGCCATGCACGCGATTATGTCGAGGGCATGTGGCGCATTCTGCAGCAGCCCGAGCCTGACGATTATGTCCTCGCGACGGGAGAAACCCATACGGTACGTGAATTCGTCGAGCGCGCCTTCGCCGAAGTCGGCATCACCATCGGCTGGAAGGGCACCGGCGTTGCCGAATGCGGCATAGATACGAAGACCGGCCGCGTTCTCGTCGAAATCGACCCGCACTATTTCCGCCCTACGGAAGTCGATATTCTTCTTGGTGATCCCGGTAAGGCCCGCAAGAAACTAGGCTGGCAGCACACAATCTCTTTTGCCCAGCTCGTCACGGAAATGGTCGCGAGCGACTTGATCGTCATGAAGAAACGCGGGCGGGTCTGAGGAGAAGAGTTACGCGATGTATCCTTCGGGGCAATCCAAAGCTCGCCGGCGAATCTGGGTCGCCGGGCATCGTGGCATGGTTGGTTCGGCGATCGTGCGCCGCCTCACTGAGGAAGATGCCGAAATCCTAACGGTGAGTCGCAGCGAACTGGATCTGCGGGAACAGGATCCCGTCCGCCGGTGGGCCGAGCGGGAAAAACCGGACGCCGTCATCCTTGCCGCAGCCAAAGTCGGCGGAATTCTTGCCAATGACACTTACCCTGCCGAATTTCTCTACGACAATCTCGTGATAGAGACAAATGTCATTCATGCTGCACACCTTGCAGGTATCGAGCGGCTTGTTTTCCTGGGTTCATCCTGCATCTATCCTAAGTTTGCGCCGCAGCCGATCAAGGAGCAGGCGCTGTTGACAGGCCCGCTTGAGCCAACCAATGAATGGTATGCGATTGCCAAAATTGCCGGCATCAAAATGTGTCAAGCTTACCAGCGCCAGTATGGCCGCCGCTACATCTCGATCATGCCGAGCAATCTTTATGGCCAGAACGACAATTTCGATCTTTCATCAAGCCATGTTTTGCCGGCCCTAATTCGCAAGTTTCACGAGGCTAAGGTCAGAGGCGAACCGGAGGTCACCATCTGGGGCACCGGAACGCCCTTGCGGGAATTCCTTTATGTCGATGATTTGGCCGATGCCGTGGTGTTTTTGATGGATCGCTATGATGGGCGCGAGCCGATCAATTGCGGCAGCGGCTCAGACGTGAGCATCCGCCAGCTTGCTGAGATGATTGCCCAAATCACGGGTTTTGAAGGCAAACTCGTTTTCGATACCAGCAAGCCCGACGGGGCGCCGCGCAAATTGATGGATTCCAGCCAGCTAGCAGCGCTCGGCTGGCGGCCGAAAACAAGCCTCCAAGACGGCATTCGTGAAGTTTATCGCTGGTTTGTGCGCACGCACGCAAGCCAATCACAAGTAGCGCAATAGATGTCAGTAACCAGGCCCTCCCCGTCAACTGAACGAGAAAGTTGCAAACGGCAGCCCGGATCGCGGCATCGGCCGGCGATAACGGCGTCCGGATGCGATTTGTCCGTGCTCGCGGACCTGCGGATGTGATTTACCAATCCAGCAAATCCGATACGGTCAAGAGCTGTTTCAGCAGATGAAGAATGACAAAGATATCAGACGTCCGAAATTCGCCAAATTGCGGGTTCATATTTAATACCAGTTGTGTCCAGCGGCTGGCCGCACCTGCAACCAGTCTTCTCAAACGAACCTCGATTAATTGTAATTAACGAACCTCGATTAATTATTGTAAGGATGAGCCGGATGCAGGATCGATTGATCATGGCCCTAACGGTGTATGCCATGAGCTGTTCCACAAACGTGTCCCATGCGCAAGCGCCAGCACCCGTGCCAGTCATCACGAAGAGCAGCACCGCCGCTGGCACGGTCCATCCCCGGACCGGCGGCGGCGCTGGGCCCGCCCAAGGGAATGTTACGGGCGGCATCTTGGGCACGGTTCAGGCCGGCACCGGCGGCGTTGCGGACGGTTCGCTCCGGCAAAGCACCACGGGAGGCATCTTGGGCACGGTTCAGGCCGGCACCGGCGGCGTTGCGGATGGTTCGCTCCGGCAAAGCACCACGGGAGGCATCCTGGGCACGGTTCAGGCCGGCACCGGCGGCACGCGGGATGGATCGAGCCGGGGAAATTTGACGGGCGGCATCAAGGGTACCACAATGGCTGGGACCAGCGGCACACAATAGACCTCTTGCACAGTCTCTTTTTAGTACAATCCTTGTTTATCTAGGTATTACAAGTTTTCCGCTTATAGGCCAGCCGGAGATTTGATCAGCTCAACAAGCGCGCATGCGAAGATCCGTTAGCTAGGGCATCAGACGGCGCAGCCGCGCGCGCGCTTTGCACGAAAACCCGTCTATGGCTTGTTTTTATCTTATAGGTAATGACCTGCACTGCAAAGATAATGACCCGCATTAAGGTAATGATTCGCAGCGCAATCTCCGCATTTGCCATATAGGCCCAGATTTTCCAGCTCTCGCAAATCCCAAGCTAAGTTACAGCGCAGACGCGGCATAAGGGCCCATTTGGGTCTTCCAGTACACTGCACGGATGACGCAAAGACATTTGGACATGACAATCCATCCCGCTCAAAGCGGGTACGAGAAGAGTGCCTGATTATGGCAGGAAATGCAGCAAATTTGCGTGCTGGCACTGTTCTAGTCGTGATTCCAGGAGGGCTTGAGCATGGCGGCGGGATAGGCCGGCAAATGGGATATTTTTTGCAGGCTCGCAAAGGGCATGGCGGCGGTCTTACCTATCGCATCATTGACTCACGCGGCCCCTGGTTTCTGGGTTCCTCGCGGCTTCATACGATCCTTGCCGGGCTTTACCTCACATCAGCGATCGCGAAACTGATCTGGGCTCGCCTGTTTGCGATGCCGTGCCTGGTCCACGTCAATATCACTGGGCGCGGCAGCACGGTCCGCAAAATTGTATTTTTGACCTTCGCCCAAATACTTGGGCTGCGCTACCTTCTGCACGTTCATGATTACGATTACGCGGAAGAGTACCGCCGCCGCAGCCGATTGATGCAGATGCTGATTGTAAGGGCTTTTGGCGGGGCAGCAAAAGTCCTGGTGCTGGGAAAGCGAGATCAGAAGCTGCTGTCGGACCTGCTCAAATTGCCGCTGGACCGGCTCATGGTCCTCCACAACGCAGTTCCCGATCCAGGTCCTATTCTCAAGAGCACGCGTCCCGCGGAAGCCCCATGCGAACTGCTGTTCCTCGGGCACATGAGCGCACGAAAGGGGGTGCCAGAGCTGCTGCAGGCTCTCGCTGACCCGGCGCTGGCGTCCCGGCGGTGGCGCGCCACGCTTGCTGGCGGCGGCCAGCTTGAGGAGTACCGCAGACTTGCCAGCAGTCTCGGTATCTCGGAGAGAGTCCATTTTCTGGGGTGGGTCGATGATGCGGGTGTCAAGGCATTGAGCACTAAGGCCGACATTCTCGTTCTACCCTCTCATGCTGAGGGGCTGGCGATGGCCGTGCTTGAGGGCCTATCCCATGGGCTCGCCGTCGTCACGACACCGGTCGGTGCCCATCCCGAAGTTATCGAGCCGGACGTGTCGGGAATACTCGTTCCCCCGGGCGATATTTCTGCGCTCGCCGAAGCCTTGGCACGCGTGATCGGCGATGAGAGATTACGCCAGCGGCTGGGGAGCGGAGCCCGGCGGCGCTTCCTTGAGCGGTTTGAGGTGTCTGGCTATGCTGATAGGCTGGCTTGTATTCATCTTGACCTTCTCTGCCGTGCGCATGAAGCACTACGCCCAATCGGCAAGGAGGAAACATCATGACCCGAATTAGCCGGGGATCTATGAGATCGGGACTTAATCGCGTTGAGCTCCATCTACGGTCCTGATCTATCAGAAGCGAAGTGTGGCAAAGGGCCGCCATCCTGATGCGGCACTGCTGTTGGGAACATCCTTTCTCAAAGAACAAGTCCGCGGGTGCCCCGGCAGATGCGGCACTCGAAGTTGAGTGGCTGGACGAGGGGTACGTATGGTCTTGTGAGCATCGCAGATGAGCATTGAACTTTTCCTTACATCGCAAATGTCGAGACCAGGGATCTTTCCGTGATGAAACTTCTGATTTCGGCTTACGCCTGTGCTCCGAATCACGGTTCTGAACACGGTGTTGGATGGGACTGGACAACCGAAGCGAGCCGCCTCGGCCACAGGGTTTGGGCGCTCGTCTCTCCTGCCCATCGAGATGCAATTGCGGCCGCCATCCGTGAAGATGCTTCCCTCGGGAAAATTCATTGGGTGTTCCCCCACCTCAGCTACTGGCCTCTGCAACAGGGAAAGGAGCCGAAATGGGAGCGGACTTACAATCTGCTGTGGCAAAGGGCGGCGTTGCGGGCGGCGCGGGCGCTCCACCGCGATGTGGGCTTTGATGTCGTCCATCACCTTACATGGGGCGGTATACGGGCCCCGACATTTCTCGGATCTCTTGGCGTACCGCTGATTATCGGCCCGATCGGGGGCGGCGAAACCTCGCCGAAGTCCCTGCGTGACCAGCTTCCCCTGAGAGGCAAGTTCCTTGAGAGGCTGCGGGATCTTTCAAACGCGACGATCGGGATAAACCCGTTTGTCCGCAAGGGTCTTCATGATGCAGCGGTCATTCTTGCCAAAACAGCCGATACGCGAAACCTGCTGAGCCCGGCTTTACGCGAGAAGACACGTGTTTTCATGGAGTTAAGTGTTCCGAAAAATCAGATCGGATTGCCCCGGACGCAGCGCTGCTCACCGCCAAAGCTCCTATTCGCCGGACGTCTAGTGTACTGGAAGGGTAGCCACATCGCCATTGAGGCGATGGCGGCGCTTGTCAGAAGGATACCCAATCTGCGCCTTACAATCGTTGGCAACGGCCCCGAAGAAGGCAGATTGAGAACCGCCGTCGCACTGAGAAATTTGGCGGAGAACGTCGAATTTATTCCCAGGATGCCACAGTATAAGTTTTTGTCCCTCTTCAATACCCACGACCTGCTGTTATTCCCGAGTCTTCACGACAGCTCCGGCGGCGTGGTCCTCGAAGCCTTGTGCCACGGGATGCCGGTCGTCTGTCTCGATCTCGGCGGCCCAAAAGACATCGTGACGCCTCAATCCGGTATTGTCGTCAAGACGGGCGGCCTTTCCACGGCCCAGGTCGCGGCACGGTTGGCTGACGAAATCTATGAGGCACTCAGTTCGCCCCCTCTGTTAGAGCGGCTGTCTGCTGGTGCGATAGCCCGGGCAAACCAATTTCTTCTCTCAGAGCGTGTGACGAAACTCTATACCCCGTTCACAGCAGAGCGGGAGATTTGTTTGAGCTAACAACGCGGAGCTTGCCAGTAGCTTACGCTTTCCAAATCAGTACATTAATATTATTTGTAATATTGCAATGCGCTTCATTCCTTTGGAACCGGGATTCGCAAGGTCAGAAACTTTGCGCTGCTCTCCAGCAAAAAACACCTCAATAGGCCTCCAGCTTGGCAAGCGCAGTGCTGAATAGTAACCAAAATCGGGATGAACTGGAGACTGATAGATGCCGCTGGTTTCCGTCATTGTTCCGACGTTACGCCGGCCAAAACTGCTCTTACGAGCACTTGAAAGCATATTCAAACAAACATACCGTGAAATCGAAGTTATTGTTGTTGTCGATGGACCAGACGAAGACACCGCGAACGTTCTTCGGACAGTGAATGATCCCCGCCTGCACGTGATCGTCAATCCGCGGTCATTGACCGCCGCGGGTGCGCGTAACATTGGTGTCGACCACGCGAAAGGTGAGTGGATCGCATTTCTTGATGATGATGATGAGTGGTTACCCAGTAAAATCGAAAAACAGATGGCATTTGCTTCCGGCCGGAACGATGTCCTCATTAGTTGTCTCAGCCGGGTCGTGACGCCGGATGCAAGCTTCGTCCGTCCCAAGGTGATCTATGATAATTCCTTGCCGCTCGACGAATATCTTTTTGATCGCGGGGCACCTTTCGGGGGGGCAGGTTTCGTTCAGACCTCAAGTTATCTAATGCCCAAGCCGCTGTTTAATAAGGTACGCTTCAATGCCGAATCTCCCCACGATGACTGGCATTTCATTTTATGCCTGTCCAAGCAATTGGGAGCACGCATAGAAACCGTTCCAGAAGTGCTGGTTGTCCTCTATTCTGAGGGGCAGCGTCCATCCCTCAGCACCAGCAGCACTTGGGGCGAGTCTCTTGTTTGGATCGATAGCATAAGACCAATCATCACGCGGCGTGCATATAGCGGCTTCTGTCTGGGCGTGGCAGGCTCCCGGGCAGCAAAAGAACGTGCCTATGCGTCATTTTTTTTATTGCTCTATCGTGCATTCAGATTTGGCTCACCAAGGATCTGGCATATCTTGCCCTTTATCGCCTATTGGTTGCTGCCGGAGCACAAGCTCCGGCAGCTGAGGCGCTGAAAATGAGTCATTTTAAGGCAGGCGGCCGCCAGGGCTTGGCCTTGACTGGATCAAGTCAATTTATTTTCTCAATTAGACGCCAAGGAAATCTAAAGCACTGCGTTTGGCTTTCCTCATCTATCCAACAAAACGCACAGGTCGCCGCTTTCGCTCTTGCATAATGGATTGAATGAGTCTGGACCTTAGCCCGGCCATTAGGCGTCGATGGTTCTTTTCTTAGGTATCTAGGCTATTTGGCCTGATGTGAATAGATTAGAGGATAGTGTAAAACATGTTATTCTCAGTTCTTATCCCCGCATTCAATGCGGAAACGACAATCGCGTGTGCTATTAATTCCGCGCTTGGCCAGACCGTCTTGGGTAATGTCGAAATCCTTGTGTATGATGACGGCTCCACCGATCGTACTGTTACTGTAACTAAGAATTACGCGCATGATCACCCACAGGTTCGTGTGTTGCAAGCTGTGAGGAACGGCGGGGTCAGCAGGGCGCGCAACATACTTCTCGATGAGGCGCGCGGAGATTGGCTCGCCTTTCTCGATTCCGATGACGTCTTCTTACCGCACAAACTAGCGGCTTGCTTACAGATAGCAACTGATCACAATAGTGATTTTGTAACCCATGACTTAGGTTATTTAAAAGGTGATGGCAGGGTGATCGGTCATATTAGAAATGTTGGATTTGCGCAGGCATCAGTGTTACGCAAAGAGTTGACGGTCGGCCTTAGGTTCTCCGAGACCTTGTCGGCCGGGGAGGATACGCAGTTCTTCTGCCTTCTGAAGCGGAAGGCGAAGCACATTCATTTTTCTAGTGTTCTAACGGGCCTCAGGATACGGCAAGGCTCACTCACGGACAAATTCTGGTTTGAGAAGAGGCTTATCGAGCTTTGGCATTTCACACATCCTGACCTACCGCCTCCAAACAACATCGACGGCTACATTGAGTTCTATCAATCACTCTCTGCAACCGAGAGACTAAATTACCACAGAAAATGGCTAGGACAGAAGTTCGGGCGATCAGCGGCTGGTGCAATGCTCGCAGGCAATCGCCTCAGTGCCATGCCCTACTTCCTTGCAAGTCTATTACTTAATCCTAGTTATGTTATTTCTCGGATGCGTTCAAACCTTTGAGAGTACGAATACTACGAATACCTCAGGAGACAGATGAAACTGTTTGAATTGTGAGCCTGTATTCGCCTGTATCACCTAACCATTTCGTTGGTTTCACATAAGCAGGACCATCTATCATTCAGCCGGTTTGGTTTGAGGAACAATGCATAATCTCCTTCACACTATACCGGCTGCTCTGCTGCTGCTGGCGGGAGCTTTTGGGCCCCCGCCACATAGATATGATGCTCCAGAAATGGCGCGGTGAGCTTCAACGCACCAAATCGCAGCGGATCCTGTGGATTTATTCCTTACATATTGCAGGGCTTTGTGATGAGCCCTGAATTCTCGGTCAAGGCCGAGCCGTTCCAGGAGAGATACACAACGCCTTTGAGCCAGGACGGGAAATAAGCGTCCGGAGCGCAGGCTCCAGGCGGCTGATAACCCTTCCCCGCCGCGCCGCCGCCCGGCGTCAGATCCGCGACAACCCCAGCCCCGGTCATGCAGGAAGTCGTGTTCTTGTAACCGGAGCAATTCGGTGCCGTTGCAGGCAGAGCCCCAGGATTTGCAAAGGCCGCGTCATTGTACGTATTCGAGCCAAACGGAAAGCTCGTAGTGTACTCGGCTCCGTTGTTCCACGCGTCAGTGTTTCGATATCCAGGACTCGTGGACACTGGCGCATGGCCGT
>Ga0209061_1003057_pt1 | contig 19103 bp, 17 predicted proteins | sample Coa_R1_10_FD_187157 | JGI IMG/M metagenome (GOLD analysis project Ga0209061, IMG submission 187157) | Surface soil microbial communities from Centralia Pennsylvania, which are recovering from an underground coalmine fire - Coalmine... | ecosystem: Environmental > Terrestrial > Soil >...
TGCGCACGTACTGCCAGCAGAAAGAGATAAGCAGCCCCAGTCCCACAATGGAGATGATGAAAAGGATCGTCATTGCTACTTCGGACAGAGTAACCAGCAAGAGCAGCTTATTGGCAGCCTCAGTCACACGTGTCTGCGCGTTTGCCACCCTCGTCTGATATTTGTTAACAAGGGCTTTAATCCCCGTCAGCGCAGTGTTTATCCTGGTCGTCACCTGTCTGAGCACTGCTCCAGCTCCTGACACAAGGTTTGCTTTCACCCCCTCCAGCCTGACGCGCAAGTCCTGAAGCGCCGCCTGCGCATCTTGAGCGCGCTGGGATACTGCACCCAGCTCGTCGTTGAGCCTGGGTACGGTGGTGGCTGGCGTGCGGTTGAGCGCCACCAGAACGCCATTAAAGGACACAACGGCGTCATGAATGCTAGAAGCGGTCGAACGTACATTTTCAATGCGCGGGCCGAGTTTGCTATCAACTAGCTGGCTAATCCGGGTGGCGACCGGGCTATTCGCCCGGACCTGATTCCCCAGGTTCACCATCTGATTGTTGATCTGCGTGAGGGTTTGCTGGGCATCCTGCACCCGGGTATGTATGCGTGCCAATCCGTTGTCCACGGTTCCAAGTGCCCGTGTCAACCTCGCGCTGACATCGGTCACGCCGTTATACACAGGTGCCCGCACAATCCACGTCCCCGCCAGACCAGCTATGTTGACGATGAGTCCGACCACAGCAAGGACCAGGATCACCGCGACCAGGATCCGCCTCGTGATATCGAGCCAACTTCTACCCGTTCTGGATGGCTGTGCCGCAATCGCTTCACTCATTTCACTACCTCCTCCGAAAAGCATACGCAACATGCCTGATCAATGGAAGATCGGGATGACGCTTGTACTGCGACAGGTGCTATGGGAATGCAACCCGGGAGTCAGAACATCTCCACAGCACCTGCATCCTCCTAAAATGGCCTAGACTTTCGTTCGCTTTCCTCTGGCTACTTCTCCTCTTGCCTGCTCCAGGTATGCCTCCTGGAGCAGATCTGCTACCACAGCCGTCCAGCCGGTCTGGTGACTGGCACCCACTCCCGCTCCATTATCGCCATGAAAGTACTCGTGGAAGGGAATGTAATCACGCCAGTGCTCGTCATTCTGGAAGGTCAGATTGCCGCCAAACACCGGTCGAATCCCCTGCTCATTGCGCAAGAAGATGCGTATGAGACGACGCGAGAGTTCATCCGCAACCTGCGAGAGCGTCATCTGTGTGCCTGAGCCGGTAGGAGTCTCGACCCGCAAATCGTCGCCGTAGAAGCGGTGATATTTCCGCAATGCCTCGATCAGCAAGAAATTGAGGGGGAACCAGATAGGGCCGCGCCAGTTGGAATTCCCACCAAAGGCCCCGGTGGTCGATTCGGCTGGCTCGTAATCAACCATAAAGTTCCCGTATCTTGTCTTCAGTTCGTAGGGATGGTCTGCGTGATATCTGCTGATCGAGCGCAGGCCATAATCGCTGAGGAATTCCTGCGTATCCAGCATATATTTGAGAAGACTGCGCAGATCATCTCCACGGACCATTGCAAGCAGCACAACCTCTTTTCTCTCGCCTTTCTGGCGCAGGTCTTGCCAACGCGTAATCAGGCGAGGAATATAAGGGCGGTTGTCCGCAAACCAGCGCATACGAGCATCAATAAAAGCTTCTGCCTGTTCGGTTGGAAACGTCTCCATCGCCAAAAGCGGCAGAAGTCCGACCAACGAGCGCACTTTCAGCGGCATCTGTCGGCCATCAGGTGTTGTTATTTTATCGTAGAAGTACCGATCCTCATCATCCCAGAGCCCCAGCCCTGTCCGGCCTCCTCCGTAGATGGCATCGGCGATGTAGAGGTAATGATCGAGGAACTTGCTCGCCATCGCTTCGTATACCGGGTTGGTCTGAGACAGTTCCAGCGCTATCGCCAGCATGGTCGCAGCAAACATCCCCATCCAGGCTGTCCCATCGGCCTGTTCCAGTACCATGCCATCTGGCAGCGTCATATTCCGGTCGAAGACGCCAATGTTATCCAACCCCAGGAAGCCGCCTTCAAAAACGTTATTCCCCCCGGAGTCCTTGCGATTAACCCACCAGGTAAAGTTGAGTAACAGCTTCTGGAAGATCTGCTCCAGGAAGGGGATATCGCCTTTGCCAGTGCGCTCCTTTTCCTGCATATAGATGCGCCAGGCCGCCCAGGCATGCACCGGGGGGTTGACATCGCTAAAAGCCCACTCGTAAGCGGGCAACTGACCGTTAGGGTGCATGGAGCGCTCATGGAGCATCAAAAGCAACTGGTTCTTGGCAAAGGTTACATCGATCAGCGCCATGGCAATGCAATGGAAGGCCAGGTCCCATGCAGCATACCAGGGATACTCCCAGGTGTCGGGCATAAGGATGATGTCGTTGTTCGAGAGGTGTTTCCAGCCTTGATTGCGACTGCGCTCCGGTGGTGGCGTCGGTCCGGCAGGGTCGCCACGCAGCCATGTATCCACATCATAGGAGTAGAATTGCTTGCTCCAGAGCAGCCCGGCCAGTGCCTGTCGCTGTACCGCGCGCATATCCTCTGTTTGAGCTGTGCTCCCCTCGCGATAAAACTCATCGGCCTCTTCAATACGTGTGGTCAATAGTTCACTGGCGCCAGCAAAGGGATCGCTGTGCCGATCAGGCGATAAGCGCAGCATAATCGTCCGGGTTGCTCCAGGCTCGATGATGACGCGATAATGAGCCGCCGCTTTCGTGCCGGTGCCCCCTGGATTGACCGCCTCTCTGGCACCATTGACGATTGCCTCATGAATGCCATCTTTGACAAACGGTGTACGGTTCTCAATGCCCCATAGCCGCCGTGCATTGGATTCATTCTCGGTAAAAAGCAACTCCGGTGTTCCCCCGCAGGCCAGCCAGGAATCGCCCGGCGCATGATGCTGCGCATGCACCAGACGGACGTTTTCCTGAGCAGTTGGCTCGACAGCGGTTAGCACCGGCCGGCTGTCGTCATAGCCCCAGGCCCAGGTGTTGCGGAACCAGAGCGTTGGCAGCAGGTGCAGCGGTGCCGCCTCCGGTCCACGATTGGTAGCGCTTACACGGATCAAGATATCAAAAGGAGTCACTTTGGCGTATTCCATCGTGACATCGAAGTAGCGGTCCTGGGCAAAGACGCCCGTGTCCATCAGTTCGTATTCAAATTCCTGGCGACTACGGTTGCGATTCGTGCTGACGAGATCCGTATAGGGAAAGGCTCTTTGGGGATATTTGTAGAGAGCCTTCATATATGAATGGGTCGGGGTATTATCGAGAAAGAAGTAATACTCTTTCACATCTTCTCCGTGGTTGCCCTCGGAGTTGGTCAGGCCAAAGAGTCGCTCCTTCAAAATCGGATCGGCCTCATTCCACAGAGCCAGAGCAAAGCAGAGCTGCTGCTGGTCGTCGCTGATGCCCATCAAACCATCTTCTCCCCAGCGGTAGGTATGCGAACGGGCCTGCTCGTGTGATAAGAAGTCCCAGGCATTGCCGTAGGGAGAGTAATCCTCACGTACAGTCCCCCATTGACGCTCGCTCAGATACGGCCCCCAGCGATACCACGGTTGGCTGTTTGCCCCGGTCGCATGGGCTTCTTGAAGTCGACGACGTTCTGCATCTTTCACCATGTTTACTCCTTACTTGCTTTGTATAGATTCAGAAAATTGTTCCCCTCCCATACTCCCTGTTTGCTCGTTATTGAGCACCCCGGAGAATTCCTGCCACTTTGTGAGAGTAGCATTTTGCATCCACAATGTTATCCTCAGAACAGGCTATTTTTACCCCGGACTGCTTTCTCGCCTGCTTATCGGTGCAATAGCACGAATACACTATGCATTCCCTCTACTTGGCAGCTTGTGATTTCTATCGTTGGCAAAATTAGCATATTTTGAAGATGCATCTTTGCCGAGAAACCCCTACACTGTAGGAGAAGAGAGGACCGCTTTGCCTATCAGGCGCACAGCCCTCTTTAATGCAACCGAGATCACATTGGTTGTCGATATGGAGAGGAAGAAGTAGTTATCCAGCTTTAAATAATGGTTTTCTATGCTTTGAGAACAAAGAAAGAGAGAACAGCATGGCCCAAATCACAAAGGCGCTCCCCACCACTCCTATTGAGCAACCACTGGTTCAATTTGGGCGCGAGGTGTGCGGCGACCTGGCGGCAGGACTACGGCGCGAATGGCTCGTCACAAACGGGCTGGGCGGCTATGCTTCGAGTACCGTGACGGGTATCAACACCCGCAAGTATCATGGACTGCTGGTGGCGGCGCTCACCCCACCTGTTGAGCGGACTGTGCTTGTGAGTGGGTTTATTGAATGGGCGACCTATGATGGAAAGCGTTATCCACTCTCAACGCATGAGTATGTTGGCGGAACGATCGACCCTGAAGGCTATCGCTATCTTCAATCGTTCAGTTTGCGGGGAACGCTTCCCGTGTGGATATATGCCTTTGGAGATGCTCTTTTAGAAAAACGCCTCTGGATGGTCTATGGCTCCAATACCACCTGTGTCAGGTATACTCTTGTACGCGGTACCCTTGAACTGGAGCTAGAGATCACTCCGCTTGTCACCTATCGAAGTTTTCACACTCTCACCTCTGGTCAGGGGTGGCAAATAGGAGTAGAGGCACAACCACAAGGAGCAGTGATCCACGCGTATGATCAGGCCCGGCCATTCCGATTACTCGCTGACGCAGGTTACTTTGAGCAGAAGGGCTATTGGTTCTGGAATTTTTACTCTCGTGAAGAGGCCGCCCGCGGAATGGATAGCCGCTCCGATTTGTATGCGCCCGGTACCTTTACGGCCGCCCTTCGTACCGGTGCCCCTTTCACGCTTGCGTTGACCACTGAGTCGCAACTAGCAATGCATAGTTCGGTTTCTCTTGCCTCCGAGCAGGAGCGACAGGTACAGTTGCTGCGCCGTGCCAGTGCCGACACGGCGCACCCTGTCGTACAGCAACTCACGCTTGCTGCCGACCAATTCATCGTGCGGCGCCAGAGTTCAACCGATGCCAGCGATACATCGGGTGAGCAACCGGGCAAAACCGTAATCGCGGGCTATCACTGGTTCAACGACTGGGGACGAGATACGATGATCTCTCTGCCAGGTTTGACACTTAGCACCGGCAGGTCAGAAGAGGCTGCTCTGATCCTGCGCACCTTTGCCCGCTTTGTCGTCGATGGCATGCTTCCCAACAATTTTCCTGATAGCTCAGGCGTAGTGCCCGGCTACAACACAGCCGACGCGACGCTCTGGTACGTGCTGGCCGTGTATGCCTACTACATAACGACGAATGACACGTCGCTGGTAGATGATTTGCTCCCCGTCCTGCGCCAGATCGTTGATTGTCATAGGCGCGGGACGCGCTACCATATCGGCGTCGATCCTGCCGATGGGCTGCTGCACGCTGGTGAACCAGGTGTACAACTCACCTGGATGGATGCTAAAATCGGCGACTGGGTGGTGACGCCGCGCATAGGCAAACCAGTAGAGATTAATGCTCTCTGGTACAATACGCTGCGCATCGTCTCCCTCTTCCTTCAAGAGCGAGACGATGACGCGGCAAAACAGTATCAAGCGCAGGCCAACAAGGCACGTGATTCCTTCCGTTCTCGCTTCCTGCTTCCCGATCAACCGTACCTTGCCGACGTAGTGGATGGTCCGGGCGGGGATGATTTGACCATGCGTCCCAACCAGATCTTCGCCGTTTCACTGCCTTTCCCACTGCTTGATGGCGCGGAGGCCGAGAGGGTTGTCACTACCGTTGGTCGCGTGCTGCTTACCAGCTATGGCCTGCGGTCCTTAAGCAGCGACAACTCCTCCTACCGTGGTGATTATGCTGGGGACCAGTACAGGCGCGATAGTGGATATCACCAGGGACCAGTATGGCCCTGGTTAATGGGCCCATACGCCGAGGCGCACTACCGCGTCTATGGAGATGCAGATGCCGCGCTCGCACTCCTTCAGCCGTTCGAGTATCACCTCGGCGATGCCGGACTGAGCAACATTTCTGAGATCTTCGAAGGTGATCCCCCACACCTCCCCCGTGGGACGATTGCTCAGGCGTGGAGCGTGGCCGAAGTCCTGCGCGTCTGGCGGAAGATCGAAGGGCAGTTCCCTTGAGGCGAGCGAAGCGACAAAGACAGGCAGCGCTTCCAGCCTCACACACGGCTCACTCGCTGGCCTGTCAGCAGGATATCGATGCTCAGCAGGAGGATCCACAGGGGGAAAAGCAGGATGATCCACTCCCACAGGGTGAGGGTGATCAGCAGCACAAGCGCGAACACGTAGCCAAGGTAGGTGAGCCAGCGTGACAGGACGCTCGTGCGCAACAGGATCGTAGAGGTTGAGATCATGAAGACCCCCGCCATCTTCATTGCATAGACATTCATGATCGCATACGTGATCTGCTTGCCGAACGTCACCAGTGGATCGGACGAAGATCTTGCACTCACCACAATGCCCCCTCCGATGGCAGCCGTGGTGAAGAGCATCGCCAGGAAGAGCAGCCCACTTCCAAGAAAGACCGTGGCGAAGAAGCGGTCCTCGAATTGGCCGATGCGGTCGCGGACCACCCCGATGAACCACAGGAACGCAATGCCGGCAAATGGCACCAGGTTGAGTCCCAGGATCAGGGTCTGCTTCGTCCCCGCCGCATCCGCTTCGTCCCCATTGGCAAGGCGAATCAGAACCACAGAAGCGGAGAGGAGCAGCGAAAAGACGATACCGGCGATCCCCGCTGCCCGGGGCGTGCGCAGCCTCGGGCGGGTCAGGTTCTCAGCCATAGGATACCTCCTGCTTTTTACAGGTTTGTCAGACTCGACAATCTGCGAGTAGCTACGCTCTGCATCGCAGGCAAGATAGCTTGCTGCTTTGCCTGTGTACAGCAGGTCACATCATGTGTTCGCCCACGATTCCAGGGGTTGGAGAGGAAAAAGAGAGTAGCTCTAGACCCTGGTATATCCGGGGAGGCGATTGCGATTGGAATAGCCACTACCTGTATACGCAGAGATATCTAACAAGAGACCCAGACCTACCCACACCCATCCCCAACCCGTTAAGCCGATGCCAGGTAGGTAAGCAAAAACGTAAAACAAGGTCGTAAACGGCAGGAAAACGATGCCGAGCAGCGGCCAGAGATTTGTGCCATGAAATGCACGGTTAACCAGGGGCGTAAACACCCAGACGAAGAGCAACGCCAGACGGGGGAAACAGATCGCTAGAAAAGCGAAAAGACATGCGCATCCCATAATCGGTACCTCCTTAACATAGGACACTCTGCCTGACAAAAAACTTGCATGACTCTTTTATAGTGTAGCAACTGGGCAGGGAACAGGCATCGTTAGAATGCACTAATTTTTTAGTTTTGCAGGACAGCCAGGAAAGCTAAGTATAATCCATTTACATCCTTTCAACTCTGGATGAACAGGATCGGAGCGGCAAGCAGAGCTGACTCTGGTCATGGAGGACTGGCCTCTGGTATGCCGTCCACGCTCTAATGTCAACATACCAGTCACGCAGAGCGATTTGTATTTCTCTCTGGTTCTGCAAGCACAAAAATAGTGTATTTTAATCATCTATTTTTCTCGATCATTGGGTAAACTTGGAAGGAGAAATCAACAGTCGTTTTCAGTAAATATGCCAGCGTTTCCTGGCACTGGCTCGGGTACCTACTTCAGTCAGGATTTGCAAGATGGTGCATGAATCTCTCTTCCTGGCAAAGCACAGAACGGAGGACAACAAATCATGCAAAATAGCATCGCGAAGATTGCATCCACCACCGGGCCAGTGCTACTCCCGCTTGTACTTGCCCAGTTCATTTGCAGTTACGCTGCCTCCAACATGAACGTAGCCATTAGCAGTATTGCCCACGATCTGGGAACAACCGTGCACGGTGTTCAAATATCGATCACGCTCTTCACCCTGACCATGGCCGCCTTGATGATCCCTGGTAGCAAACTGACGGATATGTGGGGACGCAAATTCTGCTTCGAGCTTGGCCTCATCGTTTACGGCCTGGGAGCGCTGGTCGGGGCGTTCGCTCCAGGTTTAGGCATCTTGATTTTTGGCTATTCCTTGCTGGAAGGCATTGGCTCGGCGCTGCTGATCCCGCCTGTCTATATTCTGGCTACGGTCTCCTTTGCCGACCTGCCCTCACGAGCCAAAGCTTTCGGTATGATCAGTGCGGCGGCAGGGGTCGGGGCGGCGGCAGGGCCACTGATCGGTGGTCTCATTACGAGCGCGATCAGTTGGCGCGCTTCTTTCATCCTGCAGGTCCTGGTAGTCGCAGTGATTATTATTCTGGGGCATCGGCTCTCTGATCCCGGTATCCAGGGCACCAGACCTCGTTTTGACCTCACCGGGGCCATCCTTTCGGCCGCCGGACTGTTTTTTGTGGTGCTTGGCATCCTTCAGTCCGGAACATACGGGTGGTTCAGGGCAAGCCAGAATTTTACCATCGGCAATATCGTCGTGATCCCTCAGGGTGGCGTCTCGCCCGTCTGGCTCTTCGTCGGGATCGGAGTTCTCATTTTACTCTGGTTCTTCCTCCATATCCGATCCAGAGAACATGCTGGTAAAGAGCCGCTCTTAGCTACCCGCCTGTTCCGCAATCGTACCGCCAACCTCGGACTCGTGACACAAAACATTCAATGGCTCATCATGCAAGGGGCCTTCTTCGTGATCTCGGTCTTCTTTCAAACGGTCCGTGGATACAACGCCATTCAAACCGGCCTGATCCTCACTCCTGCGATCATTGGCGTGCTGCTCACATCTATGATTGCGGAAAGGTTCGCGAAAAGGCGTTCGCAAAGAGCGCTCATCCGTGCAGGTTTTATCATCACAATCGTTGGCCTGGTCCTCATCTTGTTATTAGGAGGTCCCACCGCAAGCGTTTTCAACTCTATCCCCGGTCTGCTGCTGATGGGTGCAGGGATTGGAGTCATGCTGACCTCCTCGGTCAACGTCGTGCAGTCCAGCTTTCCTGAGAAAGACCAGGGGGAGATCTCCGGCTTATCGCGAAGCGTTTCGAATCTGGGATCTTCGCTTGGTACGGCCATTGTCGGCTCGGTACTGGTCTCCTCAGTCGTCCCGGAAAATCACACCTACGGTCTGGCGCTCATAACGGTTGCTGTCATCGCATGCATTGGCCTGGTTGCGGCACTCCTCCTTCCCGCCCAGCAAACCCACTCATGACACGAAAATACGGTGGTAGCTCATGTGAGAAGAAGGCTACAGTTGAGATTGTAGCAATTAGAGAAAGATCGACCATAGGGCAATCCGCACTGTTTTTGTGCTCCACACGAGAACGGCTTCGAGCATATCCACCGGGTCTATCATCTCGCCCTGCACCCGGGGGAGCAGGAACATGCCGATGACCTGATCGTGGGGTTGGCAGCTCTGCTGCATGATCTCGGACGCACCGCGCCTGGTTCTATGCGCTCACATGCGGAACGCTCCGCGAAGCTGGCAAAGGAACTGCTGGCTGTCCATGACCTTCCCTCCGAGGTGCAGCATGCGATTCTCCATGCGATCCTGGCCCATAGTTATCGTCAGAGTATTGAACCAGCAACGCTCGAGGAGCAACAGGAAAAAGCAATACGCACTATCCGGCTCGCTTTCCTGACAGATCTGCACAGATTTTATCGGTGCTCTGTGAATAATTCGGCGGATCAAGCTCCCCTGGACTTACATCATCTTGAGTTTGTGCGGTGGCTGGTGGCTACACACAGGTTGACAGACCAGATAGATCAAGAGGGAGTATGCCCGGAATACTCCCCGGCCATTTGCTGCGAATGGCCGGGAACAGCGAATAGCACTACTCAGATTATAGACTTTCCTCAGCTTACCGCTGTGGTGAGGCTGAATGCCCGCACAATACTGCCCGCCGCTGAAACGACACGCGCGGTCCCAATGATAGGTGCGATTGCAATCAGCGTGCCAAGCATCTGGGCTGGCGTAAGGCCAGCCGTGTCGCCGACCTGTATATTCACCAGCCACGAGGCGGGAGGGGCATCCTGTGCGGCCAGGGCCGCAAGGCGGACAAGCATGTAGGACTGTGGGTCGAGGCCAGACTCTTTGAATGAGCCTTCCGTCATGTGCAACAAGGTGTTCATCAAGGGGCGATTCCCCTCAGAGAGAGCCTGTAAGGTTCCCTCAGGATTTGCCTGGCTCTGCATAGTGGACCATCCTTTCGTGAATTGTTTGAGCGTTTGTCAACTCGCAGCCCTTCATAAGGTAAGTAAAGGGCACACGGAACGAAATCTTCCGCCACTCTCCAGTGTAAGCACTTTGGGGCAAATACGCATCGTGAGAACACGCTATTTTACATCTCCCGCAAGCCAGTTGAAATATGCCTTCACTGGACAGAGTTTATGCTAGACGCTGTGACATCTTGTGGCACTCCCTATTCGCCAACGGTTAAAAATAGTGTGTTCTAGGGAAGTGCCTCCGACTGGATCTGGCAAAAGGGCAGCGCCTGCGGGGCTTAGTTGAGGGAGAGGACCGCAAAGTAACTCTGCGGTCCTCAGCGCCAGCCACAGACATCAGCGCCCCGGTCTTTAGTGTAACGGCCTGGGGAAGAATTTGGATCATCAGATGGTATGGCTCCATTGTTCGGGGTATAATCAGTCAGGGTGCGACATCGCGTCAATGCAGACGGTAATAGCCAGGATCAGAATAGCATCCTGTCCGCGATCAATCTCGACTCCATAGGTGTCTGCAACACGGAACCACTTTTTAGAGACCTCCGCGATTGTATCGCCATTCTGCTTGATGTCATACTCGTGTTGCAGAAAATTGCCTTGTGCCAGCATATCGGCACCACCAGGAATGTCTATTTTGTAGCGATCTCGTAGTGGGGAGATCAATGCGCTATGCACATGGGCAACCACCTGTCCATTGCGCTCAATACTCATCGTATCGCGCACGTGCAGAAATTTCTCCTGGATCTTCAGCAACTCATGCCCTTGCATATCCTTAAAGAGCAAGGTATGGCGTACACGCAACATTTTTCCATCGACGAAGAAGACGCGCGCTCCAAGTTCATTCTGGATATAGAAATCATCCCCAAAGGCGATGAGTTTCTCGCGCATCTGGTAACGATGACCTGTTTGACCTTCCGATCTGTTTCCAAGCCTTCTTCTGAGCATATATACACTCCTCCTTCTCACTTGACTCAGCCGCTCTGGCGACTGCTACTCTCTTGCTGGGGACCCTGCTTTGCGTCTCAGGTCTTCTTTAGGCCACCTGCTACATGTCAGGTGTCACCAACCCTCCAGCAATGGCTACGCGACCCGCATGATAGCTTTCCTCAAGCCAATCACCTGGGCATGCTCGAAAAGTGAGGGGCGACAGAAGCCGCGGGCTAGCTTGTCACCTGATTTAGTGCGGCCTGTCTTCTCATGGACTCCTCCCTCTCAAACTGAGATCCCGTCCTGGCTGGTAAGATCGCACCAATGAGCCAGAGGAAAGGAAAGAAGATACCAACAATACCCAAAACAATGTATCCTTTCTTGAAAGTGAACAAGCATACGGTGAAGAGGCATACGAAATACAGGACAAAAAGGAGTGACGAGAGAACCCAGTCAAGTGCTGTCATGGTACAAAACCTCCGATTTTTGTTATGTGGTGAACGTTTTGCCTGCTGAGACCTTACGGAGCCTGCTCAGTATCTATAAGCAGAACTATAAGCAGGAATACGGTCACGATTGGACGCCACACTGCCTCCATATGCCCCCATATCCAGGAAAACTCCCAGTATCACCAGGGCCAGGCCCCAACCGGTCAAGCCAATACCGGGAACATAGATGAGGGCATAGAGCAAGGTAGTAAACGGAAGGAAGATGAAACCAAGCAGTGGTACGAGAAACGTGCCAAATGCCCGATGGACAAGAGGAGTAAACAACCATACGAAGAATAAAGCTAGCCGAGGAGCAAAAGTCGCGACGAGTGCGAAAAGACATGCCATGATTTTTCCCTCCTAAATAGGTGAATGACTTTTCTAGCTGATGAAACCAAACCTCACGTTAAGTTTGGCTGGCTTACGCTACGTAAGCTACTACTGCGTAGTGTATGTAACGTAAGCTGCTGACACCCCCAATCAGCCGAACTTGAACGATTGCAGCATCGGTTGGAAGTAGGTGGTATTCGCCGAATCAAACGTCGATTTGGGAGCCCTGTAGTCAATGGTATATCCCTTGCTTGCCGGAGCCTTAGTCGGATGGATACCTGCAACAACTACTACCTGAATTTGAGTATCTGCACTGTTCAATCTTTGAACCCCAGATACGGACTTCTGAGTCCAGGTCTCGCCGCCGATTGTTGCAGTAGATGGGACCATCACTGCTTGTGAATTTTTCAGTGCCGTCGAGGCTACTTTTGTTCCTGCGTTGGCGAGTGACTCTGCGCTTACTGCTGCATTAGGATTAGGAACCACTGTAATGTCGAACTTCATAGCACCTGTACTATCAACAAGTGTGACAAGATGAGAACCTGAGCGGGTGACTTGCCAGTTTTGCGGATAGTTCATTGTGAAACCATTCCCTACCAGGTTTGTCATGGTAGCGCCTGTTGATTTGGGCGTTGGTGTTGGCGCCGCTGTATTATTACCAGTGGCACCAGCAGCACCACAAGCGGCCACAAGCGCTGCTAGAAGTAAGCAGCACAACAGCTGAGTGGTCCAATGCAAGGTGGGTTTTAACCACATGAACATGCTAAACTCCTTTCTTTCTTCGCCTCAAAAGCGTGTATCAGAGGACGACCTACCATCCTCTAGCCTGGATGCACCAGGTTGAATTGTCCTTTCAGGGTTCTCAAATATGCCACTTGTGCCTGTTGGATAACCGGGTCGTTCCCAAACCTACCTTGTTTCACATCTTCTGCAACCATTTCCGCCATGACTGCTAAAAATGCCTTGAACTCTTTGGCTTCGATATCATCGTTTAATAACATGCTCGTTTCCTTGATATACTGGCACAATTTGTTCAAAGCTGCCTCTCTATCGTGCATAGCCGAGAGATCGAACCCTGGCAAGGGATTTTTAGCATCCTGGAACGTCCCCTGGATCAATGCATTATCTGGATAGGCACGTTTTACCTCCACAATGTAGCGCACCTCATTTGTCATGCTACGTAGAGCGTCCATAGGATCAACAGTAACCATTACCAGAGTTCCCAAGAGCATTGCGCCTGGCAATGCCACCAGCCTGACCCATTGCTCTCTGGTATAGAAAGGCATGGATATACCCCTTTCTACCATGAATATGGGCGCAATAATCCTCCCTGCCGATGCATTTCGTTACCCTGGTTGCTGTGCCGTCGATCACGGTCACTCCTTATGTAGAGTTGCCTCTGTCGCTGTTCATACGCTACGCTAAACCATAGCCAGGAGTATAGTGCTCGGGAGACGAGGGCGCATCTTCAGAACACACTATTTTTTCCCGGCACTTCTGCGCGAGGACAATTTCAGTTGAGCGGCTTGCGTAATCTACTTACACTACTACAAGTAGCCGGTCCGAATGGCGCCTGTAGAGGAGCTTGGGACCTGCAATGAGCGGAGATCAACAATTCGGATCGGCTACCGGTGGTGGGATTCCCCCTTAGGCGTCACCTTCAGGTGTGCAGGGGCAGGGCGACCGCAAGGGTCGCCCCTACTACAACACAAATCCCGCTTCTGCATGCAGAGGGGGGGGCAGGACTTGCCCCAACCCTGCTGCGCCGCCGGGCATCATCGCTTAAGCTGACGCCAAAGGGGATTCCCCCAAATACCCCAACTTCTCTTTTTTATACGAGACGATGCTCCATAGCAAAGCGAGTAGCGGCACTGCGTGAGGTAACATCTATTTTGCGATAAATAGACTGTATATGAGCATTCACAGTATTTGTGCTCACAACAAGCTTCTCGGCAATTTGATTGTTCGTCATGCCCAGGGCTAACAGGCGCAACACCTCGACTTCACGCGTGGTCAGCTCATCAGGAATGTCAGGTGCTGGATCTGGTTGTGGCGTCACTGAAGGGATGACGGAAACTTCCACAGGAAACGTTTTTGCTGTTTCTATCACAGCTACTTGTTGTGGTGTCATTGCCTGCCCCGTAGTCCACGCTGTCGCAAAGTTCTTCTCACCGAGTTTGGTGCGGGCCTCTGTCAGGGTACGATCAAAGAATGGCTGCTCAGTGCCAAAGGCAGTATAGTATCCGTAGGCCATACGTACTCTGTGTGCAACGGCGAGGAGTTGAACTGCGCGCGAGGGCTGCTCCTGGGCCTGTGCAATTCCTGCAAGCCCTTCCAGGCATGAGGCAATGAGCCACTTATTCCGTGGGACGAGCCACCTTCCCTGCATCTTCGCGACGCTCTCTTCAAACAAGGCTTGAGCCTCCGCTAGATGGTCTTGCTGCAAGGCCAGGTATCCCAAACCACAGAGCGCGTGCACAATATCCTCAATACTCTCTCCCTCTCTCGCCAGTAGCAGCGCCTTCTCCAGCCAGGCTTGAGCACTTGCCTGTTCCCCAAGCGCTGCCAGTCCGTAGGCAAGAATAGTCATAACTTCTGGAACATAGAGCGGGGTATGCAACGTTCTGAAAAGGGTAAGACTCTCCTGGGACATCTGACATCCATATGTGTAGTCACCCTGGGCATAGCTGACATACCCAAGATAATGAAGGTCAGTTGCTCTTACCCATGTGACCTCCCCAGCTTTGGTTAGCGCCAGACTTTCCTCTATTAACTTGCGTGCCTGACCATACTCCCCACGAGCAAACGCTCCAATCCCCAACGTGAGCAGAACTTCAGCACAGTTATTCGTATCGCCCGTTTCAAGAAAGAGCCTGAGCGCCTCTTCCTCGTTCGCAATTCCTTTTTCAAACTCGCCAAGCATATGCCTGGCGGTCCCCAGCCACTGGAGGGAGGCGGTGATACCCACCTGGTCTTGCAGGCGCCGGAATAGCGCCAGGCCCGCTTCGAGGGATACGATGGCTTGCAGAGGATCATGCATCCGCATCGCCAGGGAGCCAGCAACAGAGAGCGCCCTGGCTCGTGCCCGGCTGCCGCTCTGCGTCTCATCCTCGCTGGCTGCTTCCAGGACCTGCTCCAAGAATGCGCGCCCCTCACTCAGACGTCCGCTCAAAAACCAGTACACATGGAGTGCTGCTGCGATACGCATGACACCTTCGAACTTATGCCGTTCGAGCAGCCATTGGAGTGCCGCCTGGAGGTTCTCATGTTCCTGCTCCAGGCGTTCTAGCCACGCTCCCTGGAGAGCCCCGGACAAGGCTATCTCTGCCTGTTCGCTGAGTGCCAGGTAATAGGCCGCGTGGGCATCCCGGCAGCCCTCTAGCTCACCGCACTCGGCCAGGCGTTCCAGGCCGTATCCACGCATGATCTCTAAGAAGTAGAACCGAGGCTCCCTCCTCTCCTCTTCACGCTGTTGTAGCAGGCTTTTATCGATCAAGGAGCCTATCCCTTCCAGTATAGAGGTGGGAAAACCACCAGGATTCGTCGAGATGGCGTCTGCCGCTTCCAAAGTGAAGTCCTTCACAAAGATGCAAAGCTGCCGGAAGAGCGCCTGCTCCTCGAATGTGAGCAAGTCATAGCTCCAGTTGAGAGTACTACGCATGTCCTGCTGGCGGCCGGGCGCATCCTGCCTCTTAGCACTCAACGCCTCCAGGCCCTGCTCTATGCGTGTGAGCAGGGCCTCAGGGGAGAAGAGCTTGCAGCCTGCTGCTGCCATCTCAATAGGCAGTGGCATTCCTCCCAGGTGGGTACAAATTCTGGCGATAGGGACCGCGTTGCTCTCCGTGAGATGGAAGCTGGGTTTCAGTGCCTCTACATGCTGCACAAAGAGTTCGATGGCGGCCACCCGTGACAGTGCGTCATAGGAAGGCTGGGACTGCATGTCGGGAATAGCCAGGGGCGGAACTGCAAATTCGTATTCGCCTCGGACATTCAGCGCAGCTCGACTGGTTACTACGAGCTTGAGTTGCGGACATGCAGAAATTAGCTCCATCAACTGTGGAGCTGCTGGCACTACCTGTTCAAAGTTGTCAAGCAGCAACAAGAACTGCTTCTCGTGTAGGAAGGTCTTTATGCATTCAAATAGGGGGCGCATGCCATCTTCATGCTGACCGAGAGTATGCCCGATAGTAGGAACTACCAACTGTGGATCGCTGATATGGGCCAGCGAGACAAAACAGATGCCCTGGGCAAAGGTCTCAAGCATTCTGGTTGCCAACTCGACGGCCAGTCTGGTCTTGCCAACACCCGGGAGGCCGGTCAGCGTCAGCAGTCGCACCTGCGGGCGCAGCAACCGGGCGCCCACCACCTGTAGATCATCCTCACGCCCGATCAGCGGCGTAAGAAACACGGGTAGATTTTGAAAATAGAGGGGCGAGTCATCCAGTGGTAATCTGACAACATCCTCTTTGTTTACTGCCTCTAAATTATGCCCGTCACTTTTAACCATATTCGTGCTTCCTCTCCTCGGCTTTGTCCGTTTTTGAGACGAATCTGTTGCAGTGTATTAAAGGGATCAACGTGTAAAAGTCCATTGCTTGTCTGATTTTCTCGTAAAGCTCTTTACGGCATTTGTCAGCTCGTGACAATCCAGGATGGCCTTTTGTTGTCGGTAATCTAAAACGTTAAATCAACCGAAAGAGATTACCAATTTTCAATGGATTCTGTGAACGCTATCATGACGAAGATGCCAAATGGCTCATGGACAATTTTGGTGAGACCCTGGCAATGAGCTTGCCCCGTTTTCGTAGAGTCTCTCACACTTTGAACTGAGGAGAATGGAAAACGTTTCTACGTAATGTAACGGTAACGTCCTTATTTATACCATAAGAAATGTTCTACGTCAAACATTATTTTCAACATCCTGCTTTCCCTTCTGCTCATAGACAAATAGACTCACATATCCAAGCGCCGAATGCCTTCGTTGGCAATTATAGTAAATCTCGAGATACTCAAACAGAGCCTGCCTGGCCTGCTCCTGGGAGGAGTAGATCTGGTTGCCGACGCACTCTTCTTTGAGAGAGCCGAAGAACGATTCCATCGCAGCATTGTCCCAACAATTGCCCTTACGCGACATGCTCACTACTGCTCCCAGTTGCTCAAGTTGAGCACGATAAGCTCGGCTGGTATACTGGCAGCCTCGATCACTGTGATGTAATATCAAATCCGTTTAAGTGGTGTCCAAAGAAGGCCACCAGTGAAAGGAGGAACGCCCGCGAATGATCTCAGGATGAGCTTGCAGCCAGCGGCAGCGCTCAGCAGCCACCTCTTGCAGCTCGTCAAGCGAGCCAAAGGCGCGATTGGCAAGCGGTTCATTGGTGAGCGGCCACAAACGTTCTGCGGGTTGAAGCTCAGGCGAATGGGAGGGCAAAAAGAGCAGGTGCAGCCCTTCGGGAATAGCCAGCTCGGCACTCTTGTGCCAGCCCGCTTGATCTGTGACCATAAGCACGTGTTTGTTCGGCCCCACGCCTTGCTCCTGGGCAAAGGCGGAGAGCGCCAAAGAAAAAGCGGCCGTATTGACCGTGGGCATGAGCAGCCACCAGGTCGTGCCGCTGTGTGGGTGCACAAAGCCATACAGATACATCCATTGATAGCGTGGTCGGACCACGGCCCGCACTCTGGTCCCCTTGCGATCCCAAACGCGGCGCAGAATAGGTTTGAGACCAATGCGGTGCTCATCCTGGCTCCACAATTCAATGGTGGCTTCTGGGTACGCTTCTTGCAGCTTTTTGATCTCCTCGGGGAGTTTTTTTAAATGCCTGCTGACTGGCTTCGTCGCTCTGCTCATGCTGTGGACGCGGCACGCGCGAGCTTCGCCCTGGCCGTTGCAAGTAGTCCCAGCCACGACGCGGGTCCACTGGGCGGCCCAGGCGCTCAGCTATCCAGGCCGCGACTTTGGGACCCGTCCACAGGCCGCCATCGGCAGGTGGCAGATCCAAAGCGTGATCCAACTCTTTTTGCTGCTCTGGACTCAGCAGCGGTGGAGCGCCTTTCTGCCAGCGGCGTCGATCAAGGATGGCCGGCTCGCCTCCTCGATTGAAGCGCCCGACAATGGTGCGAACCCAGCGAGCTGTATAGCCCAGCATGGACGCCACCTCATCAGGGGTGTGGCCCTCCTTCATCAGCCACAGGATATGCCAATGCGTTCGTTCAACGGGATTGGCTGCGCTGCGGTAACGTTCATGCAGCTCTTCTGTTGGTAAGTCGCTGGTCACGGTCACTCTTTTCCCCATGCCCACAGTATACACTAATTAGACGGATTTGATATAAGAAGCCTGCGGTGGGACGGCGACGAGCTATTGCCATGTTCAAAGCATGTTCCGCGAGCAGCTCATCGCAACTGGTGCCTGACCCCAAAGAGGAAACCGGGGGAAGTGTGAGATATACTGAAACCCAAGAGGGAGGTATGTCTCATGCCCAAGCAACTGAAAACCTGATCTTGACCCGAAAAAATGGAGATCCCAAACCTGGGGATTAACAACTCAACTGTTCATAAGCGAGCGGGCTGAGATACTGAAGGGTAGAGTGTCTACGCCTGCGATTGTAAAAGGTTTCGATGTACTCAAAGCTCGCCCTTCTAGCCTGCGCTCGGGTCTGAAAGGACTCCCCTTCAATGCACTCTCCCTTGAAGCTGTGGAAAAAGCTTTCCATCGCCGCATTATCGTAGCAGTCAGCCGTCCGGCTCATACTGATAACCATGCCTTGCTCTCATAAGAGGGCTTGATAGCTCTGACTGGTATAGGTACTGCCTCGATCGCTGTGATGCAGTAATCCAGCCGCTGGACGGCGACGAGCTAGAGCCATTTCTAAAGCCTGCACGACCAGACAGGCATCTTGAGTGGCGGCCATAGACCATCCTACCACCCTGCGTGAAAACAAGTCAAGCACCACGGCCAAGTAGAGCCAGCCTTCTGCCGTCCCAATGTAGGTCGTATCAGCTACCCATTTGCTATCTGGCTTCTCGGCATGGAAATCACGTTGCAGCAGATTGGGAGCGACCTGTGCTGCTGGATCGCTGTGCGTGGTGATGGTGCGATGAGCCGCTTTGCGCGCAGCCAGC
>Ga0209061_1003058_pt1 | contig 19097 bp, 10 predicted proteins | sample Coa_R1_10_FD_187157 | JGI IMG/M metagenome (GOLD analysis project Ga0209061, IMG submission 187157) | Surface soil microbial communities from Centralia Pennsylvania, which are recovering from an underground coalmine fire - Coalmine... | ecosystem: Environmental > Terrestrial > Soil >...
ATTGCCTACCGGGGTTGATAATCGCTGTGGGTGAAGCATATCTGTAAAGAGATGCAAATGCCCTTTTCAAGACCAGCAGTGGTGAGAGTCTCTGAACCTGTGCAAGATTGAAGGCTTAAACAAGAAAGAGGAGAAATAGATGTATCGGCGAAAGAAGGTGCTGGTTATTGGACTTGATTGTGCTGCACCAGAGCTGGTGTTTGAGCAGTGGCGCGAAGAATTACCTGCTTTCAGACGAGTAATGGATGATGGTGTCTGGGGCAGACTCGAAAGCTGCATCCCTGCCATTACTGTACCTGCCTGGAGCTCGATGATGTCGAGTAAAGATCCTGGGACGCTAGGCGTTTACGGCTTTCGTAACCGCGGTGATTATTCCTATGAGAAGCAAGTAACGGCGAATGGAAGTGCCATAAAGGTCGACCGTGTGTGGGATATTCTCTCACGCCTGGGAAAAAACGTCATCACAATCGGCGTGCCGCAGACTTATCCTCCCCGGCCTGTGAATGGGATTCAAGTCGGGTGTTTCCTTTCACCTTCCACGAAGAACCCGGCGCGACCCTACACCTCCCCGGCCTCCGCTATGCAAGAAATCGAGGAGGCAGTTGGCGAGTACCTGGTAGATGTTCCTGATTTCCGCACAGATGACAAAGACTACCTGCTGCGCCAGATTTATACAATGACCAGGAAACGCTTTAAGCTCGTGAAAAAATGGCTGGTCGAAAAAGACTGGGATTTCTTTATGTTTGTGGAGATAGGCGTTGACCGCATCCATCACGGCCTCTGGAAATATCACGATCCTACTCACCCTAAATACCAGATCCATCCTGTCTACAATGATAGCATTCGCGCTTATTATCGCTATCTTGATAGCGAAATAGCTCGGATTTTGGACCTGATCAACGAGAAGGAGACAACTGTTTTTATTGTCTCTGATCACGGGGCTAAGAAAATGGATGGCGGTATTTGTGTCAATGAGTGGCTGATCCGCGAAGGATATCTGACACTAAAAGAGCAGCCCTCCGTGCCCACACCTTTCAGTAAGTGCGAGATTGACTGGGGCAAAACGAGGGTCTGGGGCGATGGAGGCTATTACGGGCGCATTTTTCTTAATATCGAGGGACGTGAGCCACAGGGTATTGTTAAGCCTGGTGAAGTTGAGTCACTGCGTAACGAACTCAAAGCAAAATTTGAGGCGTTGGTAGATCCCAACGGCAACAATATTGGCACGCGGGTTTTTAAACCAGAGGAGATTTACCGAGTATCTAATGGCGTACCGCCCGACCTGCTTGTCTACTTTGGAGATCTTGACTGGCGTTCGGTAGGCACTGTGGGATATGGTTCGATCTACACTTTTGAAAATGACACAGGTCCAGATGACTGCAACCATGCACAATTTGGCATGGTGATCAAGCATGATCCTGATGTGCAAGAGGGACCTGGTGGGCGCGAACTCTCCGGATTACAATTGATGGATATGGCTCCAACAATCCTGCAACAGTTTGGCGTGCCCATTCCTGCTGACATGCAGGGAAAGCCTTTTTAGCTAAGGAGCAAATACTATAGAATGGATGTGTCTGATCAAACAATTATTCTTTGGACGAGTGAATTAACATGGGAGCTCTTAGATAAAATACCCGCAGTAGGCGTTTTGCGGTCTGAGAGCGCTACAGTAACAAACCTGGAACCGCTGCCGATTACCGGTCCGCAATCTCAAGCATGGCAGGTGATGAGTGGCCAGAATCCTGGCCAATCGGGCTACTTTGATAGCTGGCTTCCCCGACAGTATATTGTCCAGCCAGTGAGCGAACCCGAAACAATGTTATTGCGCGAGGCGATTACCGCGGCGGGCCGCACAGCCGTATGGGTTGATCTCACAATGGCTGAAGTGCCAGAGTATTTGAAGGCATTGGCTCCATCCGTTAATCGCCTGGTTATTCACGCGGCTGCTAGCGATGATCTCGCGGCCATAGATCGAGCTGTAGAGGCAGGGCGATCCTGGGCCGGAAGCGATGGCGCATTTTTCCTTTTATCCGACCACCAGACAGCAGCGGTGAAATGCTATGTAAACCTTAATGACGCGTTGCGAGCCCTGGATGTACTGGATGTTTCCGCGCCGAATACTATTAGCTGGGAAGAGACGCTGGCGTATCATGTTGGTCATGGGCAAATCTGGATCAATCTAGCAGGGCGCGAGCCAGAAGGCGTTATTGCTCCTGGAGATGAGTACGATCAGACCTGCCAGGCCCTGGTCCGTTCCTTGCCCGCCAGGCTTCTTGACCCGCAAAGCGGCGAACCTGTGGTTGAGCGGATCTATTGTCGCAACGAGCTATATCAAGGAGATTACCTCTTCCGTGCTCCTGATCTCATAGCCGTTTTGCGACCGGGCTATGCTCCCTCTCCTAAGAGTATCATGTCTGGCCTGGATGGCGCAGCGGTTTGGCCCGTGCCGGCAGGTACGCGTGCCGCCGCCGGGTTGCATCCCATGACAGTGAGTGGACTGGCGCTAGCCGTAGGTGCGCCGTTTGCTCCGGGGCAAGTCGTCGCTCAATCTTCGCTGATAAATATCGCGCCGACTATTTTACATACGTTGCACCTGGCGGTTCCCGCTAACATGAATGGCAATGTGATCGTCGATCTCTTCACATCTGCATTTATGCAGCAGCATCCGGCCCAGCGCACAGATCCTGGTTCTAATCTCTCATCGGAGGATGAGGAAGAGATTCTAGCAAGGTTGAAGAGCCTGGGCTATCTTGGGTAGGAAAGCGCATTTTGGAGCATCATGAGAAATTATTTAACCTGGAAATGCACCTTCTTTCGCTGGATGACTTGCTTTCTTTTAGTGAGCGGTACCTTCCTGGTAGGAGCTTGTGGGGGGGATTTAACACTCCCAACGACCTCTGGGTCGGGGACTCCCTCTGTTTCTTCAACGCCTCTTCCTGTTACAACCTATCATGTCTCAGGTGCGCAGATCCTGGATAATCATGGGCGCGTTTTTATCCCTTATGGGGTCCAGGTAATGGGGCTATTTACTCTTAACTGGCACCAGTCTTTGGGAAGTGATCATCTCGACCTCATTCAGATGAAAAGCGCTCGTAACATCTGGCATGCAAATACAGTGGGCATTCAACTGTCGGCTGAAGATCTATTTGTGGGCACTTCCTACAGTCGAGCATACCTGGCAAAGGTTGATCAGGAGGTGACCTGGGCGCGCGAGGAGGGCATGAATACTCTCTTGATTTTACAGTACGAGGGCGAGGGTATAACGCCTCCGCCACTTCCAACAGAGGGCAGTGTCCAGTTTTGGAACTTCATGTCAGTCCATTATCGGAATGATCCCTGGGTCTTCTTCGATCTGTTTAATGAACCAGTCCATCCGCCTGGACTAACAGAAGCAGAAACCTGGCCAATCTGGCAACATGGGGGAGATGGCTATATAGGCATGCAGGAGCTTGTCAACACGATTCGCGGCAATGGAGCACAGAACCTTATCTTCATTGATGGGCTGGCTGCTGGCGAAGATCTGCAAGGCGTTCCTACGCATCGTGTGAACGGTGACAATATTGTCTACGCCGTACACCCGTATTTTGGGAGCCAGCATCAATCAAAACAGCAATGGAATACCTGGTTTGGGGATGTGGCAGCGACGGCAAATTTTCCTGTCGTGGCTGACGAATGGAACGAGTATCAGTCAACCTCAGCGGAGTGTGTTCTTCAGGCACCTACTCTGGCTCCGCAGTTTCTGGATTATCTCAATACGCTCCATATCGGGCTGATTGCCTGGGCGCTATTCCCTGGCCTGCTTATTCGCGGGTGGAATTATGCTGATCCTACGGCTTTTGATCAGCAAACCTATGAGTGTAATGCTCCATTTCCGAACTATAGTTCCCAGGCACAAGGAGCTGGGCAGTTACTTTTGCACTATTTCGCAACACATGCTTCCTCTGGCTAGGGAGAGGAGTCATGGAAATCTTGCTACTCGTAGTCGCGCGCTTATAGTCCGAAAGCGTACAAGTTGCGATTCCCTGATCCAACGTAGAGTATGCCATTAGCTACTGTCGGTGAGGAAAAGATCCCTCCGTTTGTTTTGTAGGACCAGAGAGGCCGGCAGGAGCTGCCCTGGCAATTCGCGCTGAAGGCATAGAGTTTGCCGTCGTTCGATCCGACATAGACGACTCCGTTGGCTACCGTTGGGGAGGAGTCAACAGTATTGCCTGTAGCGTAGGACCACAAAGGCTGGCAAGCGCTGCGGCAACCAGCATCAAAAGCATAGAGTCTGTCATCATCGGAACCGACATAGACGATCCCGTTGGCTACTGCTGGCGAGGAACGGATACGCTTTCCTGTAGCGTAGGACCACAAAGGTTGGCAGGAACTGCGGCAACCGGCGTCAAAAGCATAGAATCTGTCATCATCGGAACCGACATAGACGATCCCGTTGGCTACTGCTGGAGAAGAGTCGATGCCCCCATCTGTTTTATAGGACCACAAAGGCTGACAGGAACTGCGGCAACTGGCGTCAAAAGCATAGAGCTTCTCGCCAAATGTCCCGATATAGACGATCCCGTTGGCTACTGCTGGAGAAGAGTCGATGCCTCCGCTCGTCTTATAAGACCAGAGAGGCTGGCAAGCAACACGGCAACTGGCATCAAAAGCGTAGAGTTTATGATCGTCCGAGCCAATATAGACGATGCCATTGGCTACCGTTGGAGAAGAGTAGATTGGAGCGCCCGTTGTATAGGACCAGAGAGGCTGGCAAGCAGCGCGGCAACTGGCATCAAAAGCATAGAGTTTATGATCGTCCGAGCCAATATAGACGATGCCATTGGCTACTGCTGGAGAAGAGGTAACGTCGGAGCCTACTTTATAGGACCAGAGAGGCTGGCAAGCAGCGCGGCAACTGGCATCAAAAGCATAAAGGTTGCCATCATGCGCGCTGACATAGACGATCCCGTTAGCTACCGCTGGCGCAGAGCTGATAACGTTACTCATTCCATACGTCCAGAGCACTCGTAAATGGGAGAGATTGTCTGGTGAAATGATTTGTTCTACGTTATTCCAGTGTGTATGGGCCGGGTCGAAGCCGAACATAACGCCATTCGTGTTTACCCAGTTCTGATAAGCCGCCGTCGCCGCATCGGCCTGTGCAGTTTGTATAGCTTGGGAGTGGACTATAGCAGTCTCTGTCTCCATGAGAGAGACATTGTTCTGGTTATGTATTATCAGCGCAGGGGTTAGAGCGCTTGCCAGTACTATAAGGATGATGGCTCCCAGTACCAGTAATTGACCTTTTGACCAGCCGTGCCGAGCTCTAGCGGCGCCAACGGAGGGATTGGTCAATCGCTCAGCGTCAGCTCCCCTGGGGTTTAGGAGTGGGGGGGGTTGGGATGGCTCAGTAGTTGGCATGGAGTCAGAAGGAGCCAGGAGTGCTGGCTGGATTGCAGGATACTCTTCCGGGAAAGGAGCGGGTGTGAGAGGATTTGGAATAACAATCTTGCTCGGCTGTGCGGGAAAAGCATCGACGGAACTGGCTTGCTGCGACCCGCTGCGTCTTCCCCCAGTGTCAGGTGCGGCAACTGTTGGGGCATCGAGGGCGGATGCGGCAGGCTCAGATAGAGAGGGTGAGGAGTGCGCTTCCTTTGGCACAGACGGGGCGCTCTCTTCCTCAGAAGCAGGTGAAACCAATTCTGATCTTGGCCAGGAGGGTGTGCGATGCTCCTGTGATTTGCTGATATCTTTCCCAGTGAAATAAAGTGGTGCTGGTTGACTGGCCTGCTGCATAGCTGTCGCAAACGCAGTTACACTGGCAAAGCGCTCCTGGGGATCCTTGGCCAGCGCGTGCAATACCACCTCCTCGACCGCTTCGGGTAGATCTGGGATGTGAGTACGTAGCCTGGCGGGAGGGGTCGAGATGTGCTGGCTCATCAGTTCCCAAGCTGGCCCTGTAAAAGGACGCACACCGCAGAGCCATTCATACGCACAGATTCCTAGCGCGTATTGGTCGCTGGCCGGGCGCGGCTTCCCCTGGATTTGTTCAGGAGCTACGTAAGCAACTGTTCCCGCCATTTGCTGAGTTGTGAAGGAGCGATCTGAGTGTGCAATAGCTGCTACCCCGAAATCGCTGAGCAGCACTTGTCCATCCTGATTCAGAAGCATGTTCTGCGGTTTGACATCGCAGTGGATGAGCCGCTGATCATGGGCATATTGGAGAGCGGAAGCTACCTGCTGAACATAGGAGTTTACCATGTCGAGCGGTACACGCTCGCCAGTCCTGTGCCGCTGACGCAGGGTGCCGTTAGGTGCGTACTGAATCACCAGGAATGGCTCCTTTTTCTCTGAACCGAAATCGAGCAGAGGTACAATATGAGGATGATTAAGCAGGAATAACGTACGTGCTTCGCGCAGGAAATCTTCGAGCACCTCGTCAGAGACCTGCATGGTCAAAATCTTGATAGCGACCAGTGTGTGTTTATAGAGATGTTGAGCCAGGTATACTTCTCCGAAGGTGCCCTGGCCCAACAAGCGCAGCAACTGATAATCATCGATTCTCTGTCCTGTGCGGTCGGCCATAATGACCCTCCTTATGAAGTAGGCAACTGGGGCCCATGCATGTATATCTACGCACTTCGTTGCGTACATTATTGTAGGGATCTTCCAGGAAAAAGTCAAGAAATTTTGAGGCAAAAGATGATCGAAGAGCACCTCGTAGCACGGAAAAGCAGCTATGGGCTGCTTCCTCTCTTACAACAGTTGACCTGCGAGGACTATGCCTCATAAATGGCGATCTTCTGCAACGCAACGAAGAAGATCAGTTCATCAGGCCCCAGGGTTTGGCTCGTTTACGGGCCTTTTGTGCCTCCTGGGAGTTGCCAAGCGCCTCGTGAACTTCTGCCTTAAGAAGCCAGGCGCGGGCATAGCTGCGGTCCAGTTCGGTAGCCTCGTTGAGAGCATCGAGAGCCGCGCGCGTGTGCCCGTGCCGCAGCAGCGCTTCTGCCTTATTGCACCAGGCTACAGCGCTGCGCGGATTAGCCAGCAGCGCGCGCTCATACGCTTCGATTGCTCCAGCATAGTCGCGCAGAGTCGAACGCGCATTGCCCAGGCCATTCCAAGCTTGAAAGCTGTGTTGATCGTAATGAAGAGCCATTTCGTAGGACTCGATGGCATCTTCCGGCATATTCATATCTAACTGCGCGTCGGCCCGGCCGTTCCAGGCGGGGACATAGGACTGGTCGATACTCAGGGCACGCTCGAAATGCACAAGCGATTGTGAAAAGCGCTTGAGACGGTTGAGGGCCAGACCAGCGCTAACCCAGACTACCGGATTTTCGGGATCGATTTCGGTTGCGCGCTGATAGGCGTCGTAAGCGCGTTTATAATTGCCCTGGCTATAGAGGGCCGTGCCCTTGCCGTTCCAGGCATGGAAATTCAGGGGGTCCATGTTCAGCGCGTCCTCATAGGCGTGCAGAGCCTGGGAGTATTGTTGCTGTTTTAAGAACTGGTCGCCTTCCAGGCATTTTTCGCGCACGCTGGAGCTATTCAGTTGACGCACAGCTCGCTGGCGCGCAGACGAATCGCTATGGTGGTCGCTGGCTACCTGGGCTGGCAGAGAGGAGTTCGTGATATGACGCACGTAAGGCGAAGAACTATGAAGCTCTGATGAAGGATTCTGCGGTATGAGGCGGAAAGCTGCGCCGGAACCAGAACGAGTAGCCTGATCGAAGGCATAGACAAACTCCTGCATATCGGAGAAACGATCCTCGGGGCGCGCGGAGAGGGCGCGCAATACGACGGCATCCATAGAGGTAGGCAGCTCCTGGTTAAACAGGGAAGGCGGGCGGACCGGGCCGCCTACAGCATCAAAAGGGTGGTAGCCAGTGAGCATCTCGTAGAGCACGACTCCGCAGCCGAACTGATCGCTGCGCGGGTCTACAATGCCACTGGTCTGTTCTGGAGCCATATAGCCAACCGTTCCACGCACTGTGACCGTTTTGCCGACGCGTGCGCCTGGCTCCAGCGCGCGCGCGATGCCAAAATCGGTGATGATCAGGCGGCGATCCTCCTGGTGAATGAGGATGTTTTCCGGCTTGATATCGCGATGGATCACCGGGCGAGGGCGGGTATGGGCATAAAAGAGCGCCCAGGCCAGTTGGTGAAAGTTCGTGACCGTTTCGGCAGCTAGCAGCGGGCCGTTGACTGTGGCCAGACGGTTGCGTAGAGAACCGGCTGTATAGAGGGGCATGACCAGGAAGACGCTGGGGCCATCTTTGCCGTAATCGAGGATAGGCGCGATATTGGGATGATCAAGGACCGCTGCAATGCGAGCCTCGCGTAAAAAGTGATCCTGCTCGGTGGTGGTAGTTTTGCTCGGCAGGAGGACCTTGATGGCGACCCGGCGAGACAAATGCTGATCGACGCCGCGAAAAACTGCCGCATAGCCCCCCTTACTAACCAGAGCTTCAACCACATAGCGGCCTGCCAGGGCTGTGCCAAGCAATGGGAGAGCACAGGCCCGACAGAAATGATCGTTATCCCGGTTATCAAATCCACAATCAGCCACATCGGCGCAGCGTCGCATGCCACCTCCTCCGCAGGCACTTATGAAGCTACCTGTTTCGCTTCTTCTAAAGAACGTGCCCGTTGTTGACACGTTCTTGCCTCTTCTTGCCGCCCCAATTTTTCCAGCACAATCGCTTTATTATACCAGGCATCGGCCTCTTGCGGGGCGAGCGTGGTCGCCTGGTCAAAGGCAACCAGAGCCGCCTCTATGCGCCCTTGAGCGAAGAGGGCCAGGCCCTTATTATTCCATGCCGCGACATAGTGCGGGTCGAGAGCCAGGGCGCGATCAAAGGCATTCAAGGCTTCCTGGTCACGGCCAAGCTCGTGCAACAGGCTGCCCTTGTTATACCAGGCAGAAACCAGGCCATTATCGCGCTGCAGAGCCTGGTCGTAGGATTCAAGGGCGTCCTCGTACATATGCAGGGCTGCCAGTACATTGCCTCGATTATACCATGCGCTGGCCATTGCCGGGTCAAGGGCCAGCGCCTGATCATAACTGGCCAGCGCCTCTGCATAGCGTTTCAGATCCCGCAGATCGTTAGCTTTATCAAACCAGATGAGCGCATTATCGGGCATAAGTAGCGTTGCCTGCTGGTGAAGTTCCAGGGCGGCCTGAGGTTGCTTCTGGCGGCGCAGGATGTTTCCTTTGGTATCCCAGAGCGCGGCATTGTGCGGGTCGATTCCCAGGGCGTGCTCTACTGCTACCAGCGCTTCATCATACCGTTGCAGGCTAAAAAGAGTGTCTCCCATCGCCTGCCAGACGATCACTTGCTTAGGGTCGAGTACCAGGGCCTGATCGAAAGCTTTCAGCGCCTCGTAGGGTTGTCCCAGTTCTACCAGAGTCATACCGCGACCGCTCCAGGCAAACACATAATTGGGGTCCAGTGTCAGGGCCTGGTCGTAGCAATACATCTCTTCATCAAAACGCCGGAGCTCGTGCAAAACATTCGCCCGTGATATCCAGAGATCAGGATCGGTTGCATGAAGGGAGAGCGCCTGGTTATAAGCCAGCAGGGATTCCTCAAAATGGCCCAGGTGAAAAAGGGCCGCTCCTTTGCCATTCCATGCTTCAATAGAAAGCTCCTCTTCAGCCAGTACCTGTTCATAAGCAGCCAGCGCTTCCTCGTAATGCCCCAACTCATAGGCGTGATCGGCCTTTGCCAGCCAGCGAGATTGTACCGGTTCGACCAGCGATACTTTGGGGAAGGCAGGGGATAAGGGTTCAGCCGGCGCGGGGGTGACCGGGGGATTCTCGGCTGGCTCATTGAAAGGAAATGGGGTGGATGCAAACACCTCTTCGCCTACGCGCACTGTCATGCGCGGGCGAACCGGTGAATTCTCTACCGGCTGTTCTTCCATCACCGATTTTACCAGAAACGCTACCGGCCCGTCCTCGCCAAAATCAGTGACGCAAATACTGCCCGGCTCGTGCAGTGTGCTGGAGAAGGTCATTGCCAGTTCCGCGTCCTGCAAAAATTCCGCCCGCTCTTCAAAGGTAGCCTTGTGTGGGCGCAGCACGCGCACCGTTACGTCCTTTCCTGTATGGCGATCCGTTGCGTTGAGTGTGACAGTTGTACGGTCTTTGGCGCTTAACGCATGAATTTCGTAACGTCCCTGCAACAAAGATCCCGCTATAGGGAGACCACAGTTCGAGCAGAAACGATCTCTCTCCTGGTTTTCGTGCAGACACTCTTCTGTATCCAGGCACATCACCATAAAAACCATCTTCCCTTCCGAACCTGTCAATAGGAGTTCTCTCTGAGTAATTTTACATCCATTCATATAGGTATGATAAGCAATTTGTTAGCATCTCTCCTGTAGATGGTGCGTCCCTCGCGACATACCATGAGGGGCTTCTACAGGGGATTGCCCTGTTGGGCGCGTCCCGCCCGAAAGTTGTTTGTGCCTCAAATCCAGGATAATTTTTGCCAATGTTGTGTCCCGGTCCAGTACACACCCACACGGGCAAGAGTGCCAGCGATCTTCCAGTATTTTCTTGCAGATTTTACCACATCCTGGACAGGTTTGTGAGGTGTATCTGAGGTCCATGAGCACAATGTACACATCCATCCTTGAAAAGCCGCTCCCTTGCGCACGGCTTCAGGGTGTGGTAGTATTTCAACAGGAAAAGAGGCGGATTTTCCCCAGTTTTCCCGAGAGATATCCTTTGTAGTGCTTGTTTTGAGTGTGAGACGAGCAGAAAATTGACATCGGAGTCAAAAGAGCGGTTCACGCCGAACGGTTACGAGCGCGAGTGGATAGGGCGAACCCATTATTTGGAGAAGAATGTCTGCCAGGTTGCCGAAGAAGAGGAGTACAGCTACCAGGCCACTGAGAAGGTTCTCTTCGCTCTCATCCTCTCCCAAGGGGTTATTATCTCTCCCGTCCCATGCCTGCTCCCGTCTTTGGCCTCTGCCAACCACGGGTTGATGCCCTGTTGCCCTACGCAGATTATTATCGTCAATGCAGGAGGTAATTCAAGTAATGGCAAACGAACAAGAGGAGGCCTTCGTCTCTGAAACGCAAATCGCCGTTCACTGGCGAGAAGAAGAGTATTATCAGCCCTCGCCAAAGTTTATTGGACAGGCCAATGCGAGCGATCCAAGTATTTATGAACGTTTTAGTGAAGAGCACTTTCCTGAATGCTTCAGGGAATACGCGGATCTGCTTACCTGGGATCAGTACTGGCATACGACGCTCGACACGAGCAACCCGCCATTCTGGAAATGGTTCGTGGGTGGGAAACTCAATGCCTGCTATAACTGCGTTGATCGGCATCTGGCGACCGACCGCAACAAGGCAGCTTTAATCTGGGTACCTGAGCCGGAATCCGAGGCGACCCTGGCAATCACGTATCAAGAACTGTATATGAGGGTCAATGAGTTTGCCGCATTGCTGCGCGATTTCGGTGGGGTCAAAACGGGCGACCGGGTTACTTTCCACATGCCTATGGTCCCTGAACTGCCTGTGTCTATGCTGGCCTGCGCGCGGCTTGGGGTCATCCATTCCGAGGTTTTTGGAGGCTTCAGTGGAGCAGCCTGCGGAGGTCGTATTGCAGACTCAGGCAGCCGTATCCTGGTGACGATGGATGGGTATTATCGCAATGGAGAGCTGATTGACCACAAGGCCAAAGCCGATGAGGCAGTGAAAGTGGCTCATGAGCAGGGTGTTGAAGTGGAGAAAGTCCTGGTCTGGCGGCGCTATCCAGGTCGCTATTCCTCAAAAACGCCGATGGTTGAAGGCCGGGATTTCTTTGTGGATGATCTGCTAAAGGACTATCGCAGGCAAATCGTCGAGCCTGTCTCTATGCCCTCTGAAGCTCCTCTGTTCCTTATGTATACCAGTGGCACAACCGGCCGGCCCAAGGGCTGTCAGCATAGCACTGGAGGATATCTTTCCTATGTCGCTGGTACCTCAAAGTTTTACCAGGATATTCACCCCAATGATACCTACTGGTGCTTTGCCGATATCGGGTGGATCACCGGGCATTCTTATATCGTTTATGGTCCACTGGCGCTTGGCACAACGAGCGTGATGTACGAAGGTGTTCCGACCTATCCCGATCCTGGCCGTCCCTGGCGCATCGCCGAGCGACTTGGCGTGACCATTTTCCACACCGCTCCAACGACGGTTCGTATGCTGCGCAAGGTTGGAGCCAACGAGCCGGCGAAGTACAACTATCATTTCAAGCACATGACAACCGTGGGAGAGCCGATTGAGCCGGAGGTCTGGCGCTGGTATTACGACGTGATCGGCAAGAAAGAAGCGGTCATCGTCGATACCTGGTGGCAGACCGAAACTGGTGGTTTCCTCTGCACAATTTTGCCCGGTTTGCAGCCGATGAAGCCTGGTAGCGCCGGCCCTGGAGCCCTGGGCATCTATCCTGTGATCTATGATGAAGAGGGGAATGAGATCAAGGCTGGCAGTGGGCGAGCTGGTAACATCTGTATCCGCAATCCCTGGCCGGGCGTTTTTGAGACGATCTGGGGGCAGCCGGAACGCTTCGTGCAAACGTACTACGCGAAGTACTGCAAAAATAAAGAGAGCAAAGACTGGCATGACTGGCCATACTTTGCTGGTGATGGTGCCGTGTTGGCTGCCGATGGCTACTTCCGCATCCTGGGGCGTGTTGACGACGTGATCAACGTGGCCGGCCACCGGCTAGGGACGAAGGAGATTGAATCGGCCTGCCTTACCGTCGAAGAGGTAGCTGAAGCTGCGGCAGTGCCCATGATCGATGAGTTGCGCGGACGAGTTGTTGAGGTGTATGTCTCGCTCAAGCCCGGCTTCAAGCCGAGCAAGGAGATTGAGGAGAAGGTGTCCAAAGCAGTTGAGGATGAGATCGGGAAGATCGCGCGGCCCAAGAATACCTGGATCGTCCCGGATATGCCCAAAACTCGTTCTGGTAAGATCATGCGCCGCGTTCTCGCTTCGATCACCAATTTCGCCGATGTGGGCGATGTCACGACTCTGGCCAACCCGGAAGTAGTGGAAGATGTGCGTCATCTCGTTCAGAGCCAGAAGTTGACGCGCGGCGAAGTTCCGCGTACCCTTACGCAAGAAGAGATTGAGGAAATCAAGCTGTTTGGAAGCGCCGAGTAATCCTGGACGCGCTTGCTTAAAAAAGGGAGGATGCCGGCAATTTCTCGCCGGCATCCTCCCTTTTTCAAGCAAGCACCGCAGGCGCTAGAGGTAACGGCCAGGGACCACTTTTACATGGCCCAGATCTCAAGGTGTCGAGACTTGCCTTTCGAGAAAGTCTGGCGCATAATGGTCAGCAGAAATGCGGTAGAAAAAGTCACTCTGAGAGCTTATAGTGAAGCGATGGAGGCAGTTTCCGCCTGGCAGGATGAGTTTTTTGCTGGTGATCACTTGCCGGAGGGGAAGCGGGTGGAAAGGATTGTCATGGCGAATATTCTACATCTACAGAGCTGCACTATATCGAGAGGAAGCGACACTATGCGAGAAAGCATTTCAGAAAAAGATACAAGAGATGACGGATTGAGCCTGGCGGCGCAAGAAGGAGAGAAGAGCGAGTCGGAGGGGAGTCGGGTGATACGCATTCTGCTGGCCGATGACCATGCCCTGGTACGCGAGGGAACGCGCCGTTTGATTGAGGCGGAGAGCGATCTGAAGGTAGTGGCTGAGGCGTCGAGCGGCGAAGAGGCAATCGCGGCTGTCAAACAATCGCGACCAGATATCGCGATTATGGATATCGCGATGCCGGGGATGAGTGGGATTGAAGCCACCAGAGCTATCAAGGCCGACAGCGCTGAGACCGCTGTGCTGGTGCTCTCGGCGTACGATGACGAGCCGTACCTTGTGGCTTTGCTTGAAGCTGGCGCGGCCGGTTTTTTGCTCAAGAACGTCAATGGCCATGAGCTGGTTGAGGCCATTCGCGCGGTTGCGCGTGGCGAGGCGGTACTCCAACCAGCTTTAAATGAGAAGGTGATGCGCCGGTTTTCCAGCCACTCGGCTCTCTCCCAGCGCCCGGCAGATTTGTTAAGTGAGCGCGAGTTTGATGTACTGCGCCTGGCGGCGCGAGGATTGCCTAATAAAGAGATCGCCCGGCGTATGAATCTAAGTATTCGGACTGTGCATAGCCATCTGGCGAACATTTTTATGAAGATGCGTGTTGGTTCGCGTACCGAAGCCGTTTTGCTCGCTTTACGCCAGGGCATGATTTCCTTGCAGGATACATATGATGATCGGTGACCGGATTCTCTCCTCCCGTTGTGCTAAACCTCTTTTTCTGGTGATGTTATGTGCCGTGATTGTGGGACTGTTTCTCTGGTCCCTGCTTAACTATCATCTTCAGCCAACACAGCCTATTTTTTATGGGAGCCGGGCCATTTATAGCACGCTTCTTCTCGCGGTCATTCTCGCTCTACTTGGGCGCATTTTGCTTTTGCGTATTCTGAAAGTGGAGATTGGGGGCCTGCGTGGTAGTCCGTATCACCACACTAGCGCCTGGCGTCTCCTCTTACTGTTTGATGTAGCAGCTCCCGTGTACTTGGTTGCCGGGGATCTCCTGGGGGTTTCTCCTGCCATTCTCATCGCGCTGGTAACTCAACTCGTTGTCCAGGGGTACACGCTCTGGCGTGGTTTAATTTCCTGGACCAACGCGGCTTATCGTGTAGCCACGACTGGATTATTGGCTCTGATTGCCGCGTCTGTTTTTCAGCATATCAGAGCACTGTTTCCCACCTCACCTCGCTCAGGTACGAGCTACCTGGAGTCCTGGGAGCTGCTGGCTACACTGCTGGCTACTTTCGTGATGATGCTGTTACTGATCCTTATTTCCTTGCCCGTGATCATGCAGTCCAAACATACAAACCTGCCCTCGGCCTTGCGCGAATATGTTCATTCGCCGGTTTGCCGGTTCCAGATTCTGGTCCTGAGCGTGACTCCGCTTCTGCCTGTTGTAGACATCTTTGATAATGTTGTAGCCGAGCTAGCCTGGATCTTTTTCCTGGTCCCTTTGCTGGCTATTTATTATCTGGCGCTGATCAGTACGAAATTGGGCTTGCGTACCGAGGAATTGCAACGTACATTAGGAGACTTGAGTAGCGCTCGTCGTCGGCAGGACGAACTGCGCGATTATGCCTCGCTGGTGACGCGTGTGCAGGAAGAAGAGCGTAAACGCCTGGCTCGTGAATTACATGATGATACAGCCCAGGCTCTCATTGCTCTATCTCGTGGCCTTGATGGATTGGGGCGCGCGGTTGGAAAATTGGAGTTGCCGCAAAAGGATCGGGAATGGCTGGCTAATCTGCAAGATATGGCCGATCATACGCTTGAGAGCGTGCGCAGAGCCTGCCGGGATCTGCGCCCGTCCGTTCTCGACGATCTGGGCTTGCAGGCGGCCCTCGAATGGCTCTGTGATGGCTCCAACAGCCGTGGAGTAGCTTCAAGTTTTATCTGCACGGGCCAGGCCATCAAGACCACTCCCGAAGCCGAGATTGCTATTTTTCGCATCGCTCAAGAAGCGCTCTCCAATGTCTGGCGCCATGCCCGGGCCACGCAGGTTGAGGTAGAGCTTACTTACCTTCCTGATGGACTATGTTTACGTATCCAGGATAATGGATGTGGTTTTCTCTCCGGGCAAACGTTCGATAGCCAGCATGACTCGCAGAGTGGCCTCGGATTGCTTGGAATGCGCGAACGGGCCATGTTAATTGGGGCGGAACTGACAATTGATACGGTACCGGGTCATGGCTGCACTGTGGTTTTGACGTTACCTATTCATCAGAATTAAGTTTTTCCTTTCCTGTCCGCATTTTTGCTGATGTTTTTTCTGGTGAAATAGTGCATGATTCGCTATAGGCAGGATTCACTGACAGTATGCTGTGATGGGATATCCCCTTAGAGGATGATGGCCGGTATACTCAACGTTGGGAACCGGGACCTGGCGCTGAGAGGCAAATTTACCGGTCAGTCAGTCATCTTCTCCTCTTTCATGAGAGGTGCATCTTTGTCTCTCCGTGCGGTGTTCTCTCTAGAGGCATCTGGCAACCCGCCGGGTGGGGATGGATATGTCGGAGCACTGTGCTGTCAGTGGCTGCTTGTCTTTTCTTCTGTGCGTAGTATTTCCTCTCTTGCAAAATGCTTCCCTCGAAAAGGCGCCTGGTGCGCGTGCTATAATGGGTGGGACGAAAGATTGCCCAGGATTCTGCTAAGGATAGAAGTGAAACTTTTTCCTTCCGCAAAAACTTCACCAGAGGATAGAAATGTCAACGTACAATGATGTATTTAAGGCCCGAACCAGATTAGAAGGTGTTCCGGGTTCCGTTACGTATTATAGTCTGAGCGCTCTGGAAGCCAGGGGCGCGCAAAATCTTGATCGCCTGCCATTCACTATCAGGATTTTGCTGGAGAATCTGCTGCGTCACGCGGGCAGCGAGCTTGTGAGCGAGGAAGATGTACTCGCTCTGGCAAACTGGACCCCGGGCCGTGCGGGCCAGTCTGAGGCCGAATACGCGTTTATGCCCGGTCGCGTGCTTTTGCAGGATTTTACCGGTGTTCCGGCTGTAGCCGACCTGGCCGCGATGCGTTCGGCTATGGCACGTATGGGAGGAGATCCTCAAAAGGTCAATCCCCTGGTGCCAGCCGACCTGATCATCGATCACTCCGTCCAGGTTGATCAGTTTGGCTCAACGCTGGCCTTTGCCCGTAATGTGGAACGTGAATATGAGCGCAACAGCGAGCGCTATGGGTTGCTGCGCTGGGGTCAGCAAGCGTTCAGCAATTTCCGTGTTGTGCCTCCCGGCACGGGCATCTGCCATCAGGTCAATCTCGAATATCTTGCCTCAGTGGTCATGACCAGAGAGGAAGATGGGCAGGTTGTGGCTTTTCCTGATACATTGGTAGGCACCGATTCGCATACGACGATGATCAACGGGCTGGGCGTTCTGGGTTGGGGCGTCGGAGGAATCGAGGCTGAGGCCGTGCTGCTGGGCCAGCCGCTCTACTTACTTACTCCCGAAGTTATCGGTGTACGCCTGATCGGCGCACTGCCAGAGGGCGCGACCGCGACCGATCTGGTGCTCACGGTAACGCAGATGCTGCGCAAACGAGGGGTGGTAGGCAAGTTTGTCGAGTTCACCGGCGCTGGCCTGAGCTATCTTTCTCTGGCTGATCGAGCGACGATTTCCAATATGTCGCCCGAATTTGGCGCGACCGCCACGCTTTTCCCTGTAGACGAAGAGACGCTGCGTTACCTGGGTATGACCGGGCGCGACCCGCGCCTGGTGGAGCATTATACGAAAGCGCAGGGTTTGTTCCGCACAGACGATCAGCCTCTTCCGCTATTCGATGATCTGCTGGAGCTTAACCTTGCTACCATTGAGCCAAGCCTGGCTGGCCCGCGTCGTCCCCAGGACCGCGTGCCCATGCAGAATCTGGGCCGTGTGTTCCGTCAGACGTATGCCGACCGCTTTGCCGCAGAGCAGGCCAATGCGACAACAGAGAAATCGGTCGTGCGCTATGCTGGCGAAGGCGGCGGGCATTCTGATCTTGTGACGCAGCACAAGGATCTGGGCAATAACCTGGCCAGTCATGGCAATGGAAGGCGCCACAATGGACATTTGAAGGATGTACCGGTGCAAATGGGCGATGCCCGACTGCATATGACCGATGGATCTGTAGCCATCGCGGCCATTACCAGCTGCACCAACACGTCGAATCCTTCAGTAATGATTGCCGCCGGATTGCTGGCGAAACACGCGGTCGAGCGCGGCCTGACGGTCGAGCCAATCGTCAAAACGAGCCTGGCACCTGGCTCGCGAGCAGTGGTTGATTATCTGGATAATGCTGGCCTCCTGCCGTATCTGGAAGCGTTAAGGTTTCACCTGGTTGGCTTCGGATGCACCACTTGCATCGGTAATAGCGGTCCACTCTCTGATCCTGTAGCACGGGCTGTGCAGGAAAACGATCTTGTAGTGGCGGCTGTACTGAGCGGCAACCGCAACTTTGAGGGGCGCATTCATCCACAGGTGCGCGCCAGTTTCCTGGCTTCGCCGCCATTGGTTGTCGCGTATGCTCTGGCTGGCACCGTCGATATCGATCTGACTGCGGAGCCGCTTGGCACCGATATCAACGGCGAAGCCGTCTACCTGCGCGACATCTGGCCCTCGCAGCAAGAGGTGCAGGAAGTAATGGCGAAGGCTGTGACGCCGGAGGTCTTCAGAAAGAACTATGCTTCGGTGTTTGAGGGCGACGAGCGCTGGCGTTCCCTTTCCAATGCTGGCGGGCAGCTTTTCCAGTGGGACCCGAATTCCACCTATATTCAGGAGCCGCCGTTCTTCCAGGATATGGCTCAGGAACCGGCCCCGATTAAGGATATTCTTGGAGCGCGTGTGCTAGTGATGCTGGACGACTCGATTACTACCGATCATATCTCACCGGCGGGCAGTTTTGGCGCGGCCAGCCCGGCAGGCAAATACCTGCTTGAGCGCGGCGTCGAGCGGCGCGATTTCAACACCTATGGGGCGCGGCGCGGCAATCACGAGGTGATGATTCGTGGTACTTTCGGCAATATTCGCCTGCGCAATCACCTGGTCGAAGGCAAAGAAGGGTACTATACTGTTCATCTGCCCGATGGAGAGGAGACAACCATCTTCGAGGCTTCTGAGCGCTATCGGCAAGAGGGTGTGCCGCTGCTGGTCATCGCCGGCAAAGAATATGGCTCAGGCAGTTCACGCGACTGGGCGGCTAAGGGTCCCCTGCTGTTAGGTGTACGCGCGGTCATTGCCGAAAGCTTCGAGCGCATTCACCGCAGCAACCTGGTAGGCATGGGCATCCTGCCTCTGCAATTCAAACCAGGTGACAGTAAAGAGTCGCTCCGTCTGAGCGGGCGCGAAATCTACGATATTATCGGTATCGAACGCGATCTCAAGCCACGCCGGGAGGTCAGCGTGAAGGTGACACGCGAAGATGGCTCAACCTTCTCGTTCTCGACCATTGCCCGTCTCGATAGCCCGATCGATGTCATCTACTACAAAAATGGCGGCATTCTACCAACTGTTCTGCGCCGATTAATGGGG
>Ga0209061_1003061_pt1 | contig 19090 bp, 12 predicted proteins | sample Coa_R1_10_FD_187157 | JGI IMG/M metagenome (GOLD analysis project Ga0209061, IMG submission 187157) | Surface soil microbial communities from Centralia Pennsylvania, which are recovering from an underground coalmine fire - Coalmine... | ecosystem: Environmental > Terrestrial > Soil >...
CCACCGCCTGCTGCTGCGGGCCGGCTACATCCGCCAGCTCATGGCCGGGCACTACTCGATGCTGCCGCTCGGCCAGCGGGTGCGGCTGAAGGTGATCGGGATCATCCGCGAGGAGATGAACCGGATCGGGGCGCAGGAGATCCTGATGCCGGTCATGCACCCGGCGGAGCTGTGGCAGCGCAGCGGCCGCTGGCAGCTGATGGGCGAGGAGATGTTCCGGCTCGCCGACCGCCGCGGCGCCGGCCTGGTCCTCGGCATGACGCACGAGGAGGTCGTCTCCACGCTTGCCGCCGAGCTGAGCTCCTACCGGCAGCTGCCGCAGATGTGGTACCAGATCCAGACCAAGCTGCGCGACGAGCCGCGGCCGAAGGCCGGACTGATGCGCACCCGCGAGTTCACCATGAAGGATTCCTACAGCTTCGACCTGGGGCCGGAGCAGCTCGACACCTCGTTCCGGCTGCACCGCCAGGCCTACACCCGGATCTTCCGGCGGCTCGCCGTGCCCGCCATCCCCGCCGCGGCCTCCAGCGGCACGATGGGCGGCTCGGACTCCACCGAGTTCATCTGCCCGTCGCCGGCCGGCGAGGACCTGGTGGCGGTCTGCCCGAACGGCGATTACGCGGCGAACCTGGAAAAAGCGACCTCCCGGCTGGCGCCGGCGGATGATTCCCCGGAACGAACGGTGGTGCTTCCTGCCCCGGAACCGTTCCCGACCCCCGGGGTGCGCACGATCGAGGACCTCGCCGAGCGGTACGGCGCCCCGGCCGGACGCCAGATCAAGACCCTGGTCTACTTCCTCGACGGCCGGCTCACGCTGGTGCTGCTGCGCGGCGACCACACGCTGCACGAGCAGAAGCTGGCCGACGCCACCGGCGCGGCCTCGATCCGCGCCGCCCAGCCGGCGGAGGTCCGCGGCGCGCTCGGGGCGCTGCCCGGCAGCCTGGGCGCGGTCGGCGTCCTCGGCTACCCGGTCATCGCCGACGAGGCGCTGCGCGGCCGCCGCGGCATGTACACCGGCGCGAACAAGGACGACCACCACCTGCGCGGCGTCGACGTGGACCGCGACATCAACGTCGGTGCCTGGGCGGACCTGCGCGAGGTCACCGCGGGCGAGCCGTGCGTCCGCGACGGCGCCCCGCTGCGGGTGGAGCGCGGCATCGAGGTCGGGCACATCTTCAAGCTCGGCTACAAGTACGCCGACGCGCTGGACCTGCACGTGTCCGGGCCGGACGGCAGGCCGGTCCGGCCGATCATGGGCTGCTACGGCATCGGCGTGGAGCGGGCGATGGCCGCGGTCGTCGAGGTGCACCACGACGAGAGGGGCATCGCCTGGCCGGCCGCGGTGGCGCCGTTCCAGGTCGTGGTGACGATAGCCCAGCAGGACGACCCCGCGGTCGCCGCGGCGGGCATGGAGGTCTACCAGGCGCTGCTCGACGACGGCGCCGACGTCATCGTGGACGACAGGCCGGCCCGCGCCGGCGTGAAGTTCAGCGACGCCGAGCTGGTCGGCATCCCGTTCCGGGTCACGGTCGGCAGGCGCGGCCTGGCCGCCGGCACGGCCGAGCTGACCGAGCGCGCCACCGGCGCCACCGTCGCCGTCCCGCTCGGCGAGCTGCCCGGGCGGGTCCGCGAGACGGTGGCCGCCGCGCTCGCCGTCGGCCGCTGAGCGGGCCTCGCCGCCGGCCGCTGAGCGGGCCTCGCCGGCGGTTCGCCGAGCGGGCCCTCGGGCGCAGGCGGCGAAGCGGCTGCCCGCCGCGCGCCGGACGGCGGACGGCCGGGCCGGCGGGCCGGCGGGCTACCAGCGGCCGTGCCAGATGACCTCGCCGGCGGGGCGGCGGTCGGGCCTGGCGATCGGCCGCAGCGGCCGGTCCGCCGGGTAGCCGACGCCGATCAGGTACGCGACGTCGTGATCGGCGGGCACGCCGAGGATCGCGCGCGCCCGCTCCTGGTCCTCCACCCCGGCGTGGCCGGTGCCGATGCCGAGGTCGGCGGCCGCCACCATCATGGCGTAGGTGGCCTGCCCCAGGTCGTAGTAGTCAGCCAGGCGGGTGCGGTCGTCGCCGGCCCGCGGCACGACGAGCGCGATGGCCGCCGCCGCGCCGGCGATGTGCCCGGCACCGCGCCATACCGCCGACAGCGCTTCCAGCTGGCCGCGATCGGTGACGACGATGAACGTCCAGTGCTGCCGGTTGGACGCCGACGGCGCCCGCCGGCCCGCCTCGGCGATCCGGTCCAGGTCCGCGGCTGCCACCGGGTCCGGCCGGTAGCTGCGGACATTGCGCCGGGCACGGATGGCGTCCCAGGTCTCCACGAACGGGCTCCTCTCTCGCGACGGTGTGCCCTGCGCGCCGTGGACACCTGCAGCCGCACGGCAGCGGGAGCACATCATGACCGTACCGGTCACCCGCCGCGCGCCGCCTCCCGCAGCCCCTGTCACCCGGCCCGGGCCGCCGCGGGTCAGGCTGGCGCGGCAACCGGCCTGCGGGCAGGATGCGGGGGCATCGCATCTCCTGGTCAGGGGCGTGATCACCCGGAGGTCCCGCTGGTCGGTGGCGAGGATCCCATCGATGCCACCTCGTTTGCCGGGTTCACGGCACCGTGCCCTCGGGCGTCGTTGCGGCAGCGAGCCGGTCAGGACCGCCTTGGCGTCACAACGACACGGCTCGCCCGGTCCTGATCCGCGGAGCTGTCCGCGGGGCGACAGCCGCCGGCACATGCGCGGCGAAACCGCCCGGGCTGGCTTGCTCATCCGGCCTGGCGGTCGCGGGCCTGGCAGCGCAGCGCGCGCAGCACGTCGTCGCGGCCCTCGGCCAGCAGGCGGCGCAGCGCGGCCGGCGGGTCCGCCGCGGCGATGTAGGCGTCGGTGGCCTCGACCGTCTCCGGCGAGATCGCGCATATCCCGTAGCCGCCGGCGACGAAGTCCTGCGCCATCGCCGACGACCAGTCCCGCCATGCCTTCCCCACGGCCTCGAAGTAGTCGCCGCGGAACGGCTCGACAAGTTCCGGCTGGTCGGGGTCGGCGAAGCCGGACAGGATCGCCCGGAACATGGCCAGGGTCTGCTCGCCGCCCGTCAGCTGCGCCCAGGCGGCGCGCTTGGCCTCGGCCGTCGGGATCGCGGCGCGGCAGGCCGCGGCGTGCCGCTGGCCCGCGTCGGTGGCGTCTCGGGCCAGCTCCGCGTCGATCTGCTCCGGCCCGGCGGCGCCCCGGCTGACCAGCCGCCCCAGCAGCGCCCAGCGCAGCTCGGTGTCGACCGCAAGGCCGTCCAGCGTCACCGAGCCGTCCAGCAGCCCCGCCAGCAGCGCCAGGTCGGCATCCGAGGTGGCCGCGCCCGCGAAGGCGCGGGCGTAGGCGAGCTGCGCGTCGGAGCCGGCCGGCGCGGCGTGCAGCAGGTCCCGCAGCGTGGCCGCCATCAGGTCCAGCCCGGCCTGCCGCCAGCCCGGGTCGGCGAACCGGCGCACCGCCTGGCCCGCCTGCCGCAGCAGGGCCTGCACCACGCTGATGTCGGCCACCGACGCGACGCCGGACATCACCAGCCGGACGTAGTCGCGCGCGGCCATCTCGGCGTCGCGGCACATGTCCCAGGCGGCCGCCCAGCACAGCGCGGCGGGCAGCGAGTCGGTGAACGCGCCGATGCCCCCGGAGCCCGCCGCGCCGAGCAGCGTCGCCAGCGAGTGCTGGTCCAGGCGGATCTTGGCGTAGCTGAGGTCGTCGTCGTTGACCAGGACCAGGTCCGGCCGCGGCTGCCCGGCCAGCTCCGGCACCACCGTGCGCGGGCCCGCCACGTCGGTCTCGACCCGGTGGCGGCGGCGCAGCCCGGCCCCGGTCCGGTCGTACAGGCCGATCGCGATCCGGTGCGACCGCAGCACCGGGTGGCCGGGCGGCGCCTCCTGCTCCACCGCGAACTCGGCGATCGCGCCGTCGGCGCCGACCGCGTACCACGGCCGCAGCGTGTTCACCCCCGCGGCTTGCAGCCACTGCCGGGACCAGGCCGCCAGGTCCCGGCCGGACGTCTCCTCCAGCGCGGCAAGCAGGTCCGCCAGCGTCGCGTTGCCCCACGCGTGCGCGGCGAAGTACTTCCGCACGCCCTCGATGAAGTTGTCCCGGCCGACGTAGGCGACAAGCTGCTTGAGGACCGACGCGCCCTTCGCGTAGGTGATCCCGTCGAAGTTGACCTCGACGGCGTGGATGTCGGGGATGTCGGCGGCGATCGGGTGGGTGGACGGGAGCTGGTCCTGGCGGTACGCCCACGCCTTGTACTGGTGCGCGAACGTCGTCCACGCCGAGGCCCACCGCGTCGCCTCGGCCTGGGCCAGCGTGCCGGCCCAGGTGGCGAAGGACTCGTTCAGCCACAGGTCGTCCCACCAGCGCATCGTGACCAGGTCGCCGAACCACATGTGCGCCATCTCGTGCAGGATCGTCTCGCCGCGCGCCTCGTGAGCGAAGTCCGTCACCCGGGAGCGGAAGATATAGGCCTCGAGGAACGTGACGCAGCCCGCGTTCTCCATCGCGCCCTCCTTGAACTCGGGCACGAACAGCTGGTCGTACTTCGGGAACGGGTACCTCATGCCGAACGTCGCGTGGTAGAAGTCGAAGCCCTGGCGGGTCACCTCGAAGATCTCGTCCGGGTCCAGGTAGCAGGCCAGCGACTGGCGGCAGTACACGCCCAGCGGGATGCCGTCGTGCTCGCCGCGGACCACGTGGTAGGGTCCCGCCGCGACCGCGGTGATGTAGGTCGGCAGCACCGGGGTGGGCGGGAAGTGCCAGCGGCGCGCCGCCCGGTCCCGCTCGGTCACCGCGTCGTGCGCCATGTTGGACACGACCAGCCAGTCCGCCGGGGCGGTGACGGTCAGCTCGTAGCTGGCCTTCATGTCCGGCTGGTCGAAGCAGGCGTAGACCCGGTGCGCGTCGAAGGTCTCCAGGTCCGAGTAGAGGTAGACGCGGCCGTCGGCGGGGTCGGCGAACCTGTGCAGGCCCTCGCCGCTGCGCGAGTAGGCGCAGTCGGCCGCCACCCGCAGCACGTTATCCGCGGCCAGCCCGGCAAGCGCGATCCGGTCGCCGTCGAACGCGTCCAGGCCGACCTCGGCCCCGTTGAGGGTGATCTCGCGGACCGCGGGCGCGGTCAGGTCGACGAAGCTCGCCGCCCCGGGCCTGGCGCAGCCGAACCTGATCACGGTCACCGAGCTGAACGTCTCCTCGCCGCCCCCGGTCAGGTCCAGCTCGACCTGGTAGGAGGCGACCGTGATGAGCGCCGAGCGTTCCGCCGCCTCGTCGCGTGTCAGGTTCGATGTCACCGGGTGATCACCCCTTATTGTCGAAGTTCGGCGGTCGTGCCGCCTGGGCGGCGCTGCCGGAGTCCGGCAGCCAGCGCATGACCCCGCCGCCTGACGCGCGCGGAATCCTGCTCCGACCCTATCTGCCCGCGGGCAGGGATCGCCGCGTGCCGCCGGGGGCCCGGCCCGCCGCCTGGCGGCCCGGGTCTGGCAGACTTGGCCCGTGCGCGTCTACCTGGGATCTGACCACGCGGGCTTCGAGCTGAAAGGCCGCCTCATCGAGTGGCTGGCCGGCGCCGGGCACGAGGCGGTGGACTGCGGGCCGCAGGCATACGTCGTCGACGACGACTACCCGCCCTACGTGATGCGGGCCGCGCACCGGGTGGCCGGCGACCCGGGCAGCCTCGGCATCGTGATCGGCGGCTCCGGCAACGGGGAGCAGATCGCGGCCAACAAGATCCCCGGCATCCGCGCCGCGGTCGCCTGGACCGACGAGACCGCCCGGCTGGCCAGGCAGCACAATGACGCCAACGTGCTCAGCCTCGGCGCGCGGATGTACGGCGTCGAGGAGGCGATCGGCTTCGCCGCGATCTTCCTGTCCACCCCGTTCTCCGGTGAGCCGCGGCACGCCAGGCGGCTGGCCGAGATCGCCGGCTACGAGAAGACCGGCGAGCTGCCCGCGGTCCCCGGCTGCTGATCTCGCCGCCCCTCAGCGGGCCGGCCTCCGGCGTCCCCTGCGCCGCGGCGCCCCGGCCCGCCCGTCGCCTCGGGGGTCCGCCGGGTCCGGCCCGGGCTCCCGGTCCGGCCCGCGGCGCTTGTCCCGTCCCTCCCGGCCGGCGTCGGCCGGTCGCCGCGGCTCGCCGCCGGCGGCCTGCTCCGCCGCGGCTACCTGCTCCGGGCGCGGCCGTGACACGTCCCTGGCCCGCATGGCCGCGCTCAGCGTCACATTCATCGTCGGCACGCCATCATCCTGCACCGGAACCCGGCGTGATGCCTAGCGCGGCGCAGATTCCCGCTGGACACGCCCGCGGCCCTACGGCACAGTGAGACGGTGCAGGACGCCGAGGCGATCCCGGAGCAAGGCCCTGCCGCGGGACCAGCCCGGCCGACGCTCTGGCGGCACCGCAACTTCCTCTTGCTGTGGAGCGGCCAGACGGTCAGCGAGGTGGGTTCCGCGGTCACCCAGCTCGCGCTGCCGCTGACCGCGGTCGTGGCGCTCCGGGCGAGTACGTTCCAGGTCGGCCTGCTGACCGCGGCGGCCTCCGCCGCGTTCGCGCTGATCGCGCTGCCGGCCGGCGCGCTGGTGGACCGGCAGGCCAAGAGGCGCGTGATGATCTGGTGCGACGCGGCACGGGTGCTGATCATCGGCTGGATCCCGCTGGCCGCGGCGCTCGGCGCGCTCGCGATGTGGCAGCTGTACGCGGTGGCGCTGTCCGCGGGGGTGTGCACGGTCTTCTTCGACGTGTCCTACCAGAGCTACCTGCCCGTCGTCGTGCCCAGGGACCAGCTGGTGGACGGCAACGGAAAGCTGGGCGCGACCCAGTCGTTCGCGCAGGTCAGCGGGCCGAGCCTCGGCGGCGGCCTGGTCGGGCTGGTCGGCGCGGCCACGGCGATGACCGCGGACGCGGTCTCCTACGTCGTGTCCGTGCTGTCGCTGCTGGCCGTCCGCGCCCCGGAGCAGCCGCCGCCGCGGCGGCAGCGGCGCAGGCTGAAGGCCGAGATCGGCGAGGGCCTCTCGTTCGTGATGCGGCACCCGATCCTGCGCAAGATCGCGGCCTGCACCGGGACCGCCAACCTGTTCGGCGCGGTGACCACCGCCCTGGAGATCATCTTCCTGGTCCGCGTCCTGCACGTCCGGCCCGCCGAGGTCGGGCTGCTGGTGGCCGCCGCGGGCCTCGGCGGGATCGCGGGGGGTATCGCGTCGGGACGGCTGGCCCGGCGCATCGGCTCCGCGCGGCTGATCTGGTTCTCAATGCTGGTCCTCGGCCTGCCCGCGTTCCTGATCCCGCTGGCCGAGCCGGGCTGGCGGGTCGCGGCCTACCCGGTGGGCTTCGCCGCCTTTTCCTTCACCGCCGTCGTCTACAACGTGGCGCAGGTCAGCTACCGGCAGGCGATCTGCCCGCCGCATCTGCTGGGCCGCATGAACGCGGCGATGCGCTGGGTGGTCTGGGGCACGCTGCCGCTGGGCGGGCTGATCGGCGGCGCGCTCGGGTCGGTCCTCGGCGTCCGCCCCACCTTGTGGATCGGGGTCGCCGGCAGCTGGGCGGCCGGCTGGTGGGTGTTCTTCTCCCCGCTGCGCCGCATGCGCGACTTCTGACCGCCTGGCCCGACAGCTCGCTCAAGGGGCCTGGTGCGCCACCGATCCCCTCCGGTGGGGCCTGGTGCGCCACCGATCCCCCGTACGGCCCCTCGCCTCGGCGGCAGCCGGGGCCCGTGCGGCAGGCGGCCCCTGCCGCTCCGCTCCCGGGCAGGCTTTCCCCGCGCTGCGTCCGCCGCGCAGGCGCCGTCTGCGCGCACGCAGTCAGAATATGGCCGGGCACCACGGGGCGGGATCCCAGGACATGGCCGCGGACAGCCGCCGCGCTGCACCGGGCCGCAACTCGGCGACCCGCCCCGCGGCGGCGAGCGCGCCCAGCCTGGTGCCGCCCAGGTAGGCGGCGCTCAGGTCGGCGATCCCGAGCGCCAGGTCCGCGGCGTCCGTGGTGGCGGCGCACGACGCCGCCAGTCCGGCGTCCGCGTCCCAGCCCGGCCCGGAGCCCGGTCCCGCCCCGGAGCCTCGTCCCGGCCCGGGTCCGGCGTCCGCGACCGTCAGCCGCCACCGCCCGGCGTTGGACGGCAGCAGGTCGTCGCGCACCTCGATCACCACGTCGACCGGGCACGAGTACCGGCGCGCGGCCAGCGCCGCGGGCACGTCGGTGATCCGGGCCCACAGCCCGTCGGCCACCCGCGGCCGTGCCCGCCGGGGGTCGGCGAGCAGGTGCAGCAGCGGGTCGTCGAGCGGGCGGAGCGGGATGCGGAACTCGGCGGTCAGGTCCCTGCTCAGCAGGTCGGCCCACAGCACGGCGGCGGCCGCGGTGTCGGCCGCCATCAGCTCGCGCACGGTCAGGGCATTTCCGGGCAGGAACGAGTCGTCCCACCGGCCTTCGGTCGAGTACAGCGCGTAGCCGCGCGGGCCGCCGTCATCCTCGGCCAGCACGCAGCGCAGCGGGCTCGCGTCCGGCCGTTCCGAGGCGGGATCGTGGGTCTCGCGCTGCCACCACGCCTCGGTGCGCGCGAAGAACCCCGGCCGCTCCGGCAGCACCGCGTCGTAGACCTTGGCCAGCTCGGGCACCGCCGCGGCGGGGTCGGCCAGGCGCAGCCGCAGGCCGTCACGGGCGGGGACGGCATCCGCGAGCGCGCCCTCGCCGCGCCCGAGGCTGAAGCTGGCGTGCCAGCTGGCCCGGCCGTACCCGTACCTGGGATAGATCGGGGCCTCGGACGCCCACAGCACCGCGATCGGCTCGCCGCGGTCGCGGACATCGGCGAGCTGGCGCCGCATCAGGCTGCTCAGCACGCCGCGCCGCCGGTGCGTGGGAAGCACCGCCACCATCGACACGCCGGCGGCCGCAAGCAGCCGCCGTCCCGGCACGCTGAGCCGGAAGCTGTAGGCGGCGGCGATGCCGACCGGCGCCGCGCCGTCGAAGGCGGCCAGGCTGCGGTCGAGCTCAAAGCGCGCCAGGAACAGACGCCGTTGCGCCTCGGTGTGCGGCGTGCCGCCGAAGGCGTGCTCGTCCACCGCGTCGAAGCTGCCGAGCTCGTCGGGACCGATCGGCCTGATCGGATAGGGACCAGCAGATTCCGTCATGTAGCCTTCGTACCCGGGTCCGCGCGCCGGCGCGAACCTTTTTAGCCCGCCCGGGCTTCATCGGCTAGTGTGCCCGCATAATGGTGAGCCTGCCGCCGTCAACCACTCCCGGGCCGCCGGACCGGCCGCCGGCGGGCACGGCGCGGCGGCTGCGCGCGGTGCGGCAGCTGCTGAGCAGGCAGTTCGTCACCAGGAACCGGCGCAGTGCCTTCGCCTTGTCCGTCGCGGCGGTCGCCATCTCGGTGGCGGCCGTGCACGTCTCGGAGTGGTGGTTCTCGCCCGGCGTGCTGATCCTGCCCATCCTCGGCGGCGGCCTGCTGCTGTGGCCGCGCGCGCTGTATATCTTCTTCGGCATCGCCGCCGCCGGGGTGGTCTACGACGTGACGATGGGCAAGGCGGGGCCGGGGATCGTCGCCACGATCGTGGTGACCGCCGCCTTCGCCGCCGTCCTCGCCCGGACAAGGGAGAAGCTCGGCACCCACGGGCTGCGCGGCGACCAGATGCTGATCGAGTTGCGGGACCGCATCCGGGCGCAGGGCACGCTGCCCGATCTCGGCGAGGGATGGGGCTCGTCGGTTGTGCTCAAGCCGGCGGGCGGCTCCTCGTTCGGCGGCGACTTCGTGGTGTCGTCGTGCGACGCCAAGACGCTCGAGGTGGCGCTGGTCGACGTGTCGGGCAAGGGCATCGACGCGGGCACCAGGGCGCTGCTGCTATCCGGCGCGTTCGGCGGGCTGCTCGGCTCGGTGCCGCGGGACGACTTCCTGCCCGCCTGCAACGCCTACCTGCACCGCGGCCAGGCCAGGGAGGGCTTCGTCACCGCCGTGCACCTGTCGCTGGACCTGACGTCGGGCGAGTACGTGATCTCCTCGGCCGGGCACCCGCCGGCCGTCCACTACGACGCGGCGGCGGGCCGCTGGCGGCTGACCCGCGCGCGCGGCGTCGTGCTTGGCGTGCTCCCGGACCTGCGGGCGGCCTCCGCCGAGACCGAGCGGGGCGTGCTGCAGCGCGGCGACGCGCTGCTGCTCTATACCGACGGGCTGGTCGAGTCGCCCGGCCGTGACATCGACGCGGGAACCGACCGCCTGCTCGGCGAGGCCGAACGCATGCTGACCGCCGGCTTCACGGCAGGCGCCCCGGCCCTGGTCGCGGCGCTGCAGCGGGAGATCGGCGGCTCGGACGACTGCGCCCTCGTCCTCATCTGGCGCGCCTGACCGCCGCGCGCGGCCGGATGGCTGCGGCTGCGTACCGGCTATGGCCTGCTCAGCCACGACCATCCGGTCCGGTGCCTCGTCGGGCCCGGTGCCTCGTCCTGGTCCGGCCCGCCGTCCTGGTCCGGTTCGCCCCGGCGGCACGGTACGTCACATAGCGCATCGTTTCCGGAGCAACCTGTAAAAGGACGCACCCTGGCCCGGCCCGCCGGGCCGGTATTAATCCAGCGGCGGCGTCCTTTGCTGACGCGTATGTCAGGTCTTTTCCTTAGCATAAGTCGTCCGGGACCGCAAATCGTATTCTGACCTGTTGACCAGGCTGAACGTCACCAGGGCCGGGACAGTTGCGGGCGCGGGGGACCGCTAAGCCGACGCGACTGTCATATGACGCTCACGTCATTGTTTGCAATTAAAAGTGCCGGGCCTGGAAAATGGCTGAGTGGCCGGGGATGATTACGGCGCGGGCCGCCCGGGCGTGCGGGAGCGCGTCCGGCCCGCCGTCACGCGCGCCGGGGAGGTCATGGCCAACGCCTCCGGCGAGAACTTCCCCGTCGCGCTGCGCGTGCTGCCGTCACGGTACCGGCGGCACCTGGCCAACCTGTACTGCTTCGCCAGGCTGACCGACGACCTCGGCGACGAGGCCCGGGCGGCCGGGGCGTCCCGGCGGGAAGCGCCTGCCTCCCCGGGCGGGGGACGGGTGGGTGCCGTCCCCGCCGAGGTGACGGCGCTGCGGCTGCGGCTGCTCGACGAGCTTGCCGCGGACGTGGACCGCATCTACGACGGCCGCACGCCGGTCTCGCCGGTCATGCGGGCGATGGCGGAGACCGTCGCCGAGTGCCAGGTCCCGGCCCGTCCGCTGCTCGACCTGATCGAGGCGAACCGGCAGGACCAGAAGGTCACCAGGTACCGCACCTTCGCCGAGCTTGCCGCCTACTGCGAGCTGTCCGCCAACCCGGTCGGCCGGATCGTGCTGCATATCTTCGGCGCCGCGACGCCGGAACGGATGGCGGCCTCCGATAGCATCTGTACGGCCCTGCAGCTTGCCGAGCACTGGCAGGACGTGGCGGAGGACCTGCGCAACGGCCGGATCTACCTGCCCGCCGAGGACATGGAGCGGCACGGCTGCACCGAGGCGGACCTGGCCGCGCCGACCGCGGCGCCACGGGTCCGCGGCCTGATCCGCGAGGAGACCGACCGCGCCGCGGCGCTGCTTGATGCGGGCGCCCCGCTGGTCGGCACGCTGCGCGGGGCGGCCAGGATCGCGGTCGCCGGCTACGTCGCCGGGGGCCGGGCCGCCCTGGCCGCGATCAGGCGGCAGCGGTACGACGTGCTGGCCGGCGCGCCGCGGCCGCGCAAGCCCCGGCTGGCGGCCGCGCTGGCCACGACGTATGTGAGCGGGAGGTGAGCGGGTGGAGCTGAGCCAGGCGTACCGCGAGTGCGAGCGGATCACCTGGTCGCAGGCGCGCAACTTCGCCTACGGCATCCGGCTGCTGCCGCCGGCCAAGCGGCGCGGGCTCGCCGCCGTCTACGCGCTCGCCCGGCGGATCGACGACATAGGCGACGGCCCGCTGCCCGCCGAGCAGAAGATCGCCGCCCTGGAGGCTGCCCGCCGCGCGACCGTGGGCCTCGCGGCCGACCCCGAGGGCCTCGCGGCCGACCCCGAGGACCCGGTGCTGGTCGCCCTCGCCGACGTCGCGCGCAGGTTCCCCATCCCGGTCGCGGCCTTCGGCGAGCTGATCGACGGGTGCGTCGCGGACGTGCGCGGCACCAGCTATGCCACCTTCGAGGACCTGCTGGGCTACTGCCGCCGCGTGGCGGGCTCGATCGGCCGCCTGTCGCTGGGCATCTTCGGCACCAGGCGCGACGGCGCGGACGCCTCCCGGCTCGCGGACTGCCTCGGCGTCGCGCTGCAGCTCACCAACATCCTGCGCGACCTCCGCGAGGACTACCAGCGCGGCCGGGTCTACCTGCCCGCCGAGGACATGGCCAAGTTCGACGTCGACGCCGCCGAACTGGGGGCCGCCGGCGGCCCCCAGTTCGCGAAGCTCGTCGACTTCGAGGCCGAGCGCGCCCGCGACTGGTACGCCACCGGCATGCGGCTGCTGCCCATGCTGGACCGGCGCAGCGCCGCCTGCGCCGGCGCGATGGCCGGGATCTACCGCAGGCTGCTCGACCGCATCGCGGCCGACCCCGCGGCGGTGCTGCGCGGCCGGGTGTCGCTGCCGGCGGCGGAGAAGGCCGCGGTCGCGGCCCGCGCGCTGGCGGGGAGGCTGCCGTGACCGGGGCTGCCGTGACCGGGACCGTCGCGGTCGTCGGCGGCGGGCTGGCCGGCATCACCGCCGCGGTCGCGCTCGCGCAGGTCGGCGCGCGGGTCACGCTGCTGGAGGCCCGTCCCCGGCTCGGCGGGGCGACCTGCTCGTTCACCCGGGACGGCCTGGTCGTCGACACCGGCCAGCACGTCTTCCTCGGCTGCTGCACCGCCTACCGGGGCCTGCTGGAGCGGCTCGGCATGACCGCGCACGCCCCGCTGCAGCGCCGCTTCGACGTGACCGTGCTCGCCCCCGGCGGCCGCCGTGCCCGGCTGCGCAGGACCGCGCTGCCCGGCCCGCTGCACATGCTGCCCGCCCTCGCCCGGTACCGCTTGCTCACTGTGACCGAACGAGCGGCGGTCGCCCGGCCCGCGCTGGCGATGCGGCGCCTCGACCCGGCGGACCCGGAGCTGGACCGGCAGCGGCTCGGCGACTGGCTGGCCGCGCACGGCCAGTCCGAGCGCGCCCGGCGCGCCCTGTGGGACCTGTTCACCGTGTCCGCGCTGAACATCGCCGGCGACGACGCCAGCCTCGCGCTGGCCGCCACCGTGGTCAAGACCGGCCTGCTCGGCCGCCACGACGCCGCCGACATCGGCGTGCCCGCGCTGCCGCTCGGCGACCTGCACGGCGCCGCGGCCGGGGCGCTGCTGGCCAGGCTCGGCGCCCGCGTCATCACCGGCACCAAGGCCGACGGCATCGAGGTCACCGGGAACGGCTTCCGGATCGGCCTGGCCCGCGGCGCCGCCGCGATCACGGCCGACGCGGTGGTGCTGGCCGTGCCGCACGAGGCGGCCGCGCGGCTGCTCCCGCCGGGCGCGCTGCCGCCGGGCACCGTCGCGGCCTGGGCGCGGCTGGGCGCCTCGCCGATCGTCAACGTGCACGTGATCTACGACCGCCCGGTCACCGGCCTCCCGTTCGCCGCGGCCGTCGGCTCACCGGTCCAGTGGGTCTTCGACCGCACCCGGATCTCGGGGCTGGCCGCCGCAGGCGGCACGGCGCAGTACCTCGCCGTGTCGCTGTCGGCCGCCGACGAGTTTGCGGAGGTCCCGACCGGAAAGCTGCGCGAGCGGTTCCTGCCCGCGCTGGCGGCGCTGTTCCCCGCGGCCCGCGACGCAAGGGTCACGGAGTTCTTCGTCACCCGCGAGCGGCGGGCGACGTTCCGCCAGGCGCCCGGCTGCGGCGCGCTGCGGCCGGGCGCCGGGACCGGGCTGCCCGGCCTGGTGCTGGCCGGGGCGTGGACCGGCACCGGGTGGCCGGACACGATGGAGAGCGCGGTGCGCAGCGGGCTGGCCGCCGCGGCACACCTGCGCCGCGCGCTTCCGGCCCTGACCGAGCCGGATCATCCGGACGTGGACGCCTCGATGATGGGGGTATGCCGGTGACTGCTGTGATGCCCGAGGGCGTGACCCTGGCGCGCGACCTGGTCGGCCCGGCCATGGAGGCCGCGATCAGCCGGCTGACGCCGGACGTCCGGGTGGTGGCGGCCTACCACCTCGGCCTCGCCGACGCCGAAGGCAACCCGACCGGCAACGGCAGCGGCAAGGCGCTGCGGCCGGCGCTGGCCCTGCTGTCGGCCCGCGCCGCCGGCGCGCCGGCGGAGCGTGGCGTGCCCGCCGCCGTGGCGGTGGAACTGGTGCACAACTTCTCGCTGCTGCACGACGACATCATGGACGGCGACACCGAGCGCCGGCACCGTCCCACCGCCTGGACCACCTTCGGCGTCGGCCCGGCGATCCTGGCCGGCGACGCGCTGCTCGCCCTGTCCCAGGACATCCTGCTGGAGGACTCCAGCCCGCGCGGCCCGTGGGCCGCCCGGTGCCTGTCGGCGGCGGTGCAGCGGCTGATCAGCGGGCAGGGCGCGGACCTGGCCTTCGAGAAGCGCGACGACGTGACGCTGGCCGAGTGCCTGGACATGGCCGGGGACAAGACCGCGGCGCTGATGGCATGCGCGTGCAGCATCGGCGCGGTGCACCTGGGCGCGCCGCCGGCGCTGGCGATGGGCCTGGCGTCGTTCGGCGCGCACGTCGGGCTGGCGTTCCAGCTCACCGACGACCTGCTCGGCATCTGGGGGGCGCCCGAGGTGACCGGCAAGCCGGTGCGCGCCGACCTGCGCGCCCGCAAGAAGTCGCTGCCGGTGGTGGCCGCGCTGACCAGCGGCACGCCGGAGGCCGGGCGGCTGCGCGCCCTGCTGGCCGGCCCGCAGCCGCCGACCGAGGACGACCTGGTCCGCGCCGCCGACCTGGTGGCGGCGGCCGGCGGCCGGGCGTGGGCGGAGAACGAGGCCGACGTGCAGCTCGCGGCGGCCAACGCGAGCCTGGCCGGGATCGACCTGCCCGCCGACGTCCACGCCGAGCTCATCGCGATCGCCGAGTTCATCACGGCCCGCCAGTGGTAGCCGAACCGCCGGTCCTCGACGTCGCCCGCCGCACCCTCGACCGGGCGCGCGACCACCTGCTCGGTCTGCAGCACCCGGGGGGGTGGTGGCAGGGCGAGCTGGAGACCAACGTGACCATGGACGCCGAGGACCTGCTGCTGCGGCAGTTCCTCGGCGTGCGCGACGACGCGGCCACCGCCGCGGCCGCGCGGTGGATCCGGTCCAGGCAACGCGCCGACGGCTCCTGGGCCAACTTCTTCGGCGGCCCCGGCGACCTGTCCACCACGGTCGAGGCGTACCTCGCGCTGCGGCTGGCCGGGGACGTGCCCGAGGCGCCGCACATGATCCGCGCCCGGGACTGGATACTGGCCGGCGGCGGCGTCGAGGCCACCCGGGTGTTCACCAGGATCTGGCTGGCGTTGTCCGGGCTGTGGTCCTGGGACGACCTGCCGGTCATCCCGCCGGAGCTGATCTGGCTGCCGTCCTGGTTCCCGCTCAACATCTACGACTGGGGCTGCTGGGCCAGGCAGACGATCGTGGCGCTCGCCGTGGTGCAGTCGTTCCGCCCGTCCCGGCCGCTGCCGTTCGGCATCGACGAGCTGAAGGCCGGCACGGCGCCGGCTCGCCCGCCAGCCGACCCGTGGGCGCGCGCCTTCGCCGCCCTGGACCGCGTCCTGCACGCCCTCGACCCCGGCCCCGCGGTCCCCGGCGGCGGCCTGGCGGCTTCCGGTCCCGGGTCCGGACCCGGTCCCGGCCCCGGACCCGGCGGCGGCCTGGCGGCTGCCGCCCCCGGCAGCGGCGCCGCGGTCCCCGGCCCGCTGCTGCTTTACCGGTCGGTAAAGGCGAGGATGCCCGGCACGGGGCGGCCGGTGCGGCGGGCCGTCCGGCGGGCGGCGCTGCGCCGGTGCGCGGAATGGATCATCGCCCGCCAGGAGCGCGACGGCTGCTGGGGCGGCATCCAGCCGCCGTGGGTGTACTCGCTGATGGCGCTGAACCTGCTCGGCTACGACCTCGGCCACCCGGTGATGGCCCGCGGGCTGGCCGGGCTGGACAGGTTCACGATCGCCGAGGACACGCCCGAGGGCCCGGTGCGCCGCCTGGAGGCCTGCCAGTCGCCGGTCTGGGACACCGTGCTGGCGATGACCGCGCTGGCCGACGCCGGCCTGCCGCCGGACCACCCGGCGCTGGTCAAGGCCGGGCGCTGGGTGCTCGGCGAGGAGATCCGCGGGCCGGGCGACTGGCAGGTGCGCCGGCCCGACCTTGCCCCCGGCGGCTGGGCCTTCGAGTTCGACAACGACAACTACCCGGACACCGACGACACCGCCGAGGTGATCCTGGCGCTGCGCCGGGTGAGCCTGCCGGCGACCGAGGCCAAGCCCGCGATCGAGCGCGGCCTGCGCTGGCTGGCCGGGATGCAGTCACGGGACGGCGGCTGGGGCGCGTTCGACGCCGACAACACCCGCGAGCTGGTCACCAAGCTGCCGTTCTGCGACTTCGGGGCGGTGATCGACCCGCCGTCCGCGGATGTCACCGCGCATATCCTCGAGGCGTTCGCGGCCGAGGGGCTGGCCGGCTCGCTGCCGGCCCGCCGCGGCGGCACCTGGCTGCTGCGGGCGCAGCAGCCCGACGGCTCCTGGTTCGGCCGGTGGGGCGCCAACTACATCTACGGCACCGGCGCCGCGGTGCCCGCGCTGGTCGCGGCCGGGGTGCGGCCGTCCAAGCCCGCGATCCGCCGGGCCGTGGCCTGGCTGGAGGCCCGCCAGAACGACGACGGCGGCTGGGGGGAGGACCTGCGCAGCTACGACGACCCGGCGCTGGCCGGGCGCGGCGCCTCCACCGCGTCGCAGACCGCGTGGGCGCTGCTCGCCCTGCTCGCGGCCGGCGAGCGGCACGGCGCGGCGGCCGAGCGCGGCGTGCGCTGGCTGGCGGCCGCGCAGCGGGACGACGGCTCCTGGGACGAGCCGGCCTACACCGGCACCGGCTTCCCCGGCGACTTCTACATCAACTACCACCTGTACCGCCTGGCCTTCCCGGTCAGCGCACTCGGCCGCTTCGTGCATGGCCACGGACCCGGAGGTGGCGCATGACCGACACGGTATCCCGGCCCCGCGCCGGCGCGGGCCCGCAGCCCGGGCCTGGCCGCCAGGACCCCGCCGCCGGCCAGGCGGCGCTGATCTGCGCGCCGATGCGCATCGAGGCCGCCGCCATCCGGCGGCGCCTGCCGGATTCGGTCACCGTGCTGCGCACCGGGTACGGCACCGCCAGGGCCGGGCAGGCGGCCGAGGACATCAGCCGCCGGCCGTTCGGCCAGCTGATCGTCATGGGCGTCGGCGCCGGCCTGACCGCCGAGCTCGCCCCGGGGGACCTGGTCGTCGGCAGCGACGGCTGCCCGTCGGCGGCGATGCTGGCCGCCGAGCTGCGGCGCGCCGGGCTGCGGGCGCGCGCAGGGCGGATCGCCGCCGTGCACCACCTGATCCGGCGGGCGGAGCGGGCCCGGCTGGCCGCCGCGGGGTTCCTCGCCGCGGACATGGAGTCCGCGCCGCTGGCCGCCGCGGCCGGGGACCGGCCGGTGGCGGTGATCCGGGCGATCTCCGACACCCCGCGGCGGCCGCTGGCGGGCATCGTCTCCGGCGGGCTGGCGGCGCTTGCCGCGCTGCGGGCCGCCGCGCCGGTGGCGCAGCGCTGGGCCGCTGCCTGCGGCAGCCGGCAGCTCCTGCTGGCGGGCCCGCGCTCGTTCTGCGCGGGCGTGGAGCGGGCCATCGAGATCGTCGAGCGGGTGCTGGCCCGCCAGGGCGCGCCGGTCTACGTGCGCAAGCAGATCGTGCACAACACCCGGGTGGTCGGCGACCTGGAACGGCGCGGCGCGGTGTTCGTCGACGAGCTCGACCAGGTGCCCGACGGGGCCACGGTGGTGTTCTCCGCGCACGGCGTGTCCCCGGCGGTGCGCGCCGAGGCGTCCCGCCGCGGCCTGGCGGTGATCGACGCGACCTGCCCGCTGGTGTCGAAGGTGCATGCCGAGGCCAGGCGGTTCGCCGCCGACGGGTACACGGTCGCGCTGATCGGCCACGGCGGCCACGAGGAGGTGGAGGGCACGCTCGGCGAGGCCCCGGACTCCACGGTCCTGGTGCAGACCGCCGCGGACGTCGCGGCGCTGCGGCCGCGCGACCCGGACCGCGTCGCCTACCTGATGCAGACCACGCTGTCGGTCGATGAGGCTGCCGAGGTGGCGGCCGCGCTGCGGGACCGCTTCCCGGCGGTGCGCGCGCCGGGCAGCGACGACATCTGCTACGCGACCACCAACCGGCAGGCCGCGGTGCGCGCCGTCGCCGCCGCCTCCGACCTGGTGCTCGTGGCCGGCTCGGCCAACTCGTCCAACTCGGTGCGGCTGGTGGAGACCTGCGAGCGGGCCGGCACGCCGGCGCACCTGATCGACGGGCCGGACGACATCGAGCTTGGCTGGCTGGCCGGGGCGTCGGTGATCGGCCTGACCGCCGGCGCGTCCGCGCCGCCTGCCGTGGTGGCGGAGATCATCGCGGCGCTTTCGGGGCTCGGCCCCCTGTCTGTTTCCGAGCGGGTCACGACCACGGAGTCGATCCGGTTCGGCCTGCCCAAGGAGGTTCGGCACTGATGCCCATGCCACTGCGCCAGTCCCTGCGCATAGGGTCCTACCTGCTGCGCCAGAAGCTGGCCGGCACTAAGAAGTTCCCGCTGCTCGTCGAGCTCGAGCCGCTGTTCGCCTGCAACCTGAAGTGCGCCGGCTGCGGGAAGATCCAGCACCCGCACGACATCCTCAAGCAGCGGATGCCGGTCGAGCAGGCCATCGCCGCGGTCGAGGAGTGCGGCGCGCCGATGGTGTCGATCGCCGGCGGCGAGCCGCTGATGCACCCGCAGATCGACGTGATCGTCGCCGAGCTGGTCAAGCGGAAGAAGTTCGTGTTCCTGTGCACGAACGCGCTGCTGCTGCCGAAGAAGCTGGACAAGTTCCGGCCGTCGCCGTACTTCGCCTGGGTGGTGCACATCGACGGGCTGCGCGAGCGGCACGACGAGTCGGTGTGCAAGCCGGGCGTGTTCGACGAGGCGGTCG
>Ga0209061_1003064_pt1 | contig 19073 bp, 15 predicted proteins | sample Coa_R1_10_FD_187157 | JGI IMG/M metagenome (GOLD analysis project Ga0209061, IMG submission 187157) | Surface soil microbial communities from Centralia Pennsylvania, which are recovering from an underground coalmine fire - Coalmine... | ecosystem: Environmental > Terrestrial > Soil >...
CGTCCACCCACCCGAGAACCAGCCACGGCAGCCAGGCGACGGCGTATTCTCCGCCGTTGGTCCACTGCAGGAACGTCACGGTGACGATCCCGAGGGCGGCGAGGGTCCACCAGGTGCGACTGGCGGCGGCGGTCCTGTAGAGCCCTAGCAGGCCTACGACGACCACAACCAGGTAGGCGACAAGTCCTGGCAGGCCGAGAGCCACGCCGACATTGGAGGGGTCCACTTCGGTGCCTTTGACCGAGCCGCCGTAGCGTGAGGCGGCGATCGTGACCGACCCGGTGCCGTGACCGACGGGCACCGTGAGCGCTGAGCGGAACCCGTCGACCATCTCGGTGAAATGGCCGCTCAACGTCGAGTCCTGGGAGTTGAACGGGTTGGCCAGGCCCTCAACCTGGTGCTGTACCAGGGCCGCCCCGGGCGTGGAGGCCGCAGAGACGGTCGAGGAGGAGGCGAAGTGCCCGGCGACGAAAGATAGCGCCAAGAGCGCCAGCAGGCCAGCGATCAGGGCGAACACCGGGCGCAAACCGAGGCGGGCGGCGAGCATGAGGCCCAAGGCGCCGACTCCGAGTACCACGATGCCCCGGCTCGACTCGTAGAAGATGCCGTAGCCGAGAAGACAGGCCGCGGCCAGAGCGATGGGGAACACGACCCGCTTGGTGAAGGCGGCCGCGAAGATCACCAGTCCGATGCCGAGGAAACCGGCGTACTCGGCGGCGGAGGAGAACGTGCCGAACGGCCTGATGACACCGCCCACGTTCAAGGCGGCATACCCGTAGTTCTGCACCCACGCAGCGTCCCAGCTCGGCAGGCCGCTGAGCTGCTGGAATAGCCCGTAGGCGACCGCCGCCAGGGCCAGCACCGCGACCAGCTGGAACAGCCTGCGCAGGATCTGCTCGTCGACGAGCGCCCGGCCCACCCAGAAGGCCAGGATCGGAACGAGGATGAACAAGGCTCCGCCGACGCCGACGAGAGGACTGCCCTGCAGCGGGTTGACGATCTCGACGGCAGCGAGGACGGTCAGCACCAGCACGGCGTTGGCCAGACGGGTCCGCTGGCGGAACGCCCCTTTTTGGGAGGCGACCACGACCAGCACGATCATGACGGCCGGCTCGACGAGGAGCAGCGGGTCGCCGAGGCCGCCGAGGCTCGAAGGCGCCGTCGTGTCCACCAGGCGGCGCACGAGTCCTAGCGCCACCAGCCACACGGCCAGCAGGTAGATCAGCGTGGACGGGGCGAGGAGCCCCACACCGACAACGAGGGGGATCAACGCCAGCAGCAGCACCGGCCTGATCAGGCTGGGGTGCACGAATGCCAGCACGGAAACCCCGGTGACGACCACGACCACCAGGGGATAGAGGAGCTGCCGGATCGGTACCGGGCCGCCCACCCGCGACAGTCCGAGCTTGACCGCCGCGCTCGTCACCGGGAGATCCGCTCCTGCTCTGCCGCCAGCCTGGAAGCTAGGGCGGAGAAGCGCTCCGCCATCCGGTCCCAGTCCAGCTCCAGCGCCCTGCGGCGGGCTTCTTGGCCGAGGGCGGCGCGGCGGGCCGGGTCCCGGGCGAGCCCCGCTATGGCATGACCCCACGTGGAAGCGTCGTCGTCGAGGAGCATCCCAGCCTCGTCCGCCCCGACCAGGTCGACCACCCCGCCGACAGGGCTGGCCAGGACGGGGATGCCGCTGGCTGCGGCTTCGTGAGCCACCAGGGAGAACGTCTCGTACCGGCTGGGAAGGAGGAGCAGGTCGGCCGCCTGGTAGAAGCCCGCCACGTCCTCCCTTCGGCCGAGGAAGACAACAGTGTCGGCTAGGCCGACGCTCTGCGCCTGCCGCTCGAAGCGGCCACGGTCCCCGTCGCCGACCACCCACAGGCGGACGTCCACCCCGCCCTTTCTAGCCCGGGCGACGCCTTCGATCGCCAGGCCGAGCCTCTTGCGGTCCCAGTCCCCCCCGACAAAGAGCGCCACCATGGCCTGCTCCGGCGTGTCGAGGGAGGCACGAATCTCGCCTCGGACGTGCGGATCCGGGGCGAAGCGGCGAGTGTCCACACCGTTCGGGACAACCTCCACCTCGACCCCAGGGTAGTGACGGGCGAGCTCGCCCGCGACACCCCTCGACACGGCGTGCAGCACCCTCAGCCTGCCGGGCCGGTAGCACCACCGTTCTGCGCCCAGCGCGAGAAGGCGCGTCAGGCCCGTGTTCAGGCGACGGGGCAGCGGAGCGCCGCGAGGAGCCAAGGACCTCGTAGCCTCCAGCACGCCGGCATGGCAGAGATGCACCGACGCGACATCCGCGCGGGGCCAGACGATGGCTCCGCAGACATGCACCACCCCAGGTTCCGCCCTTCTCATCCGGACAGAAGCAATCAGGAAAAAAAGGACGAACTTGATCGGAAACGGCCTGTGCGGGACCCGTACACGCATCCAGGCTGCCAGGTGGCGGAGCTCCTCGGCCAACGTGACGGAAACGACGGTGATGTCCCACTCGGCAGCGAGGCGCCGGATCAGCTCGGCGTGGACCCGCTCCATCCCGCCGGTGCCGCCCACGTCGTGAGCGACGAGCGTCATGCGCCGCCTACCGGCCGGCAGGCTCATGACGGCTCCCCCGGCTGGAGACGGTCCGAGCCGACCGCGGCCACGTCCCCAAGCAGCCCGTCGAGCTGTGCGATCACTGCCCGCATGGAGAATCGCCGCCGGACGACCTCCTCGCCGGCCACCGCCCGCCGTTCCCGCTCCACCGGGTCCATGGCGACGCGGTCTAGGAGGGAGGCGAGCGCACGGACGTCTCCCTCCTCGAAGGTCCATCCCCCGCCGGTGGTGTCGACCACCAACGGGATCTCGCCCGTGCGGGCGCCGATCACCGGCACTCCGCACTGCAGGGCCTCGACGAGCGCCCGGCCGAACTGCTCCTCCCACTTCGAGGTCCGCCTCGACGGCAGGACCAGTACGTCCATGCGGCCGTATGCGTCGGCCACCCGCTCGTGCGGACACGAAGTCCACACCCCCGCCCCCGAAAAGACCGGACCTGACTCAGCAGCGGGCCGTTGCCGACGGCGAGAAGCCGGGCCGGCTGGCTCATCATTCGGACTGCCTCGACCAGGTCGCCGATCCCCTTCTCCTCCACCAACCGACCGGCGTAGCCGACGGTGAAGATCCCATCGCCGGCCTGGCGGCAGGCCCACCCTGGAACCGGATGCGCCACCACCTCGACCCGCCCGACAGCTCCCCATCGACGCACCAGGCTAGCGGCAGCCGCTGAACAGGCTGCGACGAAAGCCGCTCGGCGCAGGGTCCAGCCTCGCATCTTGACTGCGACGCCGGGCATCGGCCTATCGAGGTTCTCGTCTGCTTGGAGGCCGAAGGGGATGGCGGACCGCCAGGCTGCACGCGCCCACTGGAAACCGGCCACCGAAAAAGGCTCCTGTTCCACGAAGACCACGTCGGGGGTCGTGCCTCGCATGACCCTAGCCGGGCGGGCGAGGTAGAAGTGCCGCTGCGGGCGGCCGGCCTATAGCACCGGGAGGGGATGGACGGGTGACCCGAGCCGGGGGTCCCGGGCGGCGGCGAAAGGCCGCGACTGGTATTCGTGGCGCCAACGGGAAGGAACCACCAGGTGCACCCGCCATCCGAGGTCCTGCAGTCCTGCGTACTGCTCCTGGTTAACGGCGAGCACCGCCGGATGGCTCACCGCGAGCAGCCGTCCTCTGGACGGCGAGGGAGGCGAGGACGTCACCTGGACCTGCGCACATCGTCGAGGAGAGCAGCGAAGCTGCGGGCCATCTCCGCATCGGAGAAGCGCTCGGCTCTCGCCGCCGCTCCGGTGGCGATCCTTTCCTGGAGAGCGGGGTCCTCGAGAAGGTCGAGGATGGCTGCCGCCATGGCGTCGGGATCAGCCGGGGGGACGAGGAGGCCGGAGACACCATCCTCGATGATCTCGGCGGTGCCGGCGGAGTCGACCCCCACGACCGGTTTGGCCAAGGCCATCGCTTCGACTGTGACCAGCCCGAACGGCTCGCCGACGGACGCGGTCACGGCCACGTCGAAAGCGTCGGCCCAGGGGTACGGATCCTCCTGGTGGTCCGCGAAGTAGACCCTCTCCGCTAGTCCCAGCTCGGTGGCCTGACGGCGAAGCTGCTCCGGGTAATCGCCCTCCCAGCCCAGTACGGCCCCGCCGACCACCACGAACTGAACGTCGGGACGACTCCCAGCGACGATCGACGCCGCTTGGAGGAAGAGCTGTTGGCCCTTCCAGGGCTGGAGACGGGCTACCATCCCGACCACCGGACCCGGCCAGCCCAGCCGCTTCTTGAGTTCTGCTCCGCTGCCCCTCCGGGACCTTACCGTTTCGATGTCAACTCCAAGGTTGATCACCTCAACCCGCCGTTTCGGGGTCAAGCTCTTCTGGGCCAGCGCTGCGTCTTGCGCCGAGCAGACCACTGCAGCAGCCGGCCATAGGGCCGCGGTCAACTCGATCGCGGTCCGAGATGGGATGCCCTGCTGCCACCACACGCAGGGCGTCCGGCTCAACGCCGCGGCCGCACCGGCTATGGCCTGACCCTTCGACTGGTTGGCCACGACCGCCGACCCTCCCCTTATGGCGCGCCGGAGTCTTTCGATGACGACAGCAGTGCGATGGATGTGCCGGGTCCGCGTCATCGGGAGCACCTCGAAGTCGAGGCTGGCGTCGCTAAGCCACTTCTCGAACGGACCGCGCTGCAGCAGGATGATCCTGGGTGCCCAGCCGTGGCCGGGTAAGTGGCGCGCCAGGGCCAGGAGTGCCCGCTCCGCCCCTCCCGGGGCGCCGGTCGGCGATACCAAGACAGCCGTCTTCATGGGCCGATCAAGAGCCACACAGCTACGAGGGGCCTGGAGGCGCGGCGCCCTTGCGGAGAAAGAGAATCAGACACTCGGCTGCCTTCGGATCGAGGCGGTCGATGACCTGCCAAAGAACCCGCCTGTTCTTCGACTGGAAGCGTTGCGTGCGTTCGAGCGTCAAACCAGCCCGCTGCGTCAGGCGGGGAAGAAGACCCTCGAAGATCGGGGAGATGTGCGTGGGGTCTCCCCACTCGTCCATGCTTCGGAGCTTGCCTTTGAGCAGGAAGCGCGCACGGGCGTGGAACCCGTCCATGCTCGGCGTCGTGACCACCCCTAGCCCGTCGTCACGAAGAAGCACGCGGATCGTTCTGAGGAGTTGGATCGGGTTCTCTAGATGCTCGATGACCTCGACGGCTGTGACGAGGTCGAACTGACCGAGCGCAGCGTTATCAGGAATGGGTCTGTTGAGATCGACGCAGTGGAAGCGCAGTGCTGCTTCGAATTTCGTTGAGTCGCAATCGGCCGTTTCTACATACCAGCCGGCGGCAGCCAGTCGGCGCGCGAGAGCGCCGGTTCCACAACCGAGATCGATAGCTTTGCGGCTGCCGAACGGGCGCGGTAGAAGCTCGTAAAGTCGGTCGTGCAAACCGGGGTACGCTATCTCCGCCAACGCCACGGTGGAGATAGTACCCGTCAGGACCCGAGCGGGTATCCCTCTGTCATCATGGGACAACCATGTACGGCCAGCGCTCGGCCCCGCGAGTTCTCCTGGTGGGCATGGAGGACGCGGCTGACCAACCCGGCGGCCTTAACGGTTACGCACGGAGCTTGAGTTGCGCACTTCGGGCGAGGGGCGTGCCCGTCGAGACGATGGTCGTGTCCTCTGGGCCTGGTGGTGTCGCCCGCCGGGACTCGCCGCTGGCCCGTCGGCTGTGGGCGATGGCCGCCGAGGGCCGTGCAAGGCTGCGGTCAGCCGACCTTGTGAACACCCATTTCGCCCTCTACGGCTTCCCGGTGCTCCTCGCCGGCCGGGGGGCCGGGGCGACCAAGTCCCACGTCGTGACTTTTCACGGTCCCTGGCACGCCGAGATGGCTGTCGAGTCTCCCGGCCGATGGTGGGCCGCTTGGCTGGCGAAGGGCGTCGAGTCCTACGTCTACCGCCGGGCTGACGAGGCGGTCGTGCTATCTCGGGCGTTCGGCCGAATCCTCGTGGGCGAGTTCGGTGTGCTGCCTGCCAGGGTGCACGTCATCCGCCCCGGGGTGGACTTGGAGCGGTTCCGCCCGGTGGATCGGCAGCTCGCCCGGAGAGAGCTGGGCTTGGACGAGGCGCTCGTTCACTTCGTCGCCGTGCGGAGGCTGGCCAAGCGGATGGGCCTCGACGTCCTCCTGCGGGCCTGGGCAGAGGCGTCGCGGGGGGACGCCCGGCTGCACCTGGTGGGGGAGGGCGCCGAACGCGCCGCCTTGGAGCAGCTGGCCAAAGAACTGGGCGTGACAGGGACCGTCCATTTCGCTGGCCGGGTGGGCGACGAAGAGCTACCGCTCTGGTACTCGGCCGCGGATGTGAGCCTCGTACCGTCGGTGGCGCTCGAGGGCTTCGGCATGGTCGTCTTGGAAAGCCTCGCCAGTGGCACGCCGGTGCTGGCCAGCGACACTGGCGGGATGGCCGAGGTGCTCCCAGACCTCGACGGGAGCCTGCTGGTGCCCGCGGGGGACGGCGCCGCGTGGACCCAGGCCTTGCGGCGCAACATCGCAGACCTGCCCGGCCCGGATGCCTGCCGACGCTTCGCCGAGCGCTTCAACTGGGATACGGTGGCCGACCGGACCCTGCAGGTCTTTGAGAAGGCGCTGTCCAAGCCCCCTAGGCGACCCTACCGGGTGGTGTTCGTGGACCACTGCGCTCGACTGTCCGGCGGCGAACTGGCCATGCTGCGCCTCCTGCAAGCAGCGCGCAACGTGGAAGCTCACGTCGTGCTCGGCGAGGACGGACCACTGTGGTCGCGCCTGGAGCAGGCCGGCGTCAGCTGTGAGGTTCTCCCCTTCTCCAAGAGGGATGTCCGGCGAGCCGACCTGGCCGCGCTCGCCAATCTGGCCGGCGGCGGTGCCTCCACGGCAGCGTACGTCGCCCAGCTCGCCCGACGGCTTCGCCAGCTGCGGCCCGACCTGGTTCACACGAACTCGCTCAAAGCGGGGATCTACGGCTGCATGGCTGCCCGGGTGGCCGGCATCCCCGCTGTTTGGCACGTGCGGGACATCCTCGGCGACGACATCCCTCCAGCCGCCCGGGCGGCGGTGAGACGCCTGACAGCGGCACTCCCTGCCGCTGTGATCGTCGACACCGGAGCCACGGCCGCCGCCCTGGCCCTGCCTGGCAAGACGGTCCACGTCGTGCCGAGCCCGGTCGACACGGGCCTGCCCCGCCCCGTTGAACCTGACGGCGCACCGGTTGTCGGCATGGTGGGCCGGTTCGCTGCATGGAAGGGCCAGCATGTGTTTCTCGACGCGATCGCCAAGCTGATCGCAGCCCATCCTGAGATGCGCGCCCGGCTTATCGGCTCCGCCATGTTCGGCGAGGACGCCCGCTACGAGCAGCAACTGCGCGACCAGGCAGAGCGTCTGGGGCTCGCCGGGCTGGTCGAGTTCGCCGGTTTCAGAGACGACGTGGGAGCCGAGTTGGCGCAGCTGACGATCGCCGTGCACGCCTCGACGCTGCCCGAGCCATTCGGCCAGGTGGTGGTCGAAGCAATGGCAGCGGGCGTGCCGGTCGTCGCCTCCGCGGCGGGAGGGCCCGCCGAAGTGGTCACCGACGGGGTCGACGGCCTGCTGGTGCCCCCCGGAGACGCCGGCGCCCTGGCAGCTGCGATCGGTCGCCTGCTCGAAGACCGCGAACTACGACACGCCCTAGGAGCGGCCGGCGTGCGCACGGCGGAGCGGTTCCGTCCCGAGCGGATCGCCGCCGAAGTCGAGGCCGTCTACCGTTCGGTGCTGACTGACAGCAAGTAGACCAGTGGGCGGAGTACGAGCAGGGCTCGGTCGGTGAACCGGACGAGACTCAGCGCGTAGTGGAACTCGGTTTGCCAGTGGCGGACAAGTAGGCGGCTTCCAACTGCTCTGCGGCGTGCCTCCACGTCAGCAAGTTGGCTATCGCCCGGGCTTTAACCTGCAACTGCTTGAGCAACTCCCGGTCTTCGTAGAGCCGGGTAATGGCTGAGGCTAGGGCCTCGGAGTCGTGGCAGGGGATAACCAGTGCCGACGACTCCTGATCTTCAGCTGCCTTCAGGATCTGGCGGTGACCGGAGATGTCGCTGAGGATCAGGGCGAGACCGCCGGCGGCCGCCTCCAAAACGGTGAGCGGCATCCCTTCGAACCAGGAAGGCGATACCAAGACGTCGTGGTGGGCGAGGAGCGTCGGGATCTCGTCGCGAGACACTCGAGACCTGACGGTCACGAGATGCCTCGTAGACGCAGGAAAACCCGAGATTATCTGGGCTTCGGGGACGTTGCCACCGGCGACGGTGAGGCGGAACTGGACACCGCTTTCCGCCAGTAAAGACGTGGCTTCTATCAGCTCTCGGGTGCCCTTGCGGTCAATCCAGGACGCGAAGAACAGGACAGCTACTGTCTCCGGTTGATTCACCGACGAATGTGGGTGGGTACTCGACATGGGCGAGGCGCCGTTGTCAACTTGGGTGACCCGGCCAGGAGGTAGGCCTAGATTGTCGAGGAGGTAGTTCCGGTCTTCTTCGGTGGGGACGATTACGTGGTCCGCGTGGCGCAGCGCGTAGCGAGCCTGGCTGAGAAGGGTGAGAGGTACCGTGATCTGACTCTTGCGGCTCGGACGGCGACCCTGGCTTGCCCAGCGGTCTTTCTGAGCGGCCCAGCCTCTCACCTCAAGGCCGTGGGATAGGACCACGCACGGGGGAAGCCCGAGAGGTTTTCTCAACGCGCAGTACAAGGATGCCAGCGGCTCGTGGATCTCCACCACGTCGTAGGATCGACCCCCTCTACGTCGGCGCAGAACCTCCCGAACCGCGAGGAAGGGAGCGATGAGCCGTCGGGCCGGTCCCGACCGTGCTAAGGGGCCTAGGTCTTCTCTAAATGCGTATTCGACCTTGTGGCCCAACTGTTCGAGTGATGCTCCTCCGTGGAGCATCACTCCGGCCATGCCGCCTTCGAGCGACCCCGTCACGTCGGCGAGGCGCAGGATCCTCATGCTCGGCGGCGAGGCTTGCGTCCGAGGAACACGGAGTGGTGGCCTATCCAGCGCCAGGGTGGTGAGGGTCGATCCAAGTGGAGTAGACGGATGGGACGGCGCCCTGGCCACGGCACGTAGTGGCCCACAGACGTTATGTGGGAAGGGCTGATCCCGGTCCGGGGAAGCCAAAAGAAGGATCTCGGGATGGATCTGAGCTGGTTGATGGCTTGGCCGACCTCGGTGAATCGACGGCCACGTAGCCGCAGGTAGAGCCTATAAAAGCGTACGGTGCTCAAGTAGTTGGGAGTGGTTAGAACGAGTGTGCCGCCGAGCCGGAGTACTCGAGCCAGTTCTCTAACAGCCAGCTGAGGGTCGGGTACGTGCTCAGTCTCCCAAGACCCGACCACGTCGAACGGATCCTCTGGAAACGGCATCTGCTGGATGTCGCTGACCATGAAGGTGGCGCGGTCAGCCGAGCGCGCCTTGGCTCTAGCCGTCGCCACCCCGGACAGGTCGGCACCTACGAGGACCGTTGGGTCCCGTTCCGTCAGCCACAGGCTGAACTCCCCTCGTCCGCAGCCGATCTCCAAGACACGTTTATCTTTCAGGTCGGCGAACACTGGGTGTCGCTGTATTTGGGCGTGCCAGGGAGACCAGGATCCCTGCTGACCGTCAGAGAGACCTTCGTACCACCTGTTGTATGCTTCGGCGACGTCGCGAGGTGACAGAATCATGGACTACCTCGAACCTGTTGCGGATCGCTGAACTACAGTGATCGAATCAGTTTCCTCTACAAGCGACCAGCCTGCGATCATCGTTTCCGCCCTGCGGAACAACGCGTCAACGACCAGTACGGGTCCCCAGTCGGGACGGGCCTGGCTGCCGGGTCCGGTAGCCGAATCGTGGAAAATCACGACGCCGCCAGGCCGCACCCAGGGTGACCAGTCCAACCAGTCCTGCAGGCAAGCTTCCTCCGAATGGTCACCGTCGATGAAGACGAAGTCCAGTGGCTGGTTCCAAGTTTCGGCCGCCTCGTGCGACAATGAACGCACCCATTCGACGGCGTCTCCCGTCGCCGCCCCAACCGTCCGGCGTGCGACGAGGTGAGCAGCGGAAATGGGATACTTCGACAAGTATGGATCGACGAGCCACAGCCTGCCTGCTGGGTCCATAGCACTTCGAACGACAGCGGCCGACACGCCCTCGGCCACTCCAATCTCAACGGCGGATTTGCAACCCTTCGCATAGCGGGCAAGGGCATCCGCCTCCGCTGGAGTGTGCTGTCCGGCCGGTGGACGCAGTCTCAGCAGCGCCCCGAGGTGTCGCTGACGGAATGAGCCTATCAACGTCAGAACTGACTCCACCTTCTGATCTTTCGAGGCTCCTCACTCGCGATCGCCGGCCGCCTTGCAGGGACCTTCGTCAACCGATGCCACAACCATACATTGGTACAAGGGCGGGGAGCCCGTTGGATGCAACGTGACGATCACCCTCGACTGACACTCCTGCTTGGGATAGCTGCACCTTGCAAGACTCCAGGCCATTGACATCAGTGAGGAGCCTGTCCGGTACTCCAACCACCTGGTTGTGGGGAGTCGTCGAGGCGCCCTTCTCGCTGCGAGCGGATAGCCGGTAGGCGCGTGTGCGGCCTCGTCGGGGTGGCTGGCCGGGTGGACGAACGGCAGGTCGTGCCAGTCGCGGCCCTTACAAGCGCGCTGCGCCACCGCGGGCCTGACGCCGGGATGGTCCAAGCCGTCGACGGCGTCGTGCTCGGTCTTGCGCCGGCTGGCAGGCGACTTCCATGACGGCCACGCTCCCTGGCGGTCCCTTTGGACGCTCAGCGTGCTCGGGGGGTGGACCGCCAAGCGCCCCATGTCCGGCCGATGAGCGTCTACCGCGCATGACGCCCTTCGGCTAGCGTCGCGGCGTCATGCGACCGGTCCCGGAGCGTTCCGAGCTCGGGTTGGCCGACTTCGCCCGGATCATCTGGCGGCGCAAGTGGTCGATCATCCTGCTGGCCATAGTTGCCGCTGCGGCGGTGTTCGCCGTCGACACTCGCCGGACCAAGGTCTACCAGGGCAGTGCCCAGCTGCTCGTCACCCAGACCGCCTCCCAGGCCCTGTCCAGCCTCAACGGGGCCGCACCATCGCTCAGCGGCCCCGACGTGGCGACCGCCGCCAAGGTGATCTCCAGCCCCACCAACCAGCGCGCCGCGGCCGCCCTCTTGAAGAGGCCGACCATCCCGCCAGCGAGCGTCAGCGAGGTGGGCACCACCAGCGTGGTGACCATCGACGTCGACTCGCCCGACCCGGCCCTCGCGGTCGCTGCGGCCAACGCCTACGCGAACGCCTACATCGACGGCCAGCGGGCCCAGTCGGTGGCCAGCCTGGAGGCGGCCGCCGGCCAGCTGTCGACCAAGATCTCGGCCCTCGGCAACCAGATCGCCGCCGTGCAGAAGCAGATCGACGCCCTGGGCGGAGCCGGCTCGTCCAACCCGCAGGTCGCCCCCCTCCAAGCCCAGCAGACAGCGCTCGTAGAACAGCAGACCGTCCTGCGAGAGCAGGTCACCCAGCTGCAGGACAGCGCCAACCTGGCCGGCGGCGGCGGGCAGCTGATCGGACCGGCGACCACCGCCACGATCGTGTCCCCCCGCCGGACCCGCGACACAGGCCTGGCCGGCGGCATCGGGCTGGTGATCGGCGTGGGCGTCGCCTTCCTCCGTGAGTACGCCGACGACCGGATCCGCTCCGAGGACGACATCAAGGCCGCCCTCGGCGAGGTGCCGACCATCGGGCTGGTGCCTACCGTTGGCGACTGGGTGCCACGGGGGCGGCATCCCCACGGGACGCCCCACCTCCTCGAACCGGGCTCGACACAGTCGAAGGCCGCCGCCGAGGCGTACCGCAGCGTGCGGACCGCCATCCAGTTCATCCGCCTCGACCGGGAGATCCGCACGCTGGTGGTCACCAGCCCGTTCAGCAACGAGGGCAAGAGCACCACCGTCGCCAACCTCGCCGTCGCGCTCGCCCAGGTCGGCCAGACGGTCGTCGTCGTGTCCTGCGACCTGCGCCGGCCGCAGCTGCACGAGGCGTTCTCGGTGCCCAACGAAGTCGGCTTCACCTCGGTGATCCTCGGCGAGACCAGGCCCATCGACGCCCTGCGGCGGGTTTCCGGCTACGACAGCCTGTGGGTCATGCCGTCTGGCCCGGTGCCGCCCAACCCGTCCGAGCTGCTCGCCAGCCGGCGCACCGAGAAGCTCCTCGACCTGCTCGCCGGTCACGCCGACATGGTCCTGATCGACACGCCCCCCCTGCTGCCCGTCACCGACGCCTCGGTGCTCGCTGCCAGGTCCGACGCGACCGTGCTCGTCATCGCTGCCAACACCACCACCAAGAAGCAGGCGAGGAGGGCGGCGGAGATCCTTCGCAGGGTCGACGTGGACCCGGCGGGGGTGATCGTCAACCGGGTGCCCGATCGGGCGGACAGCTTCTACTACGGCTACGGATACGGCTATGCCTACGAGGACGGAGGGACCCCGTCTCGGCGGGGCAGCCGGCAGGCCACGCTGGGACCGGCGAAGGTGGACGACGCCAAGGCCCGCCGCTTCGCCGAGGCGGTGACCAGGCTGCAACCTCCCGGGGAGACCAATGGCCACGTCGAGCCGTCCGGCGGCAAGGTCGGCGACGCCCCCACACCAGCGCCTCAGTAGCCGGCTGACGGGAGGTGGTCGGGTGCCGGTGGCGCTCGTCCACGACTACCTCACCCAGACCGGCGGCGCCGAGCGGGTGGTCCTGTCGATGCTGAAGGCGTTCCCCTCCGCCCCGCTCCACACCTCCCTCTACGACCCGGCCGGGACCTTCGAGGCGTTCGCCCACCACGACGTGCGCCCTTTGCCCATCAACATCCTGAAGCCGCTGCGGGCGAACCACCGCCTCGCCCTGCCCCTCCTCGCGGGGACCTTCGCAAGCCTGACTGTCGACGCCGAGGTGACGCTGTGCAGCTCCAGCGGCTGGGCGCACGGCGCGAGGACGAAGGGGCGCAAGGTCGTCTACTGCTACAATCCCCCCCGCTGGGTCCACCAACTGGACCGCTACGCGCCGGGCGGCGCCCCCAAGCTCGCCGCGCTCGCCCTGCGCCCGGCGCTGCGGCGCTGGGACGTGCGGGCTGCCGCCAGCGCCGACCGTTATCTGGTCATCTCGAGCGTCGTGCGGGACCGGGTGGCACGCGCCTACGGCATCGACGCCGAGATCCTGCCCCCGGCGGTGACCGTCAGCGCCGACGGGCCCCGCGTCGATCCGGGCGGGGTAGAACCGGGCTTCTGGCTGTGCGTGTCGCGCCTCTTGCCCTACAAGAACGTGGAGGCGGTCGCCGAGGCGTTCGGCCGCTTGGCGGGGGAGCGCCTGGTCGTGGTCGGCGACGGTCCGGGCGAGGCGGCGCTGCGCGGCTCCAAGCCGGCGAACGTGATCCTGCTCGGGCGGGTCGGCGACGACGAGCTGCGCTGGTTGTACGCCAACAGCCGGGGGCTGGTCGCCGCCGCCTACGAGGATTTCGGTCTCACCCCCCTGGAGGCGAACGTTTTCGGCAAGCCAGCGGTGGTGCTGCGCTGGGGTGGCTTCTTGGACACCGTCGTCGACGGTCTCAACGGCATCTTCTTCGACGAGCCCACCCCCCAAGCGATCGCCGACGCCGTCCGGCGCGCCGCGAAGACCGCCTGGCATGAGGGGGACATCGCCGCCCACGCCGCCCGCTACGGCGAGGACCGCTTCGTCGAGGCGCTACGGGGGGTCGTCGAAGAGGAGCGGCGAAGGCTCTGACCCGCCCGTCCTTGGGCGGTCAGCCCCCGCCAGGCTCCTGGCGCACCGCCTGGACCAGGACGGCCGAGTACCCCGGGGCGGAAAGGTCGAGCTGCGCCCGACCCGAAGCTGGCACCCGCAGCGCCTCGGAGGCCACTACGGGCTCGTCACCTCCGTAGGCGGCGTCGACGGTGCTGAGCTCCAGGCGGTAGACGCCGGGCGCCAGCCCGGAAAGGGTCAGGGCCACTACGTGGTCGTAGAGGTTGGGGTCGGAGGTCCCGTTCACCCCGGAGGGGTCGAAGCCGGCGTAGTTCGAGACGAGCACGGACACCTCCCTCGCCCTTCCCTTCCACCTGCCGGCGGGCAGCAGCGCCCCGGCGGGCACCGAAGCGGTCGCCCGGACCCGACCCGGAGCCAGGTTCCCCGCCACGTCGGCGGCCACCTGGGAGCCGGCCAGGTCGTGCCAGAAGTAGAACGCCCAGTAGGCGGGTCTGGGAGAGACCGAGCCGGAGGAAGCCTGCGCCACCATCCCGAAGCTGTCGTAGGGGGTGGCGCCCTCGGGGTCGAGCACGTTGTAGAAGCACATGCGGTCGATGCCCGCCGACTGGGCGGTCTGCAGGACGGCGGCGACGAAGCCGGCCTCGTAGGGCTCGCTCATGCGGGGATCGCCCCCGGCGTCGAGGTTCCACTCGTCGACCACCAGCTGAGGGTGGAGCGAAGGTGTGCCCTCCAGGGCCTGGCGGACTGCCTCGGCCTCGATCGCGTACTGGCGCACGGTGAGTGCCGGGTCGTACCAGTAGGGCGGCACCCCCGAAGGCGGCGGGGGCGGCATCTCCCCGAGGGGCGTGGAGTAGAAGGGGCCTGGCTCAGGGTCGTTGGCGTAGTCGTGCCAGGACACGAAGTCGAGCGGCAGGTCGTTGGCCACGGCGAAGCGGGCGAGGGCCCCTATCCACACCGGGTCGGCGGTTACAGTCGCCGGGCCGCCCACCTCGATGGTCACCCCGGCGGCGGCAGCGGCCGCCTCGAGGGTGCGGGCGGTGTGCAGGTAGAGCTGCAGGTAGGCGGGCAGGTTCCCGTCGAAGAACACCCAGTCCGGCTCGTTCCACACCTCGAACACCCGCACGCCCTGGGCTATGGCGTAGGTGGCCATCTTCGCCACGAGGGCGTCCCAGGGGACCCAGCCGTCCTTGTCGGGAGGGGCGTAGGCCGGGTTGGTCCCGGGCGGCACCGAGGTGGTGAGGCACGTGGGGCTGTAGTCGACGATGACCTCCGGCGTGCCGCCTTCGGCCCGGTCGGCGGCCAGGTTGTGGGCGAGGATCGCCGAGTTCCACGCCCCGGTCGCGCAGTCGTAGACGGGCGAACCGTCATACGTTCCTTCGAAGGAGGTGTCGGTCCTGGCCCAGTCGGGCCCCAGGGCGCTAACGATGGACCCGGCCGACACGTGCGCCTGGTTGGTTCCGATCAGGTCCTGGTCGACGGCCCGCCCCAGGGGTGCTGCCGCGTTCACGGCTACCTGCACCTCTGGAACGTCGACGGCGGCGGCGGTCAGGGGGATGGGGATGAGCGCGGCGAGAGCGAGGGCGAGGGCGAGCGGGCGCCGCTTCACTCCAATAGGTTTCGCCACCGCCGGTGGCAACTCCTGCACCGGGCGGGCGTCAGGAGGTGCCGCTGCGCCGGGCTGGTCTCAGTAGCCGCTGCCGGCGGCGACGACGCGAAGCGTTCTGAGCAGGATGGACGCGTCGAGAACCGGCGACCAGTTGTCGACGTAGTACAGGTCGACCTTGACGGCCTCCACCCAGGGCAGGTCGGAGCGGCCGCTCACCTGCCACAGTCCGGTCATCCCCGGCTTCACCAGGAAGCGGCGGTGCTCCGCCTCGCCGAAGCGGGCCATCTCCCGCGGCAGGCACGGACGCGGCCCTACGAGGACCATGTCGCCCTTCACCACGTTGAACAGCTGGGGCAGCTCGTCGAGCGAGTAACGGCGCAGGAACCTCCCCACCGTGGTAACCCTCGGATCGCGCCTGATCTTGAACAGGACGCCGTCGTGCTCGTTGAGCGGCAGGAGATCCTCGAGGTGCGCCTCGGCGCCGACCACCATCGTGCGGAACTTCAGCAACTCGAAAGGTCGGCCCTTCAAGCCCACCCGGGTCTGGCGGTACAGCACCGGGCCGGGGGAGCCGACCTTGACCGCCACCGCCACCGCCAGGAGGATCGGCGCCAGCAGGACCGCCAGCACGGCACCGGCGAGGCGGTGAAGGGGTTCGCAGACCAACCTGGCCGCCCTCTCGGTCCGTCGGTCGGTCAGGTGCAGCAGAGGGACGCCTCTCATAGACGCCACCTCGATGCGCGGGCCGGCGACCGAGGCGACGTCGGGGGCGACGAGGAGGTCCACCCGGCACGCCTCCAGCTGCCAGGCCACCTGTTGGAGGCTGAGGCGTTCGAAGCCGGCGGTGCTGGCGATCACCACCGCGTCGGCCATCGCCGACGTTGCAACTGTCGCGACGTCGTCAGGCTCGCCCAGCACCGGTAGCTCGCTGCCGCGCACGGTGAGAGACCCCTCGCCGCCGGGGCTGCACACGCCGACCACCCGCACCCCCTGGCGGGGGCCGGACAGTATGTGGTCGGCGAGCTCGCGAAGGGCCCTCCCGCTGCCGACGAGGACCACCAGGGCGTTCGCCCGGCCCCGCTTGCGGGCGGCTCGCAGGACGAGGTTGGCGGCCCCTCTCGTCAGCACCACCGCCACGACCAGGGTGGGGAAGTAGACGAGGAGCATGAGCCGCGAGACGCTGTCGTGAAGCGCGTAGGCAACCACGACAACGATGGCGAGCAGGCGGACCGCCGACACGAGCGGCACCCGGTAGTCGCGGCCGTCCGAGACGAGGCGCTTGCTCCGGTAGGCGCCAGACGCGGCGAGGATCGCTAGCCAAGCCAGCAGGGAGAACACCGCTAGCGCCGGGTAGCCCACCCGCAGGCCCACGTAGACAGAGTTGAGGTGAGAGTGGGGCCGGGTGAGGTAGGCGCAGGTGGTAGCGACGAATGAGGCGGTCACGTCGGCCGCCAAAAGCAGCGCCCGATAGCTTTGGACCCACGGCTTCTTCGGCGCCGCCACCAGTAGCGGCGCTCGAGCCGCTTCGCCTCTCCCCGTCTCGACCCGCTGGCCAGCGATCATCGGCGCAGATCCGCCTTCCCCCGCGATCCTTCTTCTTGACTGGGCGGCGACAATAGCTGCCGATCCTCTGACTGAAAAGGGTCTTGCGCGTTTTCCACAGGCGAGCCTCGCGGCGTTGGGAAGCTCTCGGCGGCGTTCGAGCGTTTCAGCCGCCCCGCCCGGCGGGGACCGTGTCGACCGGCTCGCCGCCGTTCACCCCCCGTGCCAGAAGGTGCTGGAACTTGCGCTGCGGGAATCGCTGGCGCTCAGCCACCGGTACATCCGGACCGAGCCGGGGAGGGCAGCCGTGTCGCCGTCCAAGTGCTCAGCAAGCTGAGTGCCCTCCCGGAGCGGTGCGTCCGGCGGTGATGTCGTTGCTCAGCGGCCCCGACAACGTTCCTGCCGGGCCGGTGGCGGGGTCCATGCGGCCTGTCCCCCCGGGGCCATCAGCGCGGGGCGCGGTGGTGGTGGGTGGGCCGCCCGTTGTCCGGGCCGCTGGAGGCACGTCTGCCGGGGCTGGCGAGTTCCAGGTCGGGGCCGGCGGCGAGAGTGGGTTCTCGGTCCGGCTCCTACGTCGATGGCGCGGTCGCCCTCGAGGACGCCGGCGGGCGTCTGAGCGGGACGATCGCCCGCCAGGAGGTCGACCTTTCGCTGGCGCTGCCCGCCTCGACCGGCGGGGTGGCCGGCGCGTTCGCCGGCTCTTGGCGGCCGGGTCCCACGAGGAGTGGGCTCTGGAGCTGCCCGGCCGCTTGGAGGTCTCTGTCGGCGGCTCGAATCTGGTGTTGGGCGGCTGGTTCCGGCGGTCGCCCGACCTTCTCGGTTGATCGCCGGTAGGCCGCGTTCAGGCCCTGTCGCGAAGCTCGGGCGGCCACCGCCTGTCCTCTCCCAGCGTGTTGTCGCTGTGGTTGGTGGGTTTTCGGTGACTGTCACAGGTGCTTCGTATGCTTGGTGGTATGCGGGTGGAGGAGATAGCAGACGAGCTGGCGGTTTTGGTGGCCGGGTTGGAACCGGGCTGCTACGCCGGGCCTGACGCGGCGCGCCTCGCTTGCTGTTTCGAGCGGATCGAGCGTCTTTCGGCTGGCGCTAAGACGCTTTTGGCCAGGCGGGCTGCTGAGTGCGGGGAGTGGTCCAAGGCGGGTGCTCGCACACCGGCGGGTTGGTTGGCAGGTCTTTGGGGTGTGCCTCATGGCGCCGCCCACGCCGCTTTGTCTTTGGCGGAGGCCGCTTCTGTGAACCCCAGCTTGGACCAAGCGTTGCGCCGGGGGGAGCTTTCGGCCGCCCAGGCCCACGAGGTGGCCGCCGCGGCGGGAGCCGACCCTTCGTCGGCTGAGAAGATGATCGTCGAGGCGAAGACCGTCGGGTTCAAAGCTTTGCGAGAGCAGCGCCTTGCTGTGCAAAACACCGCCCGATCCGCTGAGGACGACGCCCGCCGGGCGGAGCGCCAGCGCAGGTCGCGCTATGTGCGCCATCGCGCCCCGCCACCCGTCCCGAGTTGCCCAACCCGAGGCGCCCTGGGCACGCGGCCGGAGGCGGACCGCCGCGGCCGTCGCTGCGTAGCGATCTTTTGGGCGGCGACGACAGTCAAGAGCCGTCAACCGTCAAGCCAATGGAGCACTACCATGACACTCATGAACGCCGACGAGCGGGAGCGTTTCCTCGCCACCCTTCGCGGGGACGAGGACTTCCGTGCCGCGGTCCGCCGGGAGCTACTCACCGAGGAGCTCCTGAACCTTCCCCAGAGTGTTTCTGGACTGGTCGATGCGGTCGCTCAGCAGCGTGAGGATTTCATAGCCCTGACCCAGAGTGTTTCTGGACTGGTCGATGCGGTCGCTCAGCAGCGTGAGGATTTCATAGCCCTGACCCAGAGTGTCTCTGGACTGGTCGATGCGGTCGCTCAGCAGCGTCAGGAGTTCATAGCCCTGACCCAGAGCGTCGGCAACTACATGGAAAGGACGCTCTCCGGAGTTCAGGACATCCTGACCAAGATGGACGCTGGATTTGTCGGCATCGGGGCGAAGTTCGACCAGGTCGATGCAGACCTTCAAGACATCAGGGACCAGCTGGCTTCGTAAGATGGCCCTGGCCGAACTGTCTGACGCCCCGTTCTGTGCGGGACGTCAACGCGCTA
>Ga0209061_1003065_pt1 | contig 19067 bp, 14 predicted proteins | sample Coa_R1_10_FD_187157 | JGI IMG/M metagenome (GOLD analysis project Ga0209061, IMG submission 187157) | Surface soil microbial communities from Centralia Pennsylvania, which are recovering from an underground coalmine fire - Coalmine... | ecosystem: Environmental > Terrestrial > Soil >...
AAGGCCACGGAGCGCCAGGACATGATTACCAATATCCACAAGTTGTAGGGCGATAAAGGCATTTCCTACGCCTTGCGCATCCTCACGCAACGCCGCTACATGGCGATCTAACTCGGCGACGGTTGCCAGGGTGTGTTGAACACCACGCTGCAATTGTGCTTTGCTCATACGCTCCCCTCAGGTTCTTCTGCGCCTTGCAGACAGCGCCTGGGGGTGTTCGCTGCCACAGCGCCTGGAGCAGTTTCTCCACTAAGAACCAAACGATGGTAGAGAGAGCATCGCTTGAATCAGAGGTATTGTCAATAGTCTCAACACGGACAAATGATCATGACCACTGAAACAGCCGCGCCACATGTAGGCTTTTTCTCGCTCTTAGACCTGCGCTTTACGCAGGTTCACGCAGGTTCACGCAGGTTCACGCAGGTTCACGCAGGTTCGCGCAGGGCGCCAGCATCACTGGATGTGGCCACCTCAGAGGTTCTGGCTGCTTCAGTAACTGCACGCGCGGCATGCCGCTGGATCGAGCGGGCGCGTGCCAGCATGCCACAATCCAGGATGAAGCGCGCCAGACAGACAACGCCGACCACGAGGCTAAAAAACACGGACGCGCCCAAAGCGAGCCGCGCCACGTCCGCCATTGGTGTAGAAAGAGTCAGCGTGATCAAAAGGCTTGTCACAACACCTACAACGCCTACGATAAGTGCCCACCAGCGAATGTGTGTCGTACTAGGCTCCGCCATATCAAAAAGGAATTGCTCAATGGGTGTCAGCGATGTTTCGGTAGTCGCTTGTGGCGCCGATGAGTTCGTGTTCATAAGACTGCTTGCTCCTCATGCTGTGAAGCTCGTTGGACGCCACAGTAGCGCCCACACATCATCCACTGTAGAGGGCCAGTATCACGCCTTCATCTCAACTAGGTATCGCTTGCTCACAGAGCTATCACATTACACTGCTCCAACCGTTTGCGGCCTGTGACCTATGGTTGCTGATTGTACATTCCATCTTCTTAAAATTGGAGCAGTACGCTCGTGTCTGGCGCTCGCCTCGCATGCTGGTAGCGTCTCACTTCCTTCACAGAAAGGTCAGTTGCTATCCATCGCTTGTAATTATTCACTCCGCACGCACTGCCACGTTGTTGGTCTATTGTGGGCAGGCAACCAGAACAGCGTGAGTGGTTCCTCGAATAACCTCATCGGCGACGCTCCCCAAGACGAAGCGGCTCAATCCACTACGCCCGCGTGTTGTCATCACGAGAAGACCTCCGTGATCTTTGGCATACTGGAGGATCTCCTCGCTGAGAATATCTCCATAGCGAATTGCGGTATCAATTTCGCAGGAGCGCCCCTCGATACGCTTCCGCATGCTTTCTGCTTGATCCTCGAGATAGCTCCGTGTTGCGAGGTGTTCTGATGCGTCAGCGGTGTACGACATCACCTGCAACAATGTGATCTCGCGTGCGATTCGGCCCGCGAACACAGTTGCAATTGGAAGAGCGCTTTCAGCGGTTGGAGAACCATCGAGAGGAATGACAAGGTGATGCAGCAGATGGGAAAAGGAGGGAACGTCCTGCCCATCGGCGCCGTGTACAAGCAGAACAGGGCGGTGGCTCAAGCGCACCAGGCGATCTGCGATGCTGCCCAACGCTGCACGCACGATACCTGCACGGCCATGCGACGCCATGATAATCAACCCAATTGGCTGATGCGCGCAGATGTCGAGCAACCCATCACCTGGCTCGCCCTGCTCGACGACAGTTTCGACATTGACCCCCTGCTGCCGGAACGTCTGAGCCTGGCGCTCCAGATATGCCTGTACCCCACTGCGTTCATCGTCAAGCAGGCGCTGGTATGTGTCAGGATCGATGGGAGCGCCCAGCGCTCCCGGTGGGAGAGGTAAAAGCGAGATGACACGCGCCAACACGATCTGGCGTTGAAGCATGCGCGCCAAGTTCAGGGCAAGAGGCAGCGCGCCTTCGCTGCGCGTCGAGCCATCCAGTGGGACAAGGATACCTGAAGCTGGTGTAGCGAGCGTTGTAATCGGTGTCATGTTCATACAGGCGATCTCCTTTGACGATGAAGAGCAGGATCTGCCGCGAGTACGAGAGGAGCCAGTTGGCCCATAGGCGGCGCAGAAATATCAAGTGTCACATCAATCTGACCGTCGCTATGGATGGTCTTGAGGGGAAAACCTGCGTTCTCCAGCACCTCAAGCATGCGCGTGTTCTCCGTCATTACGTAGGCTACCAGCGTAGTAAACCCGTGAGCGCGGGCATAGTCGGCGAGCAACAGTAAAAGCGCCATACCAAGGCCGTGTTGTTGCCAGGCATCCGCAACAGTAAACGCTATCTCGGCAGAGTGCAAACTAATCCGATCGTAGCGCCCCACAGCGACGATTCGGTCATGTGGGGAGACGCCCGTCGTCGCCACAAGCGCCATGCGGTCACGATAGTCAACATGGGTCAGCCGCGAGAGTTCCTGTGGTGGAAGCGTTCGCACACATGCGAAAAAGCGAAAGGTGATGCTCGTTTGAGACAACCCGGCGAGGAAGTTACGTAATCGTGTAGTATCGCTAGGACGAATAGGGCGTACATGCAGGGTGTCACCCGTCCACAGCGTCAAGGTGCCAATGAGCCGTCGAGCCGCTGCTGGTATATAGCTACGCTGCTTGACGCCTATCGAAGCATGATGCGAAGGACATGATGGCTGAGTCGCTTGAGCAGGCGAAGGCGATGCCAGAGGTGGGGTGAGTGTTGACCGACCACTGGGCACACTACATACGTTACTGCTCGAAGAGCGCTGCACACCGATAAGTGGCAGAGACATATATGAGGTCTCCTTTCGTACGATTTGGCTATTTGCTCAGGCTAGCTAAAAAACATGAAGAAAGGGAACACTTCTTCTCTCGTCAACGCGCTTCTCCTGGTCTCCCACTTCGGGGAGGTTGAGTTGCGATTTTGTGGGTACGCCAGAGGAGCATGCCAGTGGCGCAACCCAGAGCATGTACGCGAAGATGTTGATACGCGCGAACACTCCCATCCATGGCGTTGGCTGGTTCGCCACCATCTGGGGAGTCTCCAGAGCGGCCAATGCGCCAAATACGACAACGATCAGAGTCGTTACGATGGAATAATGGAATAGAGGAGGAACCGCGAACCTTCGGCTGCTGCTCCGAACCCGAGAATGAGCAGAATCAAGAGCATCGTCGCAATGGTGAGAATGATATGCCAGAATCGGTACTCGAGCCCTGAACCCCACGCAAGTGCATCGGGGCAAAGAGCATCCCTTCGATGCCTCGAATGCCTCACACTTGATCGATGACCATCAGGACTGCCACAGTGCGTGGGACGGACACGCGAACACTGCGCAGATCGCCAAACGCCCACTGCGAAGGCGATCATCAGCACGCTTGACGCCAGGAAAAGCGCAACGACGAGAGATCGCGACGGAGCGTCGACAGCAAACAGCTCGCTGCCTTCCTGAGAAAACGAACTGTAACCATTCCAGATCATCGCGCCAAGGATGGTAGCGGTGACATAGAGCAACGAAGCGATAGGGCTGCAGGGAAGCAGGCGCCTTTCGAGTACAGAGACATCCTTTTTGACCACTGGCGGCGATAGTGTTACCATGGCGTTGACCTGCCTTTCCTCGACTTCTCTCACAAATAACAAAGTGCTTTCTACGATAAGCTTTGGCAAGAGAGATCACATTTTCGTCCCAAAAGCTGTCCGAGGCATCACATCTGACTCACAGTTGTATTCGTTTTGGCCTATTGAGTCCGGTATCATCTGTAAATTGGGAAGCGCCTGCTGGTCAAGTCCGGAATCATCTGTAAAATGAGATCGCTGGGAGACCGTAGCCCTCACACGGAATGCGTCATAGCTGCCTCCTAGCTGCCTCCTAGCTGCCTCGTTCCTGCGGTAAGCGTCGAAGCGCCGCCGCGATGATCCAAGCCGCAAGTATGCTGACGAAGATCAACCAGAACGGTAGTGGGGCCGAGCGCGGGGCTTGGTTGGCGGCGGCCACCACGAAGAGCCAGGCGGTCACCGGAATGCTCTCCAGCGCGATGGCGGCGCCGAGCGCACAGGTGCGCCCCACTTGCTCTTGCCAGCATTGAGCGCGGAACGGCGTTTCCCGCTCAGTGGAGGGCGTGGTTTGTTGCTGTGGGCCTTGCTGTGGGCCTTGAGGAGCATCGTTCATGGGCGAACCTCCTCCAGTTTCAGGCCAATCGAGTCATGGGGCGCAGTGTCCGCCGCCGCTGGCAGAGAACGGCCACGCCGATCGATGCCATGCGTCGCCAGCGCCTCATCCAGCAGATGTTTCCAGGTCGCATTGGAGCCGATCCGTGTGGTCGGAAGCCCACTCGTCTCGATTGGCCCATCCCCTGTCAGCAACATGGCAACAGAATGACCACGCGCACGCAGCCGATGCAGCAACGCCAGCCCCTCAGCGCCCAGGGCAGGCGCCGCCCCTGTATACACAATTGTGCTGCCGAAAGGCAGATGGGGTGTTTCCCTGGCGATCACCTGGGAAATCGGCGCAGGGAAATAGGGGATCAAGCGCGCCAGTAGCTCTTGCGCGTAGACAACCTGTTCGCGCGCCGCGCTGGGCGGCAGACGGAGGTGGAGCGTCGGAGAGCGGGCGACGTTTGCGCCCGTTATCACCACCTCTGCTGAAGCAGCAAGCGCATGTGCGCCAGCGTGGCCTGCAACCGTGGGCTTCGGTAGATCACCTTCCCCCAACGTTCCATTGGCAAAGAGGCCGACGGCGTAGCCATGCTCGATACCCCAGGTCGTAACCGAGGCTGCCGCACACAACGCCAACTCCAACAGATCCGGGTCGTAGCCGAGAACAGGATTGTCATACGTACGCGCATCGACGAACAGGATGAGCGTGTGATGGGTGGACGGCTTGAGGACTTTGGACTGCAAACGGCCCATGCGGGCGGTCGCCTTCCAATGGATGCGGCGCGGATCGTCGCCAGTAACGTAGTCGCGCACCCCAATGATGCGCAACGGATCCTCCAGGAGCGCGTGTGGCGCCATGCGGTCGCCAAAGGGCGCGCGAGCAGGCAGGCCCAGCCGCTCAAGTGGTACCACCAACGGGTACACCAAAAGGCGCTCGGTCACGTGTTCGCGCTGCTCCTCACGGGTGAGCAAGCCAAAGGGGTCACCGCTTTCAAGACGGAGTGGGCCAAAGGTGTAGAGGCCCCGCGCAACGCAGCGCAGCCGATAGCGGCGGGTCACGCGCTGGAAGGCCCAAAGTGAGAGTGTATTGATGAGCAGTAGCCGCAAGGGCTTGACCGATGTTTCCAGGTAGGCGCCACGAATCGGCGTGCCTTCCTCCGGTACCTCGTCTTCAATTCGCAAGCGAGGTAACGGCAGGAACTTACAGTTCTCAACAGTGAGCGTAAGCACGATCTCATCGCCGATCTGTGCGCGGCGTGCGCTGACGGTGCGCTGAACGGTAACGCCTGAAAGACAAAATCGATACCAGAGTTCCGGCACAGCTCCCAGCACAATCACCAGGTACCCTGCCACGACGAGCAGTGGTTGCCGAAGCAGGAGACTGAGCAGGAGAATAAGGACCCCGATCAGATACCAGGGGCGGCGTGAGAGCAATTTCTCGTCTGGTAGTACAGGCGCATCAGCATCGTTGGCCATAGGACTCCCCAGAAATACGTCGTATCCTTGCGGCCAGTAGTCGTACTCGACACTAAACATGACCGCAGATAGGCGCATATGAGCGCAAACGAAATGGCTTCTATGGAGCCCACCGTGCGCCACACCCCTAACAGGGTACGCAACAGGTTCCATAGAAGCCATCAGCTCCGCAGGGAGCGTTTACGGGGGCGAGCTTCATCGCCCACACATCTGTGTCTCTCATTCAGACTATAGCACAGTGTTTCATCCGTTTGCGCCGCGTGGAGCGCGCCCCAGCAATACACGTAGCCGAGTAAAGACTGCGCGGAATGGCACAATGAGTGGGCTGGGAAAACCCACCACGAGCGACTCGACACCTGAGGCGTCTTCCGCTTCATCCCCAGTGGGGAGGTGTGGCAGCGCCAGCGTCAGCGCGCACCCTAAGAGCGAGTGTCGCAAAGTCGCCGAGGTGATCTGACCAAGCGGTATCTCACGCAGAGCGGCGCGGGTGTGCGGGTTGCGCCCGACCTGCGCAAGCAGCAAACGTCGCGGGGTCAGCGTCAGCAACGTCGCTTCCTTTGAGGCTGGCGCGTTGCGGCTCGGCGTGCGCGCTTGCGCGAGGATGGTTTCGCCCGGGGCCAGCGCCGCCGTGGTCGCCTCGGTGAGCGCCGCAACCTGCACAGACGCGATCACGTCGCCAAGCGTTTCCAGCGCCGCCGCTTCCTCGTCGGTCGGCTTCCACGGCTCGACCTCAGGCATCCGGCGGAGACGACAATCCTTCGTGGCGGAAGACCCCGTCCAGGGGATGAAGCGCTCAATCAGGGTTGTGGCGTGGGCAAGCGCGTCGGCGCCTCCCGGCGGAAACGCCACGCCGGTTACTTCGGCGCCATCCACACCCTCCAACGCTACCAGCAAACGCGCCCAGCGGGAAGGGATCGTCGCCTCATCGAACGATTTAGCGCCGACCAGCCGTTGGCGAATCTCGGCTGGCCAGCCAGCAACCGCCGCATCGAGCGCGACGCCTGCCGGCGCACTCGCGCTGGAGATAACACGCCCCAGTGGCCAGCTTTGCGCGGTGTAGCCCCAGGGGGTCAGGGTGGCGTCAGGAGGGGCAACTTCGCGTAACATCAACACCTGGCAATCCGTGATGAGCACCAGGCCTTCATGGAGGGCGCGTCCGCGTTGGCGGTCAACCAGATTCTGTCCCTGCGCTAGCGCGCCCTTGAGCGACCAGCTTCCCAGTCTCCTAGCGGGAGACGCGCTGCGCAGGTCAGGCGTCCTCGGGAAGATCGTCGCTTGCCCTACCCACCCCCGCACACTCAAGGATGGGCAGTGCGCGAAAAAGAGCAGTCGCTCATCGGGAAGCAAGACTTCGCTTACATAGCGCTGAAATCGCGCCGGTAGCCACTGTTCCAGGTGTTCGGGTTCAGCGTAAGCGGCTTCCCCACGCGCGAGCAGTTCCGCGACGCCGAGTGGCGTAGACTCACGCCAGGGGAGGCGGCGCTCTTCGTAAGCGCCCACGAAGACACTCTCATGGGGGAGGCTGTGCGCCGATGCGACTTCTTCGTCGCGGCGACCCAGACGCGCCTGCGCACATGCCACTTGATAGAGTGTGGCGATGGTCGTTGCGTCCACGACTGCTTCCAGGCGCATCCCCGGAGAACCAGCCACCATCTCAGTGAGCGCCTCCTCCAGGCGCTGACGCAGGGGCAGAGGCAGGTCATTTAGCGTCCTGATTGTCGCAAGCGCGCGATCGGCGATTGGGAGCGTGATGGCGATCCAGTCACCGATGCTCCCAGGCGCCTGCGCAGCCTCCTCCGCGTTCCGGTGTGAGGACACCTCAGACACCTCAGACACCGCTTGACGAGCAATCCGTCGTGCGCCGAGAAACCGGACACGCAGCCGCGTCCCTGGCGCATTGGGCGGGTCGGCGAGCGTCAACGCGAGCAATGATGGGCCGACGCGCGCGAGGATCGCGTGCGTGTCCGGTATGCCATCGGGATGTTCATCCACCCAGGCTGGTCGTCGGCGATGCGAATTGCGCTGGTTCGCCGCGCCGGACGACGGCGCCAGGGGCACGAATGGAAGATGGACGAGATCGACTCCGCAGGTGTGCGTGGGATGAACCACCTCATCGAGCGCCATCACCTGCGCAGTCGCGTCCCAATGGAGACACTGATAAGGCCCGCCCGACTCGACCACATACGCCATCGCGGTGAAGGCTAACAGACCTGGTTCAGTCGAATCAGCGTCAAGTAGGGACGAAGCGTCGAGCGTTTTTGCTTGCCTCGTCTGGGTAGATGAGGATGCTGTGGTCTCGATAGTCAATGTGATACCTCCCTGGCGCTGTCGGCGTCAGGCGCAGCTGGTGTTCGGAAGGTTGGCCAGCGCGCCAGGCGCATAGGGCGCGGCGAGGGCGAGCCTGACGTGTGCAGTGGAGGGGGAGCCAGATTGGCCGGGCAGACAAAAGCCTCTACCGCACCGCAGACATGCCGTCCGCGAGGTAGAGGCCATCAGCCGAACAAGGGCAGTTCATGGCGAGCCTCATCGCCAAATGATCGTGTATGCGCAGTACGCGCTCGTAGTTGAGTTTTTGGAAGACATGAAGCCGACTGCATCTGTCTGTACTTTAGCACGACGCCCTCTGTTCCGTCAATGTGTCAGATGGCGCAAACGGGCGCTTGCGAGAGACGAAACGGCTATGCTATACTCTACGTGGGTTTTATGACTAGATCGCCGATGAAGCTCGGAGTATCATCGTCCTGTTGACGGTTAATGGCTTCTACAAGTCCGCACGGTAGGTGCGGCCTGTAGAGGCCATTTTTGTTTGCCTGTGTGCCTGCCGGGGTGATGTGTTCACGAAAGGGTGTTTCTTCATGACCGTATCGCGCACCGATCACAAACCGAGATTTGCGCCGGAGGGTCTCGGAGTTCCCAATGGGCAGGACTGGCGTCAGCTTACCGATGAACTTATTGGCGGCCTGACGTTCTGTGCTGATTGCCTCGGCAGGGAGGAGACGGTGGCGAATGAGCGCGCACAGGCGGTAGCCGCGCAAACACTGCTCTCCGGAGTGTCTAAAGGTATCGCACAGGCGGGGAATTTGATCGAGCGGCTCAGGCAGCGGTATGCCGATGAGGAATCTGAGGGAATCGAGGCCGTGACATCGTTCTCGCAGCATCCACTCGTCCGGCTGGCGCAAACCTATCTGAATGCATTCGAAGCGGTGGGCGTGGTCAGCCTACTCGTCTTTGATATGCCTTTGCCGCAGCAGATGCGCGCAACCGCAGTCAAATGCGTATCGCTCGCGCTCCAGGCGGCGCGAGAATTGAGAAGGGCGATCAATCTTGTCTTCGCCAGTCAAGGGCTGGGGACGGTAGCCGATAGCTGCGCGCACATTGGGCGGCTCGAAAATCAGGCGGATGCTGCGTTTCAGACCGCGCTCATCGCCATCTTTGGCCAACCCAGTGGGGAACATGTTGGTCAACGCTGGACGCAAAACGAGGCTGGAACGCTTCGTCTGTTGCTTGCGCTCGAGGCGCTGACAGATCGTTGTGAGGAGATCGCGGAGATGCTCCTCTTGGTCGAAGTGACGGGATACGGAGTGAACGCATGAAGGAGCTGACAAAATCCGCAGCGTCTTCACAGCTCAAAGCCAGGGCGCTCAAGTTTGTGCTCTTGATCGGCGTCATGAGCTTCTTTGCCGATTTCACCTACGAGGGTTCACGCAGCATCATTGGCCCCTATCTGGCGTTGCTTGGGGCCAGCGCGGTGGCGGTGAGCGTCATCTCCGGATTTGGCGAATTGCTCGGTTATGGCTTACGCCTGGCCTCGGGACGCTTCAGCGACCAGACGCGGCAGTTCTGGCCCATCATGATCGTCGGCTATGTCGTGCAGATGTCGGCGGTTCCCTTGCTTGCGCTGGCGGGCAGTTGGCAACTCGCCGCCGTGCTGATCATACTGGAACGTGTCGGCAAGGCCACACGCAATCCTCCCCGCGATGTCATGCTCTCGCACGCCTCGAAAGAGATGGGCTATGGCTGGGGCTTTGGCGTACATGAGGCGCTCGATCAATTTGGCGCGCTGTTTGGCCCACTGCTGATGGCAGGCGTGCTGGCGCTCCGGGGCGACTATCGGCTCGCCTTCGCCGTGTTGCTGGCGCCTGCCCTCATCATGCTGAGTCTACTAGCAGTTGCACGCTGGCTGTACCCACGACCGGAAGAGTTGGAGCCAAATCCGCCGGATGTCCGCACGACAGGGCTGCCGCGTGTCTTCTGGATCTATCTGGCAGGAGCCGTGCTGGTGGCCGCCGGGTTCGCCGACTTCCCGCTGATCGCGTTCCACTTCGCGCAGGTCTCCAGCGTGCCGGGGACGCTCATCCCTGTCCTGTACTCGGTGGCGATGGCGGTAAATGGCGGCGGCTCACTGCTCTTCGGGCGCTTATTTGATCGGCTGGGTCTGGTCATCCTGGTTCCGCTGACCATCCTCTCGGCGCTCTTTGCTCCGCTGGTGTTCCTGGGGGGCTTCTGGGCGGCGTTGGTTGGCATGGCGCTGTGGGGACTGGGAATAGGCGTGCATGAGTCGATCATTCCCGCCGCCGTGACACTGATGGTTCCCGTCTCGCGGCGCGCCTCTGCGTTCGGCCTTTTCACTGCTGGCTACGGCATCTTCTGGTTTCTGGGCAGCGCCCTAATCGGCGTGCTGTACAGCGTCTCGCTCCTTGCGCTGATCGCGTTTTCGCTGATCGCCGAGCTGGCCGCCATCCCGTTTTTCCTGCTGGCGTGGCGTCGCAGTCGCCCACCGGCTGCCACATAAGCAGATCGTATGAACTATGCGCAAGTACACCCTGCGCAAGAAGGAGGCATGCTCATGCTCACCCTTACGATTCCTGGCCGCGAGCCGCTCACCCTGGACCACCTCGTCTGCGACATCAACGGCACACTGGCGGAAGATGGCTTTCTGATCGATGGCGCCGCCGGGCGACTCGCTCAACTGGCCGAGACGCTCACCATTCATCTATTGACCGCCGATACCTATGGGACACTGCCGACCATTGTCGAGCAGATTCGTCAGGCGGCAATCTCGGTAGATGCGACCAGCCCGCAGGTACGCCGCGTGGAAACCGGCGAGGACAAAGCGCGGTATGTCAGCGAACTGACGCCACCCGCTGTCGTGGCTATCGGCAACGAGGCCAACGATGAGGCGATGTTTCAACGTGTGGCGCTGAGTATCGGCGTCATTGGGCGCGAAGGAGCTTGTATGCGTACGTTGCTAGCCGCTCAGATCATCGTCACCTCGCCGCTCGATGCGCTCGATCTCTTGCTCTCGCCCAAACGGCTGATCGCTACCCTTCGGGCGTAGACCGTCGCTCACGACGTGCGTTGGAACGACTCCATGTGGCGCCACGAGTTGTGATGAGAAAGGAAAAGGCATCAGATGCATTGCTTTGCCTGCACCCGCGACGGGAACACTGAAGTGGCGGTTGGTATCTGTCGGCGTTGCGGCGCTGCTGCATGCTTCGCACACATGTGTGAAGTCTGGCTTCCCGGCAACCCGAGTGGCATGGCAGGGGAAGGTTTGCCGCAACATCTCCTGATGTGCCGTGATTGCCGCTCAATCGCTTCGACTATATCGGAGAAGGCGGCGAAACGTCAGCGCGACAAGTCGGCGCCCCCACCCCCTGTCACGTCAGCGCCAGACGCCATGAGCGATGTGTCTGACGTCCCTTGGGAAACGAGCCCGCGCTCACCAGAAGACGCGGGAGAATCCCCACTCGATACAGTGGCGGTGGTTCAGGCCGCAGAGGCGTTGCTCACACATAGGCAAGTCGAGTACAGGAGACCGCTCGATCAGGGAGCACGTCGCGGTACATTTGCCGCGCATGTGCTACTTCGTTGGCGAAGGTTACGGCGCCACCTGCGCCGTTGGTTCAGAACAGCGTGAAGGAGAGGCGTCTCAGTGAGTAGTGCCAGACCTCACCACAGTCCCGCTAACCCTCACCATGCAACGATCCAAGGGACGAGATCAACACGGGGTGAACGCGATAAGACAAGCAACTCACAAGACATGCGCCGGAAAAATTGCGGACGTGAGGACACTCAAATGCCATCCAATGAGAGCGCCGCTCGCGGAACCTCCCGGACGTTTCTCTGGGCACGCTATCCCCATCTGGCGCCAATCCCCGATGCGAGAGCCTGGTTGGCCTGGCTCAGAACGCAGCAGATAACCCAAGCGACTATAGATGCGTATGGACGGGGTTTGGACGATTTCCTGGCATTCAGTTTCCGACACACGGTATGTGTGGAGGAGGCGCCTGCTGAGTTGTTACGTGCTCATATCACTGCCTATGTGTGCGATCTTGCGCAGCGTCCCGTTCAGTACGCCCGGCATGCGCCTGAAGAGGCGCTTACCCCAGAGCGGTTAGCTTGTCGCTGATAACCCCAAAGCGGGCGCAATTCGACTCACCGAGGACGCTGACAACTACCTCTGGGGTGTCGTGACCTACCTCGTGCGCTCGGTTCGCGACGCCCAGCAACTTGCCGCAGCGACGTAAGGATGCGTTTATGCTACAGCAGTTAAGTTTTGCCCTTGCAGATTGCAACGCCTTTTACGCCTCCTGTGAGCAGGTGTTTCGCCCGTCGCTGGCTAATACCCCAACCATTGTGCTGTCGAATAACGATGGCTGTGTCATTGCACGAAGCATCGAAGCCAAGCCCTACATCAAGATGGGAATCGCCGTCCACAAGGTGCAGAAGCAAATCAGGGACTACGGCATCAACGTCTGTAGCGCCAACTTTGCGCTCTATGGGGATATATCGCGACGGGTCATGGACGTCTTAGGAAGCTTCGCCGCAGAAGTTGATCCCTATTCGATTGACGAGGCGTTTCTGAATCTGACGCCCGTTCCTACCAACGACCGGGCTGCCTATGCGGCACGCATCCGTGAGACCGTCCATCAGTGGACAGGCGTGTGGGTCAGCATCGGCGTCGCGCCAACCAAGACGCTGGCGAAGCTCGCCAACGACCTCGCCAAGCAATCACTCACCGGCGTCTGCGATTTGACTGAGCGACGAGCGCAGGAAGAGGCGCTCGCTGCCATTCCTATTGAAGAGATCTGGGGGATCGCCGGGCGGAGGGGCGCGGCGCTACGCGCGCATGGAATCGAAACCGCCTACGAGTTCGCCTATATCGCCGACCCTGGTTGGGTGAAACGCCATCTCTATACGCCAGTCGCACGCACACAACTTGAATTGCGCGGTGTCTCCTGCTTGCCATTGGAAGTCGCACCTGCGGCGCGCCAGCAGATCATGTGTGCCAAGTCGTTTGGGCGACCGGTGACTGCCTTGAACGAACTGAAGGAGGCGCTCGCCCACTACACAGCGATGTGCTGCGCAAAGGCGAGGGCGCAAGATTCCCTAGCGTCTACGGTGAGCATATGGCTGGCTACCAACAGCTTTCGCACGAACGAGCCGCAGTATAGCAAGAGCGTCACGATCCACTTGCAGCGCCCCACAGCCTATGCCCCGGAGATGCTGCGTAGCGCCTATCCAGCCTTGGAGCGCATCTATCGAGACGGCTATCGTTATCATCGGGTGGGCGTCTTGCTGGCGGAACTCGTGCCTGCTATGCCCCTGCAAGGACAACTCTTCACGCCACCACCTGACGAGCGCGACGAGGAGATCATGGAGGTCATGACGCGCATCAACCAGCGGTACGGCCAGGGGACGATCCGCTTCTTGGCGGCTGGCACAGAGCAGCCCTGGCAGATGCAGCAGCTCTATCGTTCGCCACGATATACCACACGCTGGGAAGAGTTGGCGCAGGCGAGGTAGACGATTGTATATCTTCATTGTCTTTGTTTCCGCTTTTTGTTGGACGTGCCGTATTGAAATGCTAACGGATATTCGGCTCTTGCGTCCTCATAGCGATAGGCGAAAAACGCTACAAGATTGACGAGCTTCTTCGCCAGGGGATAGAATGCAGCGATGAGCAAAACCCCAAATATACTGCTGCAAATACTACGAATAAAGCATGCCTGCCAGATATGAGAGAAAGACACGCTATGAGCAATGAGATGTCCAACATGCCGCCAGCAGGGAACGCTGGGGGAACACTTGCCAAAGGGAATATCGTTGCGCCATTTACGGCCCAACCGGAGGCGGTGCGGCTGACAGTGGAGGCGGCGCGCCTGGAATATGGCTATCAGGTCAACCCGGCGTTCGCTACGGAAATCTCCCTGATCGAGCCGTTGCCTCACCAGCGCATTGCCGTGTATGAGCGGATGCTGACGCAAAGCCGCTTGCGCTTCCTGTTGGCTGACGACGCTGGCGCTGGTAAGACCATCATGACGGGCTTGTATGTGCGCGAGATGCTGGCGCGGCGGCTGATCCGGCGCGTGCTGATCGTGCCGCCCGCCGGGCTGGTGGGCAACTGGCGACGTGAGCTTGAAACGCTCTTTAGCCTGCCGTTCCAGATCCTCAGCGGATCGCAGGCGCGCATTGGCAATCCGTTCCTGGGGCCGGAAAGCGATCTGGCTATTGTGAGCGTGGACACGTTGGCGGGCGACCGAATGTTTGGCCTATTGCAAGATGAGCGTGTAGCGCCGTATGACCTGGTGGTGTTCGACGAGGCGCACAAGCTGAGCGCCGACCGCGAGCAAGACCTGAGCCTACGCAAGACCGATCGCTATCGCCTGGCCGAGGCGCTGGCGGGCGTACCCATCGAGCAGCCGCGCTGGCGGCTTGGCTGGAATGCGCAACATCTGCTCCTGCTGACCGCGACGCCACACATGGGCAAAGACTTTCCCTACTATTGTCTCTGGCGTCTGCTGGAGCCTGAGGCGCTCTCGACCATTGTCGCCTTCAACAACTATCCCCCAACGGCGCGTAAGGAGCATTTTCTGCGGCGCACCAAAGAAGAGATGGTCTACTTCGATGGAAGGCCCATCTATCCACAACGGCAGTGCGACACGCTGAGCTATGACCTTTCGGCGGGCGAGCAAGAACTCTATGATGCGACGACTGCCTATCTGCAAAACTTTTACACGGCGTACTCTGCCAGCGGCGCGCTCAATCGCTCGGCGGCGCGGTTGACGATGAGCGTTTTTCAGCGGCGGCTGGCAAGCTCCACCTATGCGCTGATGCGGTCGTTTGAGCGGCGGCTGGCGCGCCTGAACCAGCTTATCGCCGACCTCGAAGCGGGCAAACTCAATGAGGCGCAGCTACGGCACGAAGAAGATGAGGCGGCGCAACGTGTCGCGCACATCGGTGATCCCTTTGAGGAGAGCACCGCCGACGAAGAACGCGCGGTGGATGGGCGCGAAGAACATGAGATCGCCGAAGAGCAATCGTTTGGGTTTGTCGCGGCGCGCACGCTGGCGGAGCTACTGGTAGAGCGCGAGCAAGTGCAGGCGCTGGTGGCGCTGGCTCAGCGTGTCTATGTCGCTGGTGATGAGTCCAAGTTTCTCAAGCTGCGCGAGGCGCTGCGTGACCCAGCCTATGCGCAGGAGAAGTTCATCATCTTTACCGAGCACCGCGATACGCTCGACTTTTTGATGGGACGCTTGAATGGGTTAGGCTTTGCCGCTGAGATCGCGCATATTCACGGCGGCATGGACTATGAGGAACGTGAGCGGCAGGTGGCGCACTTCCGTAAGCCGCTCGACGAGGGAGGCGCGCGCTACCTGCTGGCAACCGACGCGGCAGGTGAGGGGATCAACCTACAATTTTGCTGGCTGATGGTGAACTACGACATCCCCTGGAATCCGGCGCGGCTCGAGCAGCGCATGGGGCGCATCCACCGCTTTGGCCAGCAGCATGATCCGGTCATCATCACCAATCTTGTGGCGGGCAAGACGCGCGAAGGCCGCGTGATGAAAACACTGCTCGAAAAGATGGAGCGCATCCGTCGCGAAATGGGGACCGATAAGGTCTTCGATGTGATTGGCCGCCTCTTCGAGGGGGCGTCTCTGCGGCAGTACATCGAAGAGGCGACCACCGAGCAAGGCGCCGAGGCAGCCGTACACAGCCTGGTGGGGACGCTGACCAAAGAGCAGGTGGAGGCGTTGCGTCTCCGTGAGGAACGCCTGTATGGCGATGGCGGCGAGGTGAAGCGCGAGCTGCCCCGTTTGCGGGTGAGCATCGAAGAGGAGACCTACCGCCATCTGATGCCGGGCTATGTGCGCCACTTTGTGGAGCAGGTGGCGCCACGGCTTGAGCTTGAGATCATAGGCGATCTCAACAGCACATTTAGCTTGCGCCCTGCCGCGCCGGACACACCCAATCCGCTGAGCGCGGCGCTGAAACGTTATCGCCCAGAGCAACAGGCCGCGCTGACCATCATGCGGCCCACCGATAAAGAGTCGGTGATCTTCCTGCATCCAGGCGAGCCGGTCTTCGAGGCGTTACGCTCACTCGCGTTGGATCGCTTTGGCGCGCAGGCGTTGGCGGGCGCCACCCTCTCCGATCCGACGGCGGCGCAGCCCTATGTCTTCCATGTGGCGCTGGCGCGGGTGCTACGCCGTGGCGACGCCACCCTCCGCGCGCTGGCTCGTGAGGAGACCATAGAGTATCGCTTGATCGGCTTGCGCCAGGAGTCTACGGGCATGGTGACGTTGGCGCCTGTCGAAAGCCTGCTGTTGTTGCGCGATGGCCCAGGCATGGTGGCGGACGCTCTACCCTTCGTTGCCGACAACGAGGCGGCGCAACAGCGTGCGTTGACGTTTGCGCAGGCGACGGTTGCGCGTGAGCGTGCGGATGCGCACCGCCAACGCCTGTTGGCCACCCTGCCGGAGCGCGAACGCTTCATCCGCCAGGCGTATCGCTTCCAGGAGGCGGAACTCTCGGAGGCGCGCGCTCGTGTGGGGAAGCAGGCGCGCGAGGGCGACACACACGCCAAAGGCGAACTGACGCGCATCAAGGAGCGCCAGGCCAGCCTGGACGCGCGCCGCGATGAGGCGCTGGCGACGCTGAGCCGCGAGATAGAGTTGATCGAGCCAGGCGAAGTAATCCTGTTGGCGCAGGCGGTGGCGCTGCCATCGCGCGAACCCGACGACCAACGCCAGCAGGACGCCGAGGTGGAGGCCATCGCGATGCGGGTGGCGCGGGCGTATGAGGAAGCAATGGGCGCAACCGTGCACGACGTTTCCACACCCCCACTGGCGCGAGCGGCCGGTCTGGCGGATCGTCCCGGCTTTGACCTGCGCTCACACCGGCCCGATGGCGCGACGCTGGCGATTGAGGTGAAGGGGCGCGCGACCAGCGGCCAGGTGGAGATGACGGAGAATGAGTACATCCAGGCATGCAACCTGGGCGATCTCTACTGGCTCTACGTCGTCTTTGACTGCGCCAGCGCCTACCCGCGCCTGATGCGTGTGCAGAACCCCTTCCAGAAGCTGATCGCGCGGGCAAAAGGCAGCGTGCTGATTGACGCGCAAAGTGTGTTCGCCAATGCAGAAGAGGGTTGAGAGGAAGAGTATTTATGCGGATACACGCTGTGAAGGCTAAGAACTTTATGTCGCTCAAACTTTTTAGCCTGGATGAGTTGGATCCTCTGTTAAGTTTCATCGTGGGGCCAAATGGCTCAGGCAAATCGTCAGTTCTTCGCGCAATTCGCGCTTTGATAGATGGAACACTTTCTATTGGGCGCTCCCAAGCATTCGAGGATGGCAGATTTCTCTGCGCCAAAGGGTCTGCCGTGGAAGAGTTTGAAGTTGCGCTCGACATAGAATTTGACACCGACTGGGAAAGAGAACTGATCGCGACCTACTTCTGTGCTGCGTTGACACACCCAGATGATGTACGAAACATCTTCACAAGTCTCGAAACACCTGTCTCGGCCAATGAAGAAGGTATGACGATCTATGCCAACTGGTTGCTAGACGTTATACGTCCAGAGACAATGCCGTTCTTTTTTCGCGGGGAACTGCGCTTTTACTTTCGACACTTCGTACGGGACTATCTGAAGCTAACATATACGTTCCATATAGACAACGTACCTCTTATGATCAGTATGACATCTCAATTCAGCCACTACGGCCTTTTTTCAGTCGGCTATCCGCCTATCTCTTTCTATGGGAATTATCCGCCTATCGCACACGTATTGCTTGATGAATGGAGGAAAACAAATAGCTACCCTGCCATCAGGGAGACGATTTCGGGAAAACAACTCGATACACAGGTATTGCCAGGTTCGATTGATGCCAAAAACTTCGTTTTACGGCTCGCAGGAGCCAACGCTGTTATGGAGGTAAAGACTATCCCACGTTTTCGTTCTCCCTATCCAGGGCCACACAAGCTGCTAAACGAACTTACTGGTCGAACATTCGACGAACAACAGTCGGTCATCACATTTGGCGAACTCATGTATATGCTGCTCTCACATGGCGTAGTCATGACCAACAATTTTCGCCATCCGCCTGAGCGAACTTATTCTTATGCCGCGTCGGAAACGTCTAGTGATAAGAGCGTGATCTACGACGACAGGCAGGTTCCGATACGACTCTTTGAGCTAAAGAACGGAAATCTAGCAGCAAGACAAGTCTATCGAAGTATTCAAGATTCGTTTGGGCAACTCGTTGGCAATGGGGCTACTTTTGATGTTGTCGCATCTACTGCTGAGGATAAGCTGGCAATAGAGATTTGGACGATAGAGAACGGTACAGAGATTCCTATCACCTATCACGGCGCTGGTATTTGGGAATCGCTCGTCCTGTCAGCGCTCTTGAATGATAATAGGGGCAAGGTGATCCTCCTAGATGAACCAGCTTCTAACCTACACGCGAACATGCAGCGCAAGTTTCTCAGCATGATCAAGAGCAGTCAGGAACGCCGGAGTGGAGGACAAGCCGTCATAATAACGCACTCCCAACATCTGTTGCCAACCCAGGCCAAAGACCTTTCAAAGATACGGCGACTCCAGCGAGTTGGTTCATCAACAGCAGTGTTTGGTCTTGGAAAGCAATCAAAAATTCCGTTCGACAAATTAGCAAAAGAGATGGGCGATAGTAGTGACCTAGCCGGTCTCTTGTTTGCGAGTGGAGTAATACTTGTCGAAGGGGCTTCAGAGACGGCAGCAATCAGCATATGGTATCCGTCACTCAAGGCTAGCCAGGGAAGGGCGCTAGCTGATGACAATATTACTCTTTTCTCGGTCAATGGAAAACCCAATTTTCCGCTACATATGCAGTATCTCGTTGAGTTTGGCGTACCATACGCCGTAATTTGCGATGTGGACGCGCTTGATCCCCAAAAGCAGGACACGATATGGGAGAAATTGATAGAACTAGGCAAGCTGAGCGAGGAGCCGACACAAAGCGAATTCGCCGAACTTAAGCGAATTGCTGAGGCTTGCGGAATCTTTACGGCAAACACCGCGCTAAGCGAGACAAAGGGGTTCGAGCAAATCCCAGAGATTAAGCAGTTCCTCGATGCA
>Ga0209061_1003066_pt1 | contig 19065 bp, 16 predicted proteins | sample Coa_R1_10_FD_187157 | JGI IMG/M metagenome (GOLD analysis project Ga0209061, IMG submission 187157) | Surface soil microbial communities from Centralia Pennsylvania, which are recovering from an underground coalmine fire - Coalmine... | ecosystem: Environmental > Terrestrial > Soil >...
TTTTCGAGCGTGTGGATTCAACGGCTCAATTTTATCCCGGCAGCCCAAGACAGCAAGCAGGAAAACCCCACCAGCCTGCCACGCCCACAGGGATTGAAATTGCTCTTGCGGACGCGGCAAGCTGGTGAAAAAGGGGTCATGGCTGAACGAGGATCAGATCCGCCAGGAGTGGGTGATGAGGCGAGCCGATGTTCGGGCCGACCCAGCAGCGCTCGCAATACCAGCCCGGTCCCGCCAGAATGTGATCGATGCGCACCATTGTCCTTTTATTGAAGAAGGTGTATCCCCAGCCCCAGCCGGCCGCTGTGAAGGCATCGGTATAGCGGTCCCAGATACGGCGGAAGATGGCACTTTCTGGCGGGGTGTTGAAATCGCCCACCAACAGTACCGGGTCTGTCGTCTTCTCCACAAGGCGGAGGAGGTTTTCCGACTGCTGCCAGCGCACGGCACTGTTGTCCTCCAACTCGACGAACCCGGTCTCCGGGAGATGAACCGTCTCGTTCAGGCTTTCGCGCGGCGAGGCGAAGTGCAGACTGAAAAGTATGAGAGGACCGGTCGGCGTTTCCAACTCATAGCGCATGAGCGATCCGGGTACCGTCATCGATTGGTAACCCAGATGTTCGGTTTGACGAATCGGGTAACGGCTGGCGAGAAAATGTCCCCCCGTCCGATGATGGATGTGCCATTGCTTGCCAGCAAAAAAGTCGAACGGCTCACGCCGCAATTCCTGAATGGCCACGACATCAGGATTGGTTTCGGTCAGCAAGCGCTCCAGAGTTGGACCCTCTGGTTGCCCATAATGCATATTGCAGGTCAACACACGCAAGCGCATCCCCGAAGGAGCCGCCGATACGGCGGTGTGCCAGGGAATGTTGAAATTCATGATCGAGCCGAGGACCAGCACCAGCGCCAGCAGCACCACGATCAGGGATCGGCGTCGCCAACAAAGGGCGGCCAAGGCCAACGGCAGCAGAGGGATTGCCAGCAGCCAGCGCGGGCTGAACAGCAGCAGGGTTGCCGGCCACCACAGGTCGCCTGCGCGGAGTGCCATCCAGGCAGTGAAGACAATCAGCAGATAGATCCAACAACAGGCGGCGATGGCCCAACCCAGGCGGCTTGGCTCGACGCCTTGCGAGGACCCAACGACGTTACGGGTTTCTTGATCCTTGAAAGATCCCACAGTTCCTCCTCGACTTGGGGTCGGCATGATCTTTGCTAGGTATTATTCGCGTTTGTTCGACCGATGGCAACTGAAGGAGGCGATAACTTATGCAAACAGCGTTTCAAGCGCGACGGATCTCCAAACGGCGAGCGGATGAAATCAAAAGATCCGGTCTCCTGGGACGCTCTCTCCTGCTGGACACCTTCAACGGCATCATCCTTATTGAGCCGGTAGGCAGCAACCTGGGAGACGGCGACATTTTATCTCTGGAAGAGGCAGACTATGAACTGCAGCCTGTTTGGCACCTGGGGCCCAAGGCAATCCTGCGCGAAGCACGCCGGCGCGTGGGACTGGAGGCAGAAGCCGGACAGCTCTCCAGTGTGTGAATGTTCGGCAGTTCCGCCGCGAGCCGTAAGGCACGCTGGCAGCGTGCCTTACGGCTCTGGCCGTTCGCCCTAAACGAATGAGGCCGCCCTCACTTGTCGCCCGCACGGACTGGCGCCATGTGCTTGAGCATTTCTCGGCAGGCTTTTTCGCATTTGTGGCACTCTTCAGCACATTTTTTCATGTGTTCATCTTCCTGAAATTTCGTGCATTCCTTGCCGCAGCGGCAGCATGCTTCTGCACAAGCAGTGCAGATCAGGTCGGAGAATACGCCGTGCCGCGCTGTGATGCGAGCAGCAGCGGCGCAATGATCGGCGCAATCCAGACAGGTTTGCAGGGTGGCCTGATGCTCCTTTTTTCCTTGAGCAAGCAAATGTTGGCAATGGGTTGCGCAGGAATCACAAGCTCGTTGACAGTCCGCGCAGGCTTTGGCACAGTGCTCAAACACATGAGCACGCTGCTCATGTTCATCCGCCCAACCAACCGCGCCAAAAGCCAGGACCGCCGTCAGACCTAGCAGAGATAGAGGAAGGATCCGCATAGTGTGCCTCCTGAGGAATTTGGTTCCCGGAACAATTGGTCCCAACATCGCGAAAAGGTATGCCTTTTGCTCTCTTTCCTTACAGAGTGGAGAAACTGGGTCCGCCGATTGTTTTTGAGACAATATGAGTTCTTTTGAGCCAAACACAACCAAACATCGGCAGCCTCATCTGACAATCCGGAAGGCCGCCACCGAACCGCAAGCCATCATCAGCAAGGGCGAAGATGTCCTTGATAGAATCCATCAAGTGGCACACGCCATTGAAGAACATGTGCGGCAATTGCTCGATGCCTCCCTGTCCCTTCCTTCCTCAACGGAGCAATTGTCATACCACAGAAAACGCGAGCCGTGACCGTAGCCGTCGTTTCACGTTGCGGTCTTGATGTTTCTCTCTTTGTGGAGAGATCATCGACCGGGCAAAAGACAGGGAGCATAGAATCATCCAGAGTCCCGGTGCTTCTCCCCGGAACAACAGACTTCTCTACAGCTGTTGTAGAGTTGCATTTCCGTGAAAATCTCACACTCGTGCGGCTGGATAGAACAGACGTATAGCGCGTTCCTGAAACGTCTCGTGCTTGGTCCGCTGCCTTAGAGCTACCGGACCAAACCTCCTCCCCCTCGTGGGAGAGGGCTGGGGTGGGGGGTGTCAAGGCAATGGAGCCAAGAAGGCGGTGTTCCCCCACCCGAACCCTCCCCCACAAGGGGGGAGGGAAAAGGCTGCTAGCTCTAAACCCTCCCACATCCCAAAATCAAGAGGGACACCCGATACGCGATTCGCCTTTCAGGATAGCGGAAGAAAGATTACAGTATCGAACAATTCTCGATGGTGGTGATAAGGAGCAGGAAGAATGTCCACGCAAAAACCCCGGCCCCTGCTGCGGATCGAATACGAAGAAGCGGCAGAGGCGTATCTGAAAAGCCTGCCGCTGGAGCATTTCATGGAAGCTACCGCCCAAGGAAGACAACGGGAAATCACCTTGGAGAGCCTGGCGCTGGTCAAAGCACGCCGCCCCGACGTACAGGTCTTCAACGAATTGCTGGTGCAATATCCGCGGCGAGGCCGCAAGAAAATCGGCCAGGTGGTGCCTGATAACATGGTCGTGATCTGGCCCGAACCGATCAAGGCTTCCGGCAGTTACGACCTTCCCCTTCAGCCGGTTGGACCATTTTGGGTACTGGAGTATGTCTCCAAGTACAACAAACGCAAGGATTACGAAGACAACATGCAGAAGTACGAACGGGAGTTGAAAGTGCCGTACTATCTGCTGTTTTATCCGGATGCAGGCGAACTAACGCTGTACCATTTGCGTGGCCGGAAGTATCGCAGTGTGCCGCCCAACGAACAGGGCCGTCACGCCATCCCGGAGTTGGACCTGGAGGTAGCCTTGCTGGATGATTGGGTACGTTTCTGGTACAAGGGCGAGTTGTTGCCTTTACCAGCCGATCTACAACGCGAACTGGACGAAACGCGGCGTCAGCTGCGACACATGACACGCCGTGCCGAAGAGCAAGCACGCCGTGCCGAAGAGCAAGCACGCCGTGCCGAAGCCGAAGAGCAAGCGCGTCGGGCGGCGGAACAAGAGGTACAGCGTCTGCGCGCGGAATTGGAACGAATACGAGGGACGAGCTGAGCTGCGATACTGGAGAGCGGTAGGCGTTCTTAGGAGACCGTGCATGGATGTAGTTCACATCGTCGGCGCCGGTGGTATCGGTTGCGCTGTTGGTTATTCCCTTTGCAACTCTGGATTGTCAGTTTTATTCGTGGACACCGATGCGGCCAAGATCGATTGGGGACGGCGACAGGGTGTTGCCGTCGATGATCTGCCGCCGCACCCAGCTGACTTCATTGCCTTCGACGACTGGCAGCCACCTGCCGACGCCGTGATTTTCCTCTGTACCAAGTGTTACGACAACGCCGCTGTCCTCGAACGCATCCCGGCCTCGGCGACGCTCATCCCCATTCAAAACGGTTTCGATCCGCTATTGCATGCGTGCGGTCATGCCCTGGAAGGTATCGCCTCGTTCGTCTCCGAATGTTTGCCGCATCGAACACACACACGCATCACGCGGGCCGGCAGGCTGCATTTTGGTTATCGGTTGTCCGCAATGAAATCATCGCTCCGTCGCGATGTGGAGCGGAGCGCGAACATGCTCTGTTCCGCGTCACGGCTAATCGGACGCATTCGTGTAGAGATGGTCGAAGATGTTCGACCGTACAAGTATACAAAGCTGATGTATAACGCGGCCATAAGCCCGCTGGCTTCTGCTGCCGGCATCGACAATGGCCAGCTCCTGCATCTGCCGCACCTTCGCGCTCTGTTTTTCGATCTGTTGCGTGAGAACTACGCTATTCTCAAACGCGCCGGCATTGCCCTGGGCAAAGTCGGTCCTTTTCACCCCTCCACTGTGGCTGCCATCCTGCGTCGACCGTGGCTGGCTCATTCACTCGCCTGGGCATTCTATCCGAGCTTGCGCGGCACGTATTGCTCGATGTCTGGCGATTTGCCGAGGGGCCGCACTGAAATCGACTACTACAATGGCCATCTCCTCGAACTGGCCGGCGATGCTCCCTGTCCGCTCAACCGCCGCGTCTACGATCTCATCAAGCGCATGGAGCACGGGCGCCTTGCCCCCCATCTGGAGAGGCTGGAGGAACTGAATAGAGAACTCGCGCCGACTCCGCACAATTGTTACGCTACTTCCTAAGTCCCTGGTGGGCCACGGGCGATGCCCTTTATAGGTAAATCGGGAGAACCTCGGCGTCATGCCGAGTTTGGGGTGCAATCCCGTGACTGTCCGATCCATGGTCCTTCGCCCCGCACCCGTATTCCCACCAGGGACGTCTCTTACAATGCCAATCGTATCAACTCTTTCCTCTTTCTAGCGCGAGCCAACTGGGGGCGTCTGCGGGGCCACAAGAGGCGGCGTCGGGGCGGCCAGCGGCGGAACAGGACTTTCGAGCGGCGGCGTGTAGCAGCAGCAAGCGCCGCAAGGAGAGCAGCACGGGATCATGCAACCGCCGCAGCAGCAGTGCTTGTGATGACACCCCGATGTCATTGCAAGCAAGGCCAACGTCAACGGCAGCAACAAATAAGCAAAGCGCATGGGGAGGGACTCCTTTCTTGCCAGGAAGGATGCGGAATGCAGCACCGGCGAACCGGCTCGTCAGCTGCCGGTTCGCCGGTTCCATATGGGGGTGGGGCGGGATTGTGCGGAGCGCTGGTGAGCAATGCCCGCAATTCCCCTAAGAGTATGCCGTCGCGGCGGCCAGAAGCAACAAGGTTGTTGCGGCGATAGGACGATTTGGCGCGTTCAGCTGAGAAAAGCTACCTGGAGCGCCGTATACGCCATGTGAAAGGAGGGCAAGATGTGGCGCGAACGTAACAAACGAGCCGGCAGCGCCGGCAAAGGTGTATCGTCTGCCGAGCTGGGAGCGTAAGCAAAGGCCGTCTTCACTTACGCTTCCGGCTCGGAGAAAGCCGTGAGGGCGACTTTTCAAGGTGCCCCACAGGGGGGACATCCAGCCGTCACCGGCGCAGGGGCCGCAGGGACAGCCACGGCGGGACCGGCAGGGACGGCAGGCCCACAAGGACAAGGCGGGCCATATGCACAGCGCCGAGGGCAGCATCGACATCCCATACAAGCAAGAACGGCACAGAGAAATGCCGCCACCATCAGTTGTCGCATGAACATGATCTCATTCCTCCACCGTCGGTAGTCAGTAGTCCGTAGCTCGTACACCGCCTACCGACTACTGTCTCTTACACGGTAGGTTGGTGCACGATGGCAATCAACGGCTGTTGAGGCGCTGCGTCGATTTTTTGCCGTTTTTGGGGCGGATTATATTACAGAGAGCAACCGGGACGCTTTCCGCAACTATTCCAATCGCAGCGAGTCGGTCAATTGGGTTGAATGTATGGTCGTAAACGGCTTCCATTGGACAATTCCTCACTTGCGAACTAACTTTGTGTGATACCCCCTTTGGCAAAGACAACCGAACCCGTCCGCAGTTCGGGGCATGCTGCTCGCATGTCCTGCACAGGGCACGCTGGCAGCGTACCCCAAACTGCAGGCCGGCGAGTGAAAAGATGTGGGGGCAAGGAGCATCCATGACTGTCTTGCGCGAGGCCAATGCTGAGCCGATTCCTGGTTATCGTTTGATCGAGCCGCTCGGCAGCGGCGGATTCGGCGAGGTCTGGAAGTGTGAAGCGCCCGGCGGGCTGTTCAAGGCCATCAAGTTCGTGTTCGGCAACCTCAATTCGATGGACGTAGATAGCGCCCGCGCCGAGCAAGAGTTGAAAGCCCTCAACCGCGTCAAGGAAGTGCGCCATCCGTTCGTGCTCTCGATGGATCGCATCGAAATCGTCGAGGGCGAACTGGTCATCGTCATGGAGTTGGCCGATAAGAGCTTGCACGATCTCTTCGAAGAGTGCATCTCGGCCGGCCTGGTCGGCATTCCACGTGATGCATTGTTACGCTACATCCGCGATGCCGCCGAAGCGCTGGACCACATGAACGAGAAGCACAATTTGCAACATCTCGACATCAAACCGCGCAACTTGTTCCTCATCAGCGATCGCGTCAAGGTGGCCGATTTCGGATTGGTCAAGCATCTGGAGCGTTCCGGAACGTCGGGCCTTCTCGGCGGTGTGACGCCCTTGTACGCGCCGCCAGAAACGTTCAGCGGCACCATCAGCGGCCGCAGCGATCAGTACAGTTTGGCCATCGTCTATCAAGAACTGCTGACCGGCCAACGCCCCTTCAAAGGCAAGAACGCACGGATATTGGCACAGCAGCACATGAACGAGGAGCCGGATCTACGCGCGCTTCCTGAAGGCGAACGCCCCGTCGTTGCCCGTGCCTTGTCTAAAGATCCGGCCAAGCGCTTCCCCAACTGTCTGGCTTTCGTTCGCGCTCTGTACACGGCGCGCTTGCCGGTGGGGCCAGCGTCTCGCCAGTTCGGGCCCAAAGACGTGCCAATTGGAGAGGGAATGCGCCCTAAATCTCTCGTCGATACGATGGAGAACATGCTGCTGGAACAATTGCCGGATGAGAAAGGTTTGCCGGCTGTCGGTGCTCTGGGCGAGCCCGGCGGGATCGGCGTCTCGCCGGTCAGCGGCGAAGAAGTTTCACGCCTGGGCACAACCATCGCTCAGCCACAGACAGGGTCGCTGCGGCCCACGATCGTCATCGGCATTGGCTCATTTGGCCGGCGTGCCCTGCAAGAGTTGCGCTGCCGTTTTCTCGATCGTTTCGGCGATCTGGATAAGGTACCGCTAGTCCGTTTCCTCTATCTCGACACGGACGGCGACGCCGTGAAGATGGCGACGCGCGGCACGCCGGAAATCGCTTTGCGTCCCAGCGAAGTCCAGCACCTGCCCTTGCAGCCCATCTCGCACTATCGCCGCCGCCAGCTGGATCAGCTGAGCGACTGGCTGCCGCGCGAAAAGCTCTTCATCATGCCGCGCTCCCTCAAAACACAAGGCTCGCGGGCTTTGGGCCGGTTAGCCTTCGCTGATAATTATCTACGGCTCATCGCCCGACTGCGCCGCGAGATTCAAACCGCCTGTCATCCGGATAGCATTTACCAGACCGTCAGCCAGACCGGCCTGGCTCTGCGAGACAATGTGCCGCGCATCTACGTCATCGCTTGCGCTTCAGGCGGCGGCAGCGGCTTTCTCGTCGATCTCGGCTATGCGCTGCGTCGGCTGCTCCATCAGCTGCACCAGCCGGAGGCGCAGCTGACCAGTTTCTTGCTCTGCGGCGCGCCTGACGATCCGGCCACGCCGCGGGACGAACTGGCCAACCTTTACGCCACCTTGACCGAGGTGAATCACTTCAGCGATCCCTCCGTACCTTTCACTGCTCAGTACGGCTGCGATGGCCCGCGGCTAGTAGATGAAGGAGCTGCTTATGATTGCAACTATTTGGTGACGCTGCGCCACCGCACGCCGGAAGCACGGCGTGACGCCCTGGCACACCTGGGCAGCTATCTGTTCCACGAATTGACGACGCCCTTGGGCTTACGACTGGAGCGAACGCGGCTGGCGCGTGCTGTACTGCCCTTCCGCAGTTTTGGTACCTACGGTGTATGGTTTCCCCGCGGCCTGCTCTTGCACGTGGCCGCGCGCGGTGCCTGTCGGCACCTGCTCGAACAATGGCAAGCCGCCGCCTGCGATGAGTACGCAGTCATCCCCGACAAGCACGCTCCCCTTCCGCTGGATCATGCGGATGGCTCAAACATTCTCGACGACAAGCCTCATATCACCGCGCACGACCTGTTAGAAGCAGCTCAGGCCCGTGTGCTGGCTGATCCAGAGCTGCAAGCAGATGCTTTGGCCAATCGTATTCTGGACCTGGCCAGTCAACAATTGGAGGGCAGTCCACGTGAATTGCTGACGCGCTTGCTGGCCACGATCGAGGAGCAATCGCAGCAAATGGTGGCCCAGGACGATCCGGGCGCTTGGGCCCGGCAAGCGCTGACGCGTGTGCAAGATTGGCTGGGCAGCGGCCTGCAACCTCCCGGCACCACCACGCTGGGACCTCGGCGCAAAAGCCGACTGACCCGCGCCTTGGAGCACGCCGCAGGTAAGCTGGCCGAACAATGGGACCAACACTTCGGCACTGCCGCCGCCAGTCTGATGGAGCATCCCGGCGCACGCATTGCCCTGGCCGAAGCTGCTCTCCAGCGTTTTCTCCGCTACTGCCGGGAAGCGACGGAAGCACATCAGCAGCGCTTACAGGAACAAGCTGCCAAAACGCAGTTAAATCAGAAGCATCTGCAAAATGTCCTGGATAACTGCATCGAAGGCGGCGGCGGATTCAGCTGGTTCGGCGGCCGAACACGGCGGCTGTTACGTGTCTTCGTCGATCATCTCGCTGCCTTCGCCCGCCAGTGTTTGGCCGAAGACACGCTGGCGGCCGTCCAGCAGTTTTATGGCTTCCTGCAAGGCCGGCTTGCCGACCGCTTACGCGATTTGACTTTTTGCCGCCAGCGGCTACGCCACATGCAAGAAGCGCTGGCCGGCTATGAGCCGGAAGCATTCGCGACCGATAACGAGCCGGAAGCGTTCACGGCAGGGGGGCCGTCGCGAACGCTTCCGGCTCCTAGCCATGCGCCATTCGCCGCTTGCATCGATAGTCCGACGCCGCTTCCCTCCACGCAATCGTTCTGGGAGTTGATCCGCGAATCGGCCACGGCCCGCGTCGTTCTTCCTGATGGCGCCGCCGACCTGGAGCAAGCGGCGCGTCGTTTTTTGGCAACGCTGACGGCTGAGCAGTGGACACAGCTCGATCAGGCCATCCAAGATCACGTGTTGGCTGCGCGCGACGGTTTGCAAAAAGCCTTACTGAGTACGACAGACTTGATACGCCATCTCCTGGCCCCGCTCCTTAGCCAAGCCGTCAGCTGCCTCAGCAGCCATTTGCCCATTACCGATGTCGCTCAGGTAGAATTTGCCGCCAAAGATGCCAGCCTCGATCTCACCCAGCGCATCCACAAGTATTACAGCCTGGCCGCGCCGCCTTTACGGCCCACACGGAGCCAGCGGCGCAGCGGGGTCCATCAGACCGTCATGGTCGGCGGCCCTGACCAGCGCGATGCCGGTCCCACCGCCGCACCGACGAATAAGGAACATGGCTTCCTGCTGGTCCCGGCCAGCGATGCCGGCAAACGATACGGGGAACAGGCTCAGGATGTGCTATCCGGCTTACATCTGGTGAATGTGCCGGGACAGGCCGACCTGATGTTCTGCCGCGAGCAAGCAGAATTGAGCCTCGAAGATCTCGAGGGCATCCTGCGGGCCTGCCGCACCGCTTACGAGGAAGCCGTCAACCTGCCCCAGTCGTCGCCGCATGCACGGTTCGACATTCAGGACTGGATGCCGCTTGATCCGTGAGGACCAGGTGTTACTCCTGGATCGCGTGTTTGGTTCCTACCGTAATTGCCGCAGCCCTGTTCACCGTGCTTTGGCTGTTTTGACCAACGGCACGGGGATGAATTCCTTGATGACCTGGCCCGTCTTGGCATCGCTCAGGCGGACCACGCCTTCGAAACCAGCCGAGGCGACAACTTGGCCGTCCGGTCGAAAGGACACAGAATAAATCGGCCCGATACCGGTCCGTTTCGAGACAATCTTGCCGTCGGCGGTCTGATAGACGCGCAGCTCGCCGCTGCCGTCGAGGCTGCTGCCGGCGGCAAATTGGCTGCCGTCGGGGCTGAAGGCCAAGGCGTAGACCAGGCCGGGCATCTTCTCGTACTCGCGGATCTTATTGGCGTCGTCGCCGATGACGCGCTTGGTGGTGCGGTGCATCTTGTACAGGCGCGGCACACCATCATCACCGCCGATGAGCAGTTCATCGTACCATTTCTCGCTCTGATCGGTGCCCTTGGCCGTGTTCTTGACCTTGGTATCGCGCTTCACCGGATTGCGAGCCACAGCCAACAGCCCGCCTTTGAGCGCACCTGGCGTGATGCTGGTGATGTTATCGATGAAGCGCTGTGTTGCCACTTCTGTCAGCTTCATCGAACGATCGCGACTGACGGAGACCAGATACGTCGAGTCTTTCGAGAACACCGTGCCGAGCACCCAATCGTCATGGGCGCCCTGGTAAAGCACTTGTTTGCCGCTTGTGCTATCGATAGCCCGGACCGTGTTGTCGGCACAACCAAAAGCTAACTTTTCGCCGTCGTGCGACCAACTAACGCCATAAACAGTATCATAGGTAACGGATACAGATAGTTTTAATTTACGCTTCGCTACGTCCCAAACCTGGATCTCGCCGAACCGTCCCGGCGAACCGCCGGCCACGGCCAGTCGTTTGCCGTCCGGCGAAAAGGCTAGCGACTCGATACGCTCTGATTCGCCGATCAATCGGCCAACCAATCCGGAGCCGTCGCCCTTGTGCAACAAGACCTCATGGTAGCCAGAGACGGCCAACAGCTGGCCATCCGGGGAATAGGCCACGCAGCTTAGATCCGGCGGCAGAGCGTAGACAGGCGGATGCTCGGCATCCACCACGCGCTCTTGAGTCTTGGGGGTATCGTTCTTGGCCCCGGCAGCGATCCATTTCTTGATAATCTCGACCTCGGCGGCGGACAGCGGATCTTTGCCTTTGGGCATGGCCGGCTTGTTGCCGTCTTTGGGCAGGATTTGCTCGATGACCAGACTCTGTTCGGGATGGCCGGGCACAATGCCCGGCTGTTCGTGGTCGCCTTTCTTGAGCAGATCGGCATAGCTGGTCATAATGTAGCCGCCCTGCGGTTTGGCCGGCTGATGGCAGCCCTGGCAATGCTGCTGAAAGATACGGCGAACGTCCTTGTAATAGCTGATTTCGCCCTCCTGGCCCCCCCCGTTCTGCAAAGGAGCAGCAGGAGAAGAGGCGACGCCAAGCGAAACGGACGAAGTCAGTAATCCAATCGCGACCAGGAGAGAGCGATACGAGATCATGTTGGTCCCTCAGAAGGTACTCACGCAGACAAATCGTGCCAACCCGCAGCGCACGCAAGGGAGACTCGTTCCCTTGCGTGCGCTGCGGGTTGGCAAGCAAAGGGTCAGCGGCAGGCCCTCGCTATAACGAGGGGGATTGCGGAGGGCGGATCGTTTTTGCGTTATGGGTTATCTTGGCAAATCGGCAGGCCCGATTCAAGGATTTTTGGCCCTGAAATAGGTTTGCGGGCGCACGACACAGCCCTGCGCGTGAATAGGGGGATGGAGTAGCTCGTCTAGCGGAGCAGGAAGAAGGGGCGGCGTTCTGAGCCGATTTTCGGATTCGGGCTACTGGCTTTTCGGGCTGTCTTTCCCGATAATCTTCCAAGACGGCGCTGCCCAGACCCCCGAAATGCTCCCCCCGCCGTCCCGACTATCCCACGATGTGGACTCCGCGAGGACTTGGAACGTGGCTGCCGCTGCTGAGCTTCAAGCCGAACAGAAAGATAAGCGTCCCAGCACCGCTCATTTCAAGGTCGTGCCCCAGGCGCGCGAACTGCGTGATCGCATCCGGGCCGAGGCGGCTCGCTTCGGTCAAACGCTTGATCGCAGCCGGCCGTTTACCAAGACGGAGCTGCAGAAAATGGGCGAGGATCTGCTGCGCCGCATGGAGCTGGGCGAGCAGTATCTCGGCTTTACGATGGTGTGCATCGCCAATGAGTTTTGGCGCGAGCAGGTACAGGCCATCGACTTCAAACGGCGTTTACTCTTGCTGCCGCATTGCCTCAAGCACGCCGAGGGTTGCCCCGCCGATTACGACGAGTTCGGCCTCGATTGCCGTAAGTGCGGCGCGTGCTCCATCGCCGATTTCAAGACTCAGGCCGAGAACCTTGGCTACAAAGTGCTGGTCTCGGAGGGCACGCCCATTGTTCTCAAGATCATCGTCAGCGGCCATGTGGATGCGATTGTCGGCGTCGCGTGCCTGAATGTGCTGGAGAAAGCGATCGATAAAATCCTCCTGGCCGGCATTCCCTGCGTGGCAGCGCCGTTGTTGTCGAGTAACTGCAAGAGTACATCGGTGGATGACGATTGGGTCGCGGAATTGATCGCTTTGCAGACGCCGCCACCGCCGACACGGACCAAGACATTTGTGCATCTGTTGCGCCTGGCGCATCAGATCTGCGAGGAACCAGAATTGAGCCGGCTCGCGCCGCGCATACGGGCGGCGAACGGGGTTGCATCAGTGCCCCGAGAGGAGTTCGCGGGGCGTTTACGCGACCCCGCTCGTCAAGAACCCTTAGCGCAGCATGAAGTCATCGCCTACGACTGGATGAGTCAGGGCGGTAAACGTTCGCGGCCATTCATCACGCTCGCTGCCTACGACGCCCTTAAGGGAGCGCCTGGCACTCTCTCCGCTGAAGGTTGTACACCGCCCGACGCCGTGCGGCGTACGGCGTTGGCCATCGAAGCATTCCACAAGGCCTCGCTGGTCCATGACGACATCGAGGACGACGATACTTTCCGCTATGGCCGTACTACGCTACATCGTCAATATGGCGTTGGCACGGCCATCAACGTTGGCGATTATCTCATCGGACTTGGCTATCGTCTGGTCAGCCGCGAACGCAAAGAGCTAGGCGGCGATTGCACTGCCGACATTCTCAACAAATTATCGGATGCTCACTTGAAATTATCCGAAGGCCAAGGAGCGGAGCTGCTTTGGCGCGATGCCCATGATAAGACGCTGACCGCGCTCGATGCCTTGAAGATTTACGCTCTCAAGACGGCCCCGGCGTTCGAGGCAGCGTTGTATGCCGGACTGCGGTTGGCGGGACCGGCGGACCACTATGAAAAGGCCGTCGCCGATTTCAGCAAAAACCTTGGCATCGCCTTTCAGATCCTCAATGACCTGAAGGACTGGGATGGCGACGACGATAACAAGCTGATCGCCGGTCAGGACGTATTGGCGGCGCGACCGACGCTGCTTTGGGCATTGGCTCTGGAAGGCTCAGCAGCGGCCGAGCGCGAGGAATTGTTGAGCCTGATCCAACGCCGCCCGGATAAGGAGGCTGCCGCAGCCACCCTCGAACGAGTGCGTCAACTGTTTACCAAGGCACAGGTCTTCGTGAAGGCCGAAAAGCTCGTCGAGAAGTATCGCGCGCGTGCCGAAGCCATTGCGGATGATATTCAGCCTACCGAGTTGCGCGAATTGCTCTATTACCTGGTTGATAGCGTACTGGACCGTCCCGCGCCGGCGGCAGAGCCGGCTGTCCCGCCACTCATACAATTATCGGTATGAATTTTCCTCCCGATCCGGCCGGCACTGATGTTCAGGGCTTGTTCGCCCTGTTCCCCCCGGCCGACTATATGACGCGCGGCGAGTTGGTGCCGCCCGGACGAGTGCCGCAGCCCTATCAGGGCTTGCTCGTTCACGAACATCATATGACCGTCACCATCGAAGCGCACCACGGCGATGCGGTTGACGTTCAGGTGTTAGAATATCGTGTGGCCGGCGATTCCTATTCCCGGAAAATCTTGCTGACGCTTCAGCGGAGCAAGCGCGTGGTGATGTTCGGTCTGATGCGCGTCAACTTTCGCTATTGCAGCGCAGATGTTCGGCAAAAAATCCTCGCTGGGCAAACGCCGCTGGGGCGAATTTTAATCGAGGCCAACGTACTGCGGCGTATCGAGCCGACGGCGTTTCTGCGCGTGACGCCCGGACCTGCGATGATCAAGTGGTTTGGACTCGACAGCCCGCGGCCGACCTATGGCCGCTTCGCCTTGATTCATTGCGATGAGCAGCCGGCGGTGGAATTGCTGGAGATCGTAGCGCCGGAGTAGAAAATCCTGTTTAGCCGCGAACGGAAGGCGAGCGCAAAAGGCTCCTGCACTCGCCTCTAACTCGTAGCCAAACTCCAGGAGTGCATATCGTGTCTGATTTCGACGTACCCCCCCAACGTCTGAGCCTCATCCATTGGTTGATCGTATCGTTGGCAGCAATCGGTTTTGCCTTTGATATTTACGAGTTGCTCATGCTGCCGCTGATTGTGCGACCGGCGCTACAAGAGCTGATCCACGCGGCCCCGGGTTCGCCGGCTTTCAATGGGTGGGTAGCCCTGTTGTTCTACGTCCCCGCTGTTGCCGGTGGCATTTTCGGCTTGCTGGGCGGTTATCTAACCGACCGCCTGGGCCGCCGCCGTGTGCTGACCTGGAGCATCCTGCTGTACGCCGGCTCCGCATTTGCGGCCGGTTACTCTACCTCTCCGCTGATGCTGCTTATTCTGCGCTGCACCACGTTCATCGGTGTGTGCGTGGAATTCGTGGCGGCTGTGGCCTGGCTGGCGGAGCTGTTTCCGCAACCGCAGCAGCGCGAGCGCGTGCTGGGTTACACGCAGGCGTTCTCCTCGCTGGGCGGTTTGCTCATTGCTATTGCTAACGGCCTGGCCATCGCCCAGGCGAGCCGCTTGCCGGCCATCGTCATGCCCAGCTTCCTCACCGGCCTGTTCGGCGTCATTGCGGCCGAGCATCAACACGAGCCGTGGCGTTACACGCTCATGTCCGGCTTGATTCCGGCCATTCCGCTGATTCTGGTTCGTCCCTTCTTGCCGGAGTCACCCATCTGGCAGCAGAAGCGTCTGGCCGGAACACTCCGCCGCCCCAGCATCCGGGAACTATTTTCGCCTACCCTGCGGCGAACGACACTCGTTACCACGATCATGTTTGCGTGCAGCTATGGAGCAGCTTTCGGAGCCATTCAGCAGATTCCTCGCATTGTGCCAGGCCTGGCGGACGTGCAGGCCCGTGCCCAAGGCAAGCCGGCACCGGAGCAGCGCAGGATCGAACAGACGGTAGGCAGCGAATATACCAAGATGCAAGAAATCGGCGGCCTGGTGGGCCGTTTCTTGCTGGCCCTGTTGGCAGCGCGCATCCTCAGCCGCCGGACGCTGCTGCGCGTCTTTCAGCTGCCCGGCCTCGTTGTCTTGCCGCTGGTCTTCTACTTTTTCTTAACAGTTGAAAACCGGACCTTTTTTGTCGTCGATGCCAGCGCCCTGTACCTGGGGCATTTCCCCGTTACCACGGTCTCGCTGGGGGTGTTTCTCGCTGGCCTGTTCACCGTGGCGCAGTTCAGTTTTTGGGGCAACTATTTGCCCCGCGTCTATCCCGTCTACTTGCGGGGAACAGGCGAGAGTTTCGCCGCCAACATCGGCGGGCGCATGATCGGCACTTCCTTCGCTGCTGTCACGGCGGTGCTGGCCAGCCAACCGTTCATCCCCGGTGATTCAGCGCCGGCCAAACTGGCTTTCACCTCAGCAGTCGTGGGTTTATTTGTTTACGTAGTCGGCTCCGTAGCCTGCTTCTTTTTACCGGAGCCGTTGGAGGAAAAGCTCCTCAATCAGTGAGGAGCCAACCATGCGCATCGCCTACATCACTGCGGGAGCCGGCGGCATGTTCTGCGGCTCCTGTCTGCACGACAATACCTTGGCGGCTGCCCTCCTCCGCCAGGGACACGATGCGCTCCTGATTCCCACCTACACCCCCATCCGTACGGATGAGCCGGATGTCAGCTACAAGCGCGTTTTCCTCGGCGGCATCAACGTTTATCTGCAAGAGAAACTCCGCCTGTTTCGCTATACCCCCTGGTTCATCGATCGCCTCTTCGACGCCCGGCCGTTGCTGCGCTGGGTAGCACGCTTCGCCGTCAAAACGGAAGCAGCGGACCTCGGCGACCTGACCGTCTCCATCCTCCAGGGTGAGCACGGCCATCAACGCAAGGAAGTGGACAAACTGGTCACCTGGCTGGCCGATGAAGTGAAGCCGCAACTGGTGCATTTGACAGCCGCGCTTTTGTCCGGCCTGGTCCCGGAGATGAAACGCCGGCTGCGTGTGCCGGTGTTGTGTTCGCTCCAGGGCGACGACATTTTTCTTGAATCACTGCCCCAATCGCACCGCAGCCGCTGTCTCGCTCTGGTCCGCCTCCACTGCCGCGAAATCGACGGCTTCGTCGCCACCAGTGCCTACTACGCCGACTTTATGGCCGACTATCTCGCCATTCGGCGTTCGCGCATTCATGTTGTTCATCCGGGTTTGAACCTGGCCGGTCACGGTGGACCGCGCCCCGAACCTCAACATCCCTTTACGATCGGCTATTTCGCCCGCATTTGCCCGGAAAAGGGGCTGCACATTCTGACCGAGGCGTTTCACTTACTCAAACAGATGCCTGGCACGGAGCTATGCCGGCTGCACGTTTCCGGCTGGCTGGGCAGCAACCACCACGCCTATTTCGCCGACATTCGTAAGAAAATCGTCCAGCAGCGCCTGGAGGAATATTTCCTGCACGTCGAAGCGCCCGACCACGCGAGCAAAGTGCGTTTCTTGCAGAGCATCGATGTGTTATCGGTGCCGACCATCTACCGCGAGCCGAAGGGGCTGTACGTGTTGGAGGCGTTAGCCAACGGCGTACCGGTGGTACAGCCGCGTCACGGCTCGTTTCCGGAGCTGATCGAAGCGACCGGCGGCGGACTGCTCGTCGAGCCAGGCGATCCGCACGATCTGGCCCGCGCCTTGTGGCAGCTGTTTGACAATCCCACCCATCGTCGTGAGTTGGGAAGCAAAGGCAAGGAAGCCGTGCAGGCGCGCTTTCATGCCGACCGCATGGCCGCAGAGACGGCCGCGATTTATGCTCAATACGTGGCATCATAATAACCTCTCCGCAGCCCAAGCAAAGGCAAGCCCTGCCTTTGCTTGGGCTGCGGAGAGGAGGAATTCGCCAAGGCTTGGAGGCATTTTATGTCCGCGCCATTTCGCATCAGCCGCCGCGTCGATTTCGCCGATACCGACATGGCTGGCATTATCCATTTCAGCAATTACTTCCGCTACATGGAATTCGCCGAGGTGGCGTTTCTGCGGGAACGTGGTCTGTCCGTGACAATGACACACGGAACAGAGACGATCAGCTTTCCACGAGTTTCGGCGGCCTGCGATTTTCTGCATCCGGTGCGTTTCGAGGATCTGGTGGAGATCGAAGTCCGGGTCGAGCGTGTCGGCCGCAAGTCGGTGACGTATGCGTTCACCTTCACTCATGAGGGCCAGCTGGTGGCCAAGGGTCGCCTCAGTGCCGTGTGTTGCCGTATGCGACCGGAGAGCCAGCAGTTGGAATCGATTGAGGTCCCTGAGGACATTCGGAACCGATTGCTTGCTCCGTCCTGACCCGGAGCGTAGACGAAACGGCTTCGTCTACGCTCCGGGTCAAGAGAATGGGTGGAATGCGGCTCTTTTTTACTTCAAGTAATCCGGCAGCGACGGACTACTGGAACTTTTGGATAGCGAAGAGCCGGGACCGGATAGGTTCGACGTTGATTTCGTCGTGCTCGTGTTCAGCGGAGGATCGCTCGGGAGGTTGGTGTTATCGCTTGGCGGCGGCAGCGGCGGCGGCAGCGGAGAAACATTGCTGCTCGGCGCGCGCTTTGTCGAGGTGCTGCTCGTCTTGCCGCTCGGCATTGAGGAGTACGTATCGGTGGTAGGCGGCGGCGCGGGAATGACTCGTCCCGGACCTTTCGTCGGCAAATGCGGCGTGCCGTCGCTATCGGCGGAAGAGTAAGCCGCGGTCTTCAAAGGCGGCAAATTATCGGACGAATTGCCGACTTGCTGGATCGGCGAAGAAGACAAAGAATTGCTGCCAACGCTGGAAGACATCGGCGAAACGGAGCTACCTCTACTCATCGAGCCAGAGAGGCCAGCAGGGTTTGCCCCGTTCGTGTTCGTCGGCGGGGCGGGGTTATTGCTGCTCGATGGCAAAGCAGAGCTATTGCTCATCGGCGTCATGCTGCCGGTGCTGCTGGGCGTGGTCATGCCCGCGCTGGAAGCACTGCTATTGCTGCGAGGAATGAAGCTGGTGTCGGCGCCGGCGGAGGAAGGCGAGACCAACGATTTCCCTGTACCATCCTCAATGGGAGTGGGTATGGTAGTGCTCGGATTCCGCGTGCGTTGATTACTGAGGAGGCCCATGCTCCTCTCGGCTCTTCCGCCGGCATACGGCGCGGTGGTGTTCCGATTGCAGCAATTGCATCCAGTCAACAACAGGCCGAGACTGCATGCACCGATCAAGCCCGTCAAGGGTATCTTGCCCATAGTATTACCCTCCCCCGTGTGATTCCTTTCACACGACGCCCCAACCCCAGCATGTCGTGCCTCGGCCGGCGCGCCTGCATCAGCAATGCTCGCTCTCGCCGAGAAAAGTCGGCGAAACGTAGCCACGAGACTTGGGAATGTCAAGAGCAACTCGGACGCATCTTCACTGAAGTTCCTTCTCTCCTGACGAGAGGAAGCTTTTTTGTCCATTGTCAAGTCCCCGACACAGGGGGAAACGCCCGTTTATGAGAAGCCTTGCCAAAGACAACGGTAAGAATAGAATGAAGGGCAGACAGGGCTACCTCTGGGGGCGTAGCTCAATTGGTTAGAGTACCGGACTGTCGATCCGGTGGTTGCGGGTTCGAGTCCCGTCGCCCTCGCTAAAGCAAGTAGCCGCAAGTCAAGAACTTGCGGCTTCTTGC
>Ga0209061_1003067_pt1 | contig 19063 bp, 14 predicted proteins | sample Coa_R1_10_FD_187157 | JGI IMG/M metagenome (GOLD analysis project Ga0209061, IMG submission 187157) | Surface soil microbial communities from Centralia Pennsylvania, which are recovering from an underground coalmine fire - Coalmine... | ecosystem: Environmental > Terrestrial > Soil >...
CACTAAGGCCGCTGAATTCATAATAGGCCTCATCGATCAGCACCGCCGCGTTTGAGGCTTTCGCAAGGATCCGTTCGATTACGGCAACGCTCGTGCCCGTACCGGTCGGATTATTGGGATTGCCGAGAAGGATCGCCTTGGTCTCCTCCGAAATCTGTTCCAGCAGTTGCTCAGCCGGAAATGCCAGCGTGCCCGGCAGATAGTCAATCTCGCGCACGCGCGCCCCCGCCAGTTGCGCATAGAAGCGGTACATCGCATAAGACGGCCGCAGCACCAACACTTCATCGCCATCGTCCACATAGGTATTCACGAGCAACTGAATGGCTTCATCGGTCCCGTTGGCCAGCGTCATCTCTTCCTTGTCAACCCCGAAATGACGCGATAAATCCTCAAGCGCATGCTCGTATTCCGGATAGATGGTGAGATCCGTTGCGGTCAAATAGCGCTTGATGAAATCAAGAACATGCGGCGGAGCACCAACCGTATTCTCATTGAAATCGAGGCGCAGCTTATTCCGCCGGCCTCCCGTCGGAGGGTGATAGGGCTCCATCTTGAGCACCGCTTCGCGCGGGCGGGGCGCGCCTTGCTGCGATCTCTCCGAACGCCCTTCAGTTTTGGCTAATGGCACTGACAAATTGAACCTCGCGAAGCCGGATCTCGATCGACCGTGCGTGCGCCTCCAGCCCCTCCGCGCGCGCCAGGGTGGTGATTGCCGGGGCAAGCTCCTGGAGTGCACAGGGGCTGAGTTGCTGAACGGCGATCAGCTTTACGAAATCAGCAGCCGACAATCCTCCACGAAGACGCGCCGCCCCGTTCGTAGGCAGAACGTGGCTGGGGCCCGCCGCATAGTCGCCCGCCGCCTCGGGCGAACCTGGACCCAGAAAGATACAGCCGGCATTCTGAATCTTCCCCATCCAGCTTGGGTCGTGCAAGCTGACATGTTCGGGTGCGAGCCGGTTGCAGATCTCAATCCCCTCCTCCATCGTTCTCACCAGATAAATCACGCTTGCGCCGTCGATGGATGCGCGCGCCGTTGCAGCCGTTGGAAGATCTTGAAGCTGGCGCTCCAGCTCCGAGCGCACCTGGTGAGCCAGGCTCTCTGATGTCGTAATCAGGATGGCGCGCGCTGCGGGATCGTGCTCGGCCTGCGCCAGCAGATCCGCGGCAATCCAGCGGGCATCGCCGTCCGCTGCCAGAATGACAATCTCGGTCGGCCCGGCTATAAAATCAATCCCCACATCGCCCGCCACCAGTTTCTTGGCCGCCGCCACATAGGCATTACCTGGACCCACGACACGCTCTACGCGCGGAATCGTTTCCGTGCCATACGCCAGCGCCGCAATGGCCTGCGCCCCGCCCACACGATACACCTCCCGCACCCCCAGCAGATAAGCGCACCCCAGAATCTCACGAGACGGCCGCGGTGACGCCACACAGATCCTCGGCACACCCGCCGCCTGCGCCAGCACAACCGTCATCAGCAGCGTCGATGGCAAGGGATATCGTCCTGACGGCACATAGCAGCCCACCGCCCCCAGCGGGCGAATGATCCAGCCTAACATTCTTCCCGGGGAGTATTCCTCAAAGCGTTCTTCAGGAAGCTGTGTCTTGGCGAATTGCCAGATGTTCCGTCTCGCCGTTTCCGCAGCCTGCCGGATCTCGGCCCCGAGCTGCTGAGCCGCCTCCTCCAGCTCTTCCGCAGACACTCGCAAGGGCTGATCCGCCAGCCCGTCGAACTGCCGCGCGTAGCGTAGCAGAGCCCGGTCGCCTTCGGCGCGAACCGCAGCAAGAATCGGCCGCACAGCCTCCTCATATGCTTGCAGCTCGTCGCTCCGCAGCCGCTCCGCCATTGCTGCGCCGCCCGCTTGCCGGAGATCCAGAATTTTGATCATGCGCGCTTCACAAAACGATCTTGTTCAATGGGTATTCCACGATGCCCTGCGCGCCGGCTTCCTTCAAACGCGGAATGATGTTGCGCACCGTCGCCTCTTCGAGAATCGTATTGACCGCAACCCAGGCGTCATCGCTCAGCGGCGAAATCGTCGGATTCTTCAACGCTGGCAGCACCGAAAGGACCCGCTCCAAGTTCTTTCGTTCCACATTCAGCATCAATCCCACATTGCCCAGCGCGTTCATGGCGCCTTCGAGCAGAAGCTTGATGTCGAGCAGTTTCCGGCGCTTCCATTCATCCGCCCACGCATTCCGGTTGGCAATCAATTGCGTGTTGGACTCGAGCACCGTGTCCAAGATCCGCAGCTTGTTCGCCCGCAGAGAAGACCCGGTCTCGGTGACCTCCACAATCGCGTCAGCAAGCTCAGGCGGCTTCACTTCTGTGGCGCCCCAGCTAAACTCTACCTTCGCGTGCACGCCCTTGCTCGCCAGATAGCGCTTCGTCGTCGCAACCAGTTCGGTGGCGATCACTTTGCCCTCCAGATCATACACCGATCGGAAGGGCGACGATTCCGGCGCCGCAAGCACCCAGCGCACTTTGCCGAAGCTCTGCTTGGCATAAATGAGATCGGCAACCGTCTCCACCTGAGCTTCGTTCTCCTCCACCCAATCCCGGCCTGTCAACCCAGCATCGAGCACGCCATCATCCACATAGCGCGCCATCTCCTGCGCGCGAATCAGCATGCAGGTGATCTCGGGATCGTCAATCGCCGGGAAATAACTGCGGCTGGCTGTCGTGATATGGAATCCGGCGCGCCGGAAAAGCTCAATCGTCGCGTTCTCCAGGCTCCCCTTTGGGATGCCGAGCTTCAGTGTCACGATTGCACTCCGTACACCGCTTCCGGATTATAAGCTTTTTCCTCCGCCTCCACCCAGCGCCCGTTTTCGAGCTTGCGATAAAAACAGCTCTGATAGCCGTTGTGGCACACACCCGGCCCGAGCGGCTCTGCCTCGATCAAAAGCGCATCTCCGTCACAATCGCTTGCAACCGATCGCAGCAGCAGATAATGGCCCGACGTCTCGCCCTTGGTCCAAAGCTTTTGCCGGGAGCGGCTGAAAAAGGTCACATGCCCCGTGCTCAGCGTCTTGTCAAACGCCTCCCGGTTCATATAGCCGACCATCAGCACTCGTTTCGTTCTGCTGTCCTGCACGACAGCGGCGACCAAGCCGCTTTGCGTATTGAAATTCGGAACATCACTCATGGTTAAATAAAAAACCCGCCAGAACGGCGGGCCCGTTTGTCCTTACTCCCTGGTACATCCAAACGCAGGCACGCCCTAGACCACGAGGATCGGGTGGTGATGGCGGTGCGCGTGATAAACCACTAGCAGCAGTATAGCAGTGCGGCCCGACCGCTTCCTCCCCGCCCGGCATTCCCGCTTCCCTTCCAAAACAATTTTGGGTAAAAATGGTTTGAGGAAAGCTTTGTGGAAAATGCGTTCTTTTTTTCAGCCAAATTCAGATTTCTGTGCATTTTGGCTGTGGATTCCAAAGCTTCCTCCAAAATTCCGCTTGAGCAGTTCGCCGCTTTCGAGCTAATGTAATCGAGTCCCCCAAACATGCCGGTTCGCGATCTTACGATTGACCAGCCGCTGCCAGACAATCTCGAAGCCGAGCGCCTGATCCTCGGAGCGATCATGAGCAATGAGTCGGCGTTTGTGCAGGTCGCCGGTACGTTGACTGCCGACGATTTCAGTCTGGAGAAGCATAAGCGCATCTTCCAGCGCATGGCAGACTTGCACGAACGCGGTGAGAAGATCGACCGCGTCACGCTCGCCAATGAACTGATGAAGCAAGGCCAGCTTCAGTCAGTAGACGGCTTGAGCTATTTAGTCTCGCTCGATGATGGCTTGCCGCAGCTTTACAACATCGAAAGCTACGTCAACATCGTCAAGGAAAAGTCGCTCCTGCGGCGCATCATCAAACTTTCGCAGGACACCATCAATCGCTGCCTGGCCTCGAATGAAGACCCCAAACAGATCCTCGGCGCGTTTGAAGACGCGCTGATCAAATTAGGCGACACGCAGAACAAAAGCACGCTCGCCAGCCCGGCGCAGATCATTGCCGAATACGAAGGCGGCATCAACGCCTTTCTCGACACCAGCAAACGCATTAAAGGCATCAGTACCGGCTTCCTGAAATTCGATGAGATGACCGGAGGCCTTCGGGGAGGCGAGCTGTTTATTGTGGCGGCGCGGCCCGCTATGGGCAAAACTGCCTTTGCCTTGAATGTCGCTCAGCACATCGCCACCAATCCGGCAAACCCCAAAGCCGTAGCCATCTTTTCGCTCGAGATGTCCAAGGAGTCGCTGCTCACACGTATGCTTTGCGCCGCCGCACGCGTGGATCAGCAGCGATTTCGCGCCGGATATTTGAATGCCGACGAGCGGCGTTCCCTGCACGAAGCCATGTACCGGCTGGTCGAGGCGCCGCTGTTTATTGACGACACCGCCGGCACCAATCTGATGGATGTGCACTCAAAAGTCCGCCGCCTGAAGGCCGAGCATGATCTCGGCCTGGTCATCATCGACTATTTGCAGCTCATGCAGGGACGCGGACGCTTTGAAAATCGCGTGCAGGAGATCAGCTCTCTTTCGCGCGGCTTAAAGCTCATGTCCAAGGAGCTTGATGTGCCCTTCCTGGTTCTCTCCCAGCTCAGCCGCGCGCCCGAAACGCGTCCGGGCGATCACCGGCCCATGCTGAGCGATCTGCGGGAATCCGGCTCCATTGAGCAGGACGCCGACCTGGTGGCGTTCATCTTTCGTGAGGAAGTCTACCGGCCCGATAAGGAGAGCCTGAAGGGAATCGCGGAGCTAATTCTGGCCAAGCAGCGCAACGGTCCGACAGGCCGCATCAAGCTCGCCTTTCTCAATCGCTACACCAAGTTTGAAAATCTGGCCACGGATACCGGCGAAGATGAGGCGCCATTTGATTGATCCCCTCATCTGCGCGCAAGCAGGTTCGGCCACGGCCGCACGCCGGGCCAGCGGCAAAGCGTCGCGCTTATTTCTTCAATCTCGGCGAATAGCGGTTTAACTCCGCCAGCAGCTTTCTGGCGGCACGCGGCGCTCGCAGACGCGAAGTGACAATCGTTTTATTGTCCAGCTTTTTGCCATAGAGCGCCTGATTGTCATCTAAATCCTGCCTGAGCGTTGAGCCTTGCAAGGACACTCCCGCAAAAATGCCGCGCGCGCGGGACCAGGAGAGAATCCCCGCATTCATCCACCCGCTCGTCTGCGCAGAAGAGGATCGCCCCACCGGCCCGGCCGCCACCTCAGCCTGCCCGCCCAGCGTGTATTGACTGGACAACACCGCATTCACACCTTGCTGGTTCATCACCAGCATCACCACATCGGTTGCCGATCCGCCGATCTGAAACCCAAAACTTCCGCCCTCAATGCGAATCGCGCCCGGCGCCGACCAGCCAACTCCATTTGCTCTACGACAAAGGATGAAACCTTTGCCGTACTTTCCTCCGACAATAAACGCTGCGGATTTGAGCGCCGGCACCAGGATGATGCAGTAGGCTCGGTTCAACAAATCCACCGGGATCGACCGGTCCGGCGCATTCATGATCTCGGTGAAAATATCGGTCGCATCCGCCAGGCGTTGGGCCACCGGATTTGGCTTAGAAAAGACAGACAGTGTCAGCAGCCAGAAGACAGCGAGCAGGCGTGTTGCGGTTCGCATAAAGCCTCTTGCAGAGTATCATGGAACCGCTCGCACGGAAGCACTCGCACGCGCAAAAAGGAGGCAGCAGTTTTACCGGCTGGCGCGGCCTCCTGCACCGCCCGCAGCACGCCCAAATCCGCTGCCTGCGCCGCTAGCTGCCCTCCCGGCCATCGGCGCAGCCATCGAACCGCCTGCGCCCGCTCCGCCAAAGGGTGCGCTAGGACCACTGAAGCCCGCGCTGTGCATCGCCACAGGCGTCGTTCCCCGAGACCAACCGACCACGTGCCCGCCGTTCCCCGTGAAGACCGGATGCATACTTCTTGCGGAAACAAAGTTCCTCGAATACATTCCCGCTCCACTCGAATGGCTGACGATCTGCGCGCCGGCCGGAACATATGCGCCTGAAGCCGTCCGGAAGCCGGTTACAAAGGATCGCAGTGCGGCTGCACTGGCCGCCTGCTGCTGCGCAACCGAGCGTGGCAGGGCGCCCCGGGCCGGCGGATGCGCCGGATCCACCGCGATCGGCGTCCAAGTATGCCCTCCGCGGTACGGACCGTTCCAGCGTGTGCCGCCTGTGTACGCATACGCGACGGGCGCATAGGGAATCACGGCAGGCGCGAAAAACCCGTAGCCAAACGGGCTAAAAAATGCCAAGTCGGATCCGGGCAGCCAGGCCCAGGAAGAAAACATCGGATTCCAGAACCAGCCCGAAAGCCCCCAAGCTCCTAAACCATAACCGCCCAGATAACCGCCCCATCCCGTGGGAACTCCCGCGCTCTGCCAGACGCCCTGAGCGGCCTGATAGCTCGCCGCAGAAACATATTCTGATCGCGCGTTGCTCCAGGCATATAGATCATCTTCTTTCTTGGTATCCAGCTTGCGTTTCTCCAAGGTCTGCGCCAGCAGAGCCTCATGCCCCTTTCCAAGCCGGACATTCTGACCTTTATAGGAAACATTCGCCTTCCCGGCTATGACCCCCACGGCGGCCTCGGTTCCTGACGTGAAACGGTACAAACCGGGCTGTTCAATTAACGTGCTGGCGTCGCCGCTAAAAATTTGGATCTGGTTGTCCTTCGTCAATTCATCGACTTCCAGCATGGCCTCGCCGCGTTTGACGCCAACCTGAACGTTGGTCAGCTCAAGCGACATCATCTGCACTTCGCTGTGATCGCCGATACGCAGAAAAACGCCAGGCGTGAGCAAAATCTCCGCCTTGCCATTGCCGGTAGAAACCAGATCGTGCGGATTCAAAAATTTCTTGCCGATTTGCTGCTCGGAGATCGCCTGCCCGTTCAGATAGGCATCACCTGAGACATAATTGACCGCCCCTGGTTTTGCGGAAATGACATATCGCTGCGCAAAAGCGCCTGCTGAGAGTGCCCCTAAGAGGATGGAAATTCCCCACAGACGGAAGAGCGATTGCATAACTCCTGCGCCTCCTTTCCCGACGCGACCAGCCTCTTTAAGGCCAGTGCCGGATCGCCGCTCCTGTCCGTGTCGCGCGGACTGCGTTTGCTACGCTCGCAGCTCTCCTAACTTAACCTTAAATACGAGCCGCCTTCCGGCTCCATACAGCCGCGGCAGTATTTTAACAGGAATTTGACCCCGCTGGCGTATAGGTCATTTATCCAGATTGACAAACTACCAAGAAAGATCGATTCTTGAGTCGGGGGTAGTTTTATGTTCAGGCGGTGGATTGCCCTTCCGCTTTCGCTCCTGACCTTCAGCGCTTCCAGCATGTGTCAGGCTGTCATCTCTACACACTCCGGACTGCTCAACTACTTTGAAGGCACTGTCTATATTGACAATCAGCAAGTCGAACAGAAACCCGGCGTCTTTGCCAGCGTGCCCAATGGCTCCATCTTGCGAACCGAGCGCGGCCGCGCAGAACTGCTGCTCACGCCAGGCACATTTCTCCGCCTGGACAACGACAGTTCGCTCCGCATGATCTCCAATTCCTTAAGCGCCACCCGCATTGAGGTGCTAACCGGCTCTGTCATTCTTGATTCCTCCGAAGCAGCCCCGGACGGTACTTCTGCTGTTCTTGTCTATAAAAACGCCTCCGTCGCTTTCCCGCGCCCCGGCATCTACAGACTCGATACCGAGCCGCCCGTTTTGCAGGTTTTTGGCGGCAAAGCGCAGGTCACTCAGGACGGCAAGACCACAACCGTCGACTCCTCACATCTGTTCTTCCTGGAACTCGCCATGCAGACCGATAAATTCGGCGATGGCAGCGAAGAACAGGATGATTTTTACGCATGGTCCCAGAATCGCAACCAAACCATCGATCAGCAGAACCAGATCGCGCAAGAAACTTCCAAAACGCCTGATGATGAAGCCAGTTCTCTCGGCATTGCTCCGGACCCCGACGGCCTCTCCGGTCTCCCAGGCCTTAGTAGCCCAGGATCGATAGGCCCTCTTGCCAGCGTGCCTTTGACCCCATCTCCTTATGATTTGGGCACAATTCCGTATAACCCCGCATGGGGCATCTACACCTCCATCCCGCTCACGCCCTATGCGCCTGCTCCCTTATTTGCACTCATCGTTCCGCGTTACTGGACCGGAGTTCTGCATCCCATCCATACTCCCTCATCGCTCTGGCATCACGTGCCCTGGTTTGGTTCCGTCGGAGTCCAAGCCGGAACAGTCGGCTCATCGCTCTGGTTCCTCACACACCGGCCCTCCAGCATCCCTGCTGCTTCCGGATGGGTAGGAGCAACGGGCACCTCGTTGCATTTACCCGCACGGAGTTACTGGATCTCGCATCCCGGTCTCTCTCAAACCGGAATTGGGCATATCGGCATCACGATTCCGCAACCGCGCTATACCCCGGCACCCCGCGTCCTGGCGGCGCCCCATTATGTACCCGCTCCCATGCCTCACATCAGCCCCGGGATCGGTCACATCGGACCCGCGCGCCGTTAACCCATCAATCAGTCGGAGCGTAATAGCCCAAGCGCCAGCGAGCCTTTAAAGGCGGCAGGCTCGCGGGCTGGTTAATTTTGACTTCTACGCTGCGGTATTTCCCGTCCTTGCGCTGATCTTTCGGCGTATAAGCCAGAACATATTGGTTGCGCAACTCAATCCCAATGCGCGCCGCAATGCTTGGCAACTCCTCCGCATGAGCCGCAGAAAATACCCTGCCACCGGTCTGCTGCGAAAGACGCGCCAATAATTGCGGTCCAGTCCGCTCTTCAGCCGTTAGCAGCAGAAACGGGAAACGTTCATAAACTCCCACCGAATACACCTGCACATCCGCTTGCCGCACCAGTTCATTAATTTGCGCCACCGTGTAGCGGCTGTTGTTATCTCCGCCATCCGAGATGACGATAAGCGCCTTCCGCGTATTGGCGGCCGACCGCATCTGGCGCAGGCCCGTATACACGCCATCTAACAGCGCCGTAAGTCCGTTGCAATCGGCCGAGGCGAGCTGATCGGTGATCGTCGCAAAATGCTTCGTAAAACCAACCGCCACCCGCGCGGTGTCGTTAAACTCCACCAGAAATGCTTCATCGGATGGAGTCAGCGTCTTGAGAAAGTCCGCAACCGCCTCCCGCGAGATGTCGATCTTATCCGCCATGCTGCCGCTGATATCCACAATCAGACCGACCGAGAGCGGCACGTCCTCGCCAGCGAATTGCTTAATGGTTTGCTCCACGCCGTTCTCGAAAATCCGGAAATCCTGTTTCTCAAGTCCCAAGACATAGCGGTTTGAGGAATCCGTAACGGTGACCGGAATCACCACCAGTTCGGTTTCCGCGTGGAGCTTCAGAGCCGCATCCGTTGTGCCCGCCGGGCGGCTGCCTGCCTTCTCCGTTATGCCCGGATCAGGAGCTGTTTGCTCGCCGCTGTGGACCTCTGCTGCAGGTGGGGACGGTGGTTCACTGCTTGAAAACTGCGCGCACAGCGGCAGCACCGCGGCCCATGCCAGAATCCAGACCAAGCGTGCACGCCGCATACTCATGTTGAGCCTCCGCCTCAGCCGGCGCGCGCCATTCTGCGGCAGTTTCACGCGCCTGATGAGGAAAGCCTCGACTCCCGCTCGCGCGTCTTCGCGTCGATGAGTCTAACACAAGATCTTCCAAGCGGACTTCCGCGCCCTCTTTCCGCTCACGCCTCAAAACAGCAGCTTCAAGGCCACCTGTACAATGCGCGGGAAATTGTACTGAAGCGGCGCAACCGTACCGAAACCAGTAGGATTGCCGTTCGAGATACCAATCTTGTCCCCAGGGTTGGTGTCCGGAGGGCCAAACAAGACACTGTTTGTGAGATTTTGCGCTTCCCCGCGGAGCTGCAGATTAAATTTCTCTGTCAGCCGGAAATTCTTCTCTAACGTCACATCTAAATCGGGAACCGAAGGCTGCCGCACCGCATTGGTGATGTTAGGCGTAGTCATCAGATGCCATTGCGGAACAGGCGTCCAACAGCTCGCACTGGGTCCTCCCGTATTGATCCATTCCGCGCGCGTCGGACCTCCCGCCGGCCTCCAGCTTTGATTGCATGTATAGTAATAACCGGTGCTCAAACCTACCGGAAAGCCGGAATCATAGGAAAACACCCAATCCAGGCGCCAGTGATTGATCAGTGCGCCCAATATGCCGCCCGCATTGGTGGCCACATACTTCGATCCCCGGCCGATCGGAAGATCCCATTCACCGGTCAGGGCAAACTGATTGGTCTGATCATCCTGATAGATTCCTTTCAGCAGGTTCGGATCCTGATAGGGCCAGCCGTTTTCATATCCCAGCTCGGACATGGTCTTCGACCAGGTATAGGAAAGTCGGAAGGCCAGCCCCCGATCCACGCCATAGAGCCGCTTATCCAGCTTGACTTCTAATGCATTGTATTGAGTCTTGCCGAGAGGATCCGTGTAATCGCCGATCGGCCCCCGGTACTGGATCAGCGGCACCAGAAAATACACCCGGCTGATTGTCGGGCTTGATCCCAAATTCGAGCTGGGCGGTATCCCTGGCAAACCATAGAACGGATTCGGCACCTGCTGGTTAAACAGATTGGGATTCGCGATTCCGGCTTGCAACTGGTCATAGCTCATGGTGCCGTTCACCCAAACCACGCCGCTGTTGTCGAACGAAGCACGAATCCGATCCGTATAATTGCCCACGTACCGAACATCGAGAACCGCATGCCCGGGAACTTCCTGCTGGATGCCAAACGAAAATTCCTGTGAGCGCGGTATGCGCCGCCCTGGAAAATCGATCGAGAAGCTGCTCCCGAGACTGGTTAGCAGACCGAGCGAGCTCCGTGAGGGCGGAATCGCACCGTTCGGAAACGGCGTGCCGCTATTGAAGTATTCCGTGGGCGTGACGCCGCCGTTCAGAGAGCTGATATAGGGCGTCGATTGACTAAAGCCAGTATTGGTGCCTCGTTCTAAACCGACCGCGAAGAAAGTTCCCCAGCCGCCGCGAATGACCGTGGTGCGCGTCGCCTGGTAAGCAAAACCGAAGCGCGGCTCAATGTTGCTCCAATCCGTGTTATAGCCATCCACGGAATTGCCATTTACTCCGGCAAATTCCATTCCGCCATAAATCGGCCCCAGCGAGACGCCGTAAGGCGCAAGCTCCGCATTAACCACCGGATAATTGATTTCATTGGTAATCGGATTCAGGCAAGTCAGGCACAAACCCCGGTTGAGGCGATTGTATCGGTCGCGCGATCCCCGTTGCACGTCATAGCGCAAACCGATATTCAGCGTAAGATTCGGCAAAACCTTCCAATTGTCCTGCCCATAGATCGCAAAAGCAGGAAAACCTACAAAGAACGTGTCATTCCAGTCCACACCGCCGCTATTCGGATAACCAAGCAGCAGGCTCGCAATGGGGAAACCGTCCAGCACGCCGGGAAGCGAGTTCCGGGTAAAGGGATTGTATTGGGTATTCGAAGTCCCGAACTGAAAGGATCCATTCGGACTGCCCACAGACTGCGGATTGCCGTACTGAAACTCAGCAATCTCGCCGCCAAATTCAAAGGTGTGATGCCCCGCCGTCTTCGACCAGTCGTTATCAAAGATGATGTTGTTGTATACGTTATTGTTGACTTGATTTCCCACCACCTGGGGATAGAGCTGCGAAAAGGTGATCTGCGGCAAATCCTTTAAGGGCGAGGTGGGAATGCTGGGCATATTCAAGCCGATGGTCGCCGGGTTCACAGGCGCCGCTAGATCGCCGTTCCAGGAAAAATCGAGAAAACGGGAGAACGATACTTTGAAATCACCCACCAGCGAGGGCGAAAAAATGTGCGTCATATCCTGGCTCGCCATCAGCTCCTGCCGGATGTGATGGATATTCCCGTTTTCTGCAGGCGGCGGAAATCCACTCGTGTTGCGAAACTCGGTGCCGTGCTGAAAGGCAAACATGCTGTACCAGCGTGTGCGGTCGCTGGTGTTGTAATCCAGCCGCACCATGGGCTGGTTGTAATTGTATTGATCCGGCGTATTTGCGATGAAATTGTTATTCAGCCCGTTCGAGCCGGAATTCGGCTGGGGAAAGAGATTCAACAGCGCTAATCCAATCGGACTAATGCGCGTCGCCGGAATCGTGTCATTGGGGAAGGGCGATCGCGCATAGTTATTATTCGCGCAATTTCCAATCGTGCCTCCCGGAGCTTTACAAACGGTTGTCGAGGGATCAAAAATCGTGTATCCGGTCGGCGTGAAATTGACTCCTTGCCCTGCTTGCGGCCGTAAATAAGCTGGTGGAACGCTGGTTAACGTCGTAAACGGTATCGTTTCAAGATACTGTTCATCAGATGCAAAGAAAAAAATCTTATCTTTCTTAATCGGCCCGCCAATTGTGCCCCCGAACTGATTCTGGTGAATATTTTGCCGCGGCAATCCGTTTAAATTGTTCTCAAAGTTGTTCGCGTTCAGATCGCCATTCTCCAGATATTCGTAAACATCTCCGTGATACACATTCGTACCCGATTTGACCACCATATTCACCGTGCCCCCGCCCGTTCGTCCGTAGCGGGCATCGTAAGTCGTGGTCATAATATTCACTTCCTGCAGGGCGTCGATATTGGGCGCTAACTCCCAGGTGCCTTGTGCGCCGTTATCCTGCATCGTGATATTGGAGCCATTCAGAGTAAATTGCTGGTAAGTATTGACCCCGCCTCCCAGGCGGTAATTATTCGAAACATCCCAGCCGCGAGTCCCTGAATAGCCGCTCGCGCCAAATTGATGCTGCAGGAACGCCGAACCCGGCGTAGTGCCAATCAGCGTGTATACTTGGCGCCCGTTCAGCGGTACGTTCTCCAGTTCATGGGCATCCAGAATCGTTCCGCCGCTCCCATTCGCATTCTCAAGCAGCGGCGGAGCGGTGGTCACCTCCACCGTTTGCGTGGCCATCCCTACTTCCAACTTGAAATTCAAATTGAAGGACCGGCTGGCTTCGAGCGTGACATCATTCTGCTCGGCCGTCTTAAAGCCAGGCGCGGTCGCGCGCACCGTGTACGTCCCAGGCAAGATGTAGGGAATATAGTAAGCTCCCGATCCCGTAGTTTTGGCAGTATATTTCTGCTGTGTGCTGTTGTTGACCGCCTCCACAGTGGCGTTAGGGATCACCGCGCCAGAGGGATCACTCACCGTGCCCGTCAGCGTGGCGCGGAACTCCTGTGCGTGCATACCGCATAAGCTGCACCACAACAACCCGCATAACCAAGGAACAAGACGTGCTCTTAATCGATTCATCCCTTTCTCACTCCCTACTGGTTTTCGCGTATCCGATGGTTTTGGAGGGCCCACATACCCACGCAAAGCGACGCTAAGTGCACTCTAGAGCCTTTTTATTCGACAATGGAAGAGAATTGACGGTGAATTGCGTCTCACAACGCAAGGCTGGGGCATTTTGTCATGATTCTTTTCACGGTAATCCGATCGTTAATCTTTGCTGTTACACCAAAATGGAGCCATGTTACAGGAGCGGTATAGTTCCATTCGCGGCGCCCACAAAGGCGCCGTCGTCGAGGAATTTGAGTCGTTCAGCTTGATCGAAAAGCGGCAACTGGTGGAACGCGTCGCCGAAAGTGAGCTCTTCCGCAAGGCGCCGCGCGTTCGCGAACTATTTTTATATGTTGCAGATTGTACGCTTCAAAACCGCTTGGAGGACGTCAAGGAACAGGTCATTGCCGCCAAAGTATTCCGCCGCAGCCCGGATGCCTATGATCTGCAAGATAGCATCGTGCGCGCCGAAGCCCGCAATCTGCGCCGGCGTTTGCAGTTGTACTTTGAAACAGAAGGCAAAGACGAGCCCGTCATCATCCAGATGCCCAAAGGCGGCTATGCCTTAACCTTTGAGCTACGCGAAAAGCCCGCTCCCGCCCTCCCGTCGCAGCCCAAGCCTCCCGTCCGCCGCTATGCCCTGCTCGTCGCTGGCTATGCCTTTCCGCTTCTCGTTTTCCTGTTAGCCATTCTGCGTCATGGCTACCCCGCAGCCTCAGATGAGAACAGCTCCCGAAAGGAAAAAGCGCTCCTCCCCTTTACCGCCGTCTTCCATCAGAAAACGGACACGCTGCTCATCACCAGCGACATGACCGCACTCCATATTCTGGGAATTCTCGGGCGCCCCATTCGTCTCAGCGATTATGTCGTCCGGTCGTACCCCAAGCTGGCAGTAAACCCGCCAGGCTTGCTGGATATGTGGAATCGCCTGGACTTCACCGACAGCGATGAAGTCTCCATGGCGACACTCATCTTAAAACGCAATCAAGAATTCCTCGAGCACAGCTTCCTGCGCTCCGGCCATCAGGTGCAGCTCTCCGATTTTCGAGAAGATAACGTCATTCTGATTGGAAGCCCGCTGAGCAATCCCTGGGCGCAGCTCTATCAGGATCAACTGAATTTCTATTTTGATATGGATCCGCAGCTTGGCATCGTCCTGCGCAACCGCAATCCGCGCAGCGGGGAATTGCCTGAGTATCCGACTCTGGCAGATCGCGAATGCAACCGCTCCTATGCCGACATCGCCCTTATTCCGAGTGACAATATCCGTGGTAACGCATTATTAATAGCAGGCACCACTGCGGCCGCCACCGTCGCCGCCGGCGAACTCATCGTGGATCCGCGCTTTGAGCAGGAGCTCGAGAAATTGCGCATCAACCCCAAAGGTCCGCCCCGCTTCTTCGAGCTGCTCATCCGGGCAACCACCTTTGCCAATGACGCCACGCACTCGGAAATTGTTGCCTGGAGAACGCGAACATGAGGCCGCACCGAACCAAATTTGGCGATCACTCGCAGTTCCGCCACAGGGAGCGCCCATCCGCCAACCTGATCCGCTACACTAAGGAATTTGAGTCTACAACCTCCGGGGGCATTTCCAGTTGGAGGCGCACCGCGCCTGTGCTGAAACCCGCCCTCGCAGTGTCACGTCAGGGGATCTGACGCGCACGACGGAAAGGATTCACGGATTAGGATGTTCCATCACAGGCTGATACGCCTGCGCATGCCCCGGCTCGCAATAGCTCTGCTCTCAGGCGTTTACCTGATGAGTGCAGCCGCAAGCGGCGCTCAGGAGCAGAATCAGAATCAGCCCAAACAGCAACAACAGGCTCCCCCTGCGCAGCCGCAAAATCCCTTCGAGAATGTGCCGGCTGCGCCAGAGAAAGCGCCCGCGACTCCGCAGGCCGCCGCACCTACGGTAGCTCAGAACGTCATTGAAGAAATTCAGTTTCGAGGCCAGCGCCGGATCCCCCAGGATACCCTCCGGGCTCTCATCTATACTCGAGTCGGCGATGTCTACGATCCAGATTCCATCCATCGGGATTTCATGGCCCTCTGGAATTCCGGCCGCTTTGACGACCTGCGCGTAGAGACCGAGCGCGGCCCCAAGGGCGGGATCATTCTCCGCTTCGTGGTCACCGAGCGGCGCATGATCCATACCATCGAATACACCGGCAACAAATCCATTAGCAAATCCGAGATCCTGGATCGTTTTAAGGACCGCAAAGTAGCCCTATCGCCCGAGTCCCAGTACGATCCCGGCAAGATCCAGTACGCAAAAAATGTACTTCAGGAATTTGAAGCCGAACGCGGACATCAATATGCAACCGTCACACCCCAGATCCGGCAAGTGCCTCCCGGCGGGGTCGATGTGACGTTTGTCATCAATGAGGGCCCGAAGGTCAAGGTAGGCCATATCTGGGTCGAAGGAAACCATGCATTCAGCCAGCGCGCCGTCATCCGCGCCATGAAAAACCTGCGCCCCATCGGCATCCCGCACTCGCTGCTGTTTGAAAACATCTTCGCCCGCACCTATGATTCCACTAAGCTCGATGAGGATTTCGAACGTGTCCGGCAGTTCTACCAAGCGCGCGGCTACTTTGAAGCGCGTGTCATCAATCACGATGAGCGCGTCTATGACGTCTATGGCCGCGGCTTAAAAATTCCGCTCTTCAACCCCAAAAAACCGGGCAAACGCGTCGATGTCACCGTAGTCGTTTCCGAAGGCGATAAATACTACCTGCGCAACTTCAATTTCGTCGGAATGAAGCTCTTTAAAACGCCCGACTTGATCGCCCGCCAGGTCTTCAAAATGGGGCCCGGCGACGTCTTCTCCACCGAAAAGCTCCAAAAAGGAATCGACGAGCTCAAAAAGTTATATGGCAATTTCGGCTACATCGATTTCGTTCCTTCGCCCGATCCCGAACCCGTGCCCGGGAAAAATCAAATTGATCTCACGCTGGACATCGACGAAGGACACCAGTTTTTTGTCCGGCGCATCGATTTTCAGGGCAACACCACAACCCGCGATAAGGTCATCCGGCGCGAACTCCTGATCAATGAGGGCGACCTCTTCAGTCAGCAGCTTTGGGAGACCAGCATCCTGCGTCTGAATCAGCTCGGCTATTTCGAGCCGCTGAAACCGGAAGATGCGGCCGATATCAAGCGCGATACAAAAACCAATACCGTGGATCTGCTCCTCAAAGTGAAGGAGCGCGGCAAGAATTCCATTCAGCTCAACGGCGGCATTTCCGGCATCTTTGGCAGCTTTATTGGCTTTTCTTATTCCACCAATAATTTTCTCGGCCTCGGCGAAACGCTCAGCCTCAGCAGCCAGATCGGGACCTTGATGTCGAATGTCACCTTTGGCTTCACCGAACCCTATCTGATGGACCGGCCCATTCAGACCGGCTTCACTGTTTTCTATCAGCGCTACAGCTTTAATGAAGGTCAGCAGGAATCAGCGATCTACGGCTTAAATCTGATCCCCTATTTCAACGCCCTGGGCCAGCAAAACCTGTTGAACTATGTCTCCAATGGCTACGGCTTCACCACCTTTGCCAGTTATCAACTCAAGCGCAGCTTTGCGCGTCTGGGGCTGACCTATGGCTACAGCATTCAGAAGCTCAAGCCCTTGACCGCGGCCGCAACCGCATACTTCGACTATCTCGATTTCGAAGGCGTGGGCGGCCCGACCTCACTCGTAAGCGCGCAAAACTGTCCCACTCCGAGCGCAACTGCCTGTAATGAGCTCAACGGCATTCGAGCCAGCACCATTACGCCCATGTTCTCCTACAACACGGTGAACCATCCCATTACGCCTACCAGAGGCCTGCGGGTCAATCTCAGCTTTGGCTTCACGGGCAGTGTCCTAGGCGGCAATGTAAATTACTTGCAGCCAGCCGTGGATGTGGCCTATTTCCACCGTGGCCTGTTCCGGAGCAATGTCATGGGCTTCCACTTCAACGGAAGGCTCATTACGGGTTATGGCGGCAAAGTCGCACCGCCCTTCAGCCGCTACTACATCGGCGGCGAAGACGACGTGCGCGGCTTCTACATCATGACCATCAGCCCGTTTGCTTATATCCCGACCAGCACAACCGTCAACGTCTACAACAGTGATGGGACCGTGCGCGTGCAGAAATCCGTCGATGCTAACGGAAATGTGGTAGAAGTCCCGCAGACGCAAACCGTGCCCGCTTATCAGCTCGTCATGCCCGGCGGCGACTTAGCCAGCGTATTCAATTACGAATACCGCATCCCGATCGTCGGACCCGTAACGCTGGCTCCCTTCGTCGACGTGGGCGTGGATCGCATCATCTTCCCCGGCCAGCTCGGTCTGAATCCCGGACGGGTCGCCCAGTTAGATTCGATCTTCCCGCAGTATGCCTTTAATCCGAGAGCAGTTATCGCGCCCGGCACCCAAAAGCCGCGCATCTCGACAGGATTGGAACTGCAAGTTTTAATGCCGGTTGTCAATGCCCCCTTCCGTTTGTATTGGGCCTACAACCTGAGTTACGTCAATACGGTTCTCCAGCCCCCCGTGGTCGCTCCTGCAAACTATTTCCCCAATAACTACACCTATCAGCAGGCGCTGCAAACCTTGGGCCTGCCGATTCCCTACGAGGAGCGACACTCGATGTTTCAATTCACCGTGGGGCGCGTGTTTTAACGCCATGTGTGTGTCGGCGCACAGCAAAATGTGTGATCATAATAGGAAATCCAGTAAAAGAGGAATCAGGAAGTCTAGTATGCTTATGAAACGCAGTTTGATTCCGGCAGCACTGTTGACTCTAGCCATCAGCGGTTACGGACAACAGTCTCTGGCGGCCACGCCGTCAGCGCCCGCCGCGGGTCAGCAAAAAATCGCCATTATGAGCCTGCAAGGGGTGCTGGTGGGCACCAATGACGGCAAAAAGGCCAATCAGGAGCTGACGGCAAAGTACGAGCCAAAGAAAAAGGAATTCGACCAGCGGCAGAACGAAATCGCCCAGGAAGAAGACCAGTTGCGCAAAAGCGGAAATGTCATGAGCGAGGAAAAGCGCAACGAGCTTCAGCGTGATATCGACGAAAAGAAACGGCGGCTGCAGCGGGACATGCAGGACGCCGAGGAAGAGCTGCAAAACGAGCAGCAGCAAATCCTCCAGAAATTGGGGCAGCGCGTGATGGCCGTTGTCACCAAATACGCCAAGGATAACGGCTATACCATGGTGCTCGACGACAGCAATCCCAGCACGCCGATTCTCTATGCCTCGAGCGCTGTCGACATCACGCAGGACATCATCGATCTCTACAACAAAACTTCGGTAGACGGTGGCCCCGTCACCACACCCTCTGTTCCGTCGCCTGGGACCCCTGGAAAGAACGCGGCGCCCGCTGGTAAATAACAACCCAGAGCAACACTCTGTCGAACGGGTGCCGCTTACGGCACTGTTACGGAGACCGTAGCTGTGTGGCTGATGACCCCGGAGGTCGCCGTCACCGTCACGGTTCCGCTCTCGGCAACCGACTGGAGACCCATGGTCGTGCTCGCGCTGGTGCCCGTTCCGCCTCCTCCGCAACTCACTAAGCCCAACGTTAGGAGAGCCACTGATGCCAGTGCCCAGCGTGTTCTCTTTCGCGCCCACAACAGAAGCGCAATCCCGCCCAAAATCGATACCGGCAGGATCCGCAAGGGCCAGTGAAGATTTCTCGGCAGCAGGAACGCAT
>Ga0209061_1003068_pt1 | contig 19055 bp, 11 predicted proteins | sample Coa_R1_10_FD_187157 | JGI IMG/M metagenome (GOLD analysis project Ga0209061, IMG submission 187157) | Surface soil microbial communities from Centralia Pennsylvania, which are recovering from an underground coalmine fire - Coalmine... | ecosystem: Environmental > Terrestrial > Soil >...
GGCGCTTGCCAGTGAAAAAGCTCTGGTATATGCCCCTATCTTCTCATTGCTAGACCCGGGGGGCCAATTTTTGCTATAATTCGTATCCGGTAGCCATCCTTGCGAAATATTGTATGCCGTCTATATTTGCAGGCATGCTATGCGGAAAATGAATTATGAGCAGCAAAAATGATCCGTCGCCCCTACCCGGCGATGATGCGCGCCGAAGGGATGCTATTGCGACGATGCCCACTATGCCACACCCCGCGACGCCCCCTCCGCTGCATACCAGGGAAAATACAAAGCGGTCCGCATCCTTCTGGCCCGATCGCCTCTTTGAAGCCGGCCTGATTCTCTCGATGGGGTTATATTATATCGTCGGCAACCCCGATCTCAGCATGGGGCCGCTCTCGCGGCTCAATCCCTTACTCTCACTGCCCTTCCTGGTGATCTTCGCAGTATTGTGCTGGTTTCGCTTACCCTTCGCTCTTGCCCTGCTGCCGCTCTCGCTGCCCTATTACCTGCTCCAGAAAGTGGTGGTGAGCCATTATCGCTTCAGCCTGGTGGAGGTGGCGCTCTTTGTCTGCGTGGTCATTGCTCTATTGCAAATGTTGCTCAAGCGTAAAAGCTGGCCTGTGTGGTCGGAACTGCGGGAGCGCTGGGGGCCGTTCCTGCCTCCCGTTCTGATCTTCTTTGTGGTCGCCGCTATCTCGATAGTCGTTGCCTATAATCGCACAGCCGCCGCGCGTGCGTTTCGCCAGGAGATCTTCGATCCACTGCTCTACGTAGTGCTGGCCTTCATTTACCTGCGCTCGCGGCAGGATCTTACGCGCCTGCTCGGGGGACTGTTCGGGGCGGGCCTGGTCATTGCTCTGCTGGGCCTGGCGCAGTACTTCCTCTTCAAGAATACGCTCGTCCTGGAGGATGGCGTCAGGCGCGTTCATACCGTCTACGGCAGCGCCAACAGCATCGGCCTGCTCTTTGATTACACCCTGCCGCCTTTCCTGGCGCTGGCGTTGGCAAGAGCATCCTGGAAGAAGCGCGGCCTCGCCCTTGTGCTGTGCGTGCCGGTGGTGCTGACACTCTATCTCACCCAGTCGCTGGGAGCCTGGATCGCCATTGCGCTTGCCGCGCTCTTTATCGTGATCTTCTCCATGCGCAGCCGCAAGGCTCTGCTGATTGGTAGCTGTGTGGTGGTGGTCGCGCTCGCCGTCGTGCTGGGCGTCTTTCACAGCTCCGTTGTCACGCGCATCTCCGACTGGCATGCCAACCCGCAGGGCTACAGCACGACCACCAAGCGGCTCTACCTGTGGGAGACCGCGCTGCATATGATCCATGATCGCCCGCTGCTGGGCTATGGCCTGGACAACTGGCTCTGTTACTACAGCAAGAATACGCTCTGCAATGGTCATGGCAAGCTCCCCCACTACTGGATCCTCAAGGATCCGGTGACGCACGCACCCACGGGATTAAGCGAGGAGCCGACACTATCGCATCCTCACAACATCTTTCTGCAAATCTGGGTAAGTATGGGCATTTTTGGCCTGCTGGCCTTCGTCGCCGTGCTGGTCCTCTTCTACTGGCTCTTTGCACGTATCCTGGCGCGCCTGCGTTCACCAGGTATTGAAAACGCGGAGCAGTTGCGCTGGATGACCGTCGGCGTTGGGGCCGCAATGCTGGCAGCGCTCGTACAGGGGATGGTGGATAGCTCTTTGCTGGAGCAGGATCTCGCCTTTTGCTTCTGGACGCTGATCCTGGCCCTGCTGCTGCTGCGCGTCTTCGCCCATGTCTCCTGGCGCCGGGATATTACACATGCGTAGCGGCGCGATGATGCTCTTTAACCTTTTAATGCGAGAATGATGGCGCTCACAGTTATCGGATTAAAAAGTTAAACCGCATCATCGCGCCGCTACGTACAAAAAGAGTTACCGATTTTGATTGTTAACCTGATGGGCACGGTCTGGAAAGGCGCTGGCTTCCCGTAGGGCCCTGCGATAATGAGATTGCGCACCTGACTGAATCAGATGACAGGTTTGGAAAGGCGCTGGCTTCCCGTAGGGGCGCTGCGAGCGGCGGCGAGCAAGCCCGCGCACAGATGGTGCGACATGGGGAAAAGCGCACATCGCGCAGCTATGCACGAGCAGGTGTCCTGGTTACATCTGGCTTCCCGTAGGGGCGCTGCGAGCGGCGGCGAGCAAGCCCGCGCACAGATGGTGCGACATGGGGAAAAGCGCACATCGCGCAGCTATGCACGAGCAGGTGTCCTGGTTACATTGTGTACACGCCGTGTGCTGCTTCACAGTCCCGGTGAGAGGTAGATCATAGCCGCCAGTTCCATTTCCCTCTACACTTGAAGTAGTAGAGTACAATCAGGGGGAAAAAGCGCATGCTGCTCGACATCTCCATTGCGACGCTGCTCATCTGGCTGGCCTGCCATTTTGTAGGAGATTTTGCCTTTCAAAGTACCTGGATGAGTGTCGAGAAGGGGAAAAGCTGGGAGGTAAATTTCTATCACTGCGCGACCTATACGGCTGTCTTTGTGCTCTTTGCTCATCCCTCGTATCTTGCCATCGCTATTCTCCTGGTGACGCACTTTATCATCGACTCCTTGAAGGCTCGCTACAAGCTCATCGGACCGATCTGGGTGGATCAATGTTTACACGTTGTGACCATCGTCCTAATTCTGGGACTCAAACTCTGATGGGAAGGTTCAGGGAGGGCGAGGGCAAGCCTCGCCCTCCCAACATGTAGGGGCGAGGCTTGCCCTCGCCCTCGCCCTTTGTGGCACCCTTTGCCGGTGCCCTTAACAATCCTCCTAAAGGCATTAATCTTGTTGCGGCGCGCCGGGTGTGGATTCTCCGCCGGAGGGAGGATTCGGCGCGCCCGCGCCGTAGATCATGTCCGACAGTTCCTTGCGTGTGCGTTCGAGGATATCGTGCAGGCGATTGAGCTGCGCCTGGTCGCGGAAGGACATGCGCCCGGCAATCGTGAAGAGGCGGGCAACCTCCATTGCCTCGCTCCTCAGCGCCTGCATTTCCGGCGCCCGCCAGCGGCGGCCAAATTCCCGCGCCCAGGGTGGCCCGCCGAACTCCTCATCCTCTTCCCGTTGCCGCTCGCCCAGGAACGCGCGCCCGGCATCGGTGATGGTGTACACCTTCTTGCCCTCGCTTTCGGCAACCGTCACGAGGCCGCGATCCTCCAGCAACTGAAGCGTGGGATAGATCGAGCCTGCGCTGGGAGAGTAGAAGCCGCCGGAACGGTCCTCCAACGCCTTCATCATCTCGTAGCCGTGCATTGGCCGCTCTTGAAGCAACTCCAGCAGGACATATTTGAGGTCGCCGCGCCCGAAGACGCGCCTGGTCTCACCAGGACCGGGAAAACCCGGACCGAAGGGACCACGCGGGCCGAAGAAGTGCCGCCTGAACTGCCTGAAGAGCATGCGCGGATGCGGTCCGTGCCATTCCTCCTGCATCCAGGGCGGCGTCCAGCCTTCCCAATCTCCGCCGTGGTGCTGGAAAGCATAGCGTCTACCAAATGGTGGCATATCAATGCCTCCTTTCTTTACTGGCTATCCGATATAATCCGATATATCGTTATCGATACTATAAACGATATATCGGTTTCTTGTCAAGTCCCTTTGACATGATTTTCGCGCTGTATGGAAACTTACCATTTATACGATTCAGCAGGGTGATTGTTTAATGGAGGAAACAATGAGTATTGCGAGGCGCTAAACTTGCAAGGAATAGGGAGTTCTTCTGTAACGTTTTCAAGATGAGAACGCTGATTTGTGCCCGTTGCACCGGGCCGAGTATAGTTGATAGCAGTGAGAAAGGGAAGGGTATCCTTTAAACGATGTCAACCATTCCAGAATCCCATCTCGATATCTTACAATCTCCGGCTCTGGCCTATATGGCGACGCTTGGGCCAAAGGGAGAGCCACAGGTAAGCGCGGTCTGGTTCCTGTGGGATGGAACCAACCTGCTTTTTGCATTTAACAAAAAACGTCAGAAATATCGCAACCTTTTGCGGGATCGACGTGTCGCGGTCGCTATCGCTGATCCCGCCAATCCCTACCGCGCTCTTGAGATTCGAGGCACAGTCGCACGCATTGACGAAGACCCCGGCTTCCGTTTTATCAATGCGGCCACGCGGAAGTACCTCAACCGCGATGCCACTCCCGAGGAGACGGGGCAAGCAGAGGAGCGGGTTGTGATCGTCGTCGAGCCGGAGCGTGTGATTGTCTTCCCGCCAGAAGACAAAAGATAACCACATGCTCCGATTCAGTTGGTGATTTTGCGGGTTGGAATCCTGGCCTCCAGCATTGCCTTGAGCGTCAGCAGGTCGTACTCAAGCTGGCGGTTGATGGTATCTATTACCATCGGCTCTGGCAGATCCAGGATTCCCCGGCTGAGATGAATCATTGAGTGCAGGGAGACCATGACTCCGCCGTTTGCGACTGGATCGAACTGGTAGTAAAAGAGGCAGGGCGTTCCCCCGGAGATGCTTTTGAGCGTCAGATAGCGCTGCGGCTCATACTCGACAAGCTCAAAGATCATATCCAGCCATTTGCCTAAAAACCTGACAGTGCTCTGTACCGTCGTTCCGGCCTGTATTGCCCCTGGAGAAGTTTTCTTGACATTGATGACGGCGCTCGACCAGACCGCCATGTTCTCAAGATTGCTGGTGTAAGCAAAGGTCTCCTCGGTGGGCAGATCGATGAAGATCCTTTGTTTAGCTTCCATCATAAAACAATGTTCCTCTCTGGCAGAATCCAACCATTCCTACGTGGAATGGTTACATGCAGCATGGGAGCGCCGGGTCATAACCGCTGGGGACCGGTTTCAACGTCACCCTGCCTACCGTCACCGAACCGAAGATTTCGCGCAACAGTATAGCGAGGCTGTTCTCTACCGCTATCTCCATATTCTCCCTTGTGCGTGGCAGCCGCTCGAAGCGCTGGCACGAGCATTGGGCATGGATCTGGATAGCGCAATGCTGGAGACCTTTGCGCCGGCGAGAGGCGAAGCGAACTTTTACATCATCGACTTTCCCTTCGCTAAAAAGATAGATCAAGACATGCCTTACCGCATCTTCTACTATGCTTACCGCGTTTCCCACCTCTTCGGAAGAGACTTCAAAGAACCTGTCATCGGATTGTGCAGAGATATGAAGCAGACACATAGAAATTCCCCCATTGTTATCTTCTCTTCGCGGACTATTGATTCCCAATTATTGGTCAAGTATACTGTTAACGTCTCTACAACTTCATGGCTCCCGGTAACTTAGAATCTATTCAATATCCACGCGACCAGAGGCTTTTTTGAGAGCATATCCAGTTCCCGGCAGCCTTGCCCGCTCTGGCCGGGCCTTCGCGCGGTGCAGCCGCGCGGGGGAATATATGGTGTTATCAGGAAATGCTCTTCGCGCATTTCCTGATAACACCATATATAAGGTGAGCGCTCCGGGCGCGAGCAAGCAGGGTGCTGGCAAGAGGATGATACACTCTGATATCGGTCTGGAGAAGATAGGGGTAGGAGGGTATGTTCACGCGGTGCGGCAGGCGAATGAAATTACAATGTAAAGTACAGTAGTGACTGGAAGGAGCCACATGTGAGTAGTGGTAATGTAAACATCGAGGCATTTCGTGAAGCGCTATGGGGCTATCGCAAGGCCAGCGGCCATTCCCAGGAGCAACTGGCAAAGGCCATTGGCATACACCCTAAGGTGCTGAGCCGCAAATTGCATGGCGATAGTGACTCATATCTGACACACCCGGAAGTAAAGAGCATTATCAGAACGCTTGCAGGCTGGCAGGCTATCTCCAGACAGGATGAAGCGTGTCACTTGCTCGAACTGGCGGGGCTGGGACCGTCTACGTTTAGTGAAGAGGAGTGGCGGAAACCGCCCCTGAGCACACTTGAGGCGCCGCGCTCCCATCCCATGATTTTTTCTAACGCTCGTCTCCCCGTTATTTCCTCTCATCACAACCTGCCTGCGCGCAAAGGGCGGCTTATCGGGCGCGACATGGATGTAGGCCGCCTCAAAAGCCTGCTGCAAGACGACAATGTGCGCCTTGTGACGCTTTTCGGAACTGGCGGCAGCGGCAAAACGCGCCTCGCGCTGGAGGTGGCGCGGGAACTGGTCGATATGTTTGCACAGGGTGTGTGGCTGGTCTCCCTTGCCGGTGTGCGTGATCCATCTCTGGTTCCCATAAGTATCATGCAGGCTCTCGATATCAAAACCTTCACCGACGCTTCCTCGCTGCAAAGTCTCATCTCCCGGCTGAAAAACAGGCAACTTCTCCTCGTGCTGGATAACTTTGAGCACATCAAGGAGGCGACATTCGTCATTGATGAACTGCTCGCGGGAGTGCCGGGCCTCAAGGTGCTGGTGACAAGCCGGAGCGTCTTGCGCCTGTATGGTGAGCACACATTTAGCGTCTCCCCGCTGGCGGTTCCTGATGCCAGTATCAATCTGGAGCCGCGCGAGCTTATGCACTTTGGCGCGGTGCAGCTCTTTGTCGAGCGTGCACGGGCTGTGGCGCCCGATTTTGCTCTCACCGCCGAAAATGCTTGCGCCGTCGTCAAGATCTGCGCCAGAGTCGATGGACTGCCTCTGGCGCTGGAACTGGCCGCCGCGCGTATCCGCGTGTTATCGCCGGCACAGCTTTTAGAGCTTATTTCGCCCGCGAGCCTGCCCGTCTTGACGAAGGGAGCCGCGAATCTCCCCAACCGCCTGCAAACGCTGCGCGACACCATCACCTGGAGCTACGATCTACTCTCCCCGGCTGAGCAGAGATGGTTCAACCGGCTGGGTATATTTACGGGCGGCTGGTCGTTCAAGGCATTAGAGGCGATGATGCAGGCGCTTGCTGTAGATCAGGAGGATAAGGATATTTCGCCGCTGGATCTGCTGGAACGGCTGCTGGACAACAGTTTGCTGGTACGTATGCAGACATCTAACGGAGATACGCGCTTTACCATGCTGGAGACGCTGCGGGAATACGCGCTTGAGCAATTGAGTGCCGCGGGCGAGTTCGAATGGCTGCATGACTGGCACGCCTGCTATTATTTGAGAGAAGCGGAGGCTGGCGAGCTGGGCCTGCGCGGTTCCCGGCAGCTTGAATGGCTGGATCGGCTGACACTGGACCGCGATAATTTCCGCGCGGTAATGGCGTGGGGCATGCAAAGGGCAGGCGAGGGACTGAGGATAGGGGGTGTCCCATGTTCTGGAAAGCGGAAGCCGGGGAGCCGCACAGTCGTTGCCGGCAGCAGAATATTGTCAATGCGAGGCGATCCTTACGCTGGATTATCGGCGGTGGAACTGTGTCTACGCCTGGCAGCGGCTTCCAGAGCTTGCTGGGAGTGGCAGGGGTATCTGCCGGAGGTGCGAGGCTGGCTGGCGGCGGTCCTGGAGGCAGCGCCGGAGGACGGAGCAAACGAGACGACGCGCGCAGCCCTGGCGAAAGCGTTGGGCGAGGCCGCGCGCATCGCCTGTTTTGACAACGAGCCGGCGCGGGCACTCGAACTGGCCGAGCGAGGAATCGCGCTCTGGCGCGAACTTGATGATCCGAACGGATTAATCATGGGGCTGTTCTATCGTGCGTGGGTTGGCTTTACGAAGAGCGATTACGATCTGGCCGAGTGCGCATGCCGCGAGGGACTACAATATATTGCGGCGGCAAACGATCCCTGGCTGCACGGGCAACTGCTCTTTTATCTTGCCACCTCTGTAGGCATCAAGGGCGACCATAATCAGATGTGGGCGTTGCATGAGCAGAGCAGGAAACTCTTTGAGCAGGTCGGCGACCAGAGCGCCATCGCTGATATGTTAAAGGATCACGGCACAGCTATGATGTTGACCAGCGACTTCGACGGGGCCATTAAACACCTGCGAGAGAGCGTAGAGATGTCTTACAGGCTGAGGCACAAGCAGTTCATTACGACAGGCATATGCTGGCTAAGCCTGGCCTTCGGCTTGAGAGGAAAGCCAGATCCCGGGCAGGCGAGCATTCAATCGGCGAAGCTGGAAGGCGCAGCTACCGCCTTGATGGAGGCCCTCGATCTGGATTTCTGGACCAGGACGCATCCCTTTGTATCACTGTTGCAGCAGCAAATCCGCTCCCAGGTAGACGAAGAGACCTGGCAGAAAGCATGGGAGGAGGGACGATCCCTGCCGATAGAGCAAATAATTGACCTGATCCGCCGCTGGGCGCAGGACGATTATTTTTAATATGCGCGCTCACGGCGCCGCTACCGGCTCCGTCTGGCTCGCATGGAATTGAGAGTGCAGGTGCTTGTTTGTGGGCAGATAGTAGGATATACTGTTTCTGCCACTTCTTAAAAATGGGAACCTGGGGATCGTCATGTTACAGGAGCAGGGATTCGCAACTCCCGCCAATACAACCAGAGATAGCACGCGCTTCACTATGTGGCCGCGCCTGCTTTTCAGCCTGCTCATAGGTATTATCGTCATGCTCATCGTTACGCTGATTACGGCTGGCATCGTTATGCTCGCCAGTCATGCGCATACGTTGGGAACGGTGCTGGCTCTGGCTGCGCAATCTCCCCTGGAGGTGGTGATCCCGGCTGGCGCCTTCGTTGTTGCGTTTGTCGTTGCATGGCTGGCGCGCCGCCCGCTGGCGCTGGCCTCCTACCTGCGCCACGCCCATAGAGCGCAGGAAGAGTATCATAAGCTCTACACGCCGCTAACCGCGCTCACCAATATTCGCAAGGCGCTGGACAGCTTGCAGCAGGATGGAACGGCTCCTACCGTTGCTATCGAGGAAGAGCAGATATCGCTGCTCGACCTGATCAAGCAGCAGAACGTACACCAGATGATTCTAGGTGTGCCGGGCGCGGGCAAGACGATGGCACTGCGCGTGTATCAATACAGCGCGTCAAATCATCCCTGGCGGCTGCTCTTGAGGCGAGAGCGTATACCCATCTATGTGCCGATGAAAAACTATAGCCTCTTCCTCAAGCAATACGCTGCCACCGGCGTCCCCGGCGCCGATGCCACACCGGATGAGCAGCCGGTTACGCTGCTCGATTTTCTCTATCAGAGCGATCTGCCGGGCATGCAGCATCTGCGCCCGTATGTGCATCAGTTAGCGCGGCAGGGGCGTCTGCTGCTGCTCTGCGATGGTTTGAACGAGGTCGATAGCAACTATCTCACACGCGTCAGTGAAGAACTGGTCGGCCTGATGCGCGGCAGCAGCAATCGTCTGGTAATGACGTGCCGCGAGGTGGACTATCGCGAGCAGCAGGATTTTGGGCAACTGGTCGATGAGGGGCATGCGGCCCGCGCCGTGATCTATCCCTTACAGCCCGAGCAGGTGCATGAGTTCGTGGAACGCTACGTCGAGCGGCAGGATAAACGCTGGCAGCACACTGCCGGGCAGATCATTCAGGTTATTGATCGCAGCCGCCTGCGCTACCACTGCACCAACCCCATGATGCTCTTCACGCTGATGGAGATCATCGATAAGATCGGCGTTGAGCGTGGCAAGCAGATCGACACGCGGGGCCGCCTCCTGCGAGAATTCGTCAAGCAATTGATTGCCTACGAGCAGCAGCAGGCAAAGTGGAACAGGAGCGCCCCGGCGGAGCGGGATGTGATCCGCTTCCTGAGCGAAGTCGCCTGCGCGGCGCGCTGGGCTAATGATCGCAGCGCTATCCAGTTGCGCATCTCCACGGCAGCGAGCGGCAAGGGCGGCACAAATTTCGCGGAGTGGGCCGATGAACTGCAATTCTGGTTGGACGAGCACCCCGCGCAGGGACCTTTTGTAAACGCAGATGAGGAGCCATCGGCACAGCCATACGATGATCGCGCCCGGCTTTTGCAATTCGCGCTGAGCGCTTCGCTCATCGAGATCAGCCCGCGCGGTGTGCTCAGTTTCCGGCATGAACTCATTGCCGAGTACTTCGTGGCCGAATACTTCTTTGCCGCCTCGCGCAAGAAGTCAGGGGCGCCGGTAGTTATCCGCGAGGAATTGTTGGAGCAGGTCGGGCGCTGGAGCGAGCCGGTAGCGATCTGGGCTGGCCTTTTGAACGATCCGCTGGCGCTGGCCGAGCAGTTTGGCGCGCTGGCCCTGAGCAACCCCGGCTACGTATTGCAGGCACTCGCGCTGGCCCTTGTCTGCGTTGGCGTACTCTGGACGCCTCCCCAGGCCGAGGTGCAGCGCAGCGTCGTGCTGCCGCCGAGCGTCGAGGAGGCCCTTTCGATTGCTGTGCGCAACCGGGCGGCCCGCGAGGATCTGGCGCGGATCTTCACACGCTGCGCCGAGGAGGGCGGCCAGGAGGTGTATCGCTCGCTGCTGCCATTGATTATGGTCGAAGGCGTTGACGACCTGCTCACCCTGCTGGACCAGACGGTTGTTCCTGATCTGCTCTTTACCCATCTACAAGATGCCGTTGATAATATTGCATATGAGGCGCAGGTCAAGCGCCTGACGCGCGTGCTGGGGAGATTTGGCGGCGTCGTGGTTGAGCGCGCAGCGCGCCTGAGCCTGCCGGGGCCGGAGCGCAGTCTGCGTTTGCGCGCTGCCGCCGTCAATGTCCTCGGCGGCACCGGCGACGCTCGGGCCGTGGAGCCGCTGATGGCGCGGCTGAGCGACGCGGAGCCGTTTATTGTCGTGCGCGCTACCAATGGCCTCATTCGCCTCGGTCCCGCGCTCACGCTCTCCTACGTCTTGCAAGCGCTGGAGAATCGCACGCCCGGCCCCTTCCTCGCGCGTGTGCATCGCGCGGCGCTCACTGTGCTAGGTCGTTTCCTGGATGAGCAGAAGGAATCACGCCAGCTCACGCTGATGCAGTACCAGCGCGTTCTGGATAGCATTGTGCCCGTGCTCACCTCGAACTATCAGGGGGAGCCGGAGGTGCAGCAGCAGGCGCGCGAGATCCTGGTACAGCAGGGACGCAATACCACCCGGGGGATGCACGATAGGCGCTGGGAGAGAGTCATAGAGGCGCTGATGCGCTATCTGCCATCGCAAAACGAGGTCGCGGCGCTTAACGTGATGCAGGCATTGCAGGAGATAGGCGCTCCTGCTGTGCCGATGCTACTGGAACAGTTGGGCCAGCCGGCGGAGATGGTGCGTATGCGCGTGGTTGAAATTCTGCGCACAATTCGCGATACGCGCGCCGTTCCCCCTCTGCTGCGTTTGGTGGATGATCCGGCGCCGTCGGTGCAGCAGCAGGTGGCGCATGCCCTGCGCGATCTCGCCCCGGCCAGCATCCCCGGGCTGATCGACCTGGTGCTCTCCAGCCCGAGCGAGCCGGTGGCCGATAGGGCGGCACAAATTCTAAGCGATATCGGCGGCGAAGAGGTCATCGAGCCGGTAATGGAGGCTTTAACGCCTATCGTTCCCGGGCGTACACGGCTGCTGGTGCAGGTGTTGGAGCAGATTCATGATCCACGCTCCCTGCCGGAGTTGATCGATCTGCTACAGACACCGGGAATCGATTTGCTGCTGGCAATCACCATTGTGCGCGCGCTCGGCCAGTTTCCACAGCCGCAGGTTGTCGCGCCGCTGCTCGCGGCGCTCTCCGATGCGCGTCCGCAACTTTATGAAGAGGCGGTCAATACGCTGAGCCATCTTGGCGAGGTAGCGCTGGATGGCCTGCTCGCGGCGCTGGATGTGCGCCAGGAGACGCCATATACACAGCGCGTGCGCCGCGCGATACTGGGCATGGCGCCGTTTCCCGGCGATGCGCTGATCGCTGCGCTTGAGCGGTGCAGTGATGCACAGGAGCAGCAGATTATCGCCATCCTCAAGATGCAGGGAGCGGAGGCCGCACAGGCGCTGGTAGCGCATTTGCAGCACAGGAACGAGCGCGTGCGTGAGGCTGTTTACCAGGCATTGAACGATATGCCGGGCCCGGTTGTGGCGCCGGCGCTGATCGATGCACTCAATCAGCCGCAATTGCGCCGCATCGCCGGGACGATCCTGCTCAAATATCCATCCGCGGCTATCGCCCCGCTGGTTGATCTGCTGGGCGAACGCGAGCGTGGGGATGCCGCCGCCGCTATTCTGCCCCGGTTCGGCGCTATCATTCTCAGGCCGCTGATAGCGGGACTGGACGACCAGAGCAGTGTTGCCCGCGAGCAGGCACAGCGCATCGTTGTGGCGCTGGTTCGTCAGCGTGAAGATCCCCGGGAGACGCTGCGCGCTATCGTGAACCTCTTTAATCCCACGCCGCCGCCGCGCGCTCGGGAGGCGCTGCTGAACGTCCTGACCGATGCGCTCGCGGATGTGAGCATGCCAGCTCTGCTGGAGGGGCTGGAGGATGCCCATCTGCTGGAGGATGTCGCGGAGGCGTGCAGGCGCCTGGCGCGCAAGGAAGCGTTGCAGGACGCCGTGCTCGATCATCTGGTACAGGCGCTCTATGTTGAGGAGCGCCGGCGGGGTGCCGCTATCGCGCTGACAGGAATCGGGGCGGCTGCCGTTGCACGCGTTGGCCTGCTGCTGACCGATCCTGACCAGAATGTCGCTAATGCAGCGAAACATATCCTGCGCGATATGGGCGTGGCCGCTCTGCCCTTTATCTGGGCCGTGCATAACGATAGGCGCAATCCGGCTCTGCGCAGGGCTGCCCTGGAAGTCTTCTACAGCATGCGCACAGAGGTCATCAAGGATGAACTGGTCTCGCTGCTCATCAGCGATAAGCCGGATGATATCGCGATGGCTGTGGCTTTGCTGCTCGAACGCATTTACGACGAGGCAAGCCAGCACTACGCGGACCGCGTGATGATCTCTGAACTGATCGATTATGTGCAGACGCATGGGGTCGAAGCGACGAATCTACGCATCATGGCGCTCCTGCTGTTGCTGGGTGAAGATACTATCGTCGATCATCTCATTCAGGCGCTTGAAGACTACCCGCAGCATCACAGGCAGCTTGCTCATATCTTCCTGCTGCTGGGTACGGAGACGCAGCAGGAATTGTTGAGGGTGTTCAACGCTCCGACGACCTCACCAGGGCTACGTGCGGAAATAGCGCCCCTGCTAAGCATGATGTCGGCTCCCGATAGCGTTGCCGAGTATGCGGGAAATATCAGCCAGTATGGCCTGTCGCCTGCCAGAGCCGGCGTGCAGTCTCCTGAGCAACTGGCGATCTCGCTGCGGGCGCTCGGCGGGTTGCTGGCGGGCGGGCACTGGGATGTGCAAAGGCTGCAAGAACTGCGCGCCGCCAGCAAAGAAGGCAGCCCGCTCCATGAGCTATGCAGCGTCCTGCTGGGGTGGCGCTACGAACCGCAGCTGGCGAACCTGGAGAGCGAGCTACAGAGCGAACGCGCTTCACATCAAAAGGAGATTCTGGCGCTGAGCGCTCGTATCGTGACGGAGCAGAACCGTGCTCGAACCGCCGAGGAGGAGCTGGAAGAGATACGCCGTGAGCATGGCTTTAGAGGGGATGAACTCAAGGAGGTGAAGGCGCAGAAGGAGGAGTTGCGCGAAAGGTTAGTGCAGGTGACAAAAGAGAGAGATGCTGTGCTGGCAAAGCTTAATGCAACGGTGAGAGAGCGCGATACGATCAATGCCCGCTTACAAAAGGAATTGAGGGATAAAAACGAACTTTTTGCGCGACACCAGCAATTACTCAAGCAATTCGGCCAGCCGCAGACAAAGTGAGGGGTGAGGGGCAATCTCGATGAAGGTGCAGCGCTACGAGCGAGTGAAATTGCTGGGCGAGGGGCTGATGAGCATGGTATGGCTGGCGCGCGACACCTTCACTCAGGAACTCGTCGTGCTCAAAATGATGACCGCCGTGCCGGAGGATGAGAAGCGTAACCGCAAAGCGCGCGAACGCTTTCAACGTGAGATAGCGATTGCCAGCAGCCTGCATCATCAGCATATCCTGCCCATCCTGAATTATGGCGATACTCGATACGAGGGGCGTCAGGTTCCCTTTCTGGTCTTGCCATATATGCGCGATGGCTCCCTCGCCGACCTCATCAAGCAGAGTCCGCCGTGGCTCTACTGGACGCTGCCGCAGACGGCTGATGCGATCATGCAGGCTGCCGAAAGCCTCTGGTATCTGCACACGCGCAATCCTCAGATTGTGCATCAGGATGTGAAGCCGGGCAATTTCTTGCTGCGTTTCGTGCAGAGTGCACGGCGCGCCGCTCATCTCTATCTCTGCGATTTTGGCATTTCGCGCTGGCTGCAATCCTCCTCAACAATGGCGAGCGAGGTAGTGGGGACCTTCGCTTTTATGGCCCCGGAGCAGATCCAGCGCAAAGTCCATTGTGCCTCCGACCAGTACGCGCTCGCGGTGATGGCATGCTACCTGCTTACCGGCAAGCTGCCGATTCAGGCCGCGACCAATGAGCAATACGCCGAGGCGCATCTGCATGACGCGCCCATGCCGCCGAGCGCGCTGAATCCACAGCGAGTCACGTCGTCCGAGGTCGACGCGGTGATCCTGCGCGCGCTGGAGAAGGTTCCGGAGCGGCGCTTTCCAACGGTGCTGGATTTTGCCCGCGCCCTGGAGCACGCCCTTGCACAACTGGCCCGGGAGCGCGCTACCGCGCAAACAGAGCGCCTGGACCGCGCGACTGTGCCAACAGGCTATCCCGATACAGGCATGTCGGCAGCGCACATCCGGCCCGTCCAGGCCGAGCCGGAGTTCGCCATTGCTATCGATCCGCTCACCGGCGAGGATGAAATACTCGATGAGCCGCTGCCCGAGAAGCCATCCCTGCCCGTCGCCACTGTGGCAGACCGGTCCGCGACCTCGCTTCCGCTCTATCCGCTGCGGGATCCAGTTCGACGCGATCTGCCGGCGCGCCCCAGGTTGTTGTGCTGGCCGCGTGACGGCAACCGGCTGGCATGCGTGCTCTATGGTCAGGCGCCACTGCTGCTCTCCAGGGATGGCACGTTACAGGAGGTTCAGACGGCGAACGCGACTCAGTGCGTAGGTGTGTGCTGGTCGCCGGATGGCCGTGTGCTCGCCGTCAGCGGGGGAGGCGAGGTACGATTCTGGGATGTGGCGCAACAGCGCGAGCTGCCGCTGGTCCTGCATTGCGGCGAACGCGTCGTAGAAGGCATGGACTGGTCCGCCGGCGCGCGCCTGGCGCTGTGGCTGGGAGGCCAGATCGTGATCTATACCCTGCCATATGCATCGCTCGCTGCCTCCAGGTCGCCATCGGGACAGATGATAGCGACGGGGACAATGCGCTGCGGTGGCCCGGGAGTATTGCGCTGGTCGCCCGATGGGACGCGACTGGCGGCAGGCGCGAGCAACGGAGCGGTCTCGTGCTGGCAAGTGGGCAGCCAGCAGCCGGTATGGCAGGTAGCGAAGCCAGACCAGAAGGTGAATAGCGTGGCCTGGTCGCCCGATGGCGTTCTGCTCGCCGTAGCGTTCAGAGACAACCGCGTTGTGGGCTGGGATGCGCATACGAAGGCTGAAACGCTGCGCTGGGAGGCCCTGCCAGCTATGCCGCGCGTACTTGCTATCTCTACGCGGCGCTGCGTCACCATTGCTTCGGGCGAGCGGCGCCTGCTCTTCGGCTACCCTGGCGAGCCGTGGCCGGCGAGCGCCAGCCCCGGCCAGTTGCTCGCCGCCTGGTCCCCGGCCACCCCCGAGCTTGCCACGCTTGACGAGCAGAAAGTAACGACGCTCGTCATCTGGCAGGGATGAGAGAATCATCGCCGGGCCATATCAGGAAGCTCTGTTGCGAACATATCCGGGCGCAGCGGCGCAATGAATCGCGCTTCGTTCGGCGTGTCGAGCGCCCGCAAGCGTGATGAGGCAGTGGAACGAACAAAAGCGGCCCTGTCATCCCGGCTTCCCGATGGTGATGGTTCCACTGTATCATCGCACCGCTGCGCACAGAAGAGAACTTTACGCTCGCCTCACATCTCTACTCAGCGTCGTCAGCACGGCCAGCACAACGAGGCAGGCGGCTGCGACCAGAAATGTCTGCGGCGCGCCGATGTGCTGGATACAGATGCCCGACAACGCCAGCCCTGCCGGGCGCAGGCTGCGCGAGATCAGGCGATACGTGCTGGTAACGCGACCCTGCAAAGCGTCGGGAATCAGTCCGATGCGGTAGCTGATCCAGGTCACGTCGTGGATCTGATCGATGAATCCCACGACGATCCCGATAGCTCCCAGCAGCAGCGCATTCGGCGCCAGCGCGTACAGCGGCCAGAGCAGCGCGAATCCCCAGTGAATGCCGATGATGATGTGTCCGATGCGGTAGCGCTTCTGGAACCAGGGAGCGCAGAACGCGCCGAGCAGGCCGCCGACGCCATCCGCCGCGAAGATGAGGCCGATGATCGCAGGGGTGGCGCCGTGACTTTGGGCAACCACGATGAGCGGCAGTTCGTCGCCGAACGCGAGCACGAAGAAGAGGCCGGCCATCAGCAAGGTCATGGAGCGCAGGAGTGGATGACGCCACAACCATACAATGCCTTCGCGTATCTCGCTGAAAAGCTCCTGGCGAGCGGTTGTGCGCTCTTGCTGAAATTCCTGCTTGATGAAGAGAAGCGCAATGGTGAGCAGCAGGTATGAAACGGCGTCGGCCACGAAAGGAACGGCGCGCGCAAGGCTGTAAAGGATGCCGCCGAGCGATGGACTGACGAGCGTAATCGCGCTCTCGCTGGCCTCGTATTGCGCCATCGCCTGAGGCAACTGCTGCTTTGTGACGACGCGCGGCAGCGATGCCTTCTCCGCGACGTACAGAAAGATCGTGCAGGCTCCTGAAACCAGCGAGTTGATGAACAACTGCGTGATCGTCAGATGGCCGATCAGCAGCGCAACGGGGATGCTCGCCATGTTGAGGCCCAGCAGCGCGTTGCAGATAATCATCACGCGCTTGCGGTCCCAGCGATCCGCCAGCGCGCCCGCCGGCAGCGTGAGTATGAAGTAGATCAGCGAGCCGGCGCCGCTCACCAGGCCGGCGATAGTGGGAGAGCCGGTCAGCGCCAGGATTAGCAGAGGCAGGGCGAGCGACGAGATGCCCGTGCCAAGCGAGGAGACGGACTGCCCGCTCCACAGCAGCAAGAAGTCGCGATTGCGCCAGAGCGGCGGAGCGGCGTTCTGTGTGCTCCCGGTAAGATTATCTTGTGATGTTGACATTTAATAGCTACCTGCTTTCTTATCTTTCTACGTAACAGTTCGTTTAAAAGTGCGTCTGATTGCCTGCGCCATTATTTGCTGAAAACTACAGCTTTCGCCGGAGAGAGTATGTGTTATAGAAAATGCGTGCAGCGCATTTTCTATAACACATACTCTCTCCCTCATGCGGCTCTGCCGCGCGAAGGCCCAACACAGGAGAGCGCAGTGTTGAGAATCAGACACGCCCTTAGCGGAAGCAGGTGGCCCACGTATTAATGTTATAAATGCATATAAAACATGTGAAGTGCAAAAAATGTTCATCAATCAGATATCCTCGCAAGGTGGAATATGATGGATCAATGGGGTGAGGATTGCCTGATGACGAACGTTTAGAAGAAGCTATGATATGAAAGGGAGAGAGTCGCACAACACGTCATTGCTCATTGGCGTGAAGCCGGAATGAGCGATGATGCAGGTGGTGCCACTTTCCGCCGCGTAAGCGAACGCACCAGGCTTACGCGGCGCTGTAGTTCATTTTCGGAGATGGGTGGATCAGCGACCAGTTGAGGATGCGCCGCTGATCGGGATAAGCTGTTACATTCTTCATATTGAGAAGATTATAGCATATCTTTGTGAAATGTCATCCTCATGAATCGAAGCGCCAGGAGGGCAATCCAGATCAAACCAATACTGATCGACAGGCGCTGGAATAATCCAGCGAAATTGACGAAGCCCGGATTCTGGGTAAAGCCCATGCTGGCGAGAATGAAGGCTGCGAGCATGCCGAGGGCGGTAAGGATCGAGTAGATTGCCCATCCAGGCTCGCCCGCCGTAGCAAAGCGCCGGCAGAACACGAAGCAAGCGATTGGCAGCCCGGCAAAGAACAGCAGCGAGAAAAAATCGTGCAGATGTCCATGAGTACTGTACTGGGCAAGGATTAGTGGTGCGCCGCGAGGATAGCCAAAAACGGGATCGGTAGTGAAGATACCGGCGCCGAACAGGCCAGCGCCGGTCAGGCCGATGAGCAGCGGTCCCCAGGTTCCGCCTCTTGAGCCTCCAAGTACATGCCGCAATCCAAAGGCAAAAGTGAGGAGAAGTGCGCCAGTGATGAGGAAGTTCGCGGCCTGCGTCCAACCAGAAGCGCCGATGGCAAGTGAACTGACTGGATAGCGCAAGGGATTGTAGTCAGCGCGCGTGACGCCTTCGATAAGAAACACAACGATAAAGAGCAGTGGACCGATTGCGCCGCATGCGAGCAAAGGTCTGACCGCTACCGTCTGCTCTCTCATCCCATTCAGAGGTTCTTTCACCGATCCCGCCATAATAGTGATAAATCTCCTTTCGGTCTGTCACAAAATTGTACCATAAGTGAGATCTCATAGCTATCGAGGCTTTCTCTTTCCAGGGCTATTAAATTCTCCTCACCCCCGCCCGAAAGGAAGAGTCTGGGCGGGGACACCCCGCGCCCCGCAAGGGGGCGGCCGCCCCCTTGACCCCCGCTTCTGGCGAGCATTACATAGCCCTGTTCTCTTTCTGCGGGCTTTCCCATTCTTGATGGGTATGCCTCGCAACTGCGTCCACAGAGGCGCGTCAGCGAGCCTCATGCGTCCATAACCTCAGAGAATGTCCGGCGCTCAGCAACCTTGCCCTCTCTTGTGGAGTGATCGCGCGGCGCAGGCGCGCCGAAGAGGGAGAGTGTTTGTGCGAAAAAATGCGCGCAGCGCATTTTTTCGCACAAACACTCATGACATAAGGCGAGCGCCTCGGAATGGGGAAGCCCTCCCCTCTTTCCCTGCTGGCTCAGCGCAGCGTGCTTCGCAGAGAAAGGAATTGCTACAGCCACCTGATCTGGACTGCCACTCGCCGCGCTGGCTCAGCGCAGCGTGCTTCGCAGAGAAAGGAATTGCTACAGCCACCTGATCTGGGCTGCCACTCGCCGCGCTGAGCCAGCGCAGCGTGCTTCGCAGAGAAAGGAAGGAGGGCCAGATGCCGCCGCAGGCGGCATCT
>Ga0209061_1003070_pt1 | contig 19050 bp, 15 predicted proteins | sample Coa_R1_10_FD_187157 | JGI IMG/M metagenome (GOLD analysis project Ga0209061, IMG submission 187157) | Surface soil microbial communities from Centralia Pennsylvania, which are recovering from an underground coalmine fire - Coalmine... | ecosystem: Environmental > Terrestrial > Soil >...
CCCGCCGCGAGTGGAAGCGCCTGAACGGCGCCGCCTGAACGGCGCCGGCCGCGCGGGCGCGGCAACCCGGTGAAAACTCTACGGAGTATTGACGATCCTTCGATATTCCGTAGAGCATAGAGCCATGGCACACGTGGACTTCCGTACCGAGCCGGCGCGGTACAGGCACTGGCGGCTGTCGGCACGCGGCCCGGTGGCCACGCTCACCATGGACGTCGCCGAAGACGGCGGGCTGATGCCCGGCTACGAGCTCAAGCTGAACTCCTACGACCTGGGCGTGGACATCGAGCTGTACGATGCGGTCCAGCGGCTGCGGTTCGAGCATCCGGAGGTCCGCGCGGTCGTCCTCACCAGCGGCAAGGAGAAGATCTTCTGCGCGGGGGCGAACATCCGGATGCTGGCGGCGGCCTCGCATCCGTGGAAGGTGAACTTCTGCAAGTTCACCAACGAGACCCGCAACGGGATCGAGGACGCCACCGAGAACTCGGGCCAGACCTGGATCGCGGCGCTGAACGGCACCGCGTCCGGCGGCGGGTACGAGCTGGCGCTCGCCTGCGAGCACATCATGCTCGTCGACGACCGGTCGTCGGTGGTGTCGCTGCCCGAACTGCCGCTGCTCGGAGTGCTGCCCGGCACCGGCGGGCTGACCCGGGTGACCGACAAGCGGCACGTGCGCCGCGACCTCGCCGACTATTTCGCGACTAAGGCCGAGGGGATCGGCGGCAGGAAGGCGGTGGCGTGGCGCCTGGTCGATGAGGTCGTTCCCCGGGCGCAGTGGCAGCAGAAAGTTTCCGAACGGGCGGTGGCGGCTGCCCATGCGTCCGCCCGTCCGGCCGGCGGCGGACCGGGCATCGAGCTGACCCCGCTGGCCAAGGCGCGGACGGACGACGCGGTCACCTACACCCACGTGTCGGCGGCCCTGAATCGCGGCAGCGGGGTCGCCGAGATCACCGTCCGCGGGCCGGGCGCGGACGCGCCTTCGCCCGCGGACATGCACGCCCTCGGCGACAAGTTCTGGACGCTGGCGGTGACCCGGGAGCTGGATGACCTGATCCTGGACCTGCGCACCAACGAGACGGAGATCGGCACCTGGGTGCTGCGCACCCGCGGCGACGCCGGGCGCGTGCTCGCCCACGATGAGCTGCTGCTGGCCAGCACCGGCGGCGACTGGCTGGCCAACGAGATCGTGCTGTACCTCAAGCGCACGCTCAAGCGGCTGGACGTGACCAGCCGGTCGCTGATCGCGCTGATCGAGCCGGGGTCGTGCTTCGCCGGGTCGCTGCTGGAGCTGGCGCTGGCCGCCGACCGCTCGTACATGCTGTCCGGCGTGTTCGAGGACGCCGGCCCGGACGACGCGCCGGCCACGGTCACCGTCGGCGGCATGAACCTGGGCCCGCTGCCGACGGGCAACGGGCTGACCCGGCTGGCGACCCGGTTCTACGGCGACCCGGACGGGCTCGCGGCCGTCGAGAAACGAGCAGGGGAGCCGCTGGAGGCCGAGGACGCCGGGCAGCTCGGCCTGGTCACCTTCGCCCCCGACGACATCGACTGGGACGAAGAGGTGCGGATCGCGATCGAGGAACGCTCGGCGTTCAGCCCCGACGCGCTGACGGGCCTGGAGGCGAACTACCGGTTCGCCGGGCCGGAGACGATCGAGACCAAGATCTTCGGGCGGCTGTCCGCCTGGCAGAACTGGATTTTCTACCGCCCGAACGCATCGGGCCCGGACGGCGCGCTGCGCAGGTACGGGACCGGGCAGCGGGCGGACTTCGACCGGAAGCGAGTGTTATCCGATGGCGACGCCCGACTACGCCGAGAAGATACCCAACAACGTCGGCCTGGCCGGGGACCGGCGGCTCCAGCGGGCCCTGGAGTCCTGGCAGCCCGACTTCCTGTCCTGGTGGCAGGCCATGGGGCCGGCCCTGCCGACCCGGGACGTGTACCTGCGCACCGCGGTCAACGTGGGCCGCGAGGGCTGGGCGCACTTCGCCTTCGTGCCGATGAGCTCCTACCGGTGGGGTATTTTCCTGGCGGAACGGGATCCGGACCGGCGGATCGCGTTCGGCGCGCACAAGGGCGAGCCGGCCTGGCAGAAGGTGCCCGGCGAATACCGCTCCGAACTGCGGCGGCTGATCGTCATCCAGGGCGACACCGAGCCGGCCAGCGTGGAGCAGCAGCGCAACCTCGGCGCGACCGCGCCGTCGCTGTATGACCTGCGCAACCTGTTCCAGGTCAACGTGGAAGAGGGCCGCCACCTGTGGGCGATGGTGTACCTGCTGCACGCCTACTTCGGCCGGGAGGGCCGCGAGGAGGCCGCCGAGCTGCTGCACCGCAACTCCGGCAGCACCGACGCGCCGCGGATCCTGGGGGCGTTCAACGAGGAGACCCCGGACTGGCTGTCGTTCTTCATGTTCACCTACTTCACCGACCGGGACGGCAAGTACCAGCTCGGCACCCTCAAGGAAAGCGCCTTCGATCCGCTGAGCAGGACGTGCGAGTTCATGCTCAAGGAAGAGGCCCACCACATGTTCGTCGGCACCACCGGCGTCGACCGGGTGGTGGAGCGCACCGCGCAGGTCATGGTGGAAAACGACACCGACGACGTGGCCGGCTACGGGGTGATCCCGCTGCCCATCATCCAGAAGTACCTCAACTTCCACTACAGCGTCTCCCTCGACCTGTTCGGGGGGGAGACCTCCACGAACGTCGCCAACTACTACACCGCCGGGCTGAAAGGCCGCTGGATGGAGGAACGGCGCAAGGACGACCACGTCCTGGCCGACGACTCGATCATGGTGGACGCGCTGGTCGACGGCCAGATCGGGCAGACCGAGGTGCCGGCCCTGACCGGGCTGAACACCGACCTGCGCCGGCAGTACATCGCCGACTGCGAGGGCGGTGTGAAGCGGTGGAACCGCATCCTCGCCGACGCCGGCCTGCCGCAGCGCCTGACGCTGCCGCACGTGGCGTTCAACCGGAAGGTCGGCGCGTTCGCCGGCATCGAGGCGTCGCCCGCCGGGGAGAAGCTGCCGGCGCAGGAGTGGGAGGCCCGCAAGGGGCAGTGGCTGCCGACCGAGGTCGACAAGACGTTCGTCCGCTCGCTCATGCAGCCGGTCTACGAGCGCGGCAAGATCGCCGCCTGGCTCGCCCCGCCGCGCAACGGCATCAACGGCAAGCCGTTCGATTACGAGTACGTTCACCTTTCGTAGCTTCCCCGAAGGCGGCGGCAATGGCGCTGTTCAACGCATGTGAGTACCTGCTCGACCGGCGGCTGGCCGCCGGGGACGGGCAGCGCACCGCGCTCACCGGGCCGGCGGGCGAGGTGACCTACGCCGAGCTGCACGACCGCGTCCGGCGCACCGCGGCCGGGCTCCGCGAGATCGGCCTGCAACCGGAGCAGCGGATGCTCATGGTGATGGCCGACTCGCCGGACTTCGTCGTGATGTACCTGGCGGCGATGCGGATGGGCGCGATCCCGGTGCCGGTGTCGACGATGCTGCACGCCGACGGCATCGCGCAACTGCTCCACGACAGCCGTGCGCGTTTCCTCGCGGTCAGCCACGAATTCGCCGCCGCGGCGGGGCAGGCCGCCGCGGCGGCACCCGAGCTCACCGGGATCCTCGCCGACACCGCGATCGACGCGCGCGTGCCTGTATACCAGTTCGACGCCCTCGGCGGCGGCGACGAGTCGGTATACGGAACGTCGCCGGACTCCCCGGCGTTCTGGCTGTACACCTCGGGCACCACGGGGACCCCGAAGGGCGCCATGCACCGGCACGCGTCGGTCCAGGTGGTCTGCGAGACCTACGGCTCACAGGTGCTCGGCATCGGCCCTGACGACCGGTGCCTGTCGGCGGCCAAGGCCTTCTTCGCCTACGGGCTCGGCAACTCGGTGCTGTTCCCGATGTCGGCCGGCGCGGCGGCCGTGCTGGTGCCGTCCCCGGCGAAGCCGGATCTCATCGCCGAGGCCGCGGCCAAGTACGGGGCGACCCTGTTCTTCGCGGGGCCCACGTTCTTCGCGAACATGCTGCGCGCTGGGCTGCCGCCGGACGCGCTGGCCGGCGTCCGGCTGGCCGCCTCGGCCGGCGAGGCGCTCCCGGCGTCGCTGCAAGAGCGGTGGACATCGCACTTCGGGGTGGACATCCTCGACGGCATCGGGATGACCGAGACGCTGCACATCTTCCTGTCCAACCGGCCCGGCGAGGTGCGGCCGGGGACCACGGGCGTCGCCGTGCCGGGCTACCACCTGAAGCTGGTCGACGAGGACAGCGGCGCCGAGATCACCGGCGCCGGCGTCCCGGGCACCCTGTTCGTGCGCGGCGAGTCGGCGGCGACCGGCTACTGGGCCCGGTATGAGGCGTCCCGGCTGGTGTTTCAGGGGGAGTGGCTGCGCACGGGCGATACCTACGTCCGGGACGCCGACGGGTACTACGCTTGCCTGGGCCGCACCGGTGACATGATCAAGGCCGGCGGCATCTGGGTGTCCCCGATGGAGGTGGAGGCAAGGCTGCTGGCGCATCCGTCGGTTGCCCAGGCGGCCGTGGTCGCGGCGCGCGACGCGGACGGGCTGGAGAAGCCGGTCGCCTACGTGATCCTGGCGCCCGGCCAGGCGGCGACCGAGGCGGAGCTGATCGAGTTCTGCCGCGCGGGGCTGCCGTCTTACCAGCGCCCGCGCGCCGTGGTGTTCACCGACAGCTTCCCCACCACCGCGACCGGCAAGGTGCGGCGGGTCGAGCTGCGCAAGATGGCCGCCTCGGTGCTCATCTAGGGCGCCCGGCTGAGACAGGGCTCGGATAGGAGGGCTGATGCTGGACGGGTTCCCGCTCGTCGACGTGCACCTGCACGCCGCCCGGCTGCCGACCCTGAAACAGGCGTGGCGGGACTGGGCGCGGGACTTCGGCGACCCGGCGGTCCTGGACCAGGTCTACGACGAGGCGGGCACCATCGACCCGCGGGCGTTCGACGCCTACCTCGCCGGGGAGGGCGTCGACGTCGCGCTGCTGTTCTCCGAGTACAGCCCCAAGGTGACCGGCATCCAGCCGATCGAGGACGTCCTGCCCGTCAGCGCGGTCAACCCGGACCGGATCAAGGTCGTCGGAAGCGTCAACCCGCACCTGCACTACCCGGTCGACGAGGAGGTCCGCCGCCAGCTCGACCTGGGCGCGGTCGCGCTGAAGATCCACCCGGTGCACGCGGGGTTCGCCGCCAGCGACCGCGCGATGTACCCGGCCTACGAGGTCTGCCAGGCGGCCGGCGTCCCGCTCGTCGTGCACTGCGGGACGTCCACCTTCCCGGGCTCGTCCAACAAGTTCGCGGACCCGGTGTACCTTGACGACGTGCTGCGCGACTTCCGGCGGCTGAACGTGGTGCTGGCGCACGGCGGCCGCGGCTGGTGGTATGACGCGGCGGCGTTCATGGCCCTTTCCAGCGACAGGGTCTGGATCGAGCTGTCCGGGCTGCCGCCGTCCCGGCTGCGCGAGTACTACGCCAGGCACAACTGGGCCAGGCTCACCCGGCGGATGATCTTCGCGACCGACTGGCCTGGTGTCCCGGGCATCGCGGCGAACGCCAGGGCGGTGCGGGCGCTGTGCCCGGACGAGGCCACCGCGGGGCTGGTCCTCGCGGGCAACGCGATGCGCGTCTACAACCTGAAGGCCTCGTGATAGGCACCGACACCGTGACGCGGCCGGGTGCCGGCTACCCGGCCCGCTGGAGCGGGCACGTCGGCGGGGCGCGGCCGCGGACCTGGCGTGAGCCGGGCCGCCGGCTCGGACCGTGGCCGGAACGGGCGCGGCAGGACGGAGGGAGAGGCCCGTGCCGGACTGGGAATATCTGACGATCGCCCCTCGTGAGCCGGCCGGCCCGTCAGAGGCGCAGCTCGCCGCGTTCCTCTTGGACCTGCACCGCTACGCGGTCATCGGCGAACGGTACACGCTGATCAGCAGCCCCGTCGCTGAGATAAGCCGGTCCGGCCGGTACCTGCGGTTCCCCTGGCCGCCCGACGAGCTGGATCCGCCCGGGTATGCGAGTCACCTGGTAAGCGGGCCTGAGCTGACGGCGGGCACCGTCGTGGGCGGCTGGCTGACTGTCGTGGACCAGCTACGCGATGATCTGGTGCGGCGCCCGGCGACCGTGCATTATGACGGCCCCGACCTCGATGGGGTGCTGCGGGCGCTGCCGGGCGCGGCCGTCGGCACCGCCGACGTATTCGTCCTGGCCTGGCCCGGCCCGTCGGTCGACCACCGGGCAGCGGTCCGCATCGCCGACGCCGTTGGCGTGGCTGTTCTCGCGGCACCGGTGGACTACCGGGTGTTCAATGGCGGATGGTCCGCGTACCGGGAAAGGCCGCCTTCCGGCTGGGAAGAAGAACCGGGAACCGGGGCTGGCGATGACACGGACCCTGACCTGGAGCATGCCGTCCAGTGGTCGTTCGATGCCTGGTCCGGGGTGGGCGGCCGTGGCGCTGTTTGCTACGCCGCCCCCCTGTGCGAGGTGCTGCACCGCCATCTCGGCCCCGACCTGATCTACGCGTCCGACTTCGTCTGAGCGTTGGATGAATGGGCTCACGGGCGCGGCACTGCTCAGCGACCCGGACGCGGCGGACCGGCACGGCGGACGCCGCCTGGATAACCACGGGATCGCCGGGTTGGCGATCTGTTCCCGGCTACGTTGCTTGTGCCTGGCCGCCTGGCTCGGCGCCAGGGCGGATCGCTCGACAGGGGTGCAGGGCTTCCAGGGCTGGCGGCCGGCCGGCGCCGGGACGCGCTGGCCGGGTGCCGTCGCGGCTGGCGGCTGGTTCCGCTGAGGAGCCTGTGCGGCGGGCGATGGGGCGGCCGTGGGGACCGCGGAGAACCTTCCCGGCGAGGAGATGACGTCGCTGCTGCCCGCGGGGCCGTCCAGGCGGCGCGCGTCCGCCAGGCGGCGCGGCCAGCTGCCGGTGACCTTGTCCAGGACGTCCGCATCGACGGCGCGCACCAGGGTCCGGATCCGGGTCCCGCTCGGCGCGATGATCTTCCGGCGCAGCGGATGGCGCCTCCCGCTGACCGGCAATCCCTGGCTGCCGCCCCCGGCGCCGATGGCGGGCCGGGAAGTGGGCCGGACAGGCGATGGCCCGGCTGGCCGGCGAGCCGGGCTTCGCCGGACCGAACTTCGGGAAGCTGGCCGGGTTGCCGGCCCGCGCGAGCCCGGCTGCCGACCGGGCCGCCGTGAAGGCGGCTGTGATGACCGCGCAGGACGCGAAGGCCGGCGGGTGCGCGCACACCCAGGGAGCGGCCGTCACCTGGACCACGCCGGCCGGGCTCACCTACCACAAGGAACCGCGCTGCTATCCAGTCTGATCGGAGATCGGGCGCGGCCGTGACATAACCGCTCAGCTCCCGGTGGCGCCCTCCCCGGCGACGGTCTGCCGTATCCGCTCCACGATCTGGTTAGCCTCGTCCTCGCTGATCTCGTAGAGCTGGTTGTCCATGTTCCCTCGCTCGTAGGAGTACAGCAGTGGCGTGTGCTCCCATTTCAAGTTGCGAGTGAACGCCTGGTCTTCTTGTCCTTCGTCATCGATAACCCGGCGAATGACGCCTCCAGGACGCTGTCTGCTGCTGAACTCGTTGACGATCGCGTAGTAGGTGATTTTCGTCGGCACCGTGTCCTCCTACAGGTGTTCTGGGATGGCTTGCGCATGAGGCGGGATTGGGATGTAGGCGTTCACTCTCCTTTGGAAGTCCTCAAGTTCATCCCGTTCTGCGTTCGTTGTCGCCGGGTTGCGCAATCGTTCGTAGGCCGGATGGGTGAGCTGCTTTGCCTCGAAGCTGATCTTGGTGTGGAACTGGACTTCAAACAGCTGTCCGTTCTCGGGAACCCGCCACCGGCTGTTGATCCCTTTGTACTCCTCGCCGCTCCAGGAATTCCGAAGTTCGATGAGTTCGAACCCCGCAGTCTGTAGGCGGCCGATATCCGCGTACACGCCCTCGGCGTAATGCTCTTCGGTGTACTGATACGTGTAGCGAATTGCGTCCTTCACTGTCGTTAGCGCATCGGCAGGCGTGAGATCCGGCTGTGCCTCTAGTTGACGTGCGACCTTCTCCATGATCCGGTCCTCGCCCTTGCGGCGGAACTCCAGGCCGATCAGGTGGCGGTCGGGGTCCTCGGCCTCGATGCGGAGCATGGCCGGGGTGACGACCTTCTCTTCCGTTTCCCGGATGTCCGCGCAGCCCCGCCGCACGGACGTGGCCGCGGCCTCGTCGATGGAAGCGGAGGATCTCCAGTCCGCTGGATGCGTCTGCGCGTATCGCAGCCACTCGCGCTCGAATGCGGGCTTCGCCGCCGTCTCCCAGTGCTCGCGGGCGGCGTCGAGATACGCCGCCTCGGCCTTGGCCTGATACCCGGCATGGATAGCGGCGCGGTCGCCCGGGCCGCGGCTGTCCGGCTCGGCGGCGGACTGCTCGTCCACGCCGGCCGTGGCCAGATCGTCCGGCGCGGCGTCCGCGGCGGCCAGTGGAGGGTCGTCGTCCCGCAGGCGGTCGATCTCCATTGGCCACCACCCAATGTACCTATATGCCTACTAAAGGTAGCGTAGCCGCCGGGCCTCGCAAACCGGCAGCGTTCTGCTACCGGCGTTAGCCGCTCGTAATGAGACCCAGGAAGCGCTACTTCGGCGTGGTCAGGTCGTAAACGGTGGCGCCGCCGAGGTACGGCCTGTCGGCCGCGGGCGTGAGCTGTGCGACGGCCACCCACCACCCGGCCCCGGCCCGAACCACCGCCGGACCGCCAGGAACAGCAAGAACACCGGCAAGGCGCCTTCCAGCGCCTCCGGCACGAGCATCGACCACGAGCTGAACCCGAACAGCGCGCCGACAGCTCCGTCACCCACAACGACGCGGGCGTCTTGTCCGCCGTGATGAAGTCCGGCGAGTCGGACGAGCCGGAGAAGAACGCCTTCCGCGACCGCGTCCCGGCCTGCACCGCGGCCGCGTAGAAGTCGTTCGCGTACCCGTTCCTGCTCAGGTTGAACAGGTGGAGCACCGCCGTGACCGCCAGCAGCCCGGCCTTGAACCCGCACTGCGCGTCGGAGAGGCCGGCGCCGAGGGTGGCGCGCAGCAGCACTCATCCGGACGAGCGTGCGGAACCGCCATGAGCCGGCCCCGCGCGCCGCCGCAGAGCCGGCTATGCCGTCCTCAAGGCTCTCCGGAAGGATGAAGGTTCCGTCCTTTTCATCCCGAACGTACGCGTGGCGCCGCCCCTGGCTACGCCGTCCGTCCCGGACGTCCGCGTCCGGGTGATTCTCAGCCGGCGGCCGCGCTGCGCCAGCCGCGGTGGTAGCTCTCGCGCACCACCACCGAGTAGGGCGCCGGGCTGACGATGGCCCGCACCGCGAGCTGCTCGTGGGGCTGCACGGTGGTCTTGCGGGTGCCGCCGTCCGGCTCGCCCCAGATCACCCGCACCTCGGCGCCGATCGGGACGTCGGGATCGACCGTGGCCAGCGAGAGCGCCGCGCGCTCGTTCGCGCTGTAACCGGTGAACATCGACAGCCCGACGACCTTCCCGTCGGCGTCGACCACCGAGTCGAAGTTGGACGACCCGTAGTTGGCGTTCGGCAGGTCGAAGAACTGGTAGCCGGGCGCCGGGCCCACCGGCGAGGCAAGCAGTTTGGCGACGTCCTCGGCGTTCCAGGCCAGGGTCACCTTGCGCCGCTGCGCCGCCGGGTCGATGGCGGCCAGCGCGTCCCGGCCGATGAAGTCGTGGTCGAACTTGACGAACGAGCCGTAGCCGAGCTCCCACGGGTTGGTGTAGTAGTCCTCGATCTTGTCCGACACGAAGCTGCCGGCGATCGCGTTCGTCGCCTCGTAGCTGTCCACCCCGAGCCATTCACGGTACGGCCGCAGCTCCTCGGCGGTGTAGATGGCCGGCAGCGGGGAGGGGATCCAGCCCGACTCCAGCGTGTTGCACGAGTAGGCCCGCGCGCCGCAGGGCTCGAGGCCGAACTCGCGGCCCGCCTCCAAGATGGCGTCCCGGACCCTGTCGTAGGACTCGTACGGGCCCCAGATCTCCAGGCCGGGGGCGCCGGCCATGCCGTGCCGCAGGGTGCGGACCTTCTCCCCGGCGATGGTCATGTGGCCCATGCGGAAGAAGCGCACCTGCTCCATCGGGCCGCCGTTGAGCTTCTCGATCACCGCCCAGGCGTTCGGGCCCTGGATCTGGAAGCGCCACACCTCGCGCTTGACCGCCTTGCCGTACGGCCGGGACGGCGACCGCGGGTCCAGCTTGACGTCGACGTTGTAGCCCGTGCTCGCCTTGTACATCAGCCAGTTGGCCACCGGTGCCCGGCCCACGAACACGAACTCCTCGTCCGCCAGGTGGAAGAGGATGCCGTCGCCGATGACGCCCCCTTCGGGGGAAACGGGGACGAACTGCTTGGCCATGTCAACCGGGAAGTTCGCCATGCTGTTGACGCCCGTCTCGGTGAGCAGGCGCAGCGCGTCGGGCCCGGACAGGAACAAATTGTGCATGTGGTGCGACTGGTCGTACAGCACCGCGGTCTGCCGCCAGGCGATCACTTCGCGGCGGAAGTTCGTGAACTCGGAAGGAACCACCGGGTATATGTAAGCGCCGATCTGCGAGTTGCGGAGCAACTCTACGGTGTTCCCCGCCTCGTCAAGCAGTTCTTGCAAGTTCTTCGCGCTCATGTGTGTCACCTGTTCTCGTGCGGCTGTGCGGACTGATGCTAACGCCGCGTCGGCCGGCCCGGAAATGCCCGTGTGGCTGCCCCAGCCCGCGGTGCGCACCGTTTGGTCCCGGCACCAATGAGCACCGCCGGACGGGCCGGGCTTATGCCACCCGCGCGCCGATGAGGTGGCCCACGCCATAGGTGACGGCTGCCGCGAGCGCGCCGGTGAGCATCTGGCGCAGTCCCATGCGGACGGCGGAGCGGCCGTTCAGCGCCCCGATGGTGGCGCCCACGCCGAACATGGCGGCCAGCGCCAGGCCGACCGCGGTCGCCAGTGCGGCTGTGCCGCCGCCGGCCAGGTAGGGGATCACGACGACGAACGCGCCGATCGCGAACGAGGCCAGGCTGGAGACCGCGGCGACCCACGGGGAGCCGAGCTCGTCCGGGTCCAGGCCGAGTTCCTCCCTGGCGAGCGTGTCCAGAGCGACGGCGCGGTCGGCCATGATCTGGCCGGCCAGGCGCTCGGCGTCGGCCCGGGGCAGGCCCTTGGCACGGTAGATCAGCGCCAGCTCGGCGTGCTCCTCCGCGGGGTTCTGCTCCAGCTCGGCCCGCTCCAGCGCGATCTCGCGCTCGTACATCTCGCGCTGGCTCGACATGGAGACGTACTCGCCCGCCGCCATCGAGAACGACCCGGCCAGCAGCCCGGCGATCCCGGCGAGCAGGGTCACCGTGCGTGATGCGGCGGAGCCGGCGAACCCCATGACCAGCGCCGTGTTCGAGACCAGGCCGTCGCTGATCCCGAATACCGCGGCGCGCAGCGCGCCCGAGCGGTCGCCGCGATGCCAGCGCTCGCGGCGCCGGATCTGCGTCGCCGGGTCGGGCTTGCCGCCGTCGATGAGACGCGCGAGCGTGCGCGCGTGCGACCGCTCGTCCGCGGCCATCCCCGGCGCGGCGTCCGGTTCGTCGTCGTACATCCCGGCGTCGGCGCGTTCGGCGCGTTCGATGAGCGGCAGCACGGCCGCCGTGGAAAGCCTGCCCGCGGCGGCGCCGAGCAGGCGGGTCCGCAGGCTGGGCCGCCCCGGGGCGGGCACCTCGGCGCCCGCCTCGCGCAGCCGGGATTCCCAGTGCGCGGCATGCCCGCGTTCGATCGCCGCGAGCTCACGGAAGATCTCCCGCCGCTCCCCGGTCTCCGCCTCGGCGAGCCGCGAGTACAGCGCCGCTGCGTCCCGCTCGCTGGCAAGCAGCTCCTGCCACCGCCTGACCGGCGACTGAGAGTCAGCGTGTCGTACCATCACGCCCGCTATAACGAAACCGGCCGTTCGCTAATTCCGGCGGCCGTGCCGGCCGGCGCCGTCAGGCGAGCAGGCGCCGCCCGTACCAGTCGGCGGCGTCCCGTACGCCGGGGAAGACGAAGAAGTACCCGCCGCCGAACGGCTGCACGTAGTCGACGAGCGGCTCGTTGATCAGCCGCTTCTGAATGGTCTCGAACTGCCGCCTGATGTCCTGCTGGTAGGCGATGAAGATGTGTCCCGCCTGCATGTTGCCGTTCTCGTCCACGCCGAGGTCGTAATTGTAGGAGCGGCGCACGATCCGCTGGTTCTCCGTGGCCTTGGTGCGGGGGTTGGCGAGCCGGATGTGGGAATCGAGCGGGATGACGTACCCGTGCGGGTCTGCGGCGTAGTCCGGGGTGTCGAACTCGCTCGTGCCGTCCAGCGGCGCGCCGCTGTCCCGGCGGCGGCCGAACATGTTCTCCTGCTCGTTGATCGACACCCGGTCCCAGAACTCGACGAGCATCCGGATCAGCCGCACCACCTGGTATGAGCCGCCATGGGCCCATTCCGGCTCGGCGGGGTCGTCAACCCACACCAGGCTGCTCGCTTCCCTGCCCGTGGGGTTCGCGGTCCCGTCCTTGAAACCCAGGAGGTTCCGTGAGGTGCCCGACGGGCGCGGCGGGGAGTTGTAGCCCTCCATCTTCCACCGGAGCTGCATGCCGCCCCGGGTGTGCCGGAGGATGTCCCTGATCGCGTGGTGGATCGTGTCGGGATGGTTGGCGCACAGTTGCAGCAGCAGGTCGCCGTGCAGCCAAGCAGGCTCAAGCGCGTCGTTCGGGAAGGTGACCATCGGGGTCAGCCGCAGCGGCTTGCGGTCCGCCAGGCCGTACCGGTCGTCGAACAGGGACGCTCCCGCCGACAGCGTCACGGTCAGCCCGTCCGCCGGGACCGCCGGCCCCAGCACGTCGCTGTCCGACGGGGGCTGGCCGACGCCCAGATCGGGCGGCGTGCCGCCGGCCGTCAGGAACCGGGCGCGGCTGGTCAGCTCGCGCAGCAGGCTCGCCAGGCCGGCCCGGTCCGCGACCGTGCAGTCGAAGGCGGCGACGCATGCGGACGCCTGCTTGTCCGCGGGGCCCGGGGTGAGCACCCCGGCCTGATGCGGGCCGTGGAACGGGTAGGCCGCCGCCGTGGCCGGGCCGGAGTCCGCGCCCGCCTCGGCATCGGCGCGGGCGCCGCCGATCAGCACGCCGCCGGCCAGCGCGGTGCCCGCGGCGCCGGAGACGGCGCCCCTGAGGAAACTACGGCGATTCAACGGATGGTCGCTCCTTACGCGGGTCGTCGTTGTTCAGTGAGACGGCGGGACCTCAAGCAGGTCCGGAACGGAAGCGAGCGTCTCCAGCAGCGCGCCGATTGCCGAGTCGACGTGCTCGCGCGCTGACTGGGAGACTGTGCCGAGGGACTGCCACCGGCCATTGACGCGGGTCGCGAGCAGCGCCTGCCGCAGCCTGCCCAGCTGGCTCCCGGCGGCGGCCAGCAGGCCTGGCTGCCTTGCGTTGATCAGCGGTGCGAGGTACCCGAGCACTACCGCGGTGACCTGCGCGTCGGCATAGGTCTGCGCGTACGCGGCGCCGCCGCCCTCGTCGTCCATCCCGGACAGGTGATCGCGCAGCGCGTCCTCGAGGATCTCGTGCGCGCGGACCGGCAGGTTCGTCGGGTCGCCGGCCAGATCGGGGGAATTCAGGTTCTTCCGCACCGCGGCGACATCGCTGGCCAGCGTCGCGGCGACGGGCAGCAGTTCCGCCGCGCTCTGGCCGTGCCACAGGCCGTACTCCAGGCGGTGCAGCCCGGTGAAGTTCTTGTCGCCCGTGCCGCCGGGAAGGCCCTCGGGCAGCCCGTCCACGGCTATGCCCAGCGTGCCGAAGCTGTCGTAGGAGGCGCCGACGCGCTCCCAGTCGAGCTGGGCGGCGAGCCAGTCGCTCTTCGCCGCGGCCAGGTCGCCGCGGCGAAGGTCGGCCCGGATGGCAGCGACGGCCCGCGCCAGGCCGGCGAGCTGCCCCGCCGCATAGGCCTGGTACTCCTTGTCCGGGCCGGCCAGCTCGCCGATCGTCACCGGCCTGACGGCGACCGGACCGGCTGAGGTCGCACCGCCGGCCGCGGCGGTGACCTGGACCGGCTGGGAGGCCATCGCCGGCCGGCTGCCCATCAGGCACCTGATCACGTAGGTTCCGCTGCCGAGTGTCGCGGTGAGCTGCGCTTTAGTCCCCGGGCCGATGGTCTCGATCTCTCCCGCCACCCCGCCGGAGGCATTGTCCAGGTCGATCTCGCCCGCCAGGCCGGACTGGTTGTCGACCGTGATCGTCTGGGTTCCCGGCCGGGCGGAGGTCCATTCCGGCGCGCACTCGGCGCGGGTCACGGTCACCATCGCGGTGGCCGCCTGACTCGCGGCCGGCAGCACCGCGATCGTCGTGCCCGCCGCGAGCGATGGCACCACGACCAGCACGCCCGCCACCGCCCACGGCCGGCGTCCGGCCAGCCGCTCCCAGCGGCCGACGGTCCCCGTCCCGCTCACGGCCGCTGAGGCGGCAGGACCCGGCGCGGCGCGCCCGGCCCGGACGAATGCCGGGATGACAACGCCGAGGTAGACGATCCAGGCGACGACCTGTAGCACGGTCATCTTCGGTGACAGTTCGGTGACCCCGGTTATCAGCGACGCCCACCAGGACCCGGGATCCACGTGCGGTGTCAGGTCGAACGCGATCCAGCGCCATCCGGGCAGCAGGCCCGCGTCCTGCAGGTCGCCGAGCCCGTATGCGAGCACGCCGGCGGCGATGACGATCAGGGCGAGCGCGGTCCGGCTGAAGAACACCCCGACGTTCAGCCTAACCGCCCTGCGGTACAGCAGCCAGCAGAGCGCTATCGCGGCGGCCAGCCCGGTTGCGGCGCCGGCCAGCGGCCCGGCCGCCTGCCCCGATGCCTTGGCCGCCGTCCACAGGAACAGCGTCGTCTCCAGCCCTTCGCGGCCGACCGCGAGGAACGCCGTGACCGTCAGCGCCCCGGCGCCGACCGCCGCCGCGCGGGCCACCTCGCCGCGCAGGTGAGCCGCCAGCCCCGCCGCGGTCCGGCGCATCCAGAAGACCATCGCGGTGACCAGGCACACCGCCAGCACGCTGAGCAGGCCGCCGGCCGCCTCCTGCGCCCGGCTGGACAGCACATCGGTCGAGAAGGTGAGCACCGCGGCGAAGCTGCCGGACAGCGTTACCGCGCCCAGCACGCCCAGCCAGATCGGCGCTGTCGACACCCTGCTGCCCTCGCCGGGCCCGCGGGCGCCCGCGTCCGCCGCCGCCGTCTTGCGGAGAGCGGCGAGCAGGATGCTCACCACCAGGCCGGCCTCGAGACCCTCGCGAAGCCCGATCAGCAGGTTAGGAATACTGTCAGCCCATGTCACGACAACTAAGGTAAGGCTAACCTAAGTTGCTCGTCCATGGCGTCCCGAGTGTGGTCATCGTCACACAGGCCCGGGCGCTCAGTCGCGGGGAAAACCGCCCCCTAGCGGGATGTGAACCTCTACAGTGGTCCCTTCACCGGGCGGGCTGCGCAGGGTGATCCGGCCGCCGAGCGCCTCGATCCGGTCCCTGAGCCCGGTCAGGCCCGAGCCGCGGCCGAACGCCGCGCCGCCGTCCCCGTCGTCGCGGACGCAGGCCCGCAGCACGCCGCTGTCCGCCGCCACCTCGACCGCGACTCCGGTGGCGGCGCGGGCGTGCCGGGCGGTGTTGGCCAGCGCCTCGCAGACCGCGTAGTAGGCGGCGACCTCCGCCGGGGCGGGCAGCCGGCCCGCCACCCGCACGTCCAGGGCGGCCGGCACGGGGCAGCGGCGGGCCAGCGCCGCCAGGGCCGGGCGCAGCCCGCCGTCGGTCAGCACCGCCGGGTGGATGCCGCGCGCGGTCTCGCGCAGTTCCTCCAGCGCGGCCTCCAGCCCGCCGGCCACCTGGTCCAGGTCCGCTGCCAGCCCGCCGGCCTCCGGCGGCACCGCCGCCTGGACCTCCCGCAGCCGCAGGGCCAGGGTGATCAGCCGCTGCTGCGCCCCGTCGTGCAGGTCGCGCTCGATGCGGCGCCTGGCCTCGTCGGCGGCCGCGACGACCCGGGCGCGGGAGGCGGCGAGCGCGGCCTGCGCCTCGGCGTTGGCGATCGCGGTCGCGGCCAGCTCGGTGAACCCGGCCAGCCGCGCCTCGGCGTCCGCCGGCAGGGTCCCCCTCTCCGCCGATCCCAGGATTATCACGCCCCACGGCCGCCCCGCCACGATGATCGGCGCAGCGACGGCCGAGCGGAACCCCCACCCGCGGCCGGCCTCGGCGAACATGCCCGAGGAGTTGCGGTAGTCGTCGATCCGCGCGGGCCGGCCCGTCTGGTACACCAGCGTGGTCACGTTCCGCCCGCCCAGCCTCAGCCGGCCGCCGACCGCGATCGGCGGGGGGATGTCCGTCCTGGTCCACATGCCGACGGCCGTGGCCATGCCGTCCGGGTCGTACCGGCTCATGCCCGCGTAGTCGGCGGAGAGCACGAGCCCGGTCTCCTCGCTGACCGCCGCGAACACCTCCTCGGCAGGCGCCGCCCTGGCGACCAGCGTCGCCACCCGGCGCAGCGCGGCCTGCTCGTCGGCGTAGCGGCGCAGCTCCACGCGGGCCTGGGCGTTGGCGATCGCGGCGCCCACCAGCTCGGTGAATCCGGCCAGCCGCCTCTCGGTGTCCGCCGGCAGCGGCTCCTCGCCCGTGGACGAGACGAGCATGACGCCCCACAGCCGGCCTTCGACGCTGACCGGCGCCCCGGCGCTGGACCGGATGCCGTGCTCGCGGGCGACATCGGCGGCCGGGCCGGAGGCCCGGGAGAAGTCGTCCATGCGCGCGGGCCGGCCCGTCTGGTACACCAGCGTGCTGACGTTCCGCCCGCCGAGCGGCGTCCGGAGGCTGCCGCCCCGGTCCCCGCGGACCGCGCTCCAGCGCGCGACGGTTGTCATCGCCTTGTCCGGGTCGTAGCGGGCCATGGTCGTCAGGTCAGCGCCCAGGAGCTGCGTGACCTCGGCGGCGACCGCGGCGAACATCTCCTCCGGCGACGCGCCCCGGGCCGCCAGCATCGCCACCCGGCGCAGCGCGGCCTGCTCCTCGGTGACCCGGTTGCCGTCTGTCCCGTCCGCGGAATCGTCCTTCCGGTGTGATGCCAGTTCGCCCGTTGCCGGGTGAGGTGCGCAGCGAACCTTCATACCCAGGAAAGACGATGCCCAATGCTCTGCGCCAGGGCCATCTTCGAGAAGACCTTCGGCCACGATGAGACGCGCCGGCCGGGAGAGCGGCCGGAACGCCGCGCCGGCGCCCGGCCCGCTGGCCAGGCCGTCGCCCGCTGGCCAGGCTAACGCCCGCTGGCCAGGCCGACGCCGCGGATCGCCCGGCACGGCGTGACGCCCGGCGCCCTCACCGGGCCGCTTCCGGGCTGGCCGGCGGCCGGCGGCCGCGGGTGAGCTGGCGGGCGATGACCAGCTGCTGGATCTGGCTGGTCCCCTCGTAGATGCGGAACAGCCGGGCGTCCCGGTACAGCCGCTCGACGGGCACCCCGCGCATGTAGCCGGCCCCGCCGTGGATCTGCACGGCGCGGTCGGCGACACGGCCGACCATCTCCGAGCAGAAGTACTTCGCGCAGGCGGGGCCCATCGTGGTGTCCTCGCCGGCGTCGAATGCCCGCGCGGCCTCAAGCACAAGGCCCCGCCCGGCCATCAGCTCGGCCTGGGAGTCGGCGAGCATGCCCTGTACGAGCTGGTGGCCGGCGATCGGGCCGCCGCCCTGCCGGCGCGTGGTGGCCCACGCCACCGACTCGTCGACCAGACGCTGGGCCAGGCCGACGCACACCGCCGCGATATGCAGCCTGCCGTGCGCGAGGCACCGCATCGCCGTGGCGTAGCCGGTTCCGGGCGCTTCCCCGATGAGGGCGTCGCCGGGGACGCGCACGCCGTCCAGGCGGACGTCCGCGGTCCAGGCGCCGGCCTGGCCCATCTTCTTGTCGCGGGGTCCCACGGTCAGTCCCGGGGCGTTCCCCGGCACGCAGAAGACGGAGATGCCCTTGCCAGGGGGAACGCCCGGTGTGGTCCGGGCGAAGATCATGAAGACATCGGCCAGCGGGGCGTTGGTGATGTACCGCTTGCTGCCGTCGATGACCCATTCGCCCCCGTCCCGCACGGCGACGGTGGCGAGGGCACCGGGGTCGGAGCCGGCCTCCGCCTCCGTGAGCCCGAAGGACGCGACCCACTCGCCGCTGGCCAGCCGGGGCAGGAACCGCTTGCGCTGTTCCTCCGTGCCGCCCTCGAGCAGCACGTGGCCCGCGATGCCGTTGTTAGTGCCGAACATCGACCGGAACGCCGGGCTGGCGTACCCCAGCTCGAAGGCGAGCCGGACCTCCTCGCTCACCGAAAGCCCGAGCCCGCCGTACCGCTCCGGTATCGCGAAGCCGAACAGCCCCATCGCGGCCGCCTGCTCGCGCAGGCGGGCCGGGACCTCGTCGGTCTCTTCGATCTCGCTTTCGGCCGGGATCACGACGTCGCGTACGAACCGCCGCACGGCGCTGAGGATGTCCTCCAGGTCGCTGCTGTCCACAAGAGCCTCCGGGTGCGCTGGTACTGCGTGGAATGTACCGCCGATCGTTACCCCCTGTTCAGGGGCGCTATGGACGCGGCAGGCATGATGGCGATGACGTCATGTGGATGCCCTGGGGTGCCGATGGAACTGCGCCACATCAGCTCGTTCCTCGTCCTCGCCGAGGAACTGCACTTCGGCCGGTCCGCCGCGCGTCTGCACATATCGCAGCCGTCGCTGAGCCTACAGCTGAAACAGCTGGAGCACCGCCTCGGCGTGCAGCTCGTGGCCCGGACCTCGCACAGCGTGCGGCTCACCCCGGCGGGGGAAGCGTTCCGCCGGGAAGCGGTCCAGCTGCTCGGGCAGCTGGACCGTGCCGTCGAGGCGGCCCGTCGAGCCGGCCCGGCGGCGGCCGGGCACCTGCGCATCGGGTTCAACTTCCCGGCCGGGCAGCGCATTCTCGTGCCGACGCTGTCCCTGCTGCGGGAAAGGCACCCCCAGGTGC
>Ga0209061_1003072_pt1 | contig 19041 bp, 17 predicted proteins | sample Coa_R1_10_FD_187157 | JGI IMG/M metagenome (GOLD analysis project Ga0209061, IMG submission 187157) | Surface soil microbial communities from Centralia Pennsylvania, which are recovering from an underground coalmine fire - Coalmine... | ecosystem: Environmental > Terrestrial > Soil >...
GCCGAGGTCGTGCTCGGCGAAGGGCTTGGGCCAGCCGCCCTTCTCGGCGTAGGCGAGCAGCGGCTCGAGCAGCATCCCCAGGTAGCCGGGGTCGGCGTAGATCCAGGCAGGCGACGCCGGGTACACCACGTCGACGGTGGAGACGTTCCCGTCGCTGGAGATCTCCTTCAGGAAGGCCCACGGCTTCCCGTCCGGGCTGGCCACCAGCTCCGTCGCGCCGTACGCCTGGCGGAGGGCGATGGCGGCGAGGCCCGGGTAGGCCTTGCCGCCGGCGGCGGTGGCGTCACCGGTGATGCGGGCGTCCAGCCTGTCCGCCCGCCGCCGCGCGGCGGGCAGGTCGGCGTGGAAGAAGCCGAGCATGTCCTGCCAGGAGGAGAACTCCCTGCTCCACCACGGCTGGAGGTTCGTGCCGAGGTAGCTCACGCCCGGGGTGCGCACCAGGCCGATGGACAGCGGCACCATGGACGGCAACCGGCCCACCTGGCCCAGGTCGGCGCTGAAGGCGAAGACCGGCCAGTTGTCGTTGATGGCCCGGTAGTTCGTGTCGTTGCCGTTCGTCAGCGTGCCGTGGCTGGCGAACTGACCGCGGACAACGATGTCCTGCCCGGACTGCCAGGTCAGCCGGGACGAAGCCGGCGTGGCCCACACGACGCTGCCCCAGGCCGCCATCTGGCCCTGCTCGGTGAGCGGCTGCTGGTTCTGCAGCTCCACCGTCCACACCTGCAGCGTCCCTGCCGGGTAGGGTACCCGGGAGGGGGCCCAGGTGATCACCTGGCTGTCGTCGCCGCTTGCCCACTCCCCGCTGATGTCGGCGTAGACCTGCACGCCGTGCGGGCGGCCGTCCAGGCTCCGCGCGCTGATCAGCACATAGCTCATGGGGATGGACTGGCGGCGCGTGTCGCCGGGCTCGACGGGGGAGAGGAACTCGACGGCGAGCTCCACGCCCCCGCCTTCCAGGCGGAACCGTGACCGGGTCGGGGTGACCTCGAGGAGCGTCTGGCTGAGGGCCCGCTCGAACCCCTGCAGGGTGGACGGGGTGCCGGAGTTCCCGTTGGGTACGTCGAGCACGATCGTCGGCGCTCCCATGAACATGTAGGAGACACCGTCGATGCGGGCGATGCCCGCCATCGCGGTGGTGTGGCCGGTCCAGAACTGCTGCCAGGTCCCCGGCAGCGTGGTGGCGGGCAGCCAGGTGCTCAGGTAGGGGCCGCGCACGGCCAGCGGGGCGGCCGGCGGGCGGATGGGGTCGGCGGCCAGGCCGCCGGGTGCGGGAGCGCTGCCTGCCGCCGGCGCCGCCGGGGCGCGGCGCGCGGCCGTGCTGGCGCGGGCGGGAGCCGGGCGGAGGACGCCGGCGCCCGCCAGGCCCCCGGCGGCGGCGACGCCGCCCGAGTAGCGGAGGAAGTCCCGCCGGCGTGGCGGCGCGGCGCCCGGCGCGGGGCACAGCCCGGCGTCCCCGTGATCCTGCCGGCCCGCCCGCCGGGACGGCCCCCGGGCAGCCGTGCCGTCGGTGTGATCGTTATGACGGGGCATGTGATGTCTCCTCACTGTTGGTTCCGGTTCGCACGCAGCATGCCACTGAGGAAATTCATTCGGTTAATGTGCGATCTTGTCAAGTCGCGGGCTGGCAGCCTGGCCGGCAGGCCCCGGCCGGCCCGGGGCCTGGCCGCGACCGCACGCACCCCTGACAGGACCCGGCTTGTGCCCTGCCACAACCATGGTCGTCACCGCTTACCCTGCTCCACAGGCACGCTTGCTCTGCTGAGTTCCCGGAAGCGGCCAAAATTGTGGCATTTTACAATGACGGTGCCGAAAGCTTGTGCGCGCTGCCGGTGACCGGTGCCCCGGCCCCGGCCCACACTGGGGACCGTGCGATCCAGCATCGGGGCGGCCCCCCGGGCCGCAGGATCCCGGGCGGGAGCCCGCGGCCCCGCGGCGCCGCGGGACGGCAGCACGGGACGCGATATCGGCCGGCTGCTCATCTCCTGCCCCGGCCGCCCGGGGATCATCGCGGCCGTGTCGCGTTTCCTGTACGAGAGCGGCGCCAGCATCCTCGAGTCCCAGCAGTACCCGGCCGGCCCGTCCGGCGGCACCTTCTTCCTGCTCGCCGGGTTCCACCTGCCCGGCCTGAGCGGGCAGTTCAGTGAGTCCGGGGAAGAATCCGCCGCGCTCGCCGGGCTGTTCTCCATGCGCTGGACGATGACGCCGGCGGCGGAGGTGACGAAGGCGGCGGCGCGAACACCGCGGGAGGCACGGTGAGCACCCCCCGCCCGCTGCCGCCAGGGTCGCTGCGCCACCGCCTGGAATCGGGGGATTTCGCGGTGACCGCCGAGATCGGGCCGCCGCGGGGCGCCGGCGGCGGCATCATCGGGCGGAAGGCCGGGCTGCTGCGGGGGTGGGTGGACGCGGTCAACATCACCGACAACCAGGGGTCGCACGTGCGGCTGGCGAGCTGGGCGGGGAGCATGGCGGCGCTCGCCGCCGGGGTGGAACCGGTCATGCAGCTCACCTGCCGGGACCGTAACCGCATTGCGCTCCAGTCGGACCTGCTCGGCGCCTGGGCCGCGGGCATACCGAACGTCCTGCTGCTGACCGGCGACCACCCGAAGTTCGGCGACCACGCCGGCGCCACGCCGGTGTTCGACCTGGACAGCGTCCAGCTCGTCTGGGTGGCGCGGACCATGCGGGATGAGCGCAGGCTGCTGTCGGGCCGCGGCATCGACCCGGCACCCGGCTGGTTCATCGGCGCGGTGGAGAACCCGTTCGCCCCGCCAGCCGGCTTCCGCGCCGGGCGGCTCGGCAAGAAGATCGCGGCGGGCGCGGAGTTCGTGCAGACCCAGCTCGTCTTCGACATCGGCGCCTTCACCCGGTGGATGGCCAGCGTCCGCGACCTGGGACTGCACGAGCGCTGCCGCATCCTCGCGGGCGTGGGCGCCATCCGTTCCCTGCGCGCCCTCGGCTACATGCGCGCCAACGTGCCCGGCGTGCACATCCCCGGCGAGATCGACCGCAGGCTGCGCGCCGTCCCCGGGTCCCGCGTCGCCGGCGAGGGGCTCCGGGTGGCCGCCGAGATCGTCCAGCAGGTACGGGAGATCCCCGGGACCGCCGGGGTGCACATCATCGCGTTCGGCAACGAGGGCGCCGTCCCCGAGATCCTCGAGCGGGCCGGTGTCGGGCGCCGGGTTCCCCTGACCGGCGCGGTCCCCGCGGCCGTCCCCCAGGGGAACGGCGCGGCACGCGCGTCCCGCCCCGGCGTGCCGCCGCCAGGCGCGGCGCTTCCCCGCGAAGGGGGGAAGCGCCATGGAGATTGAGGTGCGCGCGGTCGCCAAGCTGCGCGAGTCACCGGCCGCCCAGGCCGTCCTGAGCCCTATCGTCGAGGCCCTCTGCTCCTCGCCGGCCGACCTGAGCCGCCTCCGCGTCGTCTGCGACTGGATCCAGTACCGCAGCAACTTCCGCGAGCCGGTGACCTGCCGCCCGGTCCTGGCGGCCGTCCCCCCTGCCGGGCCGCCGGGATCGCCGCCCGCGGAGAGCCCGCCGGGATCGGCGGGGGAGAGCTGCCTCGAGGTGGCCGTCGACCTGAGGCGCCTGGCCGGCGCCGATGCCGCCGCGCTCGTCGCCAGCGCGCTGGCCGCCCGCGCGGGCGCCGGCGGGGGCGGAGGGCGCGAAAGGCCCTCACCGGCGCAGATCATGCTGGAGCCCTGGGTGCCAGGCCGGATGAGCTGCATCTGGCGGTTCAACACCTTGTACTGGCAGGCGCTCTCGCACTGGGAGAAAGCCACGGGCCGGGAGTACGAGCAGGCCCTGCCCGGCGGCGAGAGCGACGCGCGGAACGCCGGGGCCGCCAGGGAGCTGATCCTGGAGCTGTTCAGCATCTGGGACGATCTCGCCGCCCGCCGTGCCCTGCCCGGCGAGCTGTACGTCCTGGAGATCGGCGTCGGCAACGGCAGCCAGGCGCGCACCTGGCTGGACGCCTTCGCCGAGCTGGACCGGTCCCACGGGCGCGACTACTACCGGCGGCTGCACTACCTGATGGGCGACTACTCCGCGCACGTGCTCGAACGGGCGAGGCAGGCTGTCGCGCACCACGGCGGCCACGTCAGCGCGCTGGTCCTCGAGGCCACCCGGCCCGCGGTCACCCTCGGGTTCCTCGCCGGGAAGACGTTCCTCGTCTACATGTCCAACGTCTACGACAACCTGCCCACCGACGAGGTCGCCTGCATTCACGGCCGGATGTACCGGGTCGAGGTGCGGGCCTTCATCCGCGCCGGCGACGCGGAGCGGATCGCAGGCCGGTTCGGCACCACGGCGGGCCAGCTCTGCTCACTGACCGACCGCCTGCTGCGGATCGGGCCGGAGCTGATGAGCGAGTCGCTGCCGCAGCACTTCGCCGACACGGGCCAGGCCGTCTCGTTCTGGCAGGAGGTGTGGGACGCGATCCGCCTGGCCGAACGGTACGTCCCGCTCGAAGGGCTCGACACGTACCGCGTCGCGCCCTCACTGACCGGGGAGATCCTGCGCCCGCTGCTCGAAGCCGAGGGAGACGTCCGCATGCACGTGAGCAATGGGGCGCTGAGCAGCTTCGCTGGCACGCTGCCGCTGCTGCACCCCTTCGGCCGGGTGGTCTGCCACGACCTGTTCCTGACCGGCAGGCACCAGTACCGCACCGGCTTCTGCGGCCCGGGCAAATACGACGGATCGGTGGTGAACTGGGTGAACGGCCCGCTCCTGCAGCTGCTCGCCAGCCGCCGCGGTTTCGGCGTGCAGTTCTCCCCGTTCCGCCAGCGGCCGTCCGCGAACGTCAAGACGCTCACCGCGCAGGTACGGGACTGATCGGATGCCAGGCAACGTCAGCGAACCACAGGTGCTGCTGCCCACGACCGTCGTGGGCTCCTACCCGGTCCCCGAATGGCTGGGGCGCCTGAAAACCGAGTACTACCAGCGCCGGATCAGCGCCCAGCACCTGGGGGAGATCCACGACGTGGTCATCAAGGCGGCGATCAAGGACCAGGAGCTGGCCGGCATCGACATCGTCTCCGACGGCGAGCTGCGCCGCGACAACGACATCGGCTACTTCCTCGCCAGGATCCCCGGCATACACATCCCGCAGCGCGCCAAGGCGGACTACTACGACTACTACGACGCCGAGGTCACCAGGCCGCTCCCCGAGGAGGACGGTGCCAGCCTCGGCCTGGCCGCCGATTTCGCCTTCACCCGCCAGCAGACTCACCGGCCGGTCAAGTTCTCCTTCACCGGCCCCTTCTCCCTGTCCCGCAGGATCCGCGACAGCGCGTACCCTTCCACCGGCGGCCTGGTGCGGGCGCTCGCGCGCCGGCTCAACGCGGAGGCCCGCAGCCTGGCCAGGGCCGGCGCGACCCTGCTGCAGATCGACGAGCCGTTCCTGGCCGGTTACCGTGAGCACGCCGGGCTCGCGATCGAGGCCGTCAACATCGTCACCGACGGCGTCGGCGTCACCTGGGCGCTGCATGTGTGCTACGGCAACCGGTACGCGCGGCCCTCCTGGGAGGGCCACTACGATTTCCTCTTCCCCGCGGTGAAGGCAGCCCACGTGGACCAGCTCGTCCTGGAGTTCGCCCGCAAGGGCCTCGACGACCTGCGGCTGCTCCGCGAGCACTCCTGGGACAGGTCCCTCGGCCTCGGGGTGATCGACGTGAAGTCCGCCCAGGTCGAGACCCCCGGCCTGGTGGCATCCCGGATCCGCCGGGCGCTCGGGTACGTGCCCGCCGAGCGGCTGATGATCAACCCCGACTGCGGGCTGCGGCACCTCCCGCCGGAGATCGCCCGGCAGAAACTGCGGGCCATGGTCGCCGGAACCGCCCTCGTCAGGGCGGAGATAACCCGGCCGCCCGGCGGCGGGCGCGGCAGCGGTACCCGCCGTCTCCCCGCCGCGGCAGCCCGCAGCGGGCCGGGTGCCGGGACCGGCAGCCCCGGTGACGGCACGGGCGCCGCGCCGGCCGCCGCCGCGCCCCCCGGGGAACCCGCGGCGCCGCCGGCCAGGCGGCCCGCTGCGCGGGCACGGGCCAGCCAGCACGCGTGACCCCGCTGCTACTCTTTCCCCACCCACTCGCCCGGCCCGCACGGCCGCTGCGGCCCCCGAGCGGCACCTTCGCCCGGGGCAAGACCGACGTGGCGAAAAGCGGCCGGATCCGGGCCCACAGCTCGCCAGAGACGATCCACGGTGGCTGCTGACCCTTCCGCACGGTCAGGCTCAACCAGCACAAGAACACTGCTATCCCCACACGTCATTCTGTAAGGAGCTCTTACACCTCCGCGCATCTCGAGCAGGTGATGGCTGTGCCAAGGACGGGGGTGGTGGCGGCGTACCCGGCTGCGGCAGGGTTCCCGGGCCACTGGCGGGGAAATCCGCTTGACGTATTGACCGTCCGGTCATTACGGTTGACTCCATGGTCAATACGGGGGATGCTCATGATCCAGCCCGGCTGCGGGCGGTGACCGCCGCCGTCGCCGCCTACGTGGTTATCGCACTGGGTACACTCGCAGCGCTGGGGATCATGTCCGCCGCCGCGCCGCGCATGGCCACACAGCAGGCGTGGGTCCATGCGGTGATCGTGGCCGTGTTCGCCGTGGTCCTTCCGCTGCGCCTGAGGCCAGCCCGTAGCGGCAGCCTGAGTGCGCTTCGCGCGATCGGGCTCATCTCGGCGGTGCTGGTCTTGGTGAACGTCGTCGAAGTGCTCATCCCTGGCCTGTTTCCGCTGTGGATGCGGGTCGTGATGATCGGCATCGCCGTGCTCATGGCCGGGGTGATCCTGCTGGTGGCCCGGGAACGTCTGGCAAACCGGCCTGCCAGGGAACATGCCTGACCGGGGAGACGGCTCGGGGATCCCGCCCACGCCGGAGGCCTTGTCCAGCGCCCCGGCCGGTACCGGCCGGGGCCGTCGGCGAAGACTCGGGCCCGACCAGCGGCGCCGGCAGCTCATGGACGCCGCTGTATCGGTCGTGTCCCGCCGGGGCTACCGTAATGCCTCGCTGGCGGCGATCGCCCGCGAAGCGGGAGTGTCCAAGGGGCTGGTCTGGCATTACTTCGCCGACGGCGATGACCTGATGGAGCAGACCGCGAGGTCCACGCTGGTGGCCCTGCGCGAGGTGGTGGCCCGCGACGTGGACCTGTCCGCCGAGGTGCCACAGGTCATCCGGCAGGCGATCAGGCGCGTGGCCGCCCTGCGCGACACCCACGGCCCGCAACTACGCGCATTGCAGGAGATCGTCCAGAACCTCCGCCGGCCAGACGGCAGCCAGCGCCTCGGACTGCGCGACTACGAGGAGACCTACGCGCTGCAGGCGAAGCTCTTCCAGCGCGGCCAGGACGAGGGAAGCTTGCGCCGCCTCGACACCCGCTACATGGCGGTCACCTACCAGGGCGCGGTCGACACGATGCTCGCCTACCTCGACAGCCACCCCGGAACTGACGCCGACGAGTACGCCGCCGCCGTGGCCGACATCCTGCTCACCGGCCTCGCCGCAAACCAGCCTCGGACCAGTCATGTATGAGAAGGGCCCGCGTGGCCCTAGACGAGGGGACAGGAATCTTGACACGACCCAGATACACCGTTGCGGTCGCAGCCACCTGCGCCGGCCTGCTTACGGCCCTGCTATGGACCGCCACCGGGAGCGGCCGGGCCTCTGCGCTGGCGCCACGGGGGACGTCCACGGTCGGCAGCCCGGCGACAGCGCCCTCGCCGCCATGGGGTGCTACGCTGCGTGTGCTCACCGCGCGGTTGTTCGCCAAGGTGGCCGGACCCGACCCGGGCCCGTTCGGGACGAACCTGGAGGGCGCCTCGTTCGACCGGCAGGGCGGCTTCTATTTCGTCAATACCACGGCCCCGCCGGGCCAGCCGAAGATCATGACCCTGAACCTGGCCACCCGCAAGGTCACCAGCTTGTACACCGATGCGTCCAGCCAGCTGAACTGCCTGGTGTTCGGTCCCAGCGGGACGATGTTCCTGTGTGACCTCAAAGCCGGGCGAGTGGCCAGGTTCAACCCATCGTCACAGAGCCTGTCCACGGTGCTGGACCGGGTCGGGGGCAGCCCGCTGGTCCCGGACGACCTGGCGATCGATCAGGCCGGGGACATGTACATCGCCGATTACCGGGGTACCCCGGCCGCGCCCACCGGCCGGATCGTGCTGCGCCAGGCAAACGGCACCGCCAGCGTCGTGGTGACGGGGCTCGCGCATCCCAACGGCGTCGTGTTCACCCCCAATGAGCACGCCCTGTGGGTCACCGAGGACCTGCCGGCCAAGCTGGACCAGGTCGCCGACCAGCTGTCCTCTCCCGCCGCCACCGCGCCGGCCCCGACCGTGCACACGGCGGCCTATCTCAGCCTGGGGGCCGACGCGTACGCCGACTCGCTGACCACCGACGGCCAAGGCAATGTGTACATGGCTGTCTACGGCGGGCACGAGGTTCTCATGTTCAGCCCCGCCGGTATCCAGATCGGCCGGGTCGAGCTGCCCGCGAGTGCTTCCCGGGTGACCCATGTCGCGATCAAGCCCGGGACCCGCGACGCGTTCGTGACCGCCTCGGGACCGGGTGGCGGCTACATCTACACCTTCACCGCCCTGGCTCCCGCCCCTGCGGGCAGCTCCAACGGCGGCTGACCCAGCAGCACGGCCAGCAAGCGGAAGAAACTTGGCCCCTTGATGTCCGAAAGGCCGCGGCCGGGCGCGATGCCACCGGCCCGGTCCTGACCGCTGGAGAGACACAGCCCATGAACGATGCCGTGCCTCCAGCCGGGCTGCGAGACGGCAGCCAGCCTGCCCCCGTGATCATCGCCTGGCACCTGAATGACCCGCCGCGCAGCGCGGCCACGATGGCCTCAGCGCTGCCCCTGGCCCTGGTCCCGGCGTGGCGCGTCTACCTGGATCTGCCGATGCATGGCCGGCGGCAACTGCCCGGCGGGCTGGAGGAGTTCATGAGCCTGGGCCGCTCCGGCGCAGTGCTGAAGGCGTTCGATCCGCAGGTCAGCCAGGCCGTGGAGGAGTTCCCGGCGGTTCTGGCCGGGCTCCGGAGCCAGCTGCCCGTTACCGGCGGCCCGATCGGCGTGGTGGAAGCCACTGCAGGCGCGCTCCCCGCGCTGCTCGCCATCGCGGACGGTGCCGCATCGGTCAGCGCCGCCGCACTGGTCAGCCCGGTCATCCAGCTCGCTGAGGTTGCGGACCACATCGTCGAGGCGGTCAACAACGACCAGTCCTTCGCCAGCCTGCCGAAGGCACGTGTCCGCTGATTTTGCACAGCGGCCGGGGAGGGCTAGTCTCGGGACTTTGCGCCAGACGACGAATTGGGAAGGGGGACCACGTCATGCTGGTCCTGACCCCGGCGGCCGTCCAGGTCGTCAAGACCGTCACCGCGGCACCGCAGGCACCCGAGGGTGCGGGCCTGCGGATCTCCTCCTCCACCGCCGAGCCCCAGGACGCGGGCGCGCTGCAGGTGACAGCGGCGGAGGGCCCCGCAGAGCACGACCAGGTTCTCGAGAACGACGGGGCCCGGGTGTTCCTCGAGCCGCAGGCAGCCGCCTACCTGGACGACAAGGTACTGGACGCGCAGGTGAACGAGCAGGGCGCGGCCAGCTTCACCCTCGCCCAGCAGGCCTAGGGCACCGGCCCCCGGGTAAGCCCGGCAGCCCCGCCGCCCGGCCGGCGCAGTGCCGGCAGCCCGGCGGCGTCCCGGGCATGCAGGTGCGGCCGCCGGGCCCGGGGGAGGGTGCCAAAGCGGCCCTGGCGGGCACGCCGGCCGGGAGGGGAGGGAGGCGCAGGGCGCGCAGGCCCCGGTCAGCCGTACCGGTAGTCCTGCTGGTCCCGCGCGTAGCGGGCGAACGCGTCCAGGGAGGACGGGTTCGGCATCGCGTTGCGGTTGGCCGCCTCGGTCGGGCGGCACGCCGCGCAGGATGTTGCGCACCGGAACCTCCATCTTCTTCCCGGTGAGGGTCACCGGTATGTCCGGCACCTGGATGATCTTGTCGGGCACGTGCCGCGGCGTGTACTCCTTCCGCAGCTTCGCGCGGATCTCCTCCTCGATACGGTCATCCAGCGTGATCCCGTCAGCGAGCTTGACGAACAGCGGCATGAAGAACTTCCCGCCGGGCAGGTCGAGGTTGACCGCGAGCGCGTCGTCGACCTCGGGGATCGTGGCGAGGACGGCGTAGATCTCCGCGGTGCCGATGCGGACCCCGTAGCGGTTGAGGGTGGCGTCGCTGCGGCCGAGCACGAAGCACCCGCCGCGCTCGTTGACCTTGAAGAAGTCTCCCTGCCGCCACACGCCGGGGAAGTCCGCGAAGTACGACTCCCGGTAGCGGCTGCCGTCCTCGTCGCCCCAGAACCGCACCGGCATCGACGGCATCGGCTCGGTGATGACCATCTCGCCGACCTCGCCGGTGACGGGCTCCCCCCGGTCACTGAACGCGTACGCGGCCACGCCCAGGTTCCGCGCCTGGTGCTCGCCGGCGTACACGGGCATGGTGGGAGCCCCGCCGGTGAACCCGGTGCACACGTCGGTACCGCCGCTGCCGGCGTGCAGCCACAGGTCCCGCTTGACGTTCCGGTAGAACCAGGCGCTGCAGTCCGCCGACACCGGCGAGCCGGCCAGCATGACCGACCGCAGCGCCGTCAGGTCGCAGGTGTCCTTCGGGACGATGCCCTGCTTCGCCAGCAGGCCGGCGTAGGCGGGGCTGGCCCCGAACATGGTCACGCCCGCGTCCTGGGCCACCTGCCAGAGCACGCCGGGGCCGGGGTAGGCGGGGTTCCCGTCGTACAGCACCGGGCACACCCCGGCCAGCAGCGAGCTGACCAGGAAGTTCCACATCATCCAGCCGGTCGTGGTGAAGAAGAACAGCCGGTCGCCGGGGGAGAGGTCCATGTTGAGCCGCTGCAGCTTGAGCTGCTCGATCAGGATCCCGCCGTGCCCGTGCACGATGGCCTTCGGCAGGCCGGTGGTGCCCGAGGAGAACAGGATCCACAGCGGGTGGTCGAAGGGCACCTGCTCGAAGGCGAACCCGGCCGCGGGAACCGGCGGGTGGTCCATCAGCTCGGCCCAGGAGCACGCGCCGGGCACGGGCGGCCGGGTGCCGCCCGGATCCAGGTAGGGCAGGAAGACGACGTGCCGGAGGCCGGGAAGCCCGGCGATGATCTGCCCCAGCTCGCTGCGGCGGTCGTAGGCCCTGCCGCCGTAGCGGTAGCCGTCCACGCAGAACAGCACCTTCGGCGCGAGCTGCCGGAGCCGGTCCCCCGCGCCGCGCCACCCGAAGTCCGGGGAGCAGCTTGCCCAGATGGCCCCGATGCTGGCCGTGGCCAGCATCGCGATCACGGTGTGCGGGATGTTCGGCATGTAACTGGCCACCCGGTCGCCCGGGCGGACGCCCATGGAGCGGAGCTGGGTCGCGAGCACCCGCACCCGGCCCGCGAGAACCTCCCACGGCATGCCGGTGAGCGGGGTGGTTTCGCTGGCGAACAGCAGCGCGTCCCGGGCCGGCCGCTCGTTGCGCAGCACGTGCTGGGCGTAGTTCAGCCGGGCCCCGGGGAACCACTGGGCGCCCGGCATCTCGCGGCGGCCGAGCACCCGGGACGGCGGCGCGGACGCCTCGATGCCGCAGTAGTCCCAGATGGCCTGCCAGAAGCCCTCCAGGTCGGTCACCGACCACTGCCACAGCTCGCCGTAGCCGCGCAGCCGCAGCCCGCGTTCGGCGGCGAGCCAGCCGGTGAAGTGCGTGATGTTGGCACGGGCCACCCGCTCCGCATCCGGTGCCCACAGCAGGTCGCCCTCGCGCACGCTGACGGCAACGTTCACAGGGCGACCTTCGCACAGGGCCGGGCGTGAATCAATGAGGAGCGGGACATGTCAGGCTGCCATCTTCTGGGTCATGCGCCAATGCGGGAATACCTTCTGGGTCATGCGCCAATGCGGGAATACGCCGCGCCGGCCGATACCTTGACATCGGGCATGACGACGAGCATGGATGTCCGGGCTCTGGCCGCCGTCGACGTGCACGTGCACGTCGAAGCCGACGGCAGCGGCCGCTTCTCGCTGGACGACGAGCTGCTGGCCGCGTCGGCCAGGTACTTCAGGTCAGATCACGACCGCGCGCCGACGGTGGAGCAGATCGCCGCCTACTACCGCGAGCGCCGGATGGCCGCCGTCGTGTTCACCGTGGACGCCACCACGGCCACCGGACACCAGGCCCTGTCCAGCGAGGAGATCGCGGACCGGGCCGCTGACCACGCCGACGTGCTGATCCCGTTCGGCTCCGTCGACCCCCTCGTGCCGGGCGAGGCGGCGGCCCGGGCCAGGAAGCTCGTGGACAGGCACGGGGTGCGCGGCTTCAAGTTCCACCCGAGCCTGCAGAACTTCGCGCCCAACGACCCCAGCGTGTACCCGGTCTACGAGGCCATCGAGGAGATGGGGGTCCCGGTCGTCTTCCACACCGGCCAGACGGGGATCGGCGCCGGGCTGCCGGGCGGCCGCGGCATCAAGCTGCGGCTGTCCGACCCCATGCTCATCGACGACGTGGCCGCCGACTTCCCCGGCATGCAGGTGATCCTCGCGCACCCGTCCGTGCCGTGGCAGGACGCGGCGATCTCCATCGCCACGCACAAGGCGAACGTCTACATCGACCTGTCGGGATGGTCGCCGAAGTATTTCCCGCCGCAGCTCGTGCGCAGCATCAACTCGCTGCTGCAGGACAAGGTCCTGTTCGGCACGGACTACCCGCTGCTGACCCCGGACCGCTGGCTGCGGGACTTCGGCCTGCTGGACGTCAAGCCCGCCGTCCGGCCGAAGGTTCTCAAGGAGAACGCGGTACGCCTGCTCGGCCTGCACGGCTGACGCCGGGCTGCCGGTGCTCGCCCGTCCCGCCGCGCCGGGCCGTCCCCGGGGGTGAAGTTCATGCCGGACGAGCTGGAGGCCATGCGCCGCAGGCACAGCGGCCGCACGGAACTGCGCTACGTGGACCGTTTCGCGTTCATCCTCGGCCGCCGCACCTGACGGGACCCACAGGGGCCGCCCCGTGAGGGCGCGGGCCCGCAGCCGCCGGTCACGCGTTGCCGCGGGCCATGGCGATGAGGCGGCCGAGGACGGCCCCGTTGCTGACCCGCAGGCCGTCGTGCTCGTACTCGCTGGTCACCCACGGCCGGAGCCCGCGGATGGCGCGCGCCGTCTGCATGGAATGCTCCCGGTCCACGTACATGTCGCCGTAGTACACGGCTGCGGCGGCCGGCACCTCGTTGCGGCCGAGCCGGGCGGCATCATACAGCAGCGGCCAGTCGTCACGCTCGGCGATCAGGCCGGCGGCCGCCCGCAGCGGCCGGAGCACGGGATCGGCATCGATCATCCACGGGTAGATCATCTCGCCGGTGAACAGCAGGGGAGCGGCGCCGTCGGTCGCAGCGGCCGGGTCGAACTCGGCGAACTCGGCGCGGACCCGCTGCGCCGACCACCGTGTGGCACCGCCCTGGGCGTAGCACGCCTCGTGCAGCAGCGCGTACAGCGGGCCCCCGGAAAACGTCAGGTGCGCCTCGGCCTGGCACAGGAACACGTCGGACAGCTCACCGCCCGCGAACGGGTCCTCCAGCAGGTAGTGGAGCGCGTGGCTGCCCCTGCCCGACCCGAGCATGCGGCCGAGCGACTGGAACCCCTCGACGGTGAACGGCATGCCGCCGGGCAGCCGCACGTCATGGCTGCTGAGGTACCGCGCCACCCGCTTGGCCTGGTCCACGTCCCCGGGGTAGCGCTCGTAGTGCGCGGCGTTCTTCGCCGCGACCCGGGGATAGGCGGCCCGGTAGACGTCGTCGGCGCTCACGCCGAGGCCGGGCAGGCCGCCGGTGATGAACGCCTCGCGCACGCCCTCCGGGGCGAAGGAAAGGTAGGTGACCGTGCAGAAGCCGCCGAAGCTCTGGCCGAGCACGCTCCACGGCGCCCCGCCGGTCAGCTCCCGCCGGATCAGCTCGGCATCCCGCACGATGCTGTCGGCGCGAAACAGCGCCAGGTAGCCGGCCTGGGCCTGCGGGGAACCCAGCCTGGCGAGGGTTTTCCGGTTTGCCGGGGTGGATCTGCCCGTCCCCCGCTGGTCGAGCAGGAGCACCCGGTAGTCACGGAGCGCCCGGTCCAGCCAGCCCTCGCGCCCGATGGGCCGCTGCGCGCCGAACCCGGGACCGCCCTGCAGGAACAGCAGCCAGGGAAGGTCCGTGCCCGCCTGGTCCGCCGCGGCGACCTCGCGCGCGAACACCTCGATCTGCTCGCCGCCCGGGTTGCCGTGATCCAGCGGAACGCGGAAGGTATGGTCGGTCAGGACGGTGCCAGGATGACGGTAGCTGATCATGACCCGACCGTACCTGCCGGGCGGCAGATCACGGCGCCGGATGCGCGGCAGCAACCCGGGCCGTCTCACGGAGCGTAACCGGCATCCGCGCACAGCGCGTGCCGCGCTGCTGATGCCGCCAAGTGTATTGCGGGCTGTGGCCGGAGTCACTAGCGTGAAGATCAGCATTCGCGGCCGCGGCTTGCGTGACCGCATGGCCGGTCACGCAGCGCGTACATCGGGGTACGCCATGGAACACGTTTCGGTTGACAGCGGCGAGATCACAAACGCCTTCACCGTCCGCTTGTCGCGGGACGGGTGCAGTGCGTGGCTGACCATCACCGGCGAGCTTGACTTCGACGGGGTGCGGTGCCTGAGGGAGAAGATGGCCGAACTGGCCGCCATCAGGCCCGCCCCTGACATGATCCGCGTGGACCTCACCGGCCTGACGTTCGTGGACGCTGCCGGTGCGCGGGCGCTGGCCGCCGGCTGCCGGCGGATACAGCACCAGTGCCGGTGGTTCGAGGCATGGGGAGTCCACCCGCGGGTTGAGCGGGTACTCGGCCTGATCGGCATCCCGCTCCCTGGGCGCCGCGCCTCATGGCCGTCCGCCGGGCGCGCCGGCCTGCCGCTGCGCCCGCTGCCCTGGCCGGCCAGCGGCACAGGCCGCTGACCCGGCCCGGTAACTGGTCCCCGGCTGGCTGCCGCAGGGGCCAGCAGGTGCGGGGGCTCATGGCAGAAGGAACGCAGGTGGTACCCCATGACAGGAAAGCGGTGTCAGCGCCGGAGCAGGTGCTCCGCGAGCAGGAAGGCGCCGAGCGCGATGAAGGCGATCCCGGCGAGACGTTCGGCCCCCTCGCGGATGCGCTCCCCGATGCGGGCGCCAGCCTGCAGCCCGGCCTGGGCGGCAATGAAGGCCTGGACGGCGATCGCGATGATCACCGCCGGGACAGGAAGCCGGGCCAGGCCGAGGCTGAACCCGATCGCGAGCTCGTCAAGGCTGATGCTGATACCCAGGCCGGCGAGGATGAGGCCATGAGCGCTCGCAAGCCTGGCGGCGCGTTCGTCCCCTTTCCTGTCGCCGCCGTGCAGCAGCATCCACCCGCCGAGCCCGCCGAGGGCAGCAGCGGCCAGGTAGCCGGCGGCACCGCCGGCGGCCTCGGCCACCGGTGCCCCGGCAGCCAGGCCGATCACCGGCATGCCGCCCTCGAAGACGAGGAACGTCGCGGAGATGCGCAGCCGGTCCCGCGCCGCGAGCTTCCCCGTGGCGCCGAGCGCGGCAGCGACAGCGAAAGAATCCAGGCCGAGCGGCAGGACGAACGCCAGCAGCCGCAGCACGCTCATCCGCCCCGCCCCGCACTGCCGGCCGGTACGGTCGCGCCGCGGGCGGCGCGCGCCGCGAAGCGGCGGTATCGCATCATGCCTACGAGGGTAGGGGCTGCCGGCCCTCATACCAGCACCATGCGACGGTGCAGATAACAGCAAGAAGCGTACTTCCCGCCGCGGGCATGCGGATAGGCATCACGCCGCAGGTACGGGAAAACCGCACCTCGCACCAGGCCAGGCAGGGGAGCGGGCCGGCCCCCAGCGAGCAGGCGGGCGGCCGGGGGGGACGGCAGCCGGGCCGGCGCAGCGGCTCCGTCCCGGCTGAGGATGCCCGGGGGAGTCAGCGGGCGAGCCGGGCGGAGGCGAGCCGCCGCGTCCCGTCGGTAAGCCACACGTCGAGGCGGCCGCCGCCGTTACTGGTGACAAGCTCGGGACGGCACCCAGGCAGGATGGGCCGCTGGTATTCGATCTCCGCGCTGGATGGCAGCCAGCCGCATCCGGCGAGGACGTCTTCGACAGCAGCCCAGTGGACGGCGTTGTTGACGTGGCCCACGGTGTCGAAGTCGCTGGCCCGCAGCGGCCAGGGCCGGCCCGCCCTGGCCAGCCGCGGTCCTGGCCCGGGATGTGTCAGCCGCGCGGACACGTAGCGTCCCTGCGCGGCCGCCCCGAACAGGCGGTGAAACGCCTGCCCCAGCGGCACCGGCCGCCCGGTGTCCGGCGCGATCGCTGCCCATACCGCCCTGGCCTGCATCAGATCGCCGCCCGGCCCGGTCACGGTCGTGGTGCGCTCGGCCCAGCGAGGGCCGATAGCCGAGCAGAAGGTGCGCAGCGTCACCCGCTCACCGTGGGCCGGGTAGCCGCGGACGGCCACCGCGCAGCGGCGCAGCAGCCACACGTGCGGCTCGGGGAAGCCGGCGTCGGCCATGTCGTCTTCCGCGGCGTCCTGCAGGTACCGGGCGAGGGCGTCGAACCGCAGCCGGCCTGCGGGCGTGACCTCGGTGCTGCGGACGGCGCGGGAGACCGCGAACACCCGGCCGCCGGGCGCCTCGGGCAGGAACCCCGGCAAACCCGCCGCGGCTGCCTGGCCGCGGCCCCGGAGAGGGATCACAGCTCGCCGGCGGGGGAGGAGGACACCATGCGGCGGCCCGCCGCGGCCACGCCGGCGGCGGGCGGGCCGCCTGCCCCGCTCACGCCGAAGGTCTCGATGATCGCGCCGACGTTCTCCGCGAACCGCTCCGGCGTGACGCCGAAACTCGGCGTGTACAGCAGGGTGTGGTCGTACTCGCCGGCGCATGTCGCGGCCAGCCGCCCGGCCGCCTCATCAGGTGTCCCCGCGACGGCGAGCGTGTCCACCATCTCCTCGGGCACCGCCGCGATCATGCCCTCGGCGTCGTGGCGGCTCCACGCCTGCCGCATCTCGTCCGCCGCCGCGCCCCAGCCGTGCAGGTCCAGGATGCGGCGGTAGGTCCGCACGATCGAGTAGAAGGCGATCTGCGCCTTGACCTCGCGCCTGGCCACCGCCGCGTCCTCGTGGATGGCGCACAGCACGTAGCCGGCGACGGCGAACGGGGCGCTGGCGTCGCCGGACCTGCGGCGGCCGTCGTCGATCGCGGGCCTGACGACGTCCTGGACGTAGCGCCGGGTGAACAGGGGGTGGCCGACGAGGCCGTCGCAGACGGTTCCCGCCGCGCGGATCATCCGCGGGTTGACCCCGGCCATGTAGACGGGGATCCGCTCGCGCAGCGGCGGGCGGAACTCGGCGGTCGGCTGGATGCTGACCTGGTAGAAGCGCCCCTGGTGCTCGATGGGCTCGCGGTGCAGGCGCCAGAACCTGCGCAGCAGCGGCACGAGTTCCTCCATCCGCACCGCCGGGGCGTCCGGCTCGGCGCCGTGCCAGCCGCTCATCATCCGGCGGGTTCCCGTCCCCAGGCCGAGGATCAGCCGGCCGCCGGAGATCTCGTCGAGGTCGCGTGCCTCGGCCGCCAGCACGAACGGCGACCGCCCGACCGCGTACATGATGGCGCTGCCGATCGTGCACTCCCGCGTGGCCGCGCTCATCGCCGCGAGCGTCACCGTTGCCGACCGGTCAAGGAACTCCGTCGTCCACGCGGAGGCGAAACCTGCCCGCTCGGCCCGCCCCGATGCTTCCGCCACCGTCGCGACATCGCTGCCGAGGAATACCACGCCGAGATTCATCAGCCCTCCCGCAGGATCACGCTTCCGCCACCGGAGAGCTTACGGGGAGGGGCGCAGGCCGGTGTGACCGGATGGCGGCCGCGCCGGGCCCGGCCCGCCCACGGCCGCGGCCGGGACCCGATCCGCGCGCAGGCTTGATAACAGCAAGAAGCATCCTCTCTGGCAGCCACGGCCCGCCTCCTGCCCCGGCAGGCCACACTCCCAGCCAGACCATGCACCAGCTGCCCCGCAGGCCCCGCAGGGGGGCGCCGGCCGGGCCGCCGCGCACGGGCCCCGCATGGTATGCCTATCGTGGCCGCCGGTATCCCGGCCGGGCAGGTGCCATTTAGCAACGGGCAGGTGCCATTTAGCAAACCTTCAGGAGGGCCATATGCTCCACGGACGGCAGGCCGCGCTGGTGGCTGAGACACTGCGCGCCTCCCTGGCGGCAGCCGCGGCGAGCACGGCGGACCAGGGGCTGGCGCAGGCGTTCTCCGGCGCCGCGTCACTGCTCTCGCGGCACACCGCGGACGGGCGGTCCCCGCATCCGGCACTGCCCGCCGCCGGCGCGACGGTGACCCGCACGCTGCCGGTGACCAAGGAAGACACGGCTACCGCGATGGGACACCCGGACCCGGCGGTGGCGGTGCTCGGCTCACCCCGCATCGCCCTGTGGTTCGAGGTGGTCGCAAGCGCGCTGCTGCCTGAGCCGGCGCCTGACCTCACCCATGTCGGCGCGGGCATCCTCGTGCACCACGTCGGCCGCGCGGACGTGGGGGAGGAGGTGACGGTCCGGGCCACGGCGGAAGCCACGTCGGGCCGCCGCGTCACCTTCTCGTGCGCGGCCACGGCCGGGTCCCGCCTCATCGCGCTCGGCACCCACCAGCGTGTCCTTCAGGAACGCCGCTGACTGGGCCTGTGAGGCCGGGCGCAGGCCGCCGCCGCTCACGAATGCAGCTCCGTGACACCGGGTGACCAGTTGCCGTGCGGGGAGGGACGTGCCTGGCCGGTAGTCGTGCCTGGCCGGTAGTGGTCCGGCTCCATGGAGCCGGTTCCGGTCCAGTTACCCGGCGTCCTGCCATGGCAGTTTTGCGCGGGGCGGCCCGGGCAGGCCGCCCCGTCCTAGATGAGTGATTCCCAACCCGGGCTGGTGCGGCGTGCCGGGTTGACCTGGGCATGAGAGGAGGGCATCCATGATCGACTGTGACGACAGACCTGGA
>Ga0209061_1003074_pt1 | contig 19035 bp, 18 predicted proteins | sample Coa_R1_10_FD_187157 | JGI IMG/M metagenome (GOLD analysis project Ga0209061, IMG submission 187157) | Surface soil microbial communities from Centralia Pennsylvania, which are recovering from an underground coalmine fire - Coalmine... | ecosystem: Environmental > Terrestrial > Soil >...
TTCGAACCTGCGCACCCGGCTCCGGAGGCCGGTGCTCTATCCCCTGAGCTATGGGGGCCCGGTGACTACGAAAGGGTACCAGCCCCGCGGCGTCGTTTGGACCCGTGTCCCCGCCTTGGGCATGACATCGCCGCACACGGTAGCCTCGCCCGCGTGACGCAAGCATTGGGACGCGTGCTGGTCGTGGACGACGATGAGGTGATCCGGCAGCTGATCGCCGTAAACCTTACCCTCGAGGGGTTCGACGTGGCGACGGCGGTCGACGGCCAGGACTGCCTCGACAAGGTGCGGGCGATCGCGCCGGACGTCATCACGCTCGACGTCATGATGCCGCGGCTCGACGGCTGGGAGACCGCGGTGCAGTTGCGCAAGACGCCGGAAACGGCGCACATCAAGGTCGTCCTGATCACGGCCCGCGCTCAGGAAGACGACATAGCCCGCGGCGCGAACGTCGGCGCGGACGCCTACCTGACCAAGCCGTTCGACCCCGGCGAGATGATCCGCGTGGTCCGCGAGCTCGCCGGCGCCCCGCCCGCGTAACCGCCTGCCGCCGTGATCACGCGCGACCTGCGGGACGCGATCGCCCGGGCGGCCGCGGCGGCGGGGTTCGCGCCCGCCGACCCGGGGCTGCGGCCCGGGGGGCGGCCCGGCCGGTACGCGTCGAGCGTCGCGTTCGAGCTCGGGAAGGACCCGCGCGAGACCGCCGGGCACCTGGCGCCCCTGCTGACACGGGAACCGTGGATCGCCCGGGCCGATGTCACCGGCCCCGGCTATCTCACCATCACCGTCACCCCGGAGGCCCTCACCGCCGTCGGCGACCGCATCGCCCAGGCCGGCCCGGACAGCGCCCGCAGCGAGGCGCTGCGTGGCGTGACGCTCCAGGCCCAGCCTGCCGCCGACCTGCTGGCCGCCGCCACCTGGGAGGAGGCGCGGGCGGCACTCGCCGCGGAACTGACCGCCCGGCTCGCCGTGGCGGCGGGCGCGACGGTCATCGCTCCTGGTCATCCCGAACGCAGGCGCGAGCCTCCCCCTGCCGGCAGCCATCCTGCGGCCGGTGCGAGCGCCACCTTCCGTTCGGAAGAAGAAAGAGGAAAAGCAGCCGCGATCGGCGAGTCATACGGGGCGGCGGCGAGAGGGACCGCCGCGGGGGAGCGGTCGGCGGCCGGGGAGCGCGATGGGCGGCCGGTGGCGGCGGCCGTCGCCTTCGCGGGGCTGGACACCGTGCGCTTTTCGCTGGCCAGGGCGGTGCCGGGGCGGCCGGTGCGCATCGACCCGGCGAAAATCGCGCGGTATGTGCCGGACAACCCCGCCTATGCTGTGAGGTACGCGCACGCTCGCGCCGCGTCCGGGGTGCGCTGGGCAGCCGCCTCCCGCGGACCGGAGGCCGCCCCGCGGTGCCCGCCCGCCGACCCGGGGGAGCTGGCACTGCTCGACGCGCTGTCCTGGCTCCCCGAACGGGTCGCCACCGCGGCGCGCCGTGGCCGGCCCGACGAGTTCGCTCGTTACCTGGAGCAACTGGCTAGCGTTACCATCGCTACCCTGAGCGGCGCTAGCCATCCGGGGAGCGCGCGCGCTCCCGGAACTGGCAAACTGACCGTGGCCAGGGCGGCGCAGACCGGTCTCGCCGCCGGGCTGGAGCTGCTCGGGGTCAGCGCGCCTGACCGCCTGTGACATTCGGAGACAAACTGATGAGCCGTGTCGCTCACCCGGCCGGGCCGCGCCATGCGGACGTGCTGCCCGCCGACCACCCGCCGGCGCCGCCCGCCGACCTGAACGCGCTGCACCCCGCGATCTGGCCGCGCGGCGCGCGGCGGAACCGCGGCGTGCTCACGCTCGGCGGTGCCGACGTCCGTGATCTGGCCGGGGAGTTCGGCACGCCGGTGTTCGTGACCGACGAAGAAGACGTGCGGGGCCGCTGCCGGGAGTACATGGAGGCGTTCGGCGCCGACGCGGACGTCTATTACGCGGCCAAGGCGTTCTGCTCGCGCGCGGTGCTGCGATGGGTCACCGAAGAGGGACTCGGCGTCGATGTCTGCACCGGCGGCGAGCTGGAGGTCGCGCTGTCCGCCAGGATCGATCCGGCGCGGATCACGTTGCACGGCAACAACAAGCTGCCCGCCGAACTGTCCCGTGCCGTCCTGGCGGGTGTCGGGCGCATCGTCGTGGACTCCTTCGAGGAGATCGCCCGCCTCGCGTACCACGCGGACGAGGCCGGGCGCCGGCCGCGGGTGCTCGTCCGGGTCACCACCGGGGTCGAAGCGCACACGCACGAGTTCATGGCGACCGCGCACGACGATCAGAAGTTCGGCTTCTCGCTGGCCTCCGGAGCCGCCGACGAGGCGGTGCGGCGGGTGCTGGCGCTGCCCTCGCTGGAGTTCGCCGGGCTGCACTCGCACATCGGCTCGCAGATCTTCGACACCGCCGGGTTCGAGGTGGCCGCGCACCGGGTGGCCGGGCTGGCGGCGCGGATCGCCGCCGAGCACGAGGTCACGGTGGCCGAACTCGACCTCGGCGGCGGGTTCGGGATCGCGTACACGCCTGAGGACGACCCGCCCGACGTGAAATCGCTGGCGGCCGGGCTGCGCGCGATCGTCGCCGCGCAGTGCTCGGCTTTCGGCCTGCCGGTGCCGCGGCTGACGGTAGAGCCGGGACGCGGGATCATCGGCCCGTCCACGGTGACGCTGTACCAGGTCGGCACGATCAAGAACGTGGACGGGATCCGGACCTACGTGAGCGTGGACGGCGGGATGAGCGACAACATCCGGACCGCGCTGTACGACGCGTCCTACACGTGCGCCCTGGCCTCGCGGTCCTCGGACGCGCCGCCGATGCTGTCCCGGGTCGTCGGGCGGCACTGCGAGAGCGGCGACATCGTGGTCCGTCACGCGTACCTGCCCGCGGACCTGGCGCCGGGCGACCTGCTGGCCGTGGCCGCGACCGGCGCGTACTGCTGGTCGCTCGCGTCGAACTACAACCACCTGCCGCGCCCCGGCGTCGTTGCCGTGCGCGACGGCGTCCCCCGGCTGATCGTCCGCCGGGAGACCCTAGACGACCTGCTGCGATTGGACGCCGGATGAGCGAGCAGAAACCTGTCCCCGTGGCCGCGGCCGCCGCCGCCCCGCGCCCGGGTACCGCATTCCCCGGGGTCTCCCCCAGGACGCTCAACGTCGCGCTGCTCGGCTGCGGTGTCGTCGGGTCGCAGGTGGCGCGGCTGCTGCGAGAGCAGGCCGCCGACCTGGCGGTGCGCACCGGGGCGCGGCTGGAGCTGGCCGGGATCGCGGTGCGGCGGCTGTCGCACCCGCGGCCGGGCATCGACCCGGCGCTGCTGACGGCCGACGCCATGGAGCTGGCCACCCGGCCGGGCGTCGACATCGTGGTGGAGGTGATCGGCGGCATCCAGCCGGCTCACTCGCTGCTGCTGGCCGCGATGAAGAACGGCAAGTCCGTGGTGACCGCCAACAAGGCGCTGCTCGCCGAGCACGGCGAGCAGATCCACGCGGCCTCGCGCGCCTACGGCGCCGACCTGTACTACGAGGCCTCGGTAGCGGGGGCGATCCCGCTGCTGCGGCCGCTGCGCGAGTCGCTGGCGGGCGACACCGTGCACCGGGTGCTCGGCATCGTCAACGGCACCACGAACTTCATCCTGGACCGGATGGACACCTCCGGCGCCGACTTCGCCGAGTCGCTGGAGGAGGCGCAGGCGCTCGGGTACGCCGAACCGGATCCGACCGCCGACGTGGAGGGGTTCGACGCGGCGGCGAAGGCCGCCATCCTGGCCGGGCTGGCCTTCCACACCCGGGTGACCGCGGCCGACGTGCACCGCGAGGGCATCACCGAGGTGACCGCCGCGGACATCGCCTCCGCCAAGGCGCTCGGCCGGATCGTCAAGCTGCTGGCGATCTGCGAGCGGTCGGACTCCGGCGTCAGCGTGCGGGTGCACCCGGCGATGATCCCGCGCAGCCACCCGCTTGCCGCCGTCGGCGGCGCCTACAACGCGGTGTTCGTCGAGGCGCAGTCGGCGGGCCAGCTCATGTTCTACGGCGCGGGCGCGGGCGGCACGCCGACGGCGAGCGCCGTGCTCGGTGACATCGTGGCGGTCGCCAGGAACCGGCTGGCCGGCACCCGCGGTCCGGAGCTTTCCACCTACGCCGAGCTGCCGGTGCTGCCCATGGGCGATACGCTGACCAGGTACCACGTGTCGCTGGACGTGGACGACCGCCCTGGCGTGCTGGCTCCGGTCGCCGAGGCGTTCGCCAGGCACGACGTCTCCATCCAGGCGGTACGGCAGACGAGCCGGGGCGACGAGGCGCTGCTGGTCATCGTCACGCACGAGGCGCCGGACGCGGCGCTGGCCGCGACGGTCTCCGAGCTGGAGGCGCTCCCGGTCGTCCGGGCGGTGGCGAGCGTGATGCGGGTGGAAGGGGAGGAAGACCCGTTATGACTGGATCGCGCGCCGTGGCGGGCACCAGCGCACGCGCGCCGTGGCGCGGCGTCATCACCGAATACCGTGACCGGCTTCCGGTCACGGCCGACATGCCGGTGATCACCCTCCAGGAGGGCGGCACGCCGCTGCTGCCCGCGCCGGTGCTTTCCGCCCGGACCGGCTGCGAGGTGTACCTGAAGTTCGAGGGCCTCAACCCGACCGGCTCGTTCAAGGACCGCGGCATGACCGTCGCGATCACCGTGGCCGCGGCAGCGGGCGCGAAAGCCGTGATCTGCGCCTCGACGGGCAACACGAGCGCCAGCGCCGCCGCCTATGCCGCGCGGGCGGGCCTGACCTGCGCGGTGCTGGTTCCCGCGGGGAAGATCGCGATCGGGAAGCTGGCCCAGGCGCTCGTGCACGGCGCCAGGCTGTTGCAGGTCGACGGGTCGTTCGACGACTGCCTCGAGCTCGCGCGGAAGCTGGCCGTCGACTACCCGGTCGCGCTGGTCAACTCGGTCAACCCGGACCGCCTGCAAGGTCAGAAGACCGCGGCGTTCGAGATCGTGGACGCGCTCGGCGACGCGCCCGACGTGCACTGCCTGCCGGTGGGCAACGCGGGCAACATCTCCGCGTACTGGATGGGGTACACCGAGTACCTCGCGGCGGGCATGGCGTCGAGGCGGCCACGGATGTTCGGCTTCCAGGCCAGCGGCGCGGCACCGATCGTGAACGGCGCGCCGGTCGCCCACCCGCAGACGATCGCGACCGCGATCAGGATCGGGAACCCCGCTTCCTGGCAGCGGGCCGAGGCGGCCAGGGACGAGTCCGGCGGGCTGATCGACAAGGTCACCGACCGGGAGATCCTCGCCGCCTACCGCATCCTGGCCCGCGAGGAGGCAGTGTGGGGCGAACTGGGGTCGGCGGCGAGCGTGGCCGGGCTGCTCGCCGCGTCCGCGAGCGGCGCCATCCCCGCTGGCTCGCGGGTGGTCTGCACGATCACCGGCAACGGCCTGAAGGACCCCGACTGGGCGCTGTCCGGCGCCCCGGCGCCGACCACGGTGCGGGCGGACCCGGCCGCGGCGGCCGCGGCGCTGGGCCTGGGCTGACCATGCCGCGGTCGCGCGTGCCCATCCTGCGGTCCTTTCTGTCCAATTCGTCCAATAGTTTGCGGATTCCCGGCGGGGACACGGCCGGGTGTCTTTTCTGGCGCTATGCGCCAGAAAAGACACCCGATCACCGGCCGGGAGGATGAGGTTGCATGACCGAGTGGGGTACGGCGCCGGTCCGGGTGCGCGTGCCGGCGACGAGCGCCAATCTGGGGCCCGGGTTCGACGCGCTCGGGCTCGCGCTGAGCCTGCATGACGAGATCGAGGCGGCGGTGACGCCGTCCGGGCTGTCGATCGAGGTGTCCGGCGAGGGCGCCGCCGACGTGGCGGGGGCAGGCGAGAAGCACCTGGTCGTGCGCGCGATGCGGGCGGCGTTCGACGCCCTTGGCGGCGGCCAGCCGCCGGGGCTCGCGCTGCGCTGCGCGAACCGCATACCGCACGGGCGCGGCCTCGGGTCCTCGGCGGCGGCGATCGTGGCCGGCGTCCTCGCGGCGCGGGCGCTGGCCGGGGCCGGCACGCGCCCCGGCGACGCGCTGCCGCTGGCGAGCGAACTCGAGGGCCACCCCGACAACGTGGCGCCCTGCCTGTACGGCGGCCTGACGGTCGCCTGGCTCTCCCGCGGGGACACGGGCCGCGGGGACGCAGGTCACGGGGAGACGGGCGGCGGGGACGCAGGTCACGGGGACACCGGCCGCGGCGGGCTCCCGGGGGGCCGCCCTCCCGGGAATGACCGTGTCTCCCGGGCGGTGAAACTGCGGCCGCTCGCGGAGATCACGCCGGTGGCGGTCGTCGCGCCCGCGCCGGTCTCCACCGGGGTGGCGCGCGGCCTGCTGCCGGAAACCGTGCCGCACGCGGACGCGGCGCGGAACGCGGGCCGCGCCGCGCTGCTCGTCGCGGCCCTCACGGCCCGGCCGGAAGCGCTGCTCGACGCCACCGAGGACTGGCTGCACCAGGACTACCGGGCGCCGGCGATGCCCGCGACACGCGACCTGATCGGCCGCCTGCGCGCCGCGGGGCTGCCGGCCGTGGTATCCGGCGCGGGCCCGTCCGTGCTCGCGCTGCTGGTTTCCCGCCGGGGCCTGGACAGGTTGGATTCAATCGTGAAAGAAACGGGTATTGAATGGCGCATAAACCCGCTAGACGTCGAGCGACAGGGTGCCAGCGTGACACCGGGCGTGCCGGGCGCCCGGTGATGCCGGACAGTCCCTCGCCGGGCCGGTTAACCCTCTTTTCCGCGACATGGATGGCTGCGAAGGAATGCCTTGGGCTCCGTCGGTGTTAGGCTAGGTGAAGCACCGGCTGCCCCCATCGGGGGCAGGTGCCGGTCATCCACACGTCGCCTGGGGGGTAACGTATACCTGCCCAGGGAGTGGGCTTTCGGCTTCACCCCAGGAGAGCAGCGCGTTCCTCTGAGTGCTACCTCGCTCACAGCTTCATGTCGGCAGTCCCGGACCGGGGCCGCGGACACGGACGGGCGCGAGGTGCCGGGTTAGATGCCGAGCGTAGATGCGAGCGTGATCATGCAGGGTGAGCAAGCCTCACAGGCGATCCGAATCGGGTCTGGCGCCACGGAACCGGGTCGAGAAGACACCTAGGCGGCCGAGGATCATAATGGAAGGACCATTAGTGAGCGACACCACCGAACTCCTCAGCGATGCGGCTCCCGCGTCCGAGGATTCCCCCATCGGTCATCCGGCCACCGGCTCCGCGGACAGCGCGCCACGGTCATCGGGCCGCAATGGCGGTGACCTCTCCAAGCTGCGCGTCTCTGAGCTGCAAGTGCTAGCTCAGCAACTCGGCATCTCAGTGACGGCCCGGATGCGGAAGGGAGATCTTGTCGCCGCGATCCAGGAGCGGCAGGGTAGCGGTCGCTCTGCCCCCGCCCGCAGTGCCAGCCCAGGGGAGCGACCCTCTGCAGCCCCCGGGCAGTCAGCCACGCGGGCCGCGTCTGCGGGAGCCGGCGCGTCCCGCCCCCTGAATCAGGACGCTATGGAAGCAGACACATCCGTCCGGTCAGGCATCGGCGACGCCGCCCCGGCGGGTGCCGGCATCGGCGACGCGCCGCGGAGCGCGGGCGCCGGCCAGGCCGGCATCGGCGAGGAGCGCCCCGTAACCGCGGCCCGGCAGCCCGCGGCGGCCGCGCAGCCGGCTGCCGCCGAGCCTGGTCCCGACGCACAGGGTCAGAGCGCTGGCCAGGACGGCAGGCGCGGCGAGCGCCGTCGCAACGGCCGCCGCGACGACCAGGGGAACAATGGCCGCGAACAGCGCAGGGACGGCCGCGACGCGGCCGCCGCGAACGGCGGACGCGCCGGACAGGGCGCCCAGAACGTTCCGGCCGGCAGCCGTGATGACGACGAGGACGGCCAGGGCCGGCGGCGCGGCCGCGACCGGTTCCGCAACCGCAACCGCCGCCGTGGCGACCGCCAGGGCGGCGAGCCGGAGACGGTGATCTCCGAGGACGACGTGCTGATCCCGATTGCCGGGATCCTGGACGTGCTTGAGAACTACGCGTTCGTGCGCACCACCGGGTACCTGCCCGGCCCGAACGACGTCTACGTCTCGCTATCCCAGGTCCGCAAGTACGGGCTGCGGAAGGGCGACGTCATCGAGGGCGCGGTGCGCCAGCCGCGCGAGGGCGAGCGCCGGGAGAAGTTCAACGCGCTGGTCCGCCTCGACAAGGTCAACGGCCTGGACCCGGAGCAGTCGATGAGCCGCCCGGAGTTCTCCAAGCTGGTCCCGCTCTACCCCCAGCAGCGCCTGCGCCTGGAGACCGACCCGGGCAACCTGGCGACCCGGATCATCGACCTGATCAGCCCGATCGGCAAGGGCCAGCGCGGCCTGATCGTGTCGCCGCCCAAGGCCGGCAAGACGATGATCCTCCAGGCCATCGCCAACGCGATCACCAAGAACAACCCGGAGTGCCACCTCATGGTCGTTCTGGTGGACGAGCGGCCCGAGGAAGTCACCGACATGCAGCGCACGGTCAAGGGCGAGGTGATCCACTCCACCTTCGACCACCCGGCCGACGACCACACCACGGTCGCGGAACTCGCGATCGAGCGCGCCAAGCGCCTGGTCGAGATGGGGCACGACGTCGTGGTGCTGCTCGACTCGATCACCCGGCTGGGCCGCGCCTACAACCAGGCGGCGCCGGCCAGCGGCCGCATCCTGTCCGGCGGCGTCGACTCGACCGCGCTCTACCCGCCGAAGCGGTTCTTCGGCGCGGCGCGCAACATCGAGAACGGCGGCTCGCTGACGATCCTCGCGACCGCGCTGATCGAGACCGGCTCCCGGATGGACGAGGTCATCTTCGAGGAGTTCAAGGGCACCGGCAACATGGAGCTGCGGCTGCGCCGCGAACTCGCCGACAAGCGGCTGTTCCCCGCTGTCGACGTGGACGCGTCCAGCACCCGCAAGGAGGAGATCCTGCTCGCGCCGGAAGAGCTCAAGATCATCTGGCAGCTGCGCCGCGTGCTGCACGCGCTGGAGCCGCAGCAGGCGCTTGAGCTGCTCATGGAGCAGATGCGCAAGACGCGCAGCAACGCCGAGTTCCTCTTGCAGGTCCAGAAGACCACTCTCGGCCAGGACCGGTAGCCGGCGACACGACGTCGGTTGCGCGATCAGGTACGCTCCAGCGACACCAGTTGCGCGATCGAGTACGCTGCCAGAGCGGTGCGCCGCCAGAGCGTGGCCTGGCCGGGAATGCCCGGCCAGGCTGGCTGGTTAACGCCTCTGGCATGCTGGGAAGCCGCTAATACGCGGTACCGGTTCACTTCCCGGGGTTGGAAGACCCGGCGACCGCATGAGCAAGGGAGCCAATGCATGAAACCTGACATTCACCCGGCGTACCAGGTCACCACCGTGACCTGTGGTTGCGGGAACACCTTCGTCACGCGTTCGACCGCGCCAAACGGCGTGATCCATGCCGACGTGTGCTCGAACTGCCACCCGTTCTACACGGGCAAGCAGAAGATCCTCGACACCGGCGGCCGCGTCGCGCGGTTCGAGAAGCGGTTCGGCAAGGCCGCGGCCGGGGGCTCCGGCAAGAAGTAGCGCTTTTCCCCAGCGCCCGCGCGCCCGCAGGCGGCGCGCGGGCGCTTCGGCCGTGCCGGAAGGCCGCGGCCGGGCAGCACGTGGCGTTTCCGCAGGAGCCACGGCCCGCGTTCGGGATAATTGGACCCTGGAAAAGGAAGGTCTTGGTTTTCGTGTTCGACCGGCTCGCAGAGCTGGCGAGTGAGCACGCGGAGCTTGAGCGGGCCCTCGCCGATCCCGGCGTGCACGCGGACGCGGACCAGGCCCGGACGATCGCCAAGCGCTATGCGGAGCTGACCCCGATCGTGAACGCCTTCCGTGAGTGGCAGCAGGCGGGCGAGGACGAGCAGGCCGCGCGCGAGCTCGCGCCGGAGGACCCGGCGTTCGCGGCGGAGGCGGAGGATCTCGCCCGGCGCCGCGGGGAACTGGAGGACCGGCTCCGCAGGCTGCTCGTGCCGAGGGATCCGAACGACGACCGGGACACCATCTTGGAAGTCAAGGCGGGCGAGGGCGGCGAGGAGTCCGCGCTGTTCGCCTCCGACCTGCTGCGGATGTACCTCCGCTACGCCGAGCGGCACGGCTGGAAGACAGAGGTCATCGACTCCACCGTCACCGGGCTCGGCGGTATCAAGGACGCGACCGTCGCCATCAAGGCGGGGCGGGGCGGCGGCGCGGGCGCGTGGTCCCGCCTGAAGTACGAGGGCGGCGTGCACCGGGTGCAGCGGGTACCGGTGACGGAGTCCCAGGGCCGCATCCACACATCGGCGGCGGGGGTGCTGGTGATGCCCGAGGCCGACCCGGTGGACGTGCAGATCAACGACAACGACATCAAGGTCGACGTGTTCCGTTCCTCCGGACCGGGCGGGCAGTCGGTGAACACGACCGACTCCGCGGTGCGCATCACCCACCTGCCGACCGGCATCGTGGTGTCGTGCCAGAACGAGAAGAGCCAGCTGCAGAACAAGGAGCAGGCGCTGCGCGTGCTCCGTGCCCGGCTGCTCGCGGAGGCGGAGGCGGACGCGGACGCCAAGGCCTCGGCCGAACGGAAGGCGCAGGTCCGCACCGTCGACAGGTCGGAGCGGGTCCGTACCTACAACTTCCCGGAGAACCGGATCTCCGACCACCGGGTGGGCTACAAGGCTTACAACCTGGACCAGGTGATCGACGGTGACCTGGACGCCGTGATCGACGCGCTCGCCGCCGCGGACCTGGAAGCCAAGCTAGCCGAGGGATGATGAGCGGGCCTTGGCCGCCGGACGGGCGGGCAGCACGGTGAGCCTGCTGCTCGACGAGATCGCGCTGGCCACCGCGAGGCTGGCGGAGGCGGGCGTGGAGTCGCCGCGGACCGACGCGGAGCTCATCGCCGCGCATGTCCACAACGTCAGGCGCAGTGAGCTGCACACGGTTCCGGACTCGAAGTTTGACGCCAGGTTCTGGGTGGACGTGAGCCGCCGGGCCAACCGAGAGCCGCTCCAGCACATCACGGGACGGGCGTTCTTCCGCTACCTGGAGCTGGATGTCGGCCCCGGCGTCTTCGTGCCCCGCCCGGAGACCGAGGTGATGACCGGATGGGTGATCGGCCGGCTGCGCGAGATGGATGTCGCCGAGCCGGTCGCGGTCGACCTGGGCACCGGATCGGGGGCGATCGCGCTGTCCATCGCGCAGGAAGTGCCGCGGGCACGCGTGCACGCGGTCGAAGGCGACCCGCTGGCCCGGAGCTGGGCCGAACGGAACATCACGCGGTACGTGGACTCCTACACCGCCGGGCGGGTGCTGCTGCACGCGGGGGACTTCGCAGCCCGCGACTTCAAGTCCGGCCTGAACGAGCTGGCCGACATCGCCGGCCATGCCGATGCGGTCGTCTCCAACCCCCCGTACATCCCGCTTGGCTCCGTCGTGCCGCCCGAGGTGGGGGAGTACGACCCGCCGGCCGCGCTGTGGAGCGGCCCTGACGGGCTGGACGCCATCCGCGCGGTCGAGCGGGTGGCACGGTGGCTGCTGCGGCCAGGCGGCCTGGTCGCGGTGGAGCACGGGGCCCAGCAAGGCGCGGCGGTGTACTGGGTGTTCGCCGAGGAGGCCGGCTGGCGGGACACCAGGAACAACAAGGACCTGGCCGGACGTGACCGATTCGTAACGGCTACCTGGCCTGGTCTGTAGAACGGCCGATTCCGTGGCAGGATGGAAACCGATGAGCGCTCTATACGACTGCGCCGACGCGCGGCAGCGGGAAGCGGGGATCGCGGCCGCGGTCACCGCCGTACGGGGAGGCGGCCTGGTCGTGCTGCCCACGGACACGGTTTACGGCATCGGCGCCGACGCCTTCACGCCGCCGGCGGTTTCGGCCCTGCTCGCGGCCAAGGGACGGGGCCGGAACATGCCGCCTCCGGTGCTCGTCGGCAGCGTGCGGGCCGCGGCGGCACTCACCGAATCGCTGGGCGCCTTCGGGCAGGACCTGATCGACGAGTTCTGGCCGGGGCCGCTGACGCTGGTGTTCCGGGCGAGCCCGACGCTCAAGTGGGACCTTGGCGACACGCTGGGCACGGTCGCGGTGCGCATGCCGCTGCACCCGGTCGCGCTTGAGCTGCTCCGGCAGACCGGGCCGATGGCGGTGAGCAGCGCGAACCGGCACGGCGCTCCTGCGGCCACGACCGCGGCCGGCGCGCAGGAGCAGCTCGGCGGCGCCGTTTCCGTCTACCTGGACGGAGGGCCGTGCGCGGACAACGTGCCCTCGACGATCCTCGACCTGACCGGGACGGTCCCGCGGATGCTCCGCGCCGGGGTCGTCACCGCCGACCAGCTCCGCAAGGTCGTCCCGGTGATAGACCTGCCGGCGCCGCAGCCGCCCGGGGCGCACGAGCCGGACATCAAGCCCGCCGAGCCGCATCCGCTGGCCGGCGGGGACCCCGGAACTGGTTCCTAGCCCAGCGCCGCCATGCGCGACTATCTGTACATCCTGATCATCGCGGCGGTGGTGACCTACCTCCTCACCCCGCTGGTGCGGCAAGGCTCGATCGCGATCGGCGCGCTGCACGCCGCCCGCAGCCGGGATGTACACAAGGAGCCGACCCCGTTGATCGGGGGGCTCGCCATGTACGGCGGCCTGGCAGCCAGCCTGCTGGTGGCGGAGCGGTTTACCTACCTGCGGCAGGCGTTCCCTTCGTCGCGCACCGTCGCCGGGCTGCTGCTGGCCGGCGGCCTGCTCGTGCTCATCGGGATCGTCGACGACCGGTGGGGCATGGGCGCCATCAGCAAGCTCGCCGGCCAGGTCGCGGCGGGCGGCATCCTGGTGTGGAGCGGCGCTTACCTGCCCTGGATCCCGCTGCCCGGCGGCACGCCGTTCCTGCTGGAACCGGACCTGAGCTTTACGCTCACGATCTTGATCGTGGTCATCACGATCAACGCGGTGAACTTCATCGACGGCCTGGACGGGCTCGCGGCCGGCGTCGTCGGCATCTCCGCGCTGTCCTACCTGATCTACTCGTATACGCTGACCAACTCGGTCGGCATCCCGTCGCAGTCGGTCCCCGCGGTGGCGTCGGCCGTGCTGGCGGGCGTCTGCATCGGGTTCCTGCCGCACAACTTCAACCCGGCGCGGATCTTCATGGGCGACACCGGGGCCATGCTGCTCGGCATGCTGCTCGCCTACGGCCCGATCTCGAGCACGGCCTCGCTCGACCCGAACATCCTGGTCAACTACTCCCAGCACCACCCGGTCAACCGGTTCCCTACCATCCTCCCGCTGCTGCTGCCGGTCGCGATCTTGATCATCCCCTACGCGGACCTGCTGCTCGCGGTGATCCGCAGGACCCGGGCGGGCAAGTCGCCGTTCGCGGCCGACGGCCAGCACCTGCACCACCGGCTGCTCAACATGGGCCATTCGCACCGGCAGAGCGTGCTCCTCATGTACCTGTGGTCGGCGCTGTTCTCGGGCACGGTCGTCGGCTTGTCGCTCCTCCGGATCCCGCTGGCCTGGCTCGCCCTGGCCACCGTCGGCATCATGGCCATGCTGCTCCTGGCGACGATGCCGCGGTGGCGCCCGTGGCGTGCCGAACCGAACGGGAAGCGCGGCCGGACGCCAGACGGCACGGTACGTTCGGGAAAACCAGACGGCACGGTGCGTCCGGGAAACACGGTACGTTCGGGCGAGGTGAGGAGGGCCGCCGTCTACGGCGCGGTGCCGGCGGGCGGCGCGGTGCCGGCGGGCGGCGCGGTGCCGGGCCGGCCGCGGTGGGATCACCCGGCGCCGAATGCCGTCCTGCCGGACAGCGCGCCCGCGGGGGTGCCGTCGCCCCTGACCGGCGCGGTTCCGGGCGTCGCCGACCCTCCGGGGCCTCCCCGCGTCGCGGCGCCGCGCTGGACAGCGCGCCCGCGACCTCGCTGACCGCTCGCTGAGGGATCTCACGGTTCGCCGGCGCCGGCTGCGACGGCTGCCGGCCCCGGCAGGTGCCCGCGCGGCAGGGAAGGCTCCGGCGACGTTGCGGACCCGCGCCCGGGCGCGGACGCCGGGCGCGGACGCCGGACGCGGGGCTGAATCCGGAAGCAAAGGCCGGGCTGAAGCCGGAAGCGGCGGGACTGAAGCCGGAAGCAAAGGCCGCAGATTTGGGGGCGGGCACTGCTCGCACCTGCCTGAACTTGGGGAGGGGCCGGTCGCGCGCTCCCGGCATGGTCATGTAAAGTCTTCAGTCAGGTAAAGCAAGGGTCAAAAAGCTTGTGATACGCTTCACAAGCACCTCCCCTGATGGCAAGCGAGAGGCACGTGATACTTTTCGTGGACCTCCCCGGACAGCCGGGGCCCGGATGTGGTATCGCCGATTCGCGCGCCGTGCCCGGGGAAGCTCCGCTGGGACATGCCCACATGAGCAACGAAGTCCGCCGATCCCTCAGGAGCCAGCGATGATGGCAACCTATAGCCGCGTCGTCCGGCGCTCGGCCGCGCTCACCGGCGTGGTCGCCGCCGTGTGCGTCGCTGTCTGCGCCGCGCTCGGCGGCGCCAAGGGCCTGTACGGCTCGCTCATCGGGGTGGCGATCGTCACGGCGTTCTTCGGGATCAGCGTGCTCGTCGTCGGGCGGGCCGCGAAGGTCAGCCCGCACGTCATGATGGCCGCGGCCATGATCAGCTACGTGGTCAAGATCATCGGCTTCGCGGTCGTGATGGTCGCGCTGGGCAAGTCAGCCGCGTTCGACGGCCGGATGCTCGGCTTCACGGCACTCATCTGCATCCTGGCCTGGGGAGCCGCCGAGGTCGTCACCGCGATCAGGCTCAGGATCCCGTACGTGGATCCGGACGGGAGCGGTGGGGCGTGAGCGACGTGAGCGTGCGCGGTCGCCAGCCCGCCGACGGCCGCCGGCCCGCCGGCAGCCGCGGGGGTGCCGGCAGCCGCGGGGGTGCCGGCGGACGCCGGGCCGCCGGCACCGACGCGGCGAGCCGTGCCCTGGGGCTGAATGTCGGCTGGACGGTGCTCAGCTACCTGCTCAGCGGCATGGCCGCCTACGGCCTCATCGGCTGGCTGGCCGGGCGCGCGGTGCACGTGGAGATGCTTTTCCCGATCGGGATGCTGGTCGGGCTCGCGATCTCGCTCGGCTTCGTCGTCTGGCGGTACGGCAGGAACGCGGGCGCGGGCGGAGACAACGACATGGAAACAGGCATGAGCGCGCCGGCGAGCCGGCGCGCGAGCCACCGGAGGGGTGTTCCCCGAGAGGAGAAGAGCCGGTGACCGGTGCCGTCGCGGCCGCCGCGGGCGGCGGCTGCCACATCTTCAGCGGGTGCGGCTTCCCCGCTCCAGGCTTGCAGGACTTCATCTGGACGCCGATGTTCACGATCGGCTCGTTCGGGTTCACCAAGCCGATGCTGCTCGCGATCCTGGCCGCGCTTGTGGTCGTCGTGTTCTTCTGGGTGGCGTTCCGCAAGCCCAAGCTGGTCCCGGGCCGCACGCAGAGCCTCGGCGAGATGGCCATCCTGGCCGTGCGGGACCAGATCCTCCGCCCGTCGCTGGGCAGGAAGGGCGACTCCTACCTTCCGTTCCTGGTGTCGCTGTTCTTCTTCATCTACATCATGAACGTGATGGAGCTGATCCCGCTCTTGCAGTTCCCCGTCACGTCCCGGATCGGCTTCGTGTGGCCGCTGGTGTTCATCGTCTACTTCCTCTACCTGTACCTGGGCTTCAGGCACCAGGGAGCCTGGGGTTACTTCAGGAACATGATCCCGCCGGGCGTGCCGTGGCCGATCTACATCATCCTGGTCCCGGTCGAGCTGCTGCGGTTCTTCGTCTTCCAGCCGTTCACCCTCGGGGTGCGGCTGTTCGGGAACATGTTCGCCGGCCACCTGCTGCTGACGATCTTCACGATCGCCACGTGGTACATGCTCAGCCTGTCCATCGGCCTGGTGTACGCCGTGGGCTCGTTCGCGCTGGCGATCTTCGTCTTCCTGCTGGAGACCCTGGTCACCCTGCTCCAGGCGTTCATCTTCACCACGCTGACCGCTACCTACATAGCCTCCTCCGTGGAGCCGGCTCACTAGCCAGCACCCGACTTCACCGAGTTCCGTCAAAGAGCCCAGCGGGCCGAAACGTAAAGGAATGGATTCATGTCACTCGCCGCTTCTCTCGCCGCCGCTCAGGTGCTGAGCATCAACCTGGGCGCCGTCGCCTACGGTCTGGCCGCCATCGGTCCCGGCATCGGCATCGGCCTGGTGTTCGGCCACGCGATCGAGGCCATGGCGCGGCAGCCCGAGGCGACCGGCCGCATCTCGCTGTACATGTGGATCGGCTTCTCGCTCACCGAGGCGCTCGCCCTGATCGGCCTGGTAGCGCCGTTCATCTTCCACTACTGAGTCCCCTCCAGGAAGGTCCCTCCAGGAAGTGAGCGCACCATGATTCCACTCGCCGCCGACACGGCGTCGTACAACCCGCTGCTTCCCTCGTGGCCGGAGTTCATCATCGGCACGATCCTCTTCCTCCTGGTGTTCGGCTTTCTCGCCAAGCTGGCCCTGCCGCGGGTCATGAAGACGCTCGACGAGCGTCATGACGCGATCGAGGGCGGCATCAACCGGGCCGACGAGGCCCAGGCCGAGGCGGAGAGGGTGCTTCAGCAGTACCGCGCCCAGCTCGACGACGCCAGGCACGAGGCCGCGCGCATGCGCGAGGAGGCCAGGGAGCAGGGCGCGGCGATCATCGCCGAGATGCGCGAGCGCGCCGAGGCCGAGGCGCGCCGGATCACCGAGGCGGCGCAGGCGCAGATCGACGCGGAACGGCAGCAGGCGCTCGCCTCGCTCCGCGCCGAGGTCGGCAGCCTCGCCACCGAGCTGGCCAGCCGCATCGTCGGCGAGTCGCTGGCCGATGTGGCGCGGCAGAGCCGGATGGTCGACCGCTTCCTCGCCGAGCTCGAGCAGCATGCCGAGCCGGGCGCGGCGGCCGCGGCGGCCGCGACGGCGAGCGGGGCCGAGCAGTAATGCGCGGTGCCAGCAGGGCCTCCTACGCCGAGCTGCGCGAGCGGCTGAGCGCGTCGGTCACCAGCGCCCGGATCGCCGACCGGACCGGCGACGAGCTGTTCGCGGTCGTCCGGCTGCTGGACTCCGAGCACGGGCTGCGGCGCGCGCTCGCGGATCCCACCAAACCCGCGCAGGAGAAGGCGGCGGTGGCCAGGCGGCTGCTGCACGGCAGGGTGACGGCCCGGACCGAGGACCTGGCCGCCGCCGCGGCGGCGGCCCGCTGGGCGGCCCCCGGTGACCTGGCCGACGCCACCGAACAGCTGGCCATCGAGGCGCTGACGATGTCCGCGCAGTTCGGCGGTACGCTGGATGACCTGGAGGATGACCTGTTCAGGTTTGGCCGCGTGGTATCCGGGCAGCCGGGACTGCGGTCAGCGCTGGTCGGGCCCGCTGCCGCGGACGCCAAACGGTCCCTGCTGAACAACTTGCTAAGCAACAAGGTCAGCTCGCCGTCACTGAGCCTGATCACCCAGGTGCTCACGCACCCACGGGGCCGGTCCCCGCAGGTGGTGCTGGACCTGTGCGCCAGCATCGCGGCGCGGCGGCGGGAGCAGCTCATCGCGGTGGTGCGCGTCGCCACCGAGCTCACCCCGGAGCAGCGGAGCAGGCTCGCGGCGACCCTCGCAGCGACCTATGGCCAGGGAATACACCTGAACGTTGTGCACGATCCGGCGGTGATAGGCGGGGTGTCCGTCCAGATCGGGGATGAGCTCATAGACGGGACCGCGGCGAGCCGCCTGGCCGAGGTCCGGCGCAGGCTCGCGGGCTGACCCCCGCGCCGCGACTGATATTCACGAACGGAATGAGGAAGATGGCGGAGCTGACAATCCGGCCGGAGGAGATCCGCGACGCGCTGGCGCAGTTCGTCGAAGAGTACGAGCCAGCGGGCGCCGCGCGCGAAGAGGTCGGCACGGTCGTCGAGGCCGGCGACGGCATCGCCCGGGTCGAGGGGCTGCCCTCGGCCATGGCGAACGAGCTTCTTGAGTTCGAGAACGGGGTCCGGGGTATCGCGCTGAACCTGGATGTGCGCGAGATCGGCTGCGTTATCCTCGGGGACTTCTCCGGAATTGAGGAGGGGCAGCGGGTACGCCGCACCGGTGAGGTGCTGTCCGTCCCGGTCGGCGATGAGTTCCTCGGCCGCATGGTCAGCCCGCTGGGCGAACCGCTCGACGGCCTCGGCGCGATCAAGAACACCACGCTGCGCGAGCTGGAACTGCAGGCGCCGTCGGTGGTGCAGCGTCAGCCGGTGAAGGAGCCGCTGCAAACCGGCATCAAGGCGATCGACGCGATGACCCCGATCGGCCGGGGCCAGCGCCAGCTGATCATCGGCGACCGGCAGACCGGCAAGACCGCGATCGCGATTGACACGATCATCAACCAGCGGGACAACTGGGAATCGGGCGACCCGGTCCGCCAGGTGCGCTGCGTCTACGTCGCGATCGGCCAGAAGGGCTCGACGATCGCCGGGATCAGGCAGGCCCTGGAAGAGGCCGGGGCGATGCAGTACACCACGATCGTCGCCGCGCCCGCGTCCGACCCCTCTGGCTTCAAGTACATCGCCCCCTACACGGGAAGCGCGATCGGCCAGCACTGGATGTACAACGGCAAGCACGTCCTGATCATCTTCGACGACCTGTCCAAGCAGGCCGAGGCCTACCGTGCCATCTCGCTGCTGCTGCGCCGTCCGCCGGGCCGCGAAGCGTACCCCGGCGACGTCTTCTACCTGCACTCGCGGCTCCTCGAGCGCTGCGCGAAGCTGTCCGATGAGCTCGGCGGGGGCTCGATGACCGGCCTGCCGATCGTCGAGACGAAGGCCAACGACATCTCGGCCTACATCCCGACCAACGTGATCTCGATCACCGACGGGCAGATCTTCCTGGAGACCGACCTGTTCAACTCCGGTGTCCGCCCGGCGATCAACGTCGGCCAGTCGGTCTCCCGGGTCGGCGGCAGCGCCCAGATCAAGGCGATGCGGAAGGTCGCCGGCA
>Ga0209061_1003075_pt1 | contig 19025 bp, 17 predicted proteins | sample Coa_R1_10_FD_187157 | JGI IMG/M metagenome (GOLD analysis project Ga0209061, IMG submission 187157) | Surface soil microbial communities from Centralia Pennsylvania, which are recovering from an underground coalmine fire - Coalmine... | ecosystem: Environmental > Terrestrial > Soil >...
GGTGTTTGCTGAAACGGCTGCGGTAGCGCGGAAGCACCGCTTGGGAGACTTGCAGGGCGATCCGAGCGAAGGGCAGGAGTCCGACTTCGGCCATCGCACCTCCTGCCTCGATAGCAAACAACAGTTTCGAACGGTCGGATATCTCCAATTTTCATTGGTGTAGCGAGGATGTCAACAGAGCCAGAAGGTTTCAAGAGTCCGGTGGGAAGCTTAGAGGTTTGGAAAAAGCAGCATCAGGGCAACGCCAGTGAGGATCAACGCCGGCCCCACGAGAAAGACGAGGCTCATGCCCAGCAAGACGCTGGCCGCGCCCTGGCGCTTGCGCGCCGCGACAATCAGCCGGGACAGGTCGCGTTTCTTGAATAGCTCGCGAAGCACCGAAGCAAACGCGGCGAACCAGTAGCGAATATCCATTCGAGACTGCCACAACAGGTCGATCCCCGCGCACATGACGATGAATCCGACGATGCTTACCAGCTTCGGCACGTCAGTGCTCCCGTCCGACAGAATGGCGTCGCACGCGCAGCGTGACGCTGCTCGCTGCCGCGGCTTTCGATTGCGCAGCCGCTTGGCTGCCAGGTGCGGAAGGACGCGCCGCACTGCTGCCGCGCGAAGACGATGCGCCGTGTTCAGTCGCCCGCTGCGGCAGCTTGTTGCCTGCTGCTTCCGCCTGCTTCCACGTGTAAACGATGCGGTGAACCACGGTGATATTCGGGCCGATGGCCAGAATCCAGAGCGCCAAGCCCATCCGGTTCGCAAGCGCGGCGATTATGATCAGCACCAAGCGTTCGGGCCGATCCCAGAAGCCAACCTCCGATTCCGGCACCAGAGACGCGGCGCGCGCCTTGGCGTAGCTGATCATCACGGCGCCAGCCATGGCCGCGCCAGCGAGGACGGCGTAACGAAACCGGTTCAGTTCGACGTAATAAACCAGCAAACCGAGAAAGAGCAGGAAATCGGCGTAGCGGTCGAGAATCGAATCGAGAAATCCGCCGAAAAGAGACACGCGGTTCTGCAGACGGGCCACCGGGCCATCGAGCAGATCGCAGATGCCCGCGACAATCACCATGCCGCCAGCTGCGGGGAAGCGCCCCTTTGCGAACAGCACGCCGGCACAGAGATTCGCCGCCAGTGCCGACCAGGTAATGACATTGGGAGGAATTCCGGTGCTGGCTAAAATTCTTGCGAGACCGTCAATCGGCCAGGAGACGTAGCGGCGGATATTCCGCGTCAGCATGGAGCGCCCCTCACTCCGCTATTCCTCATCGTAGATCGTGACCAGCTCCACCACTTCGTAATTCTTGACGCCCGCCGGGGTGGTGACTCGCACCTCGTCGCCGACTTTCTTGCCCAAGAGGGCGCGGCCGATGGGCGAACTGGTGGAGATCAGGCCCCGCGCGGCGTCCGCTTCTTCCACGGTCACGAGCTTGTAGGTGATTTTCGAGTCTTTCTCCGTATCCATCACGACGACCCGCGATCCGTAGGCGGCGCGGTCCTTCGGTAGATTGTTGAGGTTCATCAGGGAAAGGTTGGCCATACGCTGGTGGAGCTGACTCAGCCGGGCGGAGACGTATGATTGGCGCTCCTTTGCGTACTTATACTCAGCGTTTTCGGAAAGATCGCCGTGCGCGCGGGCCGTTTTGATTTCCTTCGGCAGTTCGCTGTGCAGCTCGTGCTCCAGCGCCGCGATCTCGTCCTTCAGCTTTTGCTTAATTTTTTCGGCAAGGTCGGTCATTTGATCGTCGTGGGAACCAGGAACCTATACGCTTTTGGAGTACCGCCGGTCAACCGCGCAGCCTACATAGTCATTATAGGCAATTTGCGCCCCGTGCCGCAATTCTCCGGGCGCGGAGGGTAACGTCAAGCTGCTTGTGTAAATAGTTCGAGGGTGCGGTTCTTTTAGTCCTCATTGAAACGACTGAAAATCGCATAGATGATCCGGTCCACGCTTTTTACGTTGGTGAACACGACCACGGGCCACGTGCGCCGATGCACTTCGACGAAACAGCGTCGATCACATACGTGGTGCCCAGCTTCCGCCACGGATGTCGTGGAAAAGCGAAGAAGTGCAGTAGGTCGGGAAGGTCGCTCTCCAGTTGGCACACCATCACCGGGTAGCGGGACCGCCAGTGAAAACGGAACCGCTCAAAGGCCCGCCGGGGGCGGCATTTGGGGCCAAGTAGATCCTCTGCACTTCGGCTTTGACCTGCTTTTCCTCCCGCCGCTTTACTTTCTCCAGAAGAATCCGCATTTTATATACCCAAGTGTCGTACCCGCGGATAGACTGTTTGCAGCGCTCGCCGCCAGTCCGGGCAGCCGTCGGTGATCACAAGCGGCAAATGCTGCCCACGCAGCCCACACCGCCAGATCGTTCAACAAGCCTTCCCCACCCTGCTTGACTATCGCCTTTGGCGCGGGTGAACGCCAGCAGCTCCCGCTACCCATTCCGGCGAATCCCGTAACCCACCAACAACAGCACCCCCTTGGGGCCGAACGCTCGCCCCACCTTCAACCACACTCCATCCAAAACCAAATACGCCCATTCATCCCGCAACGGGCGATGATGGAACGCTTGGACCGCCTGATCGAGCACCCGGTTGAGCTTCGATACGATGTGCGCACTCACCGATTCCCCCGTCAACACGGCTACCACCTTTCCCACCTGCCACATCGCGATGCCGCGCAGAAAGGCTTGACGAATCAGTTCAGCGACCTCCGGGGCCCACCGCTCCGGCCGCCCGATCCGGCGCGGGGCAAAAACGATCGCTGCCGGGCGCGCGGAATGCACAAACAAATCGTCCCCAAGGGAGTCAGATAGTCCCTCTGGTAAAAGCCGTTGCAGTAGTCCACTCGCTCGGCCGGTTTGGCTCGTTCGTGCCACTTTAAACCCAAGTAGTCGGCCATCTGCTGCTCGGCATCGGCCTCCACCAACTTCTTCAATACTTCTCTGCTTCGTCCCTGCAAATCGTCCCAAAAGCTCTCCTGCAGATCCTGGGCGAATACTTCAAACCGCTGTGTGGTACTCTGCGCTCGCATCGGGTGTAGGTCCCTCCTTCGGGAGGTCTTATTGCTCGCCACAACAAAACCTACACGTCTCTCTATTTACACACGCAAAATTCCATCATCCTTGCGGCGGTCTTAGCTCCATAATCCTGTCACCGCTTGAGAGCAGCGTGGAAATGTCACCCCCACGCGACGGAAAACATTCCTGTTGAATCAGCGGATTTGCAAAGAGTGGCTATCGCTCATTTTACTTCGGCGGCACGGCGTGCCATCCCAATGATCCGGCAGGTTGCGGACGGTGTGTGGCATGGAAGCCGCTTCACGAAAGCATTTTCAGTTTGGAGAGGCCGAAGGATTCGAGGACCTTGAGCAGCTCGCGATGGCCGAAGGCAGCGGCCGGCGAGGCAAAGCCGACTTTTTTAGGCGCGCCGAGAGACAGCGTATGGGCGGCATAGGCCTGAATCAGGCCGGTCTGGCGGTAGCAGCAGGTACCAAAGAGCACGCAGTGGACATAATCGGTGCTGCCGCGGCCGACGACAACGTCGATGGTGCGCTGGGTGCGGGAATTTTCGCGCGGGGGCGTGGCTCCCTGGACCGCGCTGGCCATTTCCGCCAGCTTCTTTTCTTGTTCGGCTTTCGGCAACGGACGGATGGACTCTTCGAAAAGCTTTTCGGTGGCCAGCACGCCTTCCATAATTTCGCGGTTCAGCAATCCGCCGAACGAGCGGATGTTGGCAATTTGCGGCTCGTTTTTGTACCAGATGGGATGCGGAAATCCGCCCCAACTGAGAGCCAGTTGCGTGCGCATGTACCCGGGTACAACGACGTCGTAGCCCTTAGCGCGAATCCAGGGCTTGTACTGGTTTTGCTCCAGGTAGTAGCCCTCGGTTTGAATGACCGCGAAGATGGTCTGCGTGGATCCGAACGTCGGCATGCCATCGAACATAGATAGGATCTCGAGCGTATCGACATTGGCTGATTCCATGCAGACGCGCGCGGCGGCGTCGCTCGGCGCGGACATGAAGGCGGTGGCTGGCGCCACCAGCAAACCTTTGGCGGCGAATTTTCCGCCCCAGGATTCGGCTACTTGCCGGTGCCATGCCTGCTCGCCGGAGATATCGACGTAGTGGCAGCCAGCGTTGCAAGCGGCTTCCACGACCGTGGCACCGAAATAGATAAAAGGGCCGACGGTATTGCAAACAACCTTCGCGCCGGAAAAGAGCTTGGTCAGTTCGTCAACCGAGTGCCCCACTTCAACGATTTCATAATCGGCGGTTTCGATGCCCGGCACATGGGCCAGCACGTGCTGAATCTTTGCTTTGTTGCGTCCGGCAGCGATAAATGGCACGTTGTACTCACGCAAGTATTCAGCAACGAGCCTGCCGGAAAAACCGCTCGCACCATAAAGTACTACCGGTCTCTTGCCCGCCATGATGGCTCCCTCCCCTGTGACTTTCTTATCTTGTTTTACACGAAAGAATATGGTAACTTACCGGCGCGTTGCGGTACGCTCCGGCGGATTCGAGTTTTGCTTTCCTAGCTCTGGCCAAGCGCAAGATTTTACGCTAAAGTACCGCCTCAACCAGTAGGCACCTTTTCGCTACTAAGTACCACGGAGTAGATCGTGAAAGACACCGAGTGCCCTGTGCAATTCACCACTGAAGTGATCGGCGGCAAGTGGAAGCCGTTGATCTTGTTTCACCTCGAGCGCGGCACGCAGCGATTCAACCAGCTGCAAAAGCTCATTCCCCATTCGACGAAGAAGATGCTCACGAAACATCTGCGCGAACTGGAGCGCGACGACATCGTGCACCGCAAGGTTTTCGCGCAGGTACCGCCTCGCGTGGAATATTCTTTAACGCGCCACGGCCAAAGCCTTCGCCCGATCCTGAAAGCGATGTCCGCGTGGGGCAAAAGCCACCGCGCGCGCTATGGAACGCGCCGACGCTAGCACCTCACGCGTCAGCGCGGGTCGCCCCCGTGGTTTCGAGCGGAAGTTTCACGCTTCGGTCAAGGCGCGGCATTCTAGTCCTTTTTCGACCAATGCCGACAAAAACTTAGTCTTGATGGCCGGAGCCGAGTGAAACCTGTGCTTTTTGGCCGACGTCTTTTTAGTATAGCTCGCCGGCTCCCGGACCGCGTATGCGGAGCGGACGCGACGCGAGTTTTGTGAATCGACATGCGAAAACATCTGGCAACGCGCAGATGTTTCCACGGCAGGATCGAACCCACTACAAGGCGCGATTTCTTAAGGAGTGATTTTTATGAAGCTCGTTTACCGTGACGTGATTTTAGCAGCTTGCGCAGCGTTGATTCTCGTCGCCGCCCCTCATTTGCGAGTCGCGCGCGCCCAAGCGGCCGTACCGGCGGCGAAGTCGGACGACACCACGGACAGCGTCTTCACCGATTTCCACGGCGAGACGCCGGGCCACATTCATCACATCACTGTGGCCGACCTGCCACAACCGTATGCGACAAAGTCCGCCGCGGTCTTTTCACGGCCAGTGCCGCGGCCGGCGGATGTGTGGCCGCAGGCACCCAAGGGATTCAAAGTGCAACTATATTCGACGGATTTGAAGGGGCCGCGAATTATCGTGAAGGCGCCAAACGGCGATCTCTTCGTTTCTGAAACGTACGCCGGCAAAGTGATGGTCCTTCGCGGCATGACCGCTGATGGAAGGGCGGAACAAACCTCGGAATTCGCGAGCGGACTGCGACTACCGTTTGGAATCGCATTCTATCCGCACGGAAACAATCCGAAGTACATCTACATCGCGGATACGGACAAAGTGGTGCGATATCCGTATCAAAATGGCGACTTGAAGGCGCGCGGCGCGCAGGAAGTGATCGTGCCAGATTTGCCCGCTGGACCAAACCATTTTGCCCGTGGTCTCGCCTTTTCGCTCGACAACAAGCGGATGTTCATATCCGTTGGATCGCATAACAATGTGACCGATATCGACAAAGACAAGAGCGAATACCATCGCGCCGATATTCTGGTGGCGAACCCGGACGGTTCGAATCTTGAGGTATTTGCCACGGGGATCCGCAACGGCTCCGGCCTGACGGTAAATCCCGAGACGGGCGAGGTGTGGACCTCGGTGAACGAGCGCGACGAGATTGGCGACAATCTTCCGCCGGATTACGTCACACACGTCCAGGAGGGCGGTTTCTATGGCTGGCCGTGGTACTACATCGGAGCGCATCACGACCCGCGCTTCCCTGGCCGCCATCCCGAATTGGCGGACAAAGTGATCGTGCCCGATGTCCTACTTGAGCCGCATGACGCTTCTCTGGGCCTCACATTCTACGAAGGCAAGCAATTCCCAAAGGAATATCGCGGGCAACTTTTCGTGGCCGAGCATGGCTCGTGGAATCGTTCGGTACGCACCGGCTATGAAGTGATTATGGCGTTCATGAAAAACGGGCACGCAACCGGATCGTACGAGGATTTTCTGACCGGCTTCGTGCTGCCGGATGGAAGCTGCTGGGGGCGTCCGGTGGGCGTGGCGGTAGCGCAGGACGGGTCGCTGATGGTGACGGACGATGGATCGAATTCTGTGTGGCGCGTGAGCTATCAGAAGTAGGCCGGTCGCTCGGGAGCTTTGCTCCGAGACTCCTACGGAAGGCGGTGACGAAATGAAAGGCTTTGCCGCTCGGGCCGCAATCGCGGCCACGATCTCCTTGGGCGCTGGCGGACTGCTGGCGGCACAGCAATTGGCACCGGCGCGGCGCGGTCCGGGACCATCGCTATTCCTGTCCAGTACCTCGTTTGCGGATGTTTCGCCAATCCCGGTGAAATACACGTGCGCCGCGACGGAACCGCCGCCAGGCGGACCGCGGCACATTTCTACGGGCATCTCGCCGGAGCTGCAATGGAAGAACGTCCCGAAGGGCACGGTGAGCTTCGTGCTGATCCTGCACGATCCGGATGCGCGCATTCCGAAAGCTGCGACGGATATCACGCACTGGATCGCGTTCAATATTCCGGCGAGCACGACGATGCTGCCGGAGGGAGTGGCTCCCGAAAAGGAGCTGCCCGGCGGCGGATTGCAGGGCACGAACATCACGGGAAAAGCCGGGTATCAGGGCCCGTGCGCGGGACCGGGACGGTTCCACCACTACACGTTTGAGCTGCTCGCTGTGGACAAGAAGCTCGACCTGCCCCAGGGCGCCACGCGCGAGCAGATCGAAGCGGCGATCAAGGGGCATGTGCTCGGGAATGCGGCCTACGTGGGCCTTTTCCATCGTTAGCTTGTAAATGGATGCGGGTGTAAGATTGGCTCCCCAGATTTCGGCGGAGGAGGAATGTATGGCTACCGCAACACAAGCAATTTCCGTAAACGAGAACGTAACGAAGTACGTCGAGAAGCCCCGCAAGATGCTGATCAACGGCAAGTGGGTGGATGCCGCATCGGGCAAAACTTTTCCGACTTACAATCCTGCGACTGGCGAAGTGCTCGCGCAGGTTGCCGAAGGCGATAAAGAAGACGTCAACCGCGCCGTGGCTGCCGCGCGCGCGGCCTTTGAAAAAGGCACGTGGCGAAATCTGACGCCGTCCGAACGCGGGCGCGCGATTTGGAAGCTGGCCGATCTGCTTGAAAGCCACCTCGAAGAATTCGCGCAACTCGAATGCCTGAATCAGGGCAAGCCGCTGGCGATGGCTCGCGTGATGGACGTTCCCTACTCGGCGGACCAGCTTCGCTATTACGCCGGCTGGGCCACCAAGATCGAAGGCAACACCATTCCGATTTCCGCGCACGGCGCGAAATTTTTCGCCTATACACTGCGCGAACCCGTGGGCGTGGTTGGAATGATCATCCCCTGGAATTTCCCGCTGGTGATGGCAACGCTGAAACTAGCGCCCGCGCTGGCGGCCGGGTGCACGTGCGTGCTGAAACCAGCCGAGCAGACTCCGCTGACGGCCCTGCTGCTAGGCGAATTGATTCACGAAGCGGGGATTCCCGACGGGGTGGTCAACATCGTGACAGGTTACGGCGAAACGGCCGGAGCCGCGCTGGCAGCGCATCCGGATGTGGACAAGATCGCGTTCACCGGTTCGACGGAAGTCGGGAAGCTGATCGTACACGCAGCCGAGGGCAATCTGAAGAAAGTGTCGCTCGAACTGGGCGGGAAATCGCCCAACATCATTTTTCAGGACGCCGATCTCGAGAGCGCGATCCCCGGTTCGGCGCAGGGAATCTTTTTCAACGCGGGACAAGTATGCTGCGCAGGCTCGCGGCTGTACGTGGAAGACAAGCAGTTCGATAAGGTGGTCGATGGCGTATCGCAAATCGCGTCGAAGATTCGCGTGGGCCCAGGCATGGAACCGACGAGCGATTTGGGACCGCTGGTTTCCGAAGAGCAGCTCAAGCGCGTTTGCAGCTACCTGGAATCCGGATATGCCGAAGGCGCGAAGGCCACGGCCGGCGGCAGCCGCCTGGGCGACAAGGGTTACTTCGTGAAGCCGACGGTGCTCATCAACACCAACGAAAAGATGAAAGTGGTGCGCGAGGAAATCTTCGGACCGGTTGTCACCGTGATGCCGTTCAAAGACGTGGACGATCTGATCGCGAAGGCGAACGACACGCAGTACGGACTGGCCGCCGCGGTGTGGACGCGTGACGTGAAGAAAGCGCACCGGATCGCCGCTGAACTGAAGGCCGGAACCGTGTGGGTGAACACGTATGGCGTGCTCGATGCGGCCATGCCGTTTGGCGGATACAAGCAGTCCGGCTGGGGCCGCGAGATGGGCAAAGAGATGCTCGATCTCTACACGCAAACCAAGTCGGTCTGCATGCCGATCAGCTAACGAGCGGCACACAGGACGAGAAAACAAGAAAAGCCCGCGCTGTTCCATTACCGGAATGGCGCGGGTTTTTTGTTGTAAGACCACAGTTAGCGCCGTGCACGAATCCGAACTGATCTTGTACAATTCGCGGGCTGGAGGAATAGGTGAACTCAGCGGCAAACCGGACAGGCGCGAAAGCAGCTCAGGACGCAAGCGATTGGCCGTGGCCCGATTCGCTGGACGCGCTGGTCGCAGCGCCCGATCACCACAAGCTGCTCTTTGAAAACGAACGCGTCCGCGTGCTGGAAGTGCGCATTCCCGCCGGCGCATTCGTGCCGGTACACACGCATCGTTGGCCCAGCGCGATCTATGTGTCGGCGCAGAGCGATTTCATCCGCCGGGACGGCGAGGGCAAAGTGACCTTTGACAGCCGCACGCTAGGACCGCCGCCGGATAAGCCGGTTGTCCAATGGACGGGCCCCTTACCGCCGCACTCCGTCGAGAATATCGGCTCCCGCGAAATCCTGCTGATCACCACAGAATTGAAGGAACCGCCTGCGTCGCGCTGAGGTCTATAGGGCAAGAGCGCGGCAGTCCGGTCACAGCCAGCCTCTGCAAGCCGATTCTGTTGGTTTCAGGGCGTTTGCTGTGCTATAGATTTGCGCCGTCCGGTTGCCTGTGCGCGCTCGGAGTGTTCAGCAGCGCTGTGCATTGCCAACCGGCCCGGAACCCGCGGGGAGATCCGGCACACGAAACAGGGGGAATACTGTGAAAAATTTCGGCAGAGCGATGTTTTCAATTTCCTCAATGCTCTCAAAGAAGCAAGGCGTTTCGAACTTTGCGTTTGCGGTGAGCTTGCTGGCTTTAGCCGCAATGGTTGGCGGCTGTCAAAAGAAACAGCAAGTGGCATTCACGACGCAGGCCCCGCCTCCCGCGCCCGCGTGCGATAACGCCTGCCTTACAAAACTCGTCAACAACTACATCGCAGCTCTCGTGGCGCACAATCCCTCCGAGGTTCCGCTGGCGCCCAACGTCGAGTTCGTCGAAAACCTGAAAGACTTGAAACCCGGCGAGGGCCTCTGGAAAACGGCCTCCGCGCCACCCACCACTTTCAAAATCTACGTACCCGATCAGGTCTCGGAGCAAATCGGCTTCATGGGCGTGATGAAAGCGGACAATAAGCCGATCATTCTGGCGCTGCGCCTGAAAACTCAAGACGGTAAAATCGTGGCTGCCGAGCATCTGATTGCGCCGATCGGCGGGCGTCCTGGCATGCCGAGCCCCATGAAAAACCTGGAAAACACGCCGAAGGAGTTCGAAACGGACGTGCCGCCCTCCGAACGCGATTCGCGCGAAGACATGATCCGCATCGCATCAATGTATTACCCGGCGCTGACGCACGCGGACGCCAATAACGCGCCTTTCGCCGATGATTGCGTCCGGCACGAAAACGGCATTCAGACCGTCGCCAATCCGAGGCCCAAGAAGATCACTTCGGCCATGTCGCTGCTGGGCTCCTATAGCTGCGAGGCGCAAATCAAGACTGGCACGTTCAACTACATCACGCGCATCGAGCCGGTTCGCGTGATGATCGCCGATCCGCAGACCGGGTTGGTGTTCGGGCTGTCGCAGTTCCGGCAGCCCATGAAGACCCACGTCTACAAGCTCAACGGGGTTCCCGGATTTAAAACCACGACGATCAATTCGAAACCATTCGACCTTCCAGCGGCACACATTTTTAAGGTCTACGGCGGCAAGATTCATCAAATCGAGGCGATGGGTTTCGTAGCGCCGTACGACTCGGAAACCGGCTGGGAAAATTATCCCGACCACGGTCGCTGATCGGCGGCCGCTCGTCGTCTGGATGGAACGAACTCGGGTGCCGTTCCTCTTCGCGCGTTGGCGCATTGGCGGCGGAGAATGCGGCGCCCGTTTTTTTTGAGCGCAACGCGCACCGCAAAACGTTTTGCTGGAATGCATAGCGACAACGCGGAATGAGTTCTTGGCCAGGGCAAGGACGCGTTCGGCCAGCGGAAAACGCATACCCTTCCGTATTTCTCATTGTCCGATAGGACGAGACTCCGCTTTCGTGCCGCCCGGCCAGCCTGTGCCGCGCTTGTAGGCTTGCGGCCCTTCGAAAACGGCCTCGACGCGCGAGATCTTGCCATCCACGAATTTGAAAATTTCCGTATTCAGAATTTCGTTCGGCTCGCGCGTGCCTTCCGGCATGGCGAAACGATGGCCCTTATACGTCCAGCTCTCGATATCGCCGCGGCGCATGAAATCGAACGTGGCGAAAACGATTTGGCGCTTCACATCAATGATCGGGAAGTGCGCGTCCTCGAAGCCGGTGATGAACGAGTATTCGCCGTAGTCGAGCTGCTTCCCGCACCCGATGCCCAGCATGTTCGGCCGCGGCGCCTGGCCCGGAGTCTCCGTGGGCTGCGGGCCGATCGGAACCGGAGGCGTATCGTGCGGACCGATCGCCGTCACATTGCCATCTTCCAGGCGAATGCAGGATTCGGCGTAAGGCGCAAGACGGCTGTTCCGAAAGGCGACTGAACGCAAATAGCCAAGGGCGCCGTTGCGTAATTGCTCGCGCGAGAGCCGGGTGGCAGCGGGCTCCTGGCGGTTCATGATTTCCATCCAGCTCGGATCCTGGGGCGGCAAATTCTTCGCGGATTGGGCGTGGCGGTCAACCACCGTCTCAATCTCGGTGATTTTGCGGTTGACGATCTTGAGGCGGACCATCAGCAAATCGGGAAATGGAATTTCGTGATTTTCCAGCAGGTTGACGTACGTTGCGACGCCGCCCGTGGATGGATCGAACACGTCATGGCGGTATGGCCCATAGGAATTGAACGTCACCCACAACCCTTCCTTGCCCAGGTCGAGCACGGCACCGTTCTCGGTGTAGCGGTAGTGCGTTGCGAGCGGCAGCGCGGAGGGATTGTGCGCGGCGAGAGCGTGCAGATAACCGTCCATGAATCCTTTCAGGCATGCTTCGTCGCACGTGCGCGTCTGCGCGGCTGCAGGGGCGCAACAGAACAACGCCACCGCCGCGCAGGCCAAGAATGCTTGCCCCACGGAAGCTGCCTTTAGAAATCGAAGAATCTTCACGTTGCCCTCGCTTCTGAATCGTCTCGATCGGACGCCGAATCTGGATTGGCCCCGATAATACCGGGATCGGCGCTGACGCCAAAGCGCTGCTTGCTGAATGCGTTCGGCCAAGTTGTAGCGCTACTTCGCCGGTGCTAGACTCGATGCATGGCCAAGCGTAAAACTTCCCGCGCAAGAAAGTTAAAGTCGTCCGCGAAGGCGAAAAAGAAGGCCGCCGCAACGAAGAAATCCGCTACCGGGAAACGATCTGCGCGCGCCAAGCGGCTCACAGGCGCGCGACGAGCGGCGCGCAGTCCCCGTAGGTCGCGCATCCGACCAGGCATCGGAGGAAACGTGGGCCCAATCACTTTGCCCACTCGGCCCGGCTTCGGCCCCAGTGCTGCCGGACAAGCGGGAGACATCGAAGGTCTCCCCGACACCGCGACCGTCGATTCCGAAAGCGTCGAAGAACTGGCCGCCGAGGGGCAGGACTTCGAAGCCGAAGTGGTGGACGCTGTGCAGAAAGCGCCCGATCCCGACGAATCCGAAGTAAGGACACGGGAAATTCCCGAAGACAAAGTGCCGGAAGAGTACGAAGACGACCAAAAGCCCGGCCGCTTCACCCGGTAGCAAACCACCCTGCACTCGCTATTTCGGGCGGTTCTTTGGCCCCTGCGCGATCATACGAATCGAGTAAACCTGCGCCGCGTTGGCAATCTGTTTGCCGTTCGCGTCTTCCGCGCCGCGCGCCAGAATGTACAAGGTCCGCCGGTCCGGCCCACCAAATGAAATGCTGATCTCTTCGCGCGGCGAAGGAATCAGTCCCAGATATTTGCCGTCCGGCGCAAACACCTGAACGCCCGGATTCGTCGATACGTACAATCTTCCATCCGCATCCACGGCGCAGCCGTCTCCGGACGTTTTCGGCGGTAGCTTCGCGAATTCGCGCTGGTTCGCGAGCGAACCATCCGCCTGCACGTCGAAAACGACGACGCTATCTCCGTTGGTCACGTATAGTTTCTTTTCGTCCGGGCTCAGGATGATTCCATTCGTGAGCAAATTTCGGCCGTATTCCGTCACCGCACCTGTCGGGCTCACGTAGTAAACCCCGCCCATCGGCTCCCCGAATCGTGTATCTGAGAAATAGACGCCGCCATTGCGCGCGGCCGTCAGATCGTTCATCACGCCGCCGATACAATCGAGCGTGCCGTTAGCATAATGATCGGCCAGCACGCGCCGGCGCGGCGAAAGCTCTTCGATGCGCGGATGCAACCCGCGCTCGACGGCGAAAAGCTCACCCTTAGCGTTGATCGAAAGCGCGCCGCTCGTATGCGTGTCCCGGTAAATGACTTTCGCGCGGCCATTCTTATCGAGCTTCACGACGTCGCTATTGTCGTTTTGTGCGATCAGCAGGCCGCCGTCACGGGTGGACACAATTCCGTCGCCATTGTTGCCGGCCGCCTGCCAGAGGAATTTCCATCGCTGACCGGCGGCGATCACGCCCGGAATTCCTTTCACTTCGTACGCGCGCGGCGGCGGGCCGCTTGCCGGCCACACGATCGGACGCATCTTGCGCGGTGGATTTTTGCACGCGGCGAGCGCCGCATCGTAGCCCGGATCGGCAATCGATTGGAGCGATGGTGGAGGCGCGTTCGCCGGAGCAGGAGGCAGCCGCGGCGCCTGATCCTGGCCCTGTGCGAACGTTCCCAGCAAGCTGAGCGCCGCCAGTACACCCGCGCTAAGCAAAACCCCCGCTTTCCCCCTCAAAGTGCGTCCCATCAAGCCTCCTTCGCCGATGCGGCCTTTTATTTGTGAGAGGATTCCACCCGATGGCCGTGCGGGAGCATATCAAAACCGGGCCCTACGCGCGAATTTTTGACGCTCCGCGCACAATTGCTGGAGGCAATCCCGCATCCTAATTCCTGGGCCAAGCGCAATCGACGGGACCACGGTGTCACCGCCTTCCGAGCCGCGCGGTTGTGGTAGCGTAGGTGACGTAAGACACAGGCCTTGGTCGGCCAACAGGCTATACAAGGCACAAAAACGCTTCTACTAGCGCGCAACGCTGACTCACCGTCCGCCCCAGGAGCCGCGAGTTGACTAATAGATTGCTATTCCTCCTCTTGCTGTTCCTGTACGCACGGCCGGCATTTTGCCAAGCCAACTCCGGAGAGTTGCGTCTGAAGGTGATCGATCCTTCCGGCATGCCTGTAGAAACTCCCGTCCTGATCGTTAGCGAAGCCAATCAATATCGCTCGTCGCTTGCGACCAATGATCGAGGCGAACTCGACCTCCTTCGCCTGCCATTCGGGATTTACCAGGTTCAGATCGACCAACCGGGTTTCGAGCCTGCTTCCGCCGCCATCCGGATTCGGTCTTCTATTCCGGTCCACTGTACGATTCGGTTGAAACTGTCGTTGGTCAAAGAGTCGGTCATCGTTAACGCAGGTAGTACGCTGATCAACCCGTACCAGGCAGGCGAAGTAAACCAAATTGGCCGCGGTACGGTCGAACACCGCGCAACCTCCTTGCCGGGCCGTTCACTGCAGGACCTCGTTAACTCGCAGCCCGGATGGCTGTACGAAGGCAATGCCGTATTGCACCCGCGCGGCGCCGAGTACCAGACGCAATTTGTTTTCGACGGCATTCCGTTCACGGACAATATCTCGCCGAGTTTCGGCATCGAACCGGGAGCCAACGATGTGCAATCGATGAGCATTTACACCGCAGGTATCCCAGCGGAATACGGCCGCAGCTTGGGAGGTGTAATCGTCGTTAACACGCTTCAGAATCCGCAGCCCGGCTTTCACAGACAAGCCGTGCTTTCCGGAGGCAGCTACAATACGGCAGGAATTTTCGCGCAAGGGGAATACGGCTGGGGTTCGAACTCGGCCGGCTTCAGCGCGAGCGGCAATATGACAGGCCACTATCTGAACCCCGTTGTCACGCAAAATTATTCCAACACGGGAACTCTCGGCGATTTCTCCGGGAATTTTCAGCGGGATCTCACGCCCACGGACCGCATCAGCTTTCTCGTTCGCCACGATTTGGCCCGCTACGATTTGCCCAATGAATACGTCCAGCAACAAGCCGGCCAGTGGCAGACCGGCGCTGATTTCGATACCTACGGGATCGGAGTGTATCAGCACACGTTTTCATCGAATGCGGTCGCCACCGTTCGAGGCATGCTCCGGCAATCTTCAAATGACTTCAATTCGAATCCCGAATCCACTCCAATTGAGTTGTTTCAGCATAACTGGTTTCGCGAGGGCTACTTCAAAGCGGATCTGGATATCCAGCGCGGCCGCCAGGAATGGAAAGCGGGAATCGAATCCGACAATAAGTTCTTGAACGAGAATTTTCGATACCATATCACCGATCCCACGCAATACGATCCAAGCACTCCCATCGATTTCAGCTTCATGGGAAACCGCCCCGATCTGGAGCAGGCCGTCTTCGCCGAGGATCTGATCCGGCTCGGCAATTGGACAATCGATGCGGGCCTTCGCTGGGATCACTACCAGCTCATATTGAACCGGCAAGCTGTCAGCCCTCGCTTAGCCGTCTCACGCTACTTTCCGTCAGTGGGCCTGGTATTGCACGGCTCTTACGACCGTGTGTTTCAAACTCCCTCGTTTGAAAATCTTTTGCTTTCGAGCTCCACTGCGGCCGTCGGTCTAAACACGATTTCTCTTCAGCTGCCGGTCCAACCGTCCGAAGGGAATTACTACGAAGGCGGCGTGGAAAAGGTCTTCCACAACAAAGTCCGCGTCGATACCAACTACTTCCGGCGTGACTTGAACAACTACGCAGACGACGACCAGATTGGCAATACGACCATCAGTTATCCGATCGCCTTCGCAAACGCCATCATCTACGGCGCGGATGCCAAGATCACACTGCCCATTTGGGCCGGCTTTTCCGGCTACGCGAGCTACTCCTACGAAGTGGCCAACGCATGGTTTCCTGTTACGGGAGGCTTATTTCTGGGAGCCGATGTAACCAGCCTTCCCCGCTCCGGGCATTTTCCAGCCACCCAGGACCAGCGCAACACCATGCGCACACGCCTTCGTTATCAGGTTGCGCCGCGCGTTTGGGTCGCTGGGGGAGTTGAGTTCGATTCCGGTCTACCGTTCGATTTTCAATGTCCTGGGGGCGAGACTCTGCAACAATGCGCCGCCGCTGAAGCGGCCATTTACGGCCGGCAAGTGGTAAACCGCATCAACTTGGTCCGGGGCCGCATCGATCCAACAACTCTGCTCAGCGCTTCAGTCGGTGTGCATCTCTACGAATCCACCCGAGTTGGTATACAGCTTCAGATCGACGGCGAAAATCTCAACAACGTCGTGGATGTGATCGATTTTGGCGGCTTGTTTTCCGGCAATGCCATTGGCCCCGGCCGCAGCTTCTATCTCCGCCTCACCACCACATTCTGATCTTGAACCTGCTGCGCTCGCGTTATGACCGCGGGGGCACGGAATGCTGCGCCCGCACTGAAATCAAAGAAAGTGCCAAAGCAAAAATCCCGAGAATGCCACTATTGCCAGCCACATGCACAGCAGCACAATCCCGCCAATCCAGCTTTTGGGAAGGTCGATGGCGGGCTCGGCGTGTTGGCGATGCTCGCGCAAAATTTCCGGCGAGACGAGCTTCATCACTGCCAGAATTCCCAGGGGCACCAGAATCACGTCGTCCACGAATCCAACCACCGGAATGAAATCAGGGATCACATCCAGCGGCGACAGCGCATAACCCGCTACCAGCAGAGCCAGCGTCTTCGCGTGCCACGGCACACGCCGGTCACGCGCAATCAGCCCTACTGCATACGTGTCCCGCCTCACGTTCCTTGCCCAGCGCTTCAGCCGCGCGAGCATTTCGTTATCCAAAGCTTTATCCCGTGTCCCTTCGTAACTTTCCGGGGGACGTCCCGCTCCGCCGCGAAAATGTTGCATCCAATCCCACATGGAATCCGATATCGCGGATTTCCTCCATGCGCGGTAAGATGGCCGCTTACGATCGAGGTCATTTTTCGTGCCCACGGTGCCGAAGAATATCGCAAAGGAGATGTCATGAGCGCCAGTCCCCAAACTGTGCCGTCTGCATCGACAATCGAAGCCATCAAGGAAAAGGCCAAGCGGCTGAGCATCCTTTCCATGATGGCCACCACCGCCGCCGGTTCCGGACACCCCACCTCCTGCATGTCGGCCGCGGAATTGATGGCCGGGACGTTTTTTTACGCGATGAAGTTCGACCCCAAAAATCCGAATTCCAATGAGGGCGACCGCTTCGTTCTTTCCAAGGGCCACGCCGCGCCCATCCTCTACGCCGCTCTCGCCGGAGCGGGCGTTTTCCCCGAATCGCGTGTCATGACCCTGCGTCAGTTTTCGAGCGAACTCGAAGGCCATCCCACTCCGCGCATTCCCGGCGTCGATGCGGCCACCGGTTCGCTTGGCCAGGGGATGTCGGTCGCCGCTGGCCTCGCCATCGCTGCTCGCCTAGATAAAAGCCCGACTCGCGTGTACGTCCTGCTCGGCGACGGCGAAATGGCCGAGGGGCAAATCTGGGAAGCCGCCGAATTTGCCGGCCATTACAAGCTCGACAACCTCACCGTGCTTGCGGACGTGAACGCGCTCGGCCAAAGCGAGCCCACGATGTATCAGCACGATATGGAAGTATACCGCCGCAAGTTCGAGTCCAATGGCTTCGCCGCCGAAGTGATCGACGGCCACGACGTCGCGGCCGTGCTTTCCGCGCTCGACCGCGCCAAGTCCACCAAAGGCAGGCCGCAGGCGATTCTCGCCCGCACCGTGAAGGGCCACGGCGTCGATTTCCTCGCCGGGAAGCAGCACTGGCACGGCAAACCCATCCCGAAGGATGAACTCGCGAAAGCCATCTCCGAAATCGGCCCGGCCATTCAATTGCCGCCCGATCCCGGTCAATCATACGAGCGCACTTCACTGCCCAAGCCACCGGATTTCCCCGCGCCAGCGGCCCCGGAGTACGATCCGGCCAAGCCCGTTGCCACGCGCGAAGCCTATGGTTTTGCGCTAAAGCGTCTGGGCGCGGTAAATCCGCACGTCATCGCCGCTTCTGGCGACGTGAAAAACTCCACATTCTCCGAAATATTCGGAGACGCCTATCCGGACCGCTTCTTTCAAGGCTACATCGCCGAGCAAAACCTGGTCAGCCTCGGTGTAGGACTCCAGGCTCGCGGCAAAGTGCCGTTTCTCGATACGTTCGCCTGTTTCCTTTCACGCGCCTACGATAACGTCCGCATGGCCGCCATCAGCCGCGCCAACATTAACCTCTGCGGCTCGCACTGCGGCGTCTCCATCGGAGAAGACGGCCCGTCGCAAATGGCGCTGGAAGATATCGCCATGTTTCGAGCCGTGCATTCGTCCACGGTGCTCTATCCCAGCGATGCCATATCCGCCGAGCGCCTCACCGAAGCAATGGCTCGCCGCGCCGGCATCAATTATCTTCGCACCTCGCGCCCCAAGACTCCCATTCTTTATTCCAAGGATGAGAAATTTCCCATCCCCGGCTTCAAGGTTCTGCGTCAAAGCGCCCAGGATCGCGCCACCGTAATCGGCGCGGGCATCACCTTACACGAGGCTCTGAAAGCTGCGGAAGAACTGAAATCCAAAGGCACGCATGTCCGCGTGATCGATCTCTACTGCGTCAAACCCATCGATGGCAAGGCTCTCGCGGAGCAGATCGCCACCACGGGCGGCAAACTCGTTACCGTGGAAGATCATTGGCCGGAAGGCGGCATCGGCGAAGCCGTGCTCGCGGCGCTCGCCTCGGCTGGCGCAACTCCGTCGAAATACCGCATGCTCGCCGTGCGCGACATGCCCCATTCCGGCAAGCCCGATGAACTCATCGACGCGTTCGGCGTTTCCGCGCGCCACATCGCAAACGCTGTCGGCCAGATCGCCTAGAACTCATTGGGCTCTGTTGACATCCTCGCTACACCAATGAAAATTGGAGATATCCGACCGTTCAAAACTGTTGTTTGCTATCGAGGCAGGAGGTGCGATGGCCGAAGTCGGACTCCTGCCCTTCGCTCGGATCGCCCTGCAAGTCTCCCAAGCGGTGCTTCCGCGCTACCGCAGCCGTTTCAGCAAACACC
>Ga0209061_1003076_pt1 | contig 19011 bp, 14 predicted proteins | sample Coa_R1_10_FD_187157 | JGI IMG/M metagenome (GOLD analysis project Ga0209061, IMG submission 187157) | Surface soil microbial communities from Centralia Pennsylvania, which are recovering from an underground coalmine fire - Coalmine... | ecosystem: Environmental > Terrestrial > Soil >...
GTTTCGCTCAAAGAGCTGAGCCGCTCATTTGTTGGGCTAGACAAAAGCCAAGGACGTGGTTTTATCGATTCGGGAAATGCGCTCTGGGCGCAGATAGGGTGAAAGCGATGAAACGACGCACGAGCCTATTGTTGGGTGCTGCTTTCCTGGCAGGGGTCGCCACTCCGCCGGCGGCAGGGTTCTTGTTTGAGCGGCTGGGAATAAACCTTGCCGTGCCTGCGGCATTTGCCGAAACCTCGAGTACGGATAATTCCGATACCTACCGCATGCTCAGCCTCTTCGGCGATGTGTTTGAGCGGGTGCGTGCCGACTATGTCGATCCGGTTTCCGATCGCGACCTCATCGAGAATTCCATCAACGGAATGCTTACCGGGCTGGATGCACACTCAAGTTACATGAATGCTAAGGCTTTTCGCGACATGCAGGTGCAAACGCGCGGTGAGTTCGGCGGCCTCGGGTTGGAAGTGACCGAAGACAAAGACGGCCTGATCAAGGTCATCAGCCCGATCGACGATACCCCGGCGGCGCGCGCAGGCATCAAAGCCGGAGATATTATTCTGGCGTTGGATGGAAAGAGCGTTCAGGGGTTAACCCTCAATGAGGCGGTCGATCGCATGCGCGGGCCGCCCAACACGAAAATCACGCTGACGATTAAGCGCGAAGGCGTGGACAAGCCATTTCAAGTCACGATGCAACGCGAGATCATCCACATCCAGGTGGTGCGTTCGCATATCGAAGCCGATGTTGGCTATGTCCGGCTGACCCAGTTCAATGAACAGAGCGACACCGGAATTCGCCAAGCCATTGAAAAACTGCGTCAACAAAGCGGCGGCCGTTTAAAGGGCTATATTCTGGATCTGCGCAACAATCCCGGCGGGTTGTTGGACCAAGCGGTCGCGGTCGCCAATGATTTCCTCGATCGAGGGGAGATCGTCTCAACCCGCGCCCGGCACCCCGAAGACAGCCAGCGCTTTAACGCCAAGCCCGACGGTGACATCACCCATGGTGCCCCGCTTGTCGTGCTGATCAACAACGGCACGGCATCCGCAAGCGAAATCGTCGCCGGCGCATTGCAAGATAACCGGCGCGCGATACTTCTCGGTACACGAAGCTTCGGCAAAGGCTCGGTGCAGACCGTGATCCCGCTTGCCGGCAACGGCGCTATTCGCTTGACCACGGCTCGCTACTATACCCCCTCCGGTCGGTCCATTCAGGGCTTCGGAATAGAGCCGGATGTCGTGGTGCATGAATCGCGGGAAGAACAGCCGCATCTCCTGCCCGAGCACGAATCCGATCTTAACCGAGTCCTGCGTAGGGAAGGTGGTACCAACGGGCAACTCGTCCTGCCGCGCACGGACCTGCCGCCTATCGTTAAGGAAATCCCAAACCGGCCGCCCAAAGATTGGCCCGAGTTCGACCCCGCAAAACCCTCGACCGATTTTCAGCTGCAGGAGGCGGTCAAGCTCGTGGACGCCATGGCTGCAACCAAACATGTCTCGCGTGACTGAACTGCCCGCGCGCGCAAAGAGGTAGCAGCGGATCGGGAATGACCACACCGATGACTGAAGCGCCAAGGCAACCCTACGCGCCCCGGCGTTTCAGTCGAGCGGCACGGGCGCTTGGCGTCTTCTGGGGCGTCATTTTAGTGGGCTTTGTGCTGCTTGCATTGACTTTGGAGATTCTCGGGCCGCCGGGAAACTCCACAAAGCCGATGCCCTTGCAAGCGGGCAAACCCTCCGCGTCTTCGGTTTCGCCGGCCACGCAAGCGGCCCGTTTGGCTTCCGGCGCCAATCCACTTTCTTCCCCCGCGCAGAAGCCGGATCACGGCCAGCCTGCCGCAGCTCGGCAAGAGGCCCCTTCATCCGGCTCATCGCCCGCGGCGGCCAAGGGCCCTCCAACGCCTGCGGGTGGTGAACAGACCGGCTCTTCGTTGCCGACACCGATCCCCCCGCCGGATCCCTCCCTACTGGAGCCGGCGAGCTTTTCGCCGAGTGCGCAATTGCCGAAAATCGGCGCAGACGGGCGGCTGCCCATGCGCGTCTACGCCGGCAAATTCGATCCGAACGAGACAAGGCCCAAGGTTGCGCTGATCATTGCCGGGATCGGGCTTTCCGTAACCGAAAGCAATGATGCGATTGTTTCCACCCCGCCTGCCGTAACTTTGGCATTTTCGCCCTATGCCGTGCAGCCGGAAAAGCTGCTGAACGAGGCACGCTCCCATGGACATGAATTCCTGATTTCGATCCCGATGGAGCCGCAAGGCTATCCCCTGAATGACGAAGGTCCCGAAGCACTCCTCACCGGGGCAGACCCTGCGCTGAATCACCAGCGATTGGAATGGGCGCTTTCCCGAATTGCCGGTTATGCCGGCGCAACCGGGGCCTTGGACGGCATGCGCGGAGAACGATTCGCCGCCGTCGGACCGCTGTTGGTGGCTCTCGAAGACGAGCTTGCCTCCCGCGGACTTTATTATGTAGACCCGCGGCCGGGGCAGCCGCCTCCCGCGCATGTGAGCGGATGCACCGTGGACATTGTCGTGGATGAGCCCGGCGTGGGGTCTGAAATCGAAGCGAAACTTGCGCAATTGGAGCGTCTTGCCAAGGCGCGCGGCACCGCCGTCGGGCTTGCCGGTTTGCCCCGTCCGGTCACGGTGGAAAAGATCGCTGCATGGACAAAAACGCTCTCCGAGCGGGGTGTGATCTTGGTTCCCGTCAGCGCCCTTGTGCAAAATCCGCCAGGAACGCTCTCCCAAAACAAAAACCATGAATGAGGAAAAAGATTTTTCAAAATTGCCCTACCGGCGCAATGTCGGCGCGGTTTTGTTCAACCGTGCCGGAAAGGTCTTCCTCGGCCGCCGAGCCGACATGCCGCAAACAGAAGATCGTCCGGAATTCTGGCAGCTGCCGCAAGGCGGGATGGATGCTTCCGAGGATCCCCGGATCGCGGTGTTGCGCGAGCTTGCGGAAGAGATCGGCACGGCCAATGCAGAAATTATCGGTGAATATCCGGATTGGCTCACCTACGATCTTCCGCCGGAGCTGCTCGGGCGCGCGTTAAAGGGTCGCTATCGTGGCCAAGCACAACGGTGGTTCGCTCTTCGCTTTCTTGGTAAAGACGAGGACATCCAACTGGATGCGCATCAACCGCAGGAGTTTATCGCCTGGCGCTGGGGTGAGCTCGCGGAAATTCCAAGCCTCGGTGCGCCGTTCAAACGTGACGTCTACCGCACCATTGCGGCATTTTTCGCGCCTTTCGTGCAAGCGGCCTCGGCCGAGGGTTAAGCCTTCGTCAGGCGCGCTTTTTTGTCGCCGCCTTTTTCCCCGTTTCCTGGCTGCCGGCCGCGCCTTGGGCCAAATTCCGGACAGCCTCCAAGACCGCCTGCGCATGGCCGTCAACTTTCACGTTGCGCCAGATACGCGCGATATGCCCGGTGGCATCGATCAGGAACGTGCTGCGTTCCATTCCCATATACGTCCTTCCGTAGCGGGATTTTTCGACCCAAGTGCCATAAGCCTCTGCCACTTTGGTGTCCGCATCCGAGGCCAACGGAAACGAGAGCTGGTATTTATCGGCAAATTTCTCCAGCGCGGGCATTTTGTCTTTGGAAACACCGATCACCTCAACCCCGATGCTGCCAAGTTCGGCAAGCGCTTCCTGAAACGCGCAAGCTTCCCGCGTGCAGCCCGGGGTGTCGGCTTTTGGGTAGAAATACAAAACAAACGGCTTGCCGCGCATGGCGCTCAAGCTCACCGTGCGCCCTCGCGTGGCCGGCATAGTAAAATCCGGCGCGGGATCACCTTCCTTCAATGGCATGTTCTGCTTTCCTTGCTCGTTCGGTTTTCTTCAGACATCGTGGAATTCGTAAGGGTGCCGCTGCCGCGGGATTTTATCAACCGTGCATTCGTTACGAAGATATGTTTCGATCGAAAAATCCTGCCCTCAATTTCGCAACAAAACCGAGCGATTTCAGCCTTTTCGCGGACTTACACGGCAAGGCGTTCCGGCTCCGGTTTGCCGACAAGGCGAATAAAGCATTCCCTCACGCTCGCGGCCAGGTTTTCAAGCTCGGGGCCAAGTGCTTCGGGCGAGCTTAAAGCAAGTGCCCGTGCGAGGGTTTCGGCGACGGATTGCGGCAGATCCCCCCGCGGCAGGCGGCCGAGCGTAATCCGCAAGATTTCCTGGACTGTTCGCCATGCCCGATCGGCACGGTGAAGCAAGGCGGCATCTTGGGCTTCCAAGAACCCCGCCTTGGCCAGCGCATCAATCGCGATCCGTGTGGTGGGATGGCGGACCTCCGGCCGCTCGCGCAGGTGAATAAGCTCCAGCACCTGCACGATGAATTCCACTTCCACAAGCCCGCCGGCTCTGAGTTTCACATCCCAGGGGCTGGCGGGCGGTGCATCGCGGGCGAGACGGGCGCGCATGGCCGCGGCATCGGCCCGGATTTTCTCGGCGGGGCCACCGGCCGCGAGCGCTGCAGCAATGGCGGCTTCCACCCGCGCCCGCAAATGCGGCGGCCCTGTGATAACCCGCGCCCGAGTCAGCGCCATCCGTTCCCAGGTCCATGCCGATTCGGCATGATAGCGCTCAAACGCCGAGAGCGAGACCGCAACCGGCCCCTTGCTGCCGGACGGTCTCAGCCGCATGTCCACTGCATAGAGCGCGCCTTCCGCTCCGGGGGCGGTCAATGCGGCAACGAAGGCGTGGGCTGCTCGAATGAACCATTGGCTCGCGGGCAACTGCCGCGCGGTGCTGCCGCCCTTCACGCTGCTTTCGGCGACGTGTTGAGGAAAGTCGTAGATCAGCATCAAATCGAGATCGGAACCTGCCAGCATCTCGCGTGAGCCGGCTTTGCCTAAGGCCACTACCACCATGCCGCCGCCGCGCACGCGCCCGTAACGGGTGGCGAGATCGTCCAAGACCACGGGCAGCAGCACGGAAATCACGGCATCGGCCCAGTCCGCGCGGGCTAGGCCCAAAGCGTCGATGTCCATGGCGCCTTCCATGCTCGCCACGGCCAGGCGGAACTCCTGCTCGCGCAACAAATGGGCGAGCACCGTCAGCGTGCGTTCCAATCCACGCACGCCCGCAAGACGCGTTCGCAAAAGGCGCGCGGGGGGAAGCTGTGGCGCCGGAGCCAGCAGGCCGTCCAGCGCTGCCGGCGAGCGGGCGAGATATTCACCCAATGCCGGTGCCGCGCCGAAAATCGCTGCCAAACGTTGCACCAGATCGGGGTGGTGCTGAAACAACGAGAGCAATGCCACGCCGGCGGGCAGGCGAGAGAGGAATTCCTCAAACCGGGCAAAGGCCGCGTTGGGTTCCGGTAGACGCGCGAAAGCGGAGAGCAAATGCGGCAAAGTGGCGCGCATCAAATCCCGCGCGCGTTCCGAGCGGAGCGCAGGCACCCGTCCGGCAAGCCAGCTTCGCACCGTAGCCGAGACGGATTCGGGGTTGTGAAAACCCATCTCCGCAAGCGCCGAAAGGGTGGCCGGCGAATCATCCGGGCCATCGAAGTAGAGAGATGGAATTTCCTCTGGCGGCGGGGGCAGAGTTTCAAAGAACGCTGTCCAATGGCGTTGCACCGCATCCACTTTGGCAATCAGCGCTTGCGCCAAGGCGGCAGCCGAGCGGTAGCCGAGGAAGGTTGCGAACCGTTCCAGCTGATCGGGCGTCTCGGGTAGGGTGTGGGTTTGCCGATCGGACACCATCTGTAAGCGGTGTTCCACCTTGCGCAAAAACCGATAGGCACGTGCCAGCTCACCTGCAGCCTGGCGCGGCAAATGACCTGCGCGCGCAAGCGCGGACAATGCCGGCACCGTTGCCGGGATCCGCAAAGCCGGGTCGCGTCCGCCCCAGATCAATTGCAAAGTCTGCACGAGAAATTCGATCTCGCGGATGCCGCCGCGTCCAAGCTTCACGTTCCGGCCGGCAATGCGTGCAAGTGGCTCTGCGCTTTGCCGCGACGGGCCGGCCTGGGCGTCGATGCGGCGCTTCATGGCATGGATATCGGCAATGGCGGTAAAGTCGAGATGCCGGCGCCAGACAAACGGCCGAATGGCGTCCAAAAACGCGCGGCCCAGGGCAAGATCGCCGGCGATGGGGCGGGCCTTCAGCATCGCCGCGCGTTCCCAGGTTTGGCCCATGCTTTCGTAATAGGCAAGCGCGGCCGGCAGGGCTACAGCCAAGGGCGTTGCCCCGGGGTCTGGACGAAGCCGCAGGTCCACGCGAAAGACATAACCGTCCGCCGTGCGATCTTGCAGCAGCCCGACCAGCGCTCGGGCAAGGCGGTTGAAAAGAGTCGCAAGCACATCAGGTTCGGAGGCATGATGCTCGGGGTCGTAGAGCAATACCAAGTCGACATCGCTCGAGAAATTGAGCTCTTGTGCTCCGAGCTTCCCCATTCCCAGCACCGCAAAGCCCGAGCCTTGCTGGGGGTTTTCCGGATTGGGCAGCACGAGCGCGCCGCGCGATGCAGCCTCGTCCAGCAAATGCGCAACCGCAGCGCCGATCGCCGTTTGGGCGAACTCGGAGAGCGCGGCGGTGATGCGCCTCAACGTCCAAAAGCCGCCGATATCGGCAATGGCAATGGCAAGCGCCGCGCGTTGCCGCGCCTGTCGCAAACTTGCGGCGACTTGTGCCCGCGGCGTCGTGGGCGGCAAAGCAGCGATGGTCGCGGTCGTTTCGTGCAGCACCACCTCGGGGCCCTGTGCAAACAATCGGCAGACGGCATCACTGTGAGACAAGGCAAGCTCGGCCAAGAACGGGCTGTTGCCGCCGAGCGCGACCAGCATGGCGGACGCATCGGCATTCTCGACCAATGCCGCTTCGTCCGCGCCGATGGCCGCGAATTGCCGAACAAAGTGTTCGGCCGCTCTTGGGTCAGCCGCAAACGGCCAACGGTTCCGTGGGCGAAAACGCTTTTCCATGACTGCCGAGGCTCATCATGAGACGGCTGGCCGGTCAAGTTGCGCGCGTCAGTTTCTGGCTTTTGCATCACACCCTCGCGGTGGCGTTGGCTTTTATTTTCTTTGCGACCGTCGGTCTCGGCGTATTGGCTTGGCGCGTCGGAGAAAAGCCCCTGCAGATGGAATGGCTTGTTCGCCGATTACAAATTGAAGATCGCCCCGTATTGGGCACGCTTCGCCTCTCAATCGGAAAAGCAAGCCTCGCGTGGAATGGCTGGCGGTTGGGCCTTGGCCAGCCTCTGGTAATCCGCGTCGAGGACCTCCGTGCCGTCACACCGGAAAGCACGGAGATTGCCGTCGTTCCTCGGGCGGAAATCGAGCTCTCTCTTCTCGCGCTCGTGCGGGGGCAAATCGCTCCGCGCGCCATTATCTTGGAAGAACCGGCAATTACCCTCACCCGTAAGCAAGACGGCTCTTTTGCGATAGGTCTTGCCAAGGAAGGGGCATCCCAAACCGGCGCAAATTCCGCGCAGGCCCTGCTTGGGGCTATGGCCGGCCCGAGAGGCATAAGCCCCGGCTCGGTTCCGGACGATCGTTGGTCGGCGCTCCGCGAGGTCCGCATCGCCGACGGCCATGTGGTGATCGACGATCATGCGCTTCATACCATTTGGACCATTACCAAGATAAAGGCCCGGCTACGGCATCATCGCGCCGGCGGGGCCGACGCTTTCGGCGATGCCGAACTCGCGCTTGCACCGCATCCGCTGCGGGCGGAGTTCATGGTGCACGTGCCGCCGGACGCTCCGCAAGCAAGCGTGCGGGTGCATGTCGATCCTTTCTCGCCCCCTTCGCTCGCTGCACTCAGCCCGAAATTTGCCTCCCTTGCCGCGCTGGATGCGCCGCTTTCCGCCAATGCGGAGATCAGCCTGAAAGGGCTCTCCGGTTGGGAGGAGGCCACCGGCACGGCGGAAGCCGGCCAAGGCATAGTGCACGTCGCCGGGGGCATCGTTCCTCTTGTCGCGGCCAGGGTTGCCTGGACGATCCGGGGGCAGGAGCTCCACATCCGAGAATGGCGCGCCGTCCTCGCTGCTACGGACGGCAGTGCCGGGCCGCAACTCTCCGGCAGCGGAAGCCTGGCATTGGGGCAGGACCGACTGAAGGCCACCTTGAGCGCCGATCTTGACCAAGTGCGCTTCGCGGATCTCTCGCGCTATTGGCCGGAGGGCGCTGCCAAAGGCGCCCGCAAGTGGGTGACGGAAAACATTACCGAAGGCGTCGCGCGCGCGGGCCACGTCACGTTGGAGATGGAGGGCGCGGCCGATGGTTCGGATCTCACGTTGACGAATGCCTCCGGCCACCTCCAGGGCGATGATCTCAGTGTGCATTGGCTCCGCCCCCTGCCTCCGCTTGAGCACGTGCCGGCGGAGCTGACTTTGCTTTCCCCCGATGCTTTGCTGCTCAGCGTCAGCGGCGGCGTGGAAGCGGGCGGGAAGGCCGGCGGCATCGCCGTGCAAGGTGGCACCATGCGCATCGATGGCATAACGACCAAAGACCAAGTGGCGAGCCTTGACCTCGACGTGGCCGGGCCGATTGCGGACGCGGTCGATTTGCTGCGCCATCCGCGCCTGCATCTGTTCGAGCGCCGCTCGTTCCCCCTTACCGAGCCCGCAGGCACCGTACGTGCCAAAATTTCGGCGACCGTGCCTTTGGAAGAGCGGGTCACCATGGACCGCATTGCGCTCCATGCAAACGGCGAGATCAAAGATGGCCATTTGAGCAATGTCTTCGCCGGCCAGCCGTTGGATCAAGCCATGCTCAACTTCGATGTCGATCAAGCCGGCATGCGCATCGACGGCACCGCAAAGCTTGCCGATATTCCCACGCGGCTTGCGGTGCGGATGGATTTCGCGCCGGGCCCGCCGATGCAGGTACTGCAAGAGGCTTCATTCAGCGGCATCGTAGAAACCGCGGCGCTCGCCCGTTTTGGGCTGGATCTCGGCGAATATGCTGCGGGGGCGGCAGGCACGAAGGCGACATTGATTGAGCGGCGCAGCGGCGAGGGCAGCCTCTCCCTCGCCGCCGATTTTACCCCGGTGCGGCTTGCTGTTCCCGAGCTTGGTTGGGAAAAACCCGCCGGGCAGACCGCCCATCTCTCCCTACGCGCCCGGCTGGAGCATGAGCACCTCGCCGCGATCGATACGCTAGAGCTTTCCGGGGCAGGCCTCCGCATCGCCGGGGGGGCGAGCTTTGTCGATAACGCACCGCAGCGGGTCAACGTCACCGAGATCATGCTGGGGCAGACCAGAGCCAGAGGCGACTTGGTCTTCTTGCCTAATCATTCGCTTCGGGCGAGCTTTTCCGGCTCCACCCTTGATCTTTCGCAGCGGTTGTCGGCAAAAAAGCCGGGGGTGGAGGAACCGCGTCCTTCCGCCAAACCAGCCAGCCCTGCCGGCGCACAACCGGCGCGCGAACAAAAGAAGCCTTCCGAGCATAGGCGCTGGGAGGCAAACGCGGCTTTCGAACAAGTCGTTCTCGGGCCGTCACGAAAGCTCTCCAATGCCAGGGCTTTCGTGTCGGACAACGGAACGGAGATCGACCGGGCGGAGCTCTCTGCCGAAATTGGACAGGACAAGCGGTTCACGGCCGCCATTGCGCCGATCGCCCAGAGCGGATCTCGCAGCATCACGCTGCATGCGACCGATGGCGGGGCGCTCTTGCGCGTTCTCGGTCTGTTACACAATATCGAGAACGGCGAGCTTGTGCTGAACGGCACGATCGTCGGCGCGTTGCCGGGGCACCCGCTTTCCGCGCACCTGCAGTTCGATTCATTCACGGTGCGTGAGGCGCCGCTGGCCGCAAAGCTTCTTCAAGCCGCAACCCTTTACGGCCTCATCGATGCGTTGCGAGGTCCCGGGCTTCGTTTCGACCGCATGGTGGCGAATTTTCGCCTGCAAGAAGGGCTTCTCACTCTCGAAGATTCCCGCGCGCATAGCCCGTCTCTCGGGTTTACCGCAAAGGGCCTGATCAATTTGAACACCGAGCGCATTGACCTCAACGGCACCATTGTGCCTGCCTATGCGTTGAACCGTCTGCCCGGGGAAATTCCGCTGATCGGCCGCCTGTTCAGCCCGGAAAAAGGCGGCGGGTTATTTGCCGTCAATTTCAGCGCATCGGGCCCGCTTGCCGATCCGAACGTATCGATCAACCCTCTCTCGGGGCTCACGCCGGGGTTTTTGCGCGGCTTGTTCGATATCTTTGACAACAAAAGCGGCAGTTCCGGCGGCGGCAGCACCGCTTTGCCCTCGACAGGCCCCGCCTATCAGCCTCCCCAGCCGCGGTAAGCTCCGTGCCTTCACTCCCGAGCATCTTGCGAGGCTTACCTCCCCGGGGCAGGATGATGCCATGCAAATGGTAAAAGCAGTTCTGTTCGACGTCTTCGGCACGCTCGTCGATTGGCGCGGCAGTTTGATCGCCGATCTAACCCAATTCGGCCGAGAACGCGGCATTTCCGCCGATTGGCATGCATTTGCCGATGCTTGGCGTGCGGCCTATCGCCCTTCGATGCAGCGTGTGCGATCGGGCGAGCTGGCTTGGACTATTTTGGACAGGCTGCATCGCCTGAGCCTTGACCGTTTGATCGAGGAATTCGGCATCGGTGGGCTTAGCGAGCAAGACCGACAGCACATCAACCGGCTTTGGCATCGGTTGCGGCCATGGCCCGATACCGTGGAAGGGCTTTTGCAGATCAAGCGCTCCTATATCATCGGCCCGCTTTCGAACGGCAATCTCGCGTTGTTGGTGAATATGGCCAAAGCGGCCAATCTGCCGTGGGATGTGGTTTTCGGTTCCGATCTCTTTCACCACTATAAGCCGGATCCCGAAGTCTATCTTGGGGCTTGCGCACTGCTTGATCTCGCACCCGGCGAGGTGATGCTGGTGGCGGCCCATAACGACGATCTCGCCGCCGCGCGCCGCTTGGGCCTTCGCACCGGCTTTGTTCCGCGCCCGCAGGAATACGGGCCGAACCAAAAGCGCGACCTGCAAGCGGAAGAGGCCTGGGACGTCGTCGCCCCCGATCTGGTCGCATTGGCTCAAGCACTTGCGCCTCGGCAGAAAGCGTAAGACGGGTTTCAGCGCGATTACGGGTTTTTCTTATCAAAAGCGGAGAGTTGTTAATGAGCGAGTATGTCATTCCAAAACCAGAACAGCCTGCCGTTCCCGTTCGCGGCGGCGGGCTCTTCCCGGTCCGTCGCATCTATTGCGTCGGCCGAAACTATGCCGAGCATGTGCGCGAAATGGGCGGTGATGCGGAGCGCGAATTGCCGTTTTTCTTTGCCAAGCCTGCCGATGCCGTGGTTATCCGCAGCGCGGATATGCCTTATCCGCCGATGACCAAAGAGCTTCACCATGAAATGGAATTGGTGGTTGCGATCGGCAAAGGCGGAGCGAATATTCCGGAACGCGAGGCTCTGAACCACGTTTACGGATACGCGGCCGGCATCGATATGACCAGGCGGGATTTGCAGGCGGAAGCAAAAAAGGCCGGGCGACCCTGGGAGATGAGCAAAGGCTTCGATCATTCCGCCCCGATCGGCGAAATCGCTCCGGCAAGCCAAATCGGCCATCCTGCGCAAGGCAAAATCGTGCTCAGCGTGAATGGAAAAGTTCGGCAGAATTCGGACATCGCAAACATGATCTGGCCCGTCTCCGGCATTATCGCCGAGCTTTCCCGGTTTGTTCGCCTCGAACCCGGAGATCTGATCTTCACCGGCACGCCGGAAGGCGTGGGCCCCGTCTCCCGCGGAGACGTGTTGGAAGGGAGCATATCCGGTGTCGGCACAGTGCGCGTGCGTGTGGTTTAACGTAAAATCTTCTCTCAAGTTCGATGTCTCTTCGTATTGTAACCTGGAATATCAACTCGCTTAGGCTGCGGCAAGGTTTGCTTCCTGTGCTGATTGAAGCGCTTTCGCCGGATATTCTTTGTTTGCAGGAGACCAAAGTTCCGGATCCCATATTTCCGAAGGAGCTTGGCCCCGCTCTCGGTTTTCCCTACGTCGCGCATCGCGGAATGAAAGGCTATAATGGGGTTGCAATATTTTCGCGCGCTCCGTTTACGATATTGAACGAGCAGCCGGATTGGTGCGGCAAGGGCGATTGCCGGCATTTGGCGATCGCCTTGGAAAGTGTCGGCAAAGGCTTGGAGCTTCATAATTTTTACGTGCCGGCCGGCGGCGACGTGCCGGATCCGGAACTCAATCCGAAATTCGCCCACAAATTGGAATTTGTTGCCGAGACAAGAAAGCATTTTGCCGCGCGCAGCCCCATCACGAATCTGGTGCTTGTCGGGGATTTGAACATTGCGCCGTCGGAAAACGACGTTTGGAGCCACCGGCAACTTTTGAACGTGGTCAGCCACACGCCTGTGGAAACCACCGCTCTTTTGGCTTGGCGGGATGTCGGCTTTGCCGATGCCGTGCGTTATTTCGTACCGGAAAACAAAAAACTCTATACGTGGTGGTCGTATCGAAATCGTGACTGGCGTGCATCCGATCGCGGCAGAAGGCTTGACCATATTTGGGTTTCACACGACCTTGTTCCCGCTCTGCGTCAGCAGATCACGCTGAAGAACGCGCGTGACTGGCCGCAAGCCTCCGACCACGTGCCGGTTTGTGTCGAACTCTCTGTTTAGCCGCGTCTCGCCGGGCATTGCCGCGCCACGCAGAAAGCAGTGCAACAAAACGGGCGTATATGGAAACAACGCAATAATCGGCACGCTCTCGTTCGGCATTACAGCAGCCATGCGATGGCAAGCGAGCCTGGGGCAAGCACGCCCGTTGCCCAAACGATCGCCGAGGCGATATTGGCGATTTGAAAGGGAAGTTGCGGCATGCCGCAGATGCCGGCGATCAGCGGCATAGCGGAACGTAACGGGCCGAAAAATCGGCCGAGAAAGACGCCCAAGATACCCCATTTTTCGAAAAACGCATGGCCCCTCGGCAACAGTTCGGGGTGCCGTGAAAGCGGCCAAATTTTGGCCAGTGCTTCCTTGTAATGATAGCCGAGCCAGTAGGAAAGCCCATCGCCCAGAACTGCGCCAAGAACAGCCGCAATCCAGCTTGGCCAGAAATCAATGCCCGCAGCGCCGAGCACTCCGCCGGCACCAAGGAGAATGGCCGTGGCCGGTAAAAGCAATGAAACAAAGGCAAGCGACTCCCCGAACGCGAGAATGAAAATAATCGGCGGAGCCCAAGCTTGATGATCCTTAAGCAGGGCCAAGACCGCCCCAGAAAGATTGCTGATGGAACCCTCCTTTTCCCGCCGCTGCGCTTACGCGATGAGCTTGGCTCTCCAAAAGCCCTTGAGCCATTCCAGCGCCGCCAGCACGCTCAGGACGATGATCGCAACCAGCGCAAGATCATCGCTATGCAAGGGACCGAAGCGGAATAATTCTCGGCCGACCGGCCAGAGCAACACCAAGGCCAGCAGCGCCAGCGTCACCGCTGAGACCCACCACAGCGCACGGTTGCCTTTGCCGAACACATCAGCAAGAGAGGTGGTGAAGGAGCGGTTGACCACCACCAGTCCCAGATCGAGCAGTACCAAAGAGACAAAAGTAAGCGCGCGCGCATCGCCTTCCGGCAGGCCGCGGCGAAGCGCGAGAGAGTACAACAAGCCCAACGGGATAAGCGCCGCAGCGCCTTGCAGTAAGCTCCAGACCACAAGAGCCGGCGAGAAAAGCGGGCTGGTTGCCGCACGCGGCGGGCGGGCCATAATATCGGGCTCCGCAGGTTCGGCTTCAAACACCATCGAGCATACCGGATCGATGACCATCTCAAGAAAAGCAATGTGTAACGGGCCGAAGATCAAAGGCATTCCGGCCAGAAGCGGCAGCACGGCAAGCCCTGCGATGGGCACATGTACCGCAATGATGTAAGCCATTGCTTTGCGCAAATTGTCGTAAATGCGTCGGCCGAGCCGGATTGTCCTGACGATCGAGCCGAAATCGTCATCGAGCAGCACCAAAGAAGCGGCTTCGCGCGCCACATCCGTGCCCCGCCCGCCCATGGCGATGCCGATATCGGCGGCTTTCAACGAAGGGGCATCATTCACGCCGTCGCCGGTCATCGCAACCACGTCGCCCTTCGCCTTCAGTGCCTGCACAATGCGTAGTTTCTGCGCCGGTACGATGCGCGCGAAGATGCCAACATGCTGCACGGCCGCTTCGAGCTCGGCATCGCTCATCTGCGCGATTGTGGGGCCGTCCAACACGGCATCGGCGTCAAGCCCGGCCTGCCTTGCAATCGCTTTCGCGGTGATGGGGTAGTCGCCGGTAATCATCACAACGCGGATACCCGCTGCCTGACATTCACGGATTGCTGCCGGAACCGAAGGGCGAAGCGGATCGGCAAGCCCGACCAAGCCGAGCAGGTTAAAGGCAAAGCCGCGCGGCGTCTCCGGAAGCGGCGCGCTCGCCGACGCTTCCGCAACGGCCAACACGCGCATGCCGGCCGCCGCCATGCGGTCGGCTTCTTCTACGAGGGCCGCACGCTTTTCCGCATCCAGGCGGCAAAGCTCGGCAATGGCCTCCGGTGCGCCCTTGGCAGCCACCCGCAGCGGCTCGTCGTCGGCAGGCGTTCGCCATACCTGCGTAACCGCCATCAGTTCGGGTGTCAGGCCGTAGAGGCGCTCGAGCGAGACACCGGCCGTATCGATGCCCGCCCGACGGGCAAGTTCCTGGCAAGCGCGATCCATCGGATCGTAAGCTTCCGGCGCGCTTGCCAGCGCGGCGGTGATCGCCAGCCGGCTGAAGGGCGGAGCGAGCGGGGTTTGCTCGGTCACCGCCAGTGTCGATCCCGCTGCGTGCAAAGCCACCACAGACATGCGGTTCTCGGTCAGCGTGCCGGTTTTATCGGTGCAGAGCACGGTGGCTTCGCCGAGCATTTCGATGGCCGCGGCCCTCCGGGTCAAGACGCGTGCTTGCGACATCCGCCATGCCCCCATCACCATGAACACCGTCAGCACGAGCGGAAATTCTTCCGGCAACATCGACATCCCAAGCGTGATGCCTGCCAAAAGCGCAGCCAGCCATGACCCGCGCAACAACCCATAGAGCACGAACACCAACGCGCAGCACAGCAACCCGATTCCAGCCGCAATGCGCACCAACCTTGCGGTCTGACGGCTCAGCCGCGGCGGCGCGGTTTCGATTTCGCCGAGCGTCTGCCCGATCCGCCCGATTTCGCTCGAAGCTCCGGTTGCATGGACTATGGCCAAGCCCTGCCCCCGCACCACCAACGTGCCGGAAAACACATAGGGCAGATCATCGCCGCCGGGTTGTGCCTTTGCTTCGGTTGTGCCTTTCGCGGCGCGCTTGCGCACCGGCACCGATTCCCCGGTGAGTAAGGATTCGTCGACCTGCAATTCCCGGGCCTCGATCAGCGTGGCGTCCGCAGGCACGCGATCGCCTTCGGAAAGCACGATAAGATCACCGCGCACCACCTCGCGGCCGGCGATGCGTTTTCGCTCTCCATCGCGTATCACCAAGGCGCGAGGGCTGGTGAGGTCCCGCAGCGCTTCCAACACGCGCTCGCTTCGGGTCTCCTGCACCACAGCAATGACCACCGAAAGAGAAGCAAACACCAGAAGAAGCAGTGCTTCGACAGTATCGCCAAGAAAGAGGTAGATCAGGCCGGCGCCAAGCAGCAGTCCGAACATGGGTTCGCTCAGCACATCGCGCAGGATGCGCGGCAAACTCCGATGGCCGGCATGCGGCAGCTCGTTCGGCCCTTCAGCCGCAAGGCGCGCCGCCGCCTCTCTACTCGTCAGACCTTGAAACATGGCTTGCATCAAGAGGCTCCCGTGCGGCCCGCATATTCTTCTTAATAACCATACCGGGGTGCCCTCAAGGGAAACAAAGCCGGCACGATAAGGGGATATCAGACCGGAGTCGTAAGGATTTTCGATTTGTGCCGCGCTGAGTTCGCTTCGTTAGCGTTTCTTCTCGCTCTCAGACCTTTTGGGACGATCGATCATAACCGAGCCGATGGGCTCTTCTTTTCGGCCGGAACAAATCCGCCATGGCTAGCCGCCAGGCGGATTTGGTGTAAAAAGATTTCACATGACGTTTGGCCATCATCGCAATCGAGACGAGCGCTCCACGCGGGAATCCTACCATCATGGCAATCTGCGCGAGGCGCTGATCGAAGCGGCGCTGCGTCTTGTTGCCGAGCGTGGACCGGCAGGCTTTGCCTTCGTGGAGCTCGCACGGGCGGCAGGTGTCAGCCCCGGAGCGCCGTATCGGCATTTTCGCGACCGCAACGCCTTGCTTGCCGAGGTGGCGCGGCGCGGCTTCCTCCGCTTTGCTGCCGAGTTGGAGCGGGCCTGGAACGAAGGCCGGCCGAACCCGATGACGGCCATCGAGAATTGCGGCAAGGCTTATCTTGCCTTCGCCCGGCGCGATCCGGCTTCGTATGCGGTGATGTTTGAAGCCGGTCCCGGCCTGGAAGAAGAACCGGGGGTGCGTCAAGCCGCCGATCTCGCCTTCGGAGTATTGCGTCGCGCTGCCGAGAGCGCGTGCGCGACCGCCCGCAATCGCCGCCCGCCGGCGTTAATGGTGGCGCTCCATCTTTGGGCGATGGCGCATGGCATTGCCTCGCTTTTTGTCAGCCGCCCGCACAGGTTGCCGATGGCCCCCGAAGAGCTGCTGGAAGCCGGGCTGCTCATCTATTTTCAATCGCTCGGCCTCGGGGTCGCGCCCGATAGGGCCTGAGGGATGAACTTGACAAGCCCGTGTTGTCGCCGCAGGATGTAAAAAGTTTTTACATTCGCGGCCGTCACGCGAGGCATGGAGGGTCCTATGATACTCATCGAGAAGATGGACGAGTACGGCAGAGCAGCGTGGATCGCGGCGTTAATTCTCGCCTTCTGGGCCTTTTGGCCGCTCGGCCTTGCCCTCCTTGCGTTTCTGCTGCTTTCCGGACGGCTGAGCGCTTGTTCTCCGCATGGCGCGGGGCGATGGCATCATGCCGGGCGTTGGTACAATTCCCAACCCTCCGGGCGTATGGGTGGGGGCTGGTGTGGCGGGCGCGCCCGCTGGGGCCGCGCACCTTCCAGCGGCAATGCCGCTTTTGATGAGTATCGCGCCGAAACACTGCGGCGGCTGGAGGAGGAACAGCAGGAATTTCAAGCTTTCTTAGAGCGGCTGCGTCGGGCGCGCGACAAGGCGGAGTTCGATCAGTTCATGGCCGAGCGGCGCAATCGCCCGCAGCAACCCGAACCGCCCCCGAGCGAGGGGTGAAAGGGCATGCTGCTTCCACCGCGCCGATTGATCCGGATCAAAGCCGCCAGCCGAATACTGCGATAGAAAAGGCGCCGAATGAAGGCGAGCGGTCTGCCAGAGGCGGGCTCAGCGCCGGAAACAGCAAGGAGATAAGGCCATGAAGTCGTTTCTTTTGGCCTCGGTGGCGGCAGCAACGCTAGTCGTGGCTTCTGCGGCCTTCGCGGGCGAGACGATCAGCCCCTGTGCGCAGCGCACCGAACAAAATTCGAACACGGCTGCGTTGCGGACAGAACAGAATTCCACAACGGCAGCATTACGAACACAACAGAATTCCACGACGGCGGCGTTGCGGACGCAGCAAAACTCAACTACGGCAGCGCTGAGGACAGAGCAGAATTCCACAACGGCAGCGTTGCGAACACCGCAAAATTCAACCACGGCGGCCCTGCGGACCGAACAGAATTCCACCGTAGCGCAGCAGGAGCAGAAAGATCTCAGCAAAGGCTGGCAAGAGGCGAAACCCGAGCAGGCCAAAACGGTTGCTCCCTGCCCGAATTAATCTTGCGGGTTCACCCCGCTTGAAAGATCGATAAAGCGCGGCGCGAGCGCCAAGCAGAGGTGCTCGTGTCGCAGCTTGCCTTGGTCCCGGCTAAACCCTCCCTCATCTTCCGAAAGATTCGCTCCATCGGGGCTTTTCCCCCGATAGACGATAACTTATTCTCTTTGTATTGGTTTGCGATCAGACGCTATTATAAAGTTCCGATCGCGTGGGGGAGGAAGCCATGGCCGGTCCTGCGGATGCGCCGTCGGCATCGGAGCCGAATAAGGCCGAAGAAGAACGGGCGCTTGTGGCCATCTTCAGTGCCTATACCGTCTCCGCGACTTTTTGGCTCATAGTGGCCACTGCGGTGGGGTTGGTGGTTGCCGTCAAGTTTATCTTTCCGGATTTTGCCACAAGCCCCTTGGCCTCTTTCGGCCGATTGCGGCCCATTCACACGAACGGCACGTTTTTTGCCTGGGCAAGCCCGGCGCTGGTCGGCCTTGCGCTCTATATCGCTGCGCGCAGCTCGGGCACGCGGCTGTACTCGCCGCGGCTCGCTTGGATTGCGCTCATTCTTCTCAACTTCGCTGCCCTTTGCGGCACCATCACGCTTGATCTGGGCTACAATGCCGGCGATCAGGAATACCGCGAGTGGCTCTGGTGGATCCGCGTGATTTTCGGGGCCGGCATCGCCCTCACCACGTGGAACCTCATCGCGACCGTGGCGACGCGGGAAGATGAAGATCTCTATCTTTCCAATTGGTATACCATCAGCGCGACGATTCAGGCGATCATTATCACCTTGGTGGCTCTGTTGCCCTGGTATCAGATCGGCCTCGGCCAAGTGGCGGTGCAGGGCTATTTCATGCACAATGCGGTCGGGATGTGGTTCACGCCGATCACCCTCGGCATTTTTTATTACGCCCTCCCGAAGCTCCTGAACCGGCCGATTTATTCCTATTCGCTCGGCATTCTCGCGTTTTGGACCAACCTGATTTTTTATCCGATTATCGGTTCGCACCACTTTCTGTTCAGCCCGTTGCCCTGGTGGCTGCAGACCACGGCCATCGTCTTCAGCATCGCCATGGTAGTGCCCGTGGCCGGCGGATCGGCCAATTTCTTGCTTACCATGCAAGGGCGGGGTGACTGGATGTACCGTTCTCCGGCCATGTTCTTTCTTGTCGGGGTGCTCGGGTATTTCTTCGGCTCGGTGCAAGGCAGCGTGGAAGCACTGCGCTCGATGCAGCAAATCTGGCATCTCACGAACTACACCGTGAGCCACTCCC
>Ga0209061_1003077_pt1 | contig 18993 bp, 17 predicted proteins | sample Coa_R1_10_FD_187157 | JGI IMG/M metagenome (GOLD analysis project Ga0209061, IMG submission 187157) | Surface soil microbial communities from Centralia Pennsylvania, which are recovering from an underground coalmine fire - Coalmine... | ecosystem: Environmental > Terrestrial > Soil >...
ACCGATGCCCTGCACGGTGCGGATGATGCGCGGTTGAGCCGGGTTGCGCTCGATTTTCTGTCGCAGGCGGCTGATCCAGACGCGCAGGAACTGCACATCGTCGCGGTACTGCTCGCCCCAGGTTCGCACCAGCAGGTCTTCGTGCAGGAGCGTGCGACCGGGGTACATCGCCAGCTGCTCCAGCAACTGCCACTCCTTGGGCGAGAGGCTCACCAACCGGCCATCGACGGTCACCGTGTGCGCGTCGAGGTCGATCACCACGTCGTCGAGGTCGACGAGCCGGTTATCGGCCTTGCGGCGGTTCGGACGGGCACGACGCAGGACCGCTTTGACGCGCTCGAGCACCTCGTCGGGATTGAAGGGTTTGGTCACGTAGTCGTCGGCGCCGAGCTGGAGGCCGCGGATGCGATCGTTGTCGGCACCTTTGGCGCTGATGATAACGACGGGCACGTGCGACATCTCGCGGATACGGCGGAGCACCTCGAGGCCGTCCATATCGGGCAGCATGAGATCGAGCAGCACCAGCCAGGGCTTCCGCTTCTCCACCTGGCGCAACGCCTCGGCGCCGTCGGCGGCTTCGAGCACGTCCTTGAAATCGAGTCGAAGCGACGCCTTCAACATCCGCCGGATCTTGTGATCGTCGTCCACGACCAGGATCATCGCCGCCTCCAGAGGAATTGATCAGGCGCCTACGCGCCTCCTGCTATGCTACGGCATCGTCACGCCGTTCACCGCGCCGCTTACGTCGAACCTTACCGCGCTGCCAGAAGACGTGCCGCACCATCAACGGTTTGTCGTTCATAGCGTAATACCGTTGATCGATTCTATCCAGACGGCGTGACGCCGGCGAAGACACCACTTGTCTCATGGACGAAAGCTGGATGAAACACAGGAGAAACATCCGTGCCGTACCGTCGAAGAGAAAGCGGCCGCGACCGTCCTCGTGCAGGCGAGCGCGGCACCCACCAGAAGGAGGCTCGGCGGTGACGCCACGCGAGATCCAGCAGCTGATCAAGGCCAACAACGTGCAGATCGTCGATCTGCGTTTCGTTGATCTGCCTGGCACCTGGCAGCACTTCTCGATCCACGTCAACGAGATCGAAGGGCAGGATGACCCGAGCAAGGGCGTGTGGGTCGAGGGGTTCGGTTTCGACGGATCGAGCATCCGCGGCTTCCAGAAGATCCAGGAATCGGACATGATCCTCGTGCCCGATCCGACGACGGCGCGGCTCGATCCCTTTACCGCGGTCCCGACGCTGACGCTGATCTGCGACGTGTACGACCCGGTGAAGAAGGAGCGGTACACGCGCGATCCGCGCTATGTAGCGACGAAGGCCGAGGCCTACCTGCGCTCGACGGGCATCGCCGATACGGCGTACTTTGGCCCGGAAGCCGAGTTCTTCGTGTTCGACGATGTGCGCTACGGCATGGCGATGAACCAGTCGTTCTACTTCATCGACAGCGCCGAAGCCGATTGGAACACCGGCCGGGTGGAGAACGGCGGCAACCTCGGCTACAAGCTCCGCCCGAAGGAAGGCTACTTCCCCGTGCCGCCCAACGACCAGCTGCAGGACATCCGCAGCGAGATGATCCTGGCGATGGTGCAAAGCGGCATCCCCGTCGAAGTGCATCACCACGAGGTGGCAACCGCCGGCCAGTGCGAGATCGATATGCGCTTCGACACGCTGCGCAACATGGCCGATAAGGTCATGCTCTACAAGTACATCGTGAAGAACGTGGCCCGGAAGCACGGCAAGGTGGCGACGTTCATGCCCAAGCCGCTCTTCGGGGATAACGGCTCTGGCATGCACACGCACCAGAGCCTGTGGAAGAATGGCGAGCCGCTTTTCTTCGATCCCAACGGCTATGCCAAGATCAGCCAGCTCTGCAAGTGGTACATCGGCGGGTTGCTGAAGCACGGCCGCTCGCTGATGGCCTTCTGCGCGCCGACGACCAATAGCTACAAGCGGCTGGTGCCTGGCTACGAAGCGCCCGTGAACCTCGCCTATTCGGCGCGCAACCGCAGCGCCGCCTGCCGCATCCCGATGATCTCGGACAGCCCGAAGCAGAAGCGGATCGAGTTCCGGCCTCCGGATCCCACAGCGAACCCCTACCTCGCCTTCGCTGCCTGCCTGATGGCCGGCCTGGACGGTATCCGCAATCAGATCGACCCCGGTCAGCCGCTCGATACCAACATCTTCGAGCTGGAAGGGCCGCTTGCCGCCGAGGTGCCGACGGTGCCCGGCTCGCTCGATGAGGCATTGCGCGCGCTCGAAGAAGACCACGACTACCTGCTCGCTGGCGACGTCTTCACCACCGATCTGCTCGACATGTGGTTCGAGCTGAAGCGTGAGCAGGTTGATGGCTTGCGGCTGCGCCCGCATCCATACGAATTCGCCATGTACTTTGATGCCTAACGAGGCGCTACAATACGAGGGCAAGTCATGGCCCGTGGAGCAGTGCTCCACGGGCCATTGATCACGGTACCGCGGCAGAGGAGTAGACCGGCGCCATGCGCGACGAGCGGGAACGTCAGGAAACGTGCGAATACGTGATTCAGCAGGCGCGCGAGCAGGACGTCAAGTTCATCCGCCTGATGTTCACCGACATCCTTGGCTCGCAGAAGAGTCTGGCGATCACGGTGGAACAGCTTGAAACCGTGCTGGAAGAGGGGCAGGTCTTCGACGGCTCATCGATCGAGGGCTTCGCGCGCCACGATGAGAGCGACATGATCGCCATGCCCGATCCAACGACGTTCCAGGTGCTCCCCTGGCGTCCGCGCTCGGATGCGACGGCACGGATGATCTGCGATATCTACCTGCCCGACGGCACACCCTTCGAAGGCGACCCTCGCTACGTGCTGCGCCGCAACCTCGAACGCGCCGCCAAGCTCGGCTACACGTTTTACGTCGAGCCGGAGCTTGAGTTCTTCTACTTCCGCAGCCCGCATTCGACCGAGCGCCTTGACGAGGGCGGCTACCTCGACCTCACCCCCCTCGACCAGGCCTCCGATCTGCGGCGCGAAACGGTGCTCGAGTTGGAGGCGATGGGGATCGGCGTCGAGTACAGCCACCATGAGGTCGCCGCCAGCCAGCACGAGATCGGCCTGCGCTACACCGACGCGCTGACGATGGCCGACGCGGCGATGACGTACCGGCTGATCGTCAAAGAGGTGGCGATGCGCCACAACGTCTACGCGACGTTCATGCCGAAACCGCTCGCTACCGAGAACGGCTCCGGCATGCACACGCACCAATCCCTCTTCCGCGGCGAGGAGAACGCCTTCTACGCCAAGGATGCGCCCTACCACCTTTCGCCAGTGGCGCAGGGGTACATCGCCGGGCTGCTACGCCACGCGCGCGAGATCACGCTCGTCACGAATCAGTGGGTGAACTCGTACAAGCGGTTGCTGCCCGGCTACGAGGCGCCCGTGTACATCACCTGGGCGGCGCGTCGGAACTGGTCGAACCTGATCCGCGTGCCCGAGATCGCGCCTGATCGTCCCGAGCAGATGCGCATCGAGTACCGCGCACCCGATCCCGCCTGCAACCCTTACCTTGCCTTTGCCGTGATGCTGGCGGCCGGGCTGGATGGCGTGGAGCACGAGTACCCGCTACCGCCGCCGGTGGAGGAGAACGTGTTCGCGATGAGCGATGCGGAGCGTGAGCGGCGCGGCATCGGCATGCTGCCCAGCGATCTGCACGAGGCGATCCAGGAAGCCGCGAAGAGCGAGCTCTTGCGGCGCACGCTCGGCGATCACCTGTTCGAGAGCTTCATCGAAAACAAACGCATCGAATGGGAGCAGTATCGCCGCGCCATCACCGATTACGAACTGAAGCGCTACCTGCCGATCCTTTGAGGCGTGGGGCGCATTGTCCCGAACGCCAAGCAACGGTACCATCGATCAGGCGCGCCGCGTCGCGGCAGCCGCCCCATCCTTGCAGGAGGACGGCATGACCGTCTGGCAGCACGCATGGATCACGCTCGATCCGTTGAAGCAGGAAGATATCGCCAAGCTGGAGCGCTTCGGCCAAGATGGCTGGGAGCTGGTGTCGGTTATGCCCTGGGGCGCGCCGGGCACCAATATGTTCCTGATGTTCTTCAAGCGCCCCAAGCCGCAGGAACTGCCGGGCATCAGCTGAACGCGCCGCGGCAGCGTCGCCCGCAACGCACCGCGTCCAGAAAAACGTGCTGCTCCGGCTACCGACGCTCCTGTTTGCGCTCTGCGCCGGGGCGCGAGACAACGCGACCACCCGCAACGCGCTGCAGCGCGCAGGCCGTACCCTACACAAGAGAAAACGAACCGTTCTTTGACCGAGCGCGCCGAAGGACTTCGCCTCCCCCGCTTTACACCCGGCCGGCGAAGAGCACACTCACGGCCTTATCGGCGGCCTTGAGCAGCGGGAACGGCCAGATGCCGATGAAAAAGACAGCGATCATCCCTACCCCGAGCACACCGTTCCACAGCCACGACAAGCGAAAGCGCGGCCGCTCCGGCGACTTGTCGCCGAGGTAGAGCTGCTTCATCACCAGGAGATAGTAGTACAGCGAGATCATGCTGTTGACGACGGCGAAGCCGCTCAACCAGAGCATGCCGTGCATCGCCCCGGCCTGGAAGAGCAGGAACTTCGTAAAGAAGCCAGCGAAGAGCGGCAGCCCGGCCAGCGAGAATAGCCCGACCGTCAGCACCAGCGACAGGAACGGCTCCCGCTCAGCCATGCCGTAGTAATCGGGAATCTCGTCCTTACCAGTCGCGTTATAGATCGCGATCACCGCACCGAAGACGACGAGATTGGTGATGGCGTAGCCTGCCAGGTGTACGAGCAGGGCACTGGCAGAATCCGGCGCCATAGCGGCGATGCCGATCAGCAGGTAGCCAACCTGGCCGATGCTTGAATACGCCAGCAGCCGTTTCATATTGTGCTGCTGGATCGCAACCAGGTTGCCGAACGTCATCGTTGCTGCGGCGATGGCGGCGATCATCCAGCGCCAATCGGTCAGCATCGGCATGAACGCGGTGCTGAAAAGCCGCAAGAGCAGCGCGAGACCAGCCGCTTTCGACGTGATCGAGAGGAACGCGGTGATCGGCAGCGGCGCCCCTTCGTAAGCATCCGGCGTGGCGACGTGGAACGGCACAGCAGCGATCTTGAAGCCGATGCCAGCGATGATCAGCACGAAGCCCATCAGCAGAATGAAGCTCAGCCCGGAACCCGGAGATTGCAGCGCCGCCGCGATCTCGTTGTAGTTGGTGGTTTTCGTCGCACCGTAGATCAGGCTGATACCGTACAGCAGCAGCGCCGATGAGAAGGCGCCGAGCAGCATGTACTTCAGGCCAGCCTCGTTCGACTTCGCGTCGAACTTGTTGAACGAGATCAACACATAGAGGCTGAAGCTGAGCAGCTCCAGCGAGATATACGAGGTCAACAGCTCGGTGCCCGCCGCCATACCGATCGAGCCGATCGTGGCGAGCAGCAGGATCGCGTAGTACTCGCCCGCGTGGCGCATGCGCGTCTTGATCAGGAATTGCGCCGAGAAGAGCGCGATGAAGATCGCCGCGCCATAGAAGAAGAAACGGAAGTATTCGGTGTAGTGGTCGATCTGGAACAAGTTGCTGAAAGATTCGGTCGTGCGCAGGTACGCCAGCGAGATCAGCAGCGATACCAGCGCTGCAAGCGCGGCCAGGTACGCGAGGAGATCCTTGCGCAGCTGTGGCCACCACAGATCGACCGCGACGATCCCCGCCGCGCATCCGGCGAGGACGAACTCAGGGATTAACAAGGAGTAGTTCATACCGCAGCATCCACACCCGCATGATGCGGGAGTACTCGCGCCGTTTCTCCAGCATGCACCGTGATGGCCGGCAGCAGGCGGCTGCTCGGCCCACCGTTCTGCGCGCCCGTGCGCGTCGCCGAGGTACCGCCGAGCGGCGTCGCCGTGCAGACGCCACCAGGGCAGATCGCCGGGATATTTTTCAGCCCGCCAGCGATGCGGTCCACGAAGGGGCTAGGCCAGACACCCATAAACACGATCGCGCCGGCCAGCGCTAGCCCTGCCACCACCTCTACGGGCACGAGGTCGCGCAGGCTACCCCACCGCGGGTTGAACGGGCCGAAGAAGGCGAAGGCGAACATGCGCAGGATGTACGTGGCGGTGATCAGCGCGGCAAAAACACCCAGCGCGCCAAAGAGTGGGAACGTCTTGAACGAGCCGACGAAGATATTGAACTCGGCCACAAAGCCGGAGAGCCCCGGCAGGCCGAGCGAGGCAAAACCCGCCAGGACGAAGAGCGTGACAAACTTCGGCATGCGGCGCACCAACCCGCTGAAGGCGCGGATATCGCGTGTGTGCGCCTGGTCGTAGATCGCGCCGATCAGGGCGAAGAAGAGGGCCGTCATCACGCCGTGGCTGAACATCTGCAGCACGGCGCCGTTGACGCCCACCGGGTTGAGCGTCGCAAGGCCCATCATCACGTAGCCCATGTGGCTGACGCTGGAGTAGCCCGAGAAGAGCTTCCAGTCGCGCTGCACCGTCGCCGAGAACGCGCCGTACAGCGCCGCCGTGGTGCCGAGCACCATCAGACCGGGCATCCAGAATTTCGCCCCCTCGGGCAGAAGCTGAATGCCGAGCCGGATAATGCCGAACGCGCCCAGCTTCATCAGCACGCCCGCGTGCAGCATCGAGACGGCCGTCGGCGCCGAGGCGTGTCCATCGGGCGACCAGCCGTGGAAAGGCCACAGACCACCCAGCACGCCACACCCGATGACGAGGAAGGGGAAGAAAAGTTTCTGGAAACCGATCGGGAACTGATGCGCCCAGAGCGTCGGCAGGTCGAATGTGCCCGCGCCAGCCTTGACAAACACCGCGAGAATGCCGATGAAGATGCCGGTCGATGCCGCAACGAGCATCATCGTCAGCTTCATCGCGCCGTAGGTCTTGTCCTTGTTCGCGCCGTAAGGAGCGGGGCCGCTACCCCAGACAACGATCAGCAAGTAGAGCGGCACGACGGCCACTTCGTAGAAGAAGAAGAACATGAACAGATCGAGCGCGACGAACGTGCCATACACACCCGTGATCAGCACGAACAGCAGGATGAAGAAGTCCTTGGGCCGGTAGTCGATCTTCAACGAGACGAGCGTGGCCGCCAGTCCAGCAATGCCATTGAGCAGGATCAGCGTCGCGGCGATACCATCGACGCCGAGATGCAGTGTGATGCCGTGATCGCCGAGCAGGCCGGTGTTGGAGATCCAATCCCAGCGTAGATCGCCCTGGATGCCGCCTTTTGAGATCTGGTAGGCGACGAAGGTCCAGATCGCGAGCGCGAACATCGCCAGCGCCGCGAGCGTCGCCAGCGCGCGCACGAGCAGCACGAACCGTGACGGGATCAACAGGAACAAAGCTGCTGTCCCGAGCGGCACGAGGATCAGCGCCAGCAGGATGTAGCCCGACATCTGCCTTTACCCTCACTCCCGGCGCACCGGCCGCGCCAGGGCAATCATGCGTGACGGCAGCCGATCACTTACCGTACACGGAGAACGCGACGAAGGCCAGCACGACCACGCCCAGGGCGATATAGAGTGCATAGGTCGGGATCTTGCCCGTCTCCGTGAGCTTCAGCTCGTAGCCGGTGAAGCCGGTTAGTCCGGCGGTGCCGTCCACACCTGTATCGTTCACAACTTGCCGGTCGAACCAAGCTACCACGCGGCCAACGCCGAGCGTGCCGTAGTTGACCAGCGCCTGGTAGAGATCGTCGAAGTAGAACTTGTTCCGCACCAGGTCGTAGAGATCGGGGAGCGCCCGCGCCACGGCGGCAGCGCGCTCGCCCACGCCCGCCCAGTAGTACAGCGCGACGACAAAGCCGAGCAGCGCCAGCGCCGTTGCACCCCAGGCCAGCGGGTACACCACCTGCAACACCTCGCCGGCCTCGCCGTACGGCGTCACGAACCGGCCGAAGCCGCCGGGGAAGCCCAGAGCCTGGCCCACCCCCTCGAACGCCACGAAGCCCGCCACCACCGACAGGATCGCCAGCACGAACAGCGGCAGCAGCATGTTCGGCGGCGACTCGTGCGCATGCTCGTAGATATGCGCGTCGCGCGGGCGGCCAAAGAATGTCAGTTTGATCATCCGCATCGTGTAGACACCCGAGATGAACACCCAGGCGAGCAGCAAGATCAGGTACGTGGCGTTCTGATGATCGAGTACGCCCTTGAGCACCTCATCCTTGCTCCAGAATCCCGCCAGCGGGAAGATGCCCGCGTTCGCCACGCCGGCGATGATGAACGTTAGCGCCGTCCAGGGCATCTTGCGGCCCAGGCCGCCCATCTCGCCCATCTCCTGTGTGCCGGTCGCATGGATCACCGAGCCAGCACCGAGAAAGAGCAGCGCCTTGAAGAAGGCGTGTGTCATCAGATGGAACATCGCGCCCGTCACTGTGCCTGCGCCGAGCGCGGCCATCATGAAGCCGAGATTGCTGATCGTCGAGTAGGCGATCACCTTCTTGAGGTCGGTCTGCACGATGGCGATGATCGCCGCCATCAGCGCCGTGATCACGCCCACTACCAGCACGACCGTCGCGCAGCCAGGTGCCGCCTCGAAGATCGGCAGCGTGCGCGCCACCAGATAGACCCCAGCCACGACCATCGTTGCGGCATGGATCAGCGCCGACACGGGCGTGGGGCCTTCCATCGCATCCGGCAGCCACACGTGCAGCGGCACCTGTGCCGATTTGCCAACCGCTCCCAGGTACAGGAACAGCGTCGCCGTGATGAGATAAGCATCGCTAATCTTGTGCGTCACGGCGGCGTTGATGATCGTCTGGATATCGAACGTGCCAGTCGCGCGCCAGAAGAGAATAATGCCGATCAGGAAGCCGACGTCACCGGCGCGTGTCGTGATGAACGCCTTCTTCGCCGCCTCGATCGCCGAACGACGCTCATAGTAGAATCCGATAAGGATGAACGAGCAAAAGCCAACAAGCTCCCAGCAGACGTACATCAACAGGAAGTTGTCGGCGAGGACGAGCGTCATCATCGCCGTCGCGAACAGCGACAGCATCGCGAAGAACCAGCCATAGCGTGGCTCGCCCTTCATGTACCCCGTCGAGTAGACGTTGACCATGAAGGCGACCACGCAGACGACGAAGAGCATGACGATGGCGATCTGATCGACGTAGAAGCCGATCCGCAGGGTAAAGTCACCAACATTCAGCCAGTCGAATCCGGAACGATAGACAGTGAAGGCACCGTTGGCGTATCCGCCAACAAAGTCGTGCAAGACGAAGAAAAAGATCGTCAAAGCGCCAGCGATGGCGAAGATGCTGATGAAATCGCCTTTTCGCGGCAGAAAGTTGCGGAAGAGCACCAGCAGGATGAATGCCACGCCAGTGAAGACTGGCATGATCCAGGCATTGCCCGGATCGAAGTGGCCATTGATATCGAGAATGGCGAAGATGACAGCCACGATCGCGACGAAAACGCCGATCGCGATCGTGCCGGCGAGCGCGGACCACCACGCCCATGCGGTCGGGTGCAGACGCTGGTAGCGGCGCGCGGCGCGCGGCATTGGCAGCGGCAACAGCACGAGACCTGTCCTCCTCGATAGTGGCAAGCCAGTAACAGGCTCACCACTTCAACTGATCGACTTCGTCCACGTTTGCGGTGCGCTCGTTGCGATAGATACGCAAGATGATCGCCAGGCCGAGGCCAACTTCGGCCGCGGCAACGACGATGATGAAGATGGCGAAGATCAATCCCGTCGCGCGATCCGGTGCGAGGTACGTCGCGAACGCGATGAAATTGATGTTGACAGCGTTGAGCATCAGCTCGACCGCCATCAGCACCAGGATCGCGTTGCGACGCGAGAGCACTCCGTACACGCCCAGCGCGAACAGTAACGCGCTCAAGCCAACGACCTGGTCGAGCGGAATCATCGCGCCTCCAACCTCCTGTCGCGCTAGCGCTCTTCGGTGCGCGCGATCACGATCGCCCCGATCAGCGATACAAGCAAGACGAGCGAGGCGATCTCGAACGGGATCGCGTAGCTGTCGAACAGCGCCACGCCAATGCGCGTGATGTCGATCGCCTGGCCCGACGTCGCATTGCCGGGCCAGATCGTCTTCTCCGCCATGATCAGCAGCGCGGTACCGACCCCCGCGCCAACCACCAGGCCAAACGGCCACTGCGCACCGGTCAGCCGCTGGCGGGGTATGTTCGCCCGCGTCAGCATCAGCGCGAAGACGAGCAAGATCACCACCGCGCCGCCGTACAGCAGAATTTGCACGAGCGCCAGGAACTCCGCTGCCAGCAGCACAAAGACGCCCGCCGTCATCAGCAGCGTCATGATCAGGTACAGCGCCGCGTGCACGATATCGCGCGAAAAGACCACGCCCATCCCGCCGGTGATGGCGAGCGCGCCGACGATGTAGAACACCACCTGACTGGCATGCAACGCCGGGAGCGCGTTCACGAACTCGTGCGAAAGGATGAGCAGGATCAGCCCCGCCAGCAGCAGCACGGCCGCTGGGGTGAGCGTCGTTACGAGCGAAGCCCCGGCGAAGACAAGCCGCAGCGCCGCCAGGAAGGCGAGAACCGCGAACACGCCGAAGAGCGCCTCCATAAACCCGTGCTCCGTGAAAAGCCTTTGTCTGCGCGAGCCGCTCGAGCCTAGCTCGGTGCCACCCAGCGGGTCACCTCGCCGGCCTTCGATTTAGCCAGCAGCTCGTCCAGGTCCATCACCAGCTCTTCGCGGTCATACGCCGATAGCTCGTGACCGCTCCAGGTGTTGTTCATCGCGATCGCGTCGAAGTTGCAAACCTCGACGCAGATGTTACAGCGCATGCAGCGGCCGTAGTCGATCCAGAAGGTATCGACGATCTTGCGGCGCTTGCTCTCGCCCGTCTTGTACTTGGGGTTGTCGCGCATCGTCACCGTCATGCAATCGACCGGGCAGGCACGCTCGCATGCCTGGCAGCCGGTGCAGAACGGCTCGACGGTTTCGGCATCCCACAGGAGCAAGGGGAAGGCACGCTCGCGCTCCGGCACAGGCCGGTGCACCTCGGGGTACTGGACAGTCACCGGCGGGCGCAACGCCACGCTGAGCGTTGTTTTCAAGCTCTTCAGCACGCCGATCATCGTCGTTCTCACTCCATCCAGCGCCTCCGGAAAGCGGCGCCTTCAACACGGTACGCGCCTTCCGGCTTACGAGCTACGCCCTGCCATCAACTGCCGCACGTACTCGACGCGCTCTTCGCGCGCAGGCCGCTGCGAGAGCTGCTGGAAGCGCGTGCCCAGCGCCCAGGCCATGATGCCCAGCAACACCGCTGAGATCACGCCAAGGATCAGCCCCCACCCAAACGGGCGGTACACCAGCACCCAACCGTCGGCGAAGAGCTGCACGAACGCCAGCGGGATCAGCACCTTCCACGCCAGCGACATCAACTGATCGATGCGCAGCCGCGGGAAAGTGCCGCGGAACCACATCATCGCGATGATGATGACCGAGGTCTTGATGAATGTCAGAATGAGCTGCGGAATCCAGGCCGGCAGCCAGCCCAGGTCGAAGGCGTGCAGCGCCCCCGGCCAGGCGTAACCACCCAGGAACAACGCCGAGAACAGCAGCGACAGCACGAACAGCGCCGAGTACTCGGCAAGCTGGAAGAACGACCAGCGGATGCCGGAGTACTCGATCGTCACACCGCCCACAACTTCCGATTCGGCGACCGGGATATCGAACGGCTGCCGGTTCAGCTCGGCGAGCATCGCGATGATGAAGAGAAACGCCGGGAACGGCTGGTACAGGATCAGCGGCCAGGCGTTCTGCGACTCGATGATCGCGCGCAGATCGAGCGTACCGGTCACCATCGTGACGCACAGCACGGCCACGACCAGCGGGATCTCGTACGAGATCATCTGCGCCACCGCGCGCACGCCGCCCAGCAACGCGTACTTGTTGTCCGAACTCCAGCCGGCCATCAGCCAACCGACGATGTTCACCGCCAGCACAGCGATGATGTAGAACAGGCCCAGGTCCAGAAAGCGGATACCCCAGTCGTGTGCGAACGGCAGCGCGATGAAGGCCAGGAAGACCGGCACGAAGACCAGGAACGGCGCCAGCTCGAACGCCCAGCGGTCGGCCAGGCGCGGACGCAGGTCTTCCTTGGTCAGCAGCTTGAGCGCGTCAGCCACCGGCTGGAGCAAACCGGCGGGGCCGGTGCGCGTTGGCCCGAGCCGGGCCTGGATGCGCGCGATCACCTTGCGCTCGATGTACGTCAGCGCGAGTGTGTTGACCGTCACGAGGATGACGATGATCACAAGACGAATGATCGCGTCGAGCCAGCGATTCGGTACGTTGAAGATCGTTCCCAGCAGCACGTAGCCCACGCCAGTTACCTCGTCCGCTCTTCTCTCTATCTATGACTGAAGCCTCGCTAGCGGTCGACCTCGCAGAGTACGATATCCATCGATCCGAGAATGATCACCGCGTCCGCGACGTATTCGCCGATGAGCATCTCTTTCAGCGCCATGAGATTGCAGAACGATGGCGACCGCATCTTAAGACGATACGGATGATTACCACCTTTCGAGATCAGGTAGATGCCGTACTCGCCACGCGGGTTCTCGGTACGCATGTAGCATTCGCTCGGTGGAATACGCAGCATGCGTGGCATCTTCTCGGGCATGATCGGCCCCGATTTCGGCATCTGGTCCAGCGCCTGCTCGACGATGCGTAGCGACTGATACATCTCTTCCAGCCGCACCAGATAGCGATCGTAGCAATCGCCGTTGGTGCCAACGGGGACATCGAACTCGAAGCGATCGTAGATCGAGTACGGCTCGTTCTTGCGCAGATCCCACGGTACACCGGTTGCGCGCAGCATCGGCCCGGACATCCCGTACGCGATCGCTTTCTCGGGCGTGATCACGCCGACATCACGTGTGCGCGCGATGAAGACCTCGTTCTTCGTCAGCAGACCGTCGATATCCTTGATGCCCTCGCGCACCTTGCGCACGAGGCGGCGGCACTTCTCTTCGAAGCCGTTTTGCACCTCCCAGGCAACGCCACCCACGCGGAAGTAGTTGTACATGATGCGTTCGCCGGTCAGCTCTTCGAAGAAGCGCTGAATCTGCTCGCGTTCGCGGAAACCATACGTAAAGCTTGTACCAAACAGACCGACGTCCGTACCGTAGGCGCCCATGAACATCAAATGCGAAGCGACACGGTTCAACTCGGCACAGATCACGCGGATATACTCCGCGCGCTCCGGTGGCGTGATGCCGGCCAGCTTCTCTGCCGCCATCACGTAGCAGTGTTCGCAGTTGAAGTTGCCAAGATAGTCGGTGCGGTCCTGGATGCCGATCCCCTGGCGGTAATCGAGGTTTTCGGAGAGCTTCTCACCGCCGCGGTGCATGTAGCCGATCACCGGCTCGACATCGACCACGAGCTCGCCATCGACCGCGAGAATCATCCGAAACACGCCGTGTGTGCTCGGATGTTGCGGCCCCATGTTGATATCCATGGTTACCGTTTCGAACTCGCGCTCTTCGAGCTCCATCTCCGACATCTTCGCTTTACCCCGTTCTTAGCATCCTCAATCGCGCGCGGCACCGCGGGTGCTTGTAGCCGCGGACGGCTCTCGGACAAACCCACCACGGCCGTTTAGAACGTTTGGTACCCCTGCTTCAGCTCGATCGGTGCGAGCGGATGCGATTTCAACAACGGATGGATATCGAGATCGTCGTCGAGCAGGAGGTTCTTCGGGTTCGGATGGCCAATGAATTCGATCCCGAGCATCTCCCGCGCTTCGCGCTCGTGCCAGTCGGCGCCAGGCCAGAACGGGGTGATCGACTCGATCACCGGATTATCGGGTGGTAGCAGCGTTTTGATATGGATTGTCCAGCCATGCTTCATCGAGAGCAGCGAATAGACGAGCTCCAGACCATCCTTCTGCTGATCGGTCGCGGTGATGCAGCGCAGAAACTCGAAGCCCAGTTCGGGCTTCTCGTGCGCCTGACGCAGCAGAAACGGCGCCTCATCGGGCGGGACGGTGAGGATCGTCTCGCCCATCGGGTTGCGGGCGACGTTCAGGATCAAGCTGGGGAAGAGTTCGATGAACAGCTTCGCGACGGGATCTTCGGGCGCAGCCTGGGGCGCCCCCGCCTCGGTGGTCATCGTACCGTCCGTCTCCTTACGCGGCGTTAGCGACCGACGGCGCCGCGCTCCGCCATGATCTTGTGCTGCAGGGCAATGAAGCCATCGATCAGGGCCTCGGGACGCGGCGGGCAGCCGGGTACGTACACATCCACGGGGATGATCTTGTCCACCCCCTGCAACACGCGGTCGTACTGGGTGTAGGGGCCGCCGTTTGTCGCGCAGGCGCCCATGCTGATCACCCACTTGGGGTTGGGCATCTGCTCGTACAGCAGCCGCACGGCGGGCGCCATCTTCTTCGTGACCGTGCCTGCCACGATCATCACATCGGCCTGCCGTGGGCTGGGCCACGGCACGATGCCGAATCGGTCAAGGTCGTGATCAGACATGTACGTGGCGATCATCTCGATCGCGCAGCAGGCGAGGCCGAATGTTAGCGGCCAGAGCGAGCTTTTGCGCGCTAGCGCGAAGATCGCGTCGGCGGGCACCTGCAGAATGCCAGGCAACACAGAGCGGTAGAGCGCCTTGCCAGGCACCACCTCGAGTGGCTGCAAGCGCTCCTGCTCGGGCGTGAAGTCTGGAACATACGGGCGCGGTTCGGCAGGGGCAGGCGCTGGACGTTCCGGCGCCGCCGGCTCGGCGGGCGTTACCGTGGTCGCGCGGATGCGCGTCTCGTTCCCGGTCGCTACTTCCATTGCAGTACCCCCTTCTTCCAAGCGTACGCGAGGCCGCCGAAGAGGATCAGCAGGAACACCAGCATCTCATAGAAGGCCTGCGCGCCGAAGATTTTGAGGCGGAACACTACCGCCCACGGGAACAGGAATACGGCTTCGACGTCGAAGATCAGGAACAGAATCGCGAACAGGTAGTAGCGGACGTGCACCTGGCCGAGCGTGCGGCCAATCGGGAGCATGCCGCATTCGTAAGCGGTACCTTTGCCGCGACTCGGTGCTTTCGGCGCCAGCAACTGGTTCCCGATCAGCGCCGTTACGATCAGAAAGATGCCGACGATGACCGCGATCAGCACCGCGCCCCAGCTATCGACGAGGCCGTTCACGTTCCCTCCGTTTCGCGCGCCTTCCTCGCGCCGCTGACCATCTCTGAGAGCATTCTAACAGCAGGGCACGTCATTGTTGCCGCGACACGTGCCGCAGGTCACACACGCGCCCGGGCGGGCGTGATCGCCTGTGCCCGCCGAACAGTAGCACCGTGCTGCTTGTGATGTCAATCGCAAAGGGGGCGCACTCGTCGCGCCGCCTGCTACCCGGAAGATGCACCGGCGCGATGCGCAGCGCATAGACTAGGACCAGCAGGTTTGCAATCGCGCAATGTGCGCAAAGGAGCGCAGGTGGTGGGGCCGCGCCGCGTTGCCATCGTCCAGGTGCCGTACTGGCTGCTGCTGCTCGTTACGGCGATCGTTTTGCTGCGCATCACGCCGTTGCCGTTCAAGCGCGTCTTCGTCATCGGCTTTACCGCCGTCCTGATCGCCTCGGCGGTCGCCCCTCTCGCCACGCGGCTCGAACGGTACCGTATCCCGCGGACAGTTTCGATCATCGGCACGTATATCGCCGCGCTCGCGGTGATCGCCGGCATGAGCGTATTGCTGGTGCCGCTCGTTGCCGGCGAGATCGACACGTTGAAAGCGCGCCTGCCAGAGTACCAGAGCGACTTCAACACCTTCCTCCAGCGCTTCACCCCGCCCGACGCGCAGCCGTTCTCCACGCAGCGCATCTTCTCCACGCTGCAGGGCGATCTCGGCGCGCTGGCGACCAGCCTGACCGATCTCCTCATCCGCATTGGCAGCATCCTCGTGCAGGCGCTGATCACGCTGGTGGCGGCGTATTTTCTCGCCGTCGACCCCGAGTTCGCCGAGCGGCTTGTCGCCCGCTTCGCCCCCGCGCGCAACCGCGAGCGCACGCTGCAGATCATGCGCCGTTGCGGCTCGCGCCTGGGCCACTGGGTGCGCGCGCAACTGATCCTCGCCCTCTTCTTCGGCACCGCCTTCGGCATCGGGCTATGGGCGCTGGGCATCCCCTACGCGCTGACCCTCGGCGTCGTTGGCGGCGTGCTGGAGATCATTCCCTACGTCGGTGGTTTCGTCACCGTCGCGCTCGCCGTGCTCGTCGCCGCCACCACCACGCCCCTGAAGCTGATCGCCGTCGTCATCCTCTACACCGTCGTTACAAACGTGGAGGCGCACGTGCTGGCTCCGAGCGTGATGGGTCGGGTGCTCGGCCTGCACCCGCTGACGGTGATTGTGGCGCTGTTCGTCGGCGCGGAGGCGTTGGGCATCATCGGCGCGCTGTTGTCTGTGCCGATTGCTGTCGTACTGCAGGTGCTACTCGATGAGCTGTACGCGAATGCCCCGCCGCCGGACAACGAGGCACCGCCCTCAGTACTTCCGGGGACAAAGGCGCCAGAGGAAAGCGTCCCTGCTTCTACCGAGGTTTCGCACACCGGCATCTGATCGCCGAGCCGGTAAAGCGCCTCAATCGCCGGCGAGCAGATGCGCGAGGCCGAAGGCGCGCAGAGCTCCGGCGAACAGGGCGGTGGCGAGATCGGCACGGTAGGCAGAGGAGGATGGATCGCCGATCGGTCCCTGTACCTGGCCGGTATCGGTTTCGATCTGGGCCGATTCCGCGCCGTCGCCAAGCGCCAGGCGACGGCCACGCACGCCTTCGAAGTACAGACGCGGAATGATGCTCTCGCTCGCCGGCGCCAGCGCGGCACAGACGATCTCCGTCATGCGCATGATCCGGTCGCGCAGCGTGTCGAGGCTGGCAAGCTCCTCGGAGGGCGGACGGCGGCGTACCTCTCCGCACGCCGCCGCGCCGGTGCGTAGGACGCGGATAAAGCCGGAGACCTCGCGCTCGCCGCGTAGCTCGATCTCGCCCGGCCGCGTCTTTACTTTCTCCGGGTCGAGTGCCCATTCGGTGCAGAAGTCGGGCGCGATACGCGCCAGCAGCGCCGGGTCGTCGCGCAGACGCAGGAAGGGCTCAGCGCTGGGCAGGCGCGTACATGCCACCACACCGATGCTGTAGAAGGCATAGTGGCTTTGCAGCAGCCGATCGATCAGCGCATCCAGCAACCGCACGGAGCGTTCGCGCCGTGCTCGCCCGCGCCCGTACAGCGCATCCAGCTCGCGGCGCGTCTCGACGGGGCGCGTCCCCGCGGTCGTCGCGACGAGAATACGGCCGCTACCCCGTACCAGATGCGGCGGATCGACGCTCATCGCCACAACGGCCACAAGCACCGAGCCCGCGGCAGCAGGCGCTGCGTAGAGGCGGACAAGGTCATCGAGCGGCGGATCGACGAGCGCCAGCGCCGCGCGCATCGTCTCTTCGCCGGGAATAACAGGCTGCGTTCGAGCAGCAACGTCCTCGGCGTGCAGCTCCACGCCCAGCAGCAGCACGCCGCCGGTCGCGTTTGCTAGCGCCGTCAGCGCCTCCGCGATCCGTTCGGGCGGCGCATCGCCGGGCAGCAGCACAAGCCGCCGTTCCGCGCCGTACCGGCCGACATCGCGCAGCACCGTTTCGGGCAGCAGATCGGCGAGGAGGTCAAGCGTCTCCGCGCCGTCATGGTGCAGATGGCTGGTCTCGCTCATGCATCGCTCGCGGGCTGCCAGGTGTGGGCAGCCATGCGTAGCGTAGCCGATGCCACGCTCTGTGTCGCGCTCAGGCGCTGCCCGTCGACGGGGTGGTTGGTCCGCCGCCGAACGAGGGGATGCCAGGCAAGCTGGAGAGATCGATCGGGTTACCGTCTTTATCGCGCAGGCCAAGCAGGGCGAAATCGTTGACCTTCCAGACACCTTCCAGTTCGCGCCAGCGCGTTTCGACCTCGGCCACGCCGTCGGGCCCCTCAAGGCGCAGGTAGACGATCTGGTCCTCGCCGCTCTGTCCGCGCAACTCGACGGCCGCCGATGTCGGCGGCGCCGGCGGCTGCAGGCCGGCCGCAGCAGCGGCCTGGCGCGCAGCGAGAAGCTGGCCCTGCAGCGTCATCGCCTTCATCATGCCTTCGGGCGTTAGCGCTAGCATCAGCCCGGCCATGTTCTGCGTGATCATGTTCTGTCCGAGCTGATTGGCGGCCTCTTCCAGCGTGCTCATCGTCCTTCATCGCTCCTTGGCGTCGTTCTGATTGTGCGTCTGGCATCAGCGCACCGGCTCGGGCGAGGGCCGGAACGCCGGGATCACCCGTTCGCCGAAGAGTTTGATCGAGCGCATGATCGTCTCGTGCGGCACGCGGCCCACCTGCATCAGGCAGATCAACTGATCGACGCCGGCGGCCTCGTAGAGCCGTACGGCGCGGATGCACTCCTCCGGATCGCCGATGCAATAGGTGCCGCTGGCGATCAAACTGGCCAGATCGCGCTGGGCAAGCGCGCGCGCATCGTCGCTCATGTGCGCGTAGTACTCGTAGCCAGGTACGCTGCGCCCGCGCCACTCCCCCACGATGCTGCCGAGCTTGGCCGTGTACCACAGCGCTGCCGGCCCGCCGATCGCTCGCGCCTCCTCGGCATCTTCCAGGCAGAGGGTCACGGTAAAACCGGCGACCTGATCGTTGATCACGCCGGCGATCGGCTGTGCGTGCCGCAGCGCTTCGCGGTAGGTCGCGATTCGCTGTACCAGCCGGGCTGGATCGCCTAGGATGAAGCACAACACGCCCAGGCCGAGTTTGCCCGCCTCGACGAACGTCGCGGGGCTGCTGGCAGCAACCCAGAGCGGCGGGTGCGGCTTCTGCAGCGGCTTCGGGATCACGCTGCGCGGCGGAATCGAGAAGTAGCGGCCCTCGTACGAGAATGGCTCCTCCAGCCACATGCGCGGGATCACACGTACCGCCTCTTCCCACATCGCC